>ENA-ORBV01000513-ORBV01000513.1-microbial-mat-metagenome-genome-assembly--contig:-NODE-513-length-89117-cov-8.731132_pt1 | contig 89117 bp, 79 predicted proteins | sample MGYA00237777_ERZ505514 | MGnify/ENA primary metagenome ERZ505514 (study PRJEB26160, sample SAMN06269048) | microbial mat metagenome | isolation source: Oligotrophic lake microbial mat | place...
GCCATCAGCTTCGGCATGGCGCTGATGTTCGGCACCGCCGGCCTGCCGCACATCCTGATGCGCTTCTTCACCGTGCCGAATGCCAAAGAGGCTCGCAAGTCGGTGCTGTGGGCCACCACCTGGATCGGCTACTTCTACATCCTGACCTTCATCATCGGTTTCGGTGCCATCACCTTCGTGCTCACCAACCCGAACTTCCTGGATTCCAAGGGTGTGTTGATCGGGGGCAACAACATGGCCGCCATCCACCTGGCCAATGCGGTGGGCGGCAACATCTTCCTGGGCTTCATCTCGGCAGTGGCCTTTGCCACCATCTTGGCGGTGGTGGCCGGACTCACGTTGTCGGGCGCCTCGGCGGTGTCGCATGACCTGTATTCCACGGTCATCAAGAAGGGCCATGCCGACCCCAAGGCCGAACTGCGTGTCTCCAAGATCACCACCATCTGCCTGGGTGTGGTGGCGGTGGTGCTGGGCATCGCGTTCGAGAAGCAGAACATCGCCTTCATGGTGAGCCTGGCCTTCGCCATTGCAGCCAGTGCCAACTTTCCGGTGCTGCTGATGAGCGTGCTGTGGAAGGGCTGCACCACACGCGGCGCGGTGGTCGGCGGTTTTCTGGGCCTCTTCAGCAGCGTGGCGCTGACGGTGGTGTCACCTGCGGTGTGGGAAGCCACGCTGGGCAACCCCAAGGGCAGCGCGCTGTTCCCCTACGCCAGTCCCGCCTTGTTCTCGATGACCATTGGCTTCGTCGGCATCTGGCTCTTCAGCGTGCTGGACGGCAGCAAGCGTGCACAGGTGGACAAGGCCGGCTTCCTGGCACAACAGGTGCGGTCCGAAACCGGTATCGGCGCTTCGGGTGCGTCCGGCCACTGACAGCTGAAGAGCTGACGAAGAAGAGCTGACGAAGATCAGCCACTGACACGGGACCGCAGACTATCGTCAACGGTCCCGTTCTTCTTGGCTTCGACGATGAACACCCCCGCTGCTGAACCGCAACGCGAGATGCTGTCGCTGGTGACTGCGCGCATCCGCGACGCCTATCTGCGTCGGCCCTTCTACGTCGACGGTGGCGCGGACCTGGTCAGCGTGTGCCGTGAACTGTCGCAGCGCGGCCTGACGCAGGCGCTGGTGCGCGACGTGCATGCCGGCGTTGAACGGGTGGGCATGTTCACCACCACCGACCTGCGCGACGCGCTCTTGCGCGACACGCCGCCGCAGCAGCTGGCCGTGCGCGACGTCGCACGCTTCGACCTCATTGGCGTGGACGCCGATGCCGACCTCTTCGAGGCGCTGTGGCTGATGGTGCGGCACCGTGTGCACCGCCTGGTGGTCAGGGACCACGGCGCCATCATCGGCGTGCTGGGCCAACTCGACCTGGTGAGCTTCGTCGCCCGGCACTCGCACATCGTGGCGCTGCAGATCGACGAGGCTGCCCAGCTGCCCGACCTGCGCGCGGCGGCGCAGCGCATCGACGAGATGGTGGCGCTGCTGCACGGCAACGGCATCCGCATCGAGCGCATCACGCGGCTGGTGAGCGAGCTCAACACGCGGCTCATTGCGCGGCTGTGGTCGCTGCTGGCGCCGGCCGATGTGCAGGCCAACAGCTGCCTGCTGGTGATGGGCAGCGAAGGCCGCGGCGAGCAGATCCTGAAAACCGACCAGGACAACGCCTTGCTGCTGCGTGATGGCTTCGAAGCCCTGGGCCTGCCCGCGCTGGCCGCCGACTTCAACGCCGCACTGGCCGAGCTGGGCTACCCGCGCTGCCCGGGCCACATCATGGTCGACAACCCGCTGTGGCGGCAGCCACTGGCCAGCTTCCGCGACACGCTGCGGGGCTGGGTCTACGGCGGCACGGTGGACGGCCCGATGCACCTGGCGATCTTTTTCGATGCCAACTGCGTGGCCGGCGACGCCACGCTGCTGCAGCAAGCCCGCGCGCACCTGGACCAGTTGCTGTCGGGCCAGGACCCCTACTTGGCCCGCTTTGCCGCTGCCGCCGACCAGTTCCAGGAACCCGGCAACTGGTTCACCCGCCTCACGCACAAGCGGGACGAGCAGCCGCTGGACCTGAAGAAACTGGGCATCTTTCCCATCGTGCATGGCGTGCGTGCGCTGGCCCTGCAGGCCGGCGTGCAGGAACAGGGCACTGCAGCGCGCCTGGTGCAGTTGGTGGCGCTGCAGCGGCTGGACGCGACACTGGCGCGTGACGTGGTCGAAGCGCTGCACCTGCTGATGGCCATCCGCCTGAACCATCAGCTCAAACAGCGGGCGGCCGGCCAGCCAGCCGGCAACGAGGTGCGGCCATCCGAGCTGAGCACGCTGGAACGCGAGCCGCTGCACGACGCGCTGGCCATCGTGAAGCGGTTCAGGCTGCATCTGCGCCAGCACTTCAAGCTCGACAGCCTGTGAGCACCGACCCCGCATGAAAGATCGCGGCCCGCGTCGTCAGCTGCTGACGCAGCGCCTGATCGCGCTTTTTGGCGCCGGCGTGCTGCTGTTCAACTTTCCGCTGCTCAAGTTGTGGCTGTCCGATCGCACGGTGTGGGGCCTGCCGCTGCTGCCGGTGGCGCTGTTTGTCGCCTGGGCGGTGCTGCTGGCCTGGCTGGCATGGTTGATGGAGCGGCGAGTGGACCCGCGCGAGGACCCGCGCGAACAAGGTTGATGCCGTGAACACCTTGTCGCCGACCTGGGTGCTGGGCGTCTCGCTGGCCTACCTGCTGGCCCTGTTCGCCGTGGCGGCGTGGGCCGACCGCCGCGCCGCTGTGGGCCGCAGCGTCATCGGCAATGCCTGGGTCTATGCGCTGAGCATGGGCGTGTACTGCACGGCCTGGACCTACTTCGGCAGCGTCGGCCGCGCGGCCAGCGGCGGGGTCTGGTTCCTGCCCATCTACCTGGGCCCGACGCTGGCTATGGTGCTGGCCTGGCTGGTGCTGCGCAAGATGGTGCGCATCGCGCGCAGCTACCGCATCACCAGCATCGCCGACTTCATCGCAAGCCGCTACGGCAAGAGCCGTGCGCTGGCGGCAGCGGTCACGTTGCTGGCTTTGGTGGGCGTGGTGCCTTATGTGGCGCTGCAGCTCAAAGCGGTGGCCACCGGCTACGAGGTGTTGACCGGCGTGGGTGGCGCAGATGCGGCGCACAGCACGCCACTGATTGCCCTGGTCGTGGCGCTGGTGCTGGCCGCCTTCACCATCGCCTTCGGCACCCGCCACCTGGACAACACCGAACGCCACGAAGGCATGGTCGCGGCGATCGCGGCCGAGTCGGTGGTCAAGCTGCTGGCCTTTCTGGCGGTGGGTGTTTTTGTCACCTGGGGCCTGTTTGCCGGGCCGGGCGAGCTGTGGGCGCAGGCCCTGGCGCACCCCGAGGTGAGCCGGGTGCTGCGCGCCGACCCCGCCGTGCCCTTCGCCTTCGACCAGTGGCTGGCGCTGCTGGTGCTGGCGGGCTTGAGCGTGCTGCTGCTGCCGCGCCAGTTCCAGGTCATGGTCGTGGAAAACGTCGACGAGCGCCACATCCGCCGCGCCGCCTGGGCCTTTCCGGCCTACCTGCTGCTGATCAACCTGTTCGTGCTGCCGATCGCGCTGGGCGGCTTGCTCTTCTTCGGTGCTGGCGCGGCCGATGCCGAGACCTTTGTGCTGAGCTTGCCGCTGGCCGCCGGTGCGCCCTGGCTGGCGCTGATCGCGTTTGTCGGCGGCCTGTCGGCGGCCACCGGCATGGTCATCGTCGAAGCCATTGCCGTCAGCACCATGGTCTGCAACGACCTGGTGCTGCCGCTGCTGCTGCGGCTGAAGGCCTTTGCAAGGCGCGACGTGAGCGGCACGCTGCTATTCATCCGCCGCGCCGTCATCGTGCTGCTGATGCTGCTGGGTTGGCTGTACTACCGCATCGCAGGCGAGGCCTACGCGCTGGTCAGCATCGGCCTCATCAGCTTTGCCGCCGTGGCGCAGTTTGCGCCGGCTCTGCTGGGCGGCATGTACTGGAAGGGCGGCACACGCAACGGTGCGCTGGCCGGTCTGTCGGCGGGTGCGCTGCTGTGGGCCTACACGCTGATGTTGCCGTCGATTGCCAGGAGCGGCTGGATGGCAGGTGCCATCGACAGCGGCTTCCTGCAGCACGGCCCCTTCGGCCTGGGGCTGCTGCGGCCCGAAGCCTTGCTGGGCCTGGTGGGGCTGGACGCCCTGAGTCACGCGCTGTTCTGGAGCCTGCTGGCCAATGTGGGCCTGTTCGTGGCGGTGTCGCTGGCCTGGCCGCCGCGCGCGGCCGAGGCCAGCCAGGCGCTGCGCTTCGTGGACGTGTTCGAACACGACGCACAAGACCGTGTCTTCTGGCGCGGCCGCGCCCGGGTGGCCGACCTGGTGGCGCTGGTGGGGCGTTTCCTGGGCATGGAACAGGCCCGTGCACAGCTGCAAGTGCCGGCCGGCCAGACCAACGCAAACGCCGACCCGCGCCTGGTGCAGCAGGCCGAAGCGCTGCTGGCTGGCGCCATCGGCAGCGCATCGGCGCGTGTCATGGTGGCCAGCGTGGTGCAAGAAGACCGGCTCGAGCTTCAGGACGTGATGCAGATCGTCGAAGAAGCTTCTGAATTGCGCCACCGAAACGAAGAACTGCAGAGCCTGGACCAGCTGAAGGACGACTTCATGAGCAGCGTCACGCACGAACTGCGCACGCCGCTGACCAGCATCCGCGCGCTGGCCGAGCTGATGCGCGATGCACCCGACATGCCAGCCCCGCAGCGGCAGCAGTTCCTGGGCATCGTGGTGGCAGAAAGCGAACGCCTGAGCCGCCTGGTCAATCAGGTGCTGGACATGGCCAAGATCGAAAGCGGCCACGCCGAGTGGCTGAATGCCGACGTCGATCTGGCCGCACTGTTGCAGCAGTCGCTGACGAGCACGGTCGAGCTCTTCCGCGAGCGCGGCGCGCACGTTCAGCTGCACCTGCCGGCCACGCCCGTGCCCACGCTGCGGGCCGACCCCGACCGCCTGCTGCAGGTGGTGCTGAACCTGCTGAGCAACGCCGCCAAGTTTGTGCCCCGTGAAGGCGGCCGCGTCGATGTGCGCCTGCTGCAGCGCCAAGGCCACGCGGTGGTGGAGGTGCAGGACAACGGCCCCGGCGTGCCGGCCGCACAGCAGGCGCTGGTTTTCGACAGATTCCGCCAGGGTGGCGATGCGCTGCACCGCCCGGCAGGCACCGGCCTGGGCCTGCCCATCAGCCGCCGCATCGTTGAACACTTCGGTGGCCGGTTGTGGCTGGCCCTGACCCCGGGGCAGGGCGCCTGCTTCGCTTTCGAATTGCCCATCAGAACAGATCAGGAGACAACACCATGAGCCACAAGGTGCTGATTGCCGACGACGAGCCCAACATCCTCATCAGCTTGGAGTTCCTGATGAAACGCGAAGGCCACCAGGTGCTGCTGGCACACGATGGCGACGAGGCACTGGCGCTGATCCGCAGCGAAAGACCGGCACTCGTGCTGCTGGACGTGATGATGCCCGGGCGCAGCGGCTTCGAGGTCTGCCAGGCCGTGCGTGCCGACGACACGCTGGCCGGCACCAGGATCCTGCTGCTCACCGCCAAGGGCCGCGACACCGATGTCGCCCAGGGCATGGGCGTGGGCGCTGACGGCTACATGACCAAGCCCTTCAGCACGCAGGAACTGGCGGCGCGCGTGCGCGAGATGCTGGCCGGCTGAGCACGCGTCAAGGAAGGACAAACCATGACCGTCGACAAACAGCAACTGGCTGCGGCCGCCGCGCCCGGCGCGCTGCTGGCCCTGGTGCTGGTCGTGACCGCGGGCCTGCTGGCGGTCACGCTGGACGCCGCCGAGCGCGCCACGGTGTGGGCGCTGCTTCAGCCGCGCATCGCGCTGGTGTTCATGTTGTGGCTGGTCGTGTCCCTCGCGGCGGGCGCCGCCGCGCGCTGGGCCTGGCAGCGCTTTGCGGCAGCACCTGCCCGCCTGGCCGAGGCCGTGCAGGTGGTGGTCAGCAGCGACAGCGCCGTACCCTTGCCCGCTGAAGGCAGCACCGGCAGCCGGGCCCTTGCGCTGGCCGTGAACGCGCTGGCCGGGCAACGCGACAGCCTGCGCGCCGACATGGCCGAGCAGGTGGCCCTGGCCAGCCACGAGGTGGAGCAGGAACGCCAGCGCCTGGCCGCCCTGATGGCCGAACTCACACAAAGCGTTGTCGTCTGCAACCTGGACGGCCGCGTGCTGCTGTTCAATGCCCGCGCCCGCTTGCAGTTCCGCGCCCTCGCGCTGTCGGCGCAAGGCGGCCCGGCCGACGCGGCAGGCCGCACCATCGGTGGCGCAGACGCGCTGGGCCTGGGCCGCAGCATCTACGGCGTGCTGGACCGGCGCCTGGTGGCGCACGCCCTGCAAGCCGTGCAACAGCGCCTGCAACGCGGCGCCGCACACCCTTCGGCCCAGTTCGTTACGGCCACGCGCGGCGGGCAGTTGCTGCGTGTGCAGATGGCGCCTGTGCGTGCGCCGAAGGCCAACGCGGACACGCCGCTGAACGGCTTTGTGCTGATGCTGGACAACATTACCCGCGACATGGCCGAAAACACCGTGCGCGACCAGCTGCTGCACGGCCTGAGCGAAGGCCACCGCGGCAGCCTGGGCAACCTTCAAGCAGCCGTCGAGCTGCTGGACGACCCGGCACTGGATGCGCCCACGCGCGAGCGCTTCATGGCCGTGGTGCGTGACGAGATCCGCACCATGAGCCGGCGCCTGAACGACGCCGCAGACCAGGGCCTGCGCGACATCAAGACCCGCTGGCCGCTGGAAGACATGCTGGGTGCCGACCTGGTGGCCGCTGCCGCGCAGCGCATTGAAAGTCAGCTGACAGTCAAGGTCAACGTCAGCAACGTCGACGCCGCGCTGATGCTGAAGGTCGACAGCTACAGCCTCATCCAAGCCCTGCTGCACCTGGCCGGTCATCTGGCGGGCGAGTACGGCATCCAGCGCCTGCAGCTGCGGCTGGCTGGCGTGGACGCAGCGGCGCAACTCGACCTGGTGTGGGCGGTGCAGGCCATGAGCACCGAAACCGTGACGGCCTGGGAAACCGATGACATCCAGGACGGTGGCGAAGCCACGCCGTTGACCGTGCGCGACGTGGTGCAGCGCCACGGCGGCGCGCTGTGGTTCGAACGTGCGCGGGTGCGGCAGGAGGCTTTTTTCCGCTTCCTGCTGCCGCTGGCCGACGAGGCCGCGCCAATGCAGGCGGGTGCGCAGTTGCCACACGACAGCCGCCCCGAGTTCTACGACTTCGACCTCTTTGCCCTGAAGGGCGGCGGTGAGCAGGACGCAGCCTGGGCCCAGACGCCGCTGGCCGAGCTGGTCTACACCGTGTTCGACACCGAAACCACGGGCCTGGACCCGAGCGCCGGCGACGAGATCATCCAGATCGGCGCCACCCGCATCGTCGCGGGCAAGCTGCGCCGGCAGGCGTGCTTCGAGCAGCTGGTGGACCCGCAGCGCAGCGTGCCGGCAGCCGGCGTGGCCATCCACGGCATCCAGCCCGAGGCCCTGAAGGGTCAGCCGCTCATCGACGAGGTGCTGCCGGCCTTCCACGCCTTTGCGCAGGACACCGTGCTGGTGGCCCACAACGCGGCCTTCGACATGCGTTTCCTGCAGCTGAAGGAAGCCAGCACGGGCGTGCGCTTCCACCAGCCCGTGCTGGACACGCTGCTGCTGTCGGCCGTCGTCCACCCGCAGCAGGCCAGCCACCGCCTGGAGGCGATTGCCGAACGTGTGGGCGTGCCGGTGCTGGGCCGCCATACGGCACTGGGCGACGCCATGGTCACGGCCGAGGTGTTCCTGAAACTGCTGCCGCTGCTGCAGGCGGCCGGCATCACCACGCTGCAGCAGGCCCTGGACGCGTCGCGCCAGACCTACCTGGCGCGCCTGAAGTACTGAGCGGAGGTTCGCCCATGCATCTTCTGTTTCGCTGGCTGCTGTCGTGGCTGGCGCTGCCATGTCTGGCGCTGTGCACCGCCCTGGCCGCCCCGGCCGGGGCGCAGTCGACCTCCGCGCAGCAGCCCGCGGTGCGTGTCCTGTCCGCGCAGGCGGGCCTCTTTGGCTTGCCCGGCGACGAGGCCGGCCCCTTCAAGCCCAGCACCCGGCTGCCGCTGAAGGACGGTCAGACCTTTGGCTGGACGATGACCGTTCAGACGACCCGCAAGCGTGTCCTGGTGCGCGAGGAAATCACGCTGCCACAAGAGCCCAGGACCTGGGGCGACCCGGAGCCCGACATCAAGCGCAAGACCACGCCCGACGGCAAGACGGCCATTACGGAAATCTGGCTGGAACCCCGAGACGGTTTGATTGCCCACACCTGGACCGTGACGCAGGGCGATCCCAAGGGCCCGTGGGTCATCAAGGTCTGGGTGGACGGCCAGCCGGCACGGGTCTTCCGATTGGAGGCCCATTGACCGTCTCTGACTGCCTCTCTCCCACACCACCACCCACACCACCACCCACATGGACTTCGAAGACGGCACGCGCATCGGGGCGGCCGACGTCATCCGCGAACTGAAACCGCGGTGAGCTGGCTCAGCTACCTCGGCCGCCGCAACCGCACGGTCAAGACCGAAGAAAACGACTTCGCGCTGCCGCTTGCTTGATCTCGCGCAAACGCGCGGCCGGTCTTCTGCACGTGGGGTCTTTGAAGTCCCAGAATGGTTCGCACCCCAGCGCCTGCTGGGCCTGCGGTGCTTGCACGGCAATGCCCGTTGACCCGAGACCCGCGCCGTGCCGAACCTTCCTGCCCACGACCCGGTTGCCGCCTGGCATGCGCTGACACCCGAACAGGCGCTGCAGCGCAGCGGCGTCGACCCCGCCGTCGGCCTGCTGCCGGCAGCGCTGCTGGCACGGCAACAGCAGCACGGGCCCAACACGCTGCCCCACGCACCGCTGCGGCCGTGGTGGCGCACGGTGGGGCGCCAGTTCATGAGTCCGCTGATCGGCATCCTCTTCGTGGCCGCGGTGCTGGCGGTGGCGCTGGGGCACCTGGGCGATGCGGGCGTGATCCTGGCCGTGGTGGTGGTCAACGCGCTCATCGGCGCCTTCCAGGAGGGCCGCGCCGAGCACTCGATGGCCGCGCTGCAGAGCCTGTCGGCCCTGCATGTGCGTGTGCTGCGAGGTGGCGCGGAACAGGTGCTCGAAGCCAGCGAGTTGGTGCCTGGCGACATCATGCTGCTGGCCGCCGGCGACGCCGTGGGCGCCGACGCACGGTTGATCGATCAGGCACAGCTGCAGCTGGCCGAGGCCGCGCTCACGGGCGAATCGGTGCCGGTGTCGAAGTCGACCCGTGCCGTGGCGCAGGCCACCGGCCTGGCCGACCGCCACGGCATGGTCTACAGCGGCACCCACGTCACCGCCGGGCGCGCGCGGGCGCTGGTGGTGGCCACGGGCGTGCACACCGAAGTTGGCCGCATCGCCGACCTGACCACCGGCACCGCTGAACCCAAGACGCCGCTGGAGCGGCGCATGGCGCAGTTCGGTCGCGCACTGGTGATGGCAGCGATTGCGCTGTTTGTCGTCGTCGTGCTGCTGGGCCTGTGGCGGCAGTTGCCGCTGGCCGAGGTGCTGATGGTGGCCATCAGCCAGATGGTGTCGATGGTGCCCGAAGGCCTGCCGGTGGCCCTGACGGTGGCGCTGGCCGTGGGCATGCAGCGCATGGCCGGGCGCGGCGCCATCATCCGCCGCTTGTCGGCCGTGGAGACGCTGGGCTCGACCACCGTGATCTGCAGCGACAAGACCGGCACGCTGACCAGGAACGAGATGACGGCGGTGCAGCTGTGGCTACCGCCGGGCCGCGAGATCACGCTGGGCGGCATCGGCTATGCGCCCGAAGGAGAGTTGAAGGGCGTCGCCGGCGAAGCGCCGCCCTGCGTCAGCACCGACCCGGGTCTGCGGGCCTTGCTGCACGCCGCGGCGCTGTGCAACGACGCCGAACTGGTGCCGCCAGAAGACGGGCGCACGGCCTGGTCCGTGCTGGGCGACCCCACCGAGGCCGCCTTGCTGGTGATGGCGCGCAAGGCCGGCATCGACCTGGTCGCCCTGCGCCAGCAGAGCCCGCGCGAAGCCGAACTGCCCTTCGACGCCGACAGCAAGCTGATGGCCACGCGCCACCACGAAGCCGCCCTGCCGCGCCACGTGATGATCAAGGGCGCACCCGAGGCCGTGCTGCGCCTGTGCGAAGGACCGTCCGGCTCGGGCATCGATGCCCCATCGCAAGAGCTCATGCGGCAGGCCGCGCGGGAAGCGGCCGACGCCATGGCCGCGCGTGCACTGCGGGTGTTGGCCTTTGCCGAACTGGACGACGACACGCTGGATGCCGATGCCGGCTTCGACGCCTTGCGCGGCCGGGTCCGCTTCCTGGGCCTGGTGGGCGAAATCGATCCCCCGCGCGAAGAGGTCAAGCTGGCGGTGGCCGCCTGCCGCGGTGCCGGCATCCGGCCGGTGATGGTGACCGGCGACCACAAGCTCACCGGCATGGCCATCGCGCGTGAACTGGGCATCGCACAAGACGGCGACCGTGCCGTCGATGGCCCCGAACTCGAACGAATGGGCGAGACCGAGCTCACCGAAGCGCTGCCCCACATCGCCGTCTTTGCGCGTGTGCAGCCGGCGCAGAAGCTGCGCATCGTGCAGGCCTTCCAGGCCCGCGGCGACGTGGTGGCGATGACCGGCGACGGTGTCAACGACGCACCGGCGCTGGCGCGCGCCGACGTGGGTGTGGCGATGGGCATCACCGGTACCGAGGTGGCCAAGAGCGCGGCCAAGATCGTGGTCACCGACGACAACTTCGCCACCATCGTCGGCGCGGTGCAGCAAGGGCGGGTGGTCTACGCCAACGTCAAGAAGGTCATCCTGTACCTGCTGGCCACCTCGCTGGCCGAGGTGCTGGTGCTGATGCTGGCGCTGCTGGGCGGCTTTCCGCTGCCACTGGCGGCGGTGCAGATCCTGTGGATCAACATCGTCACCGAAGGCACCGTCACCGTGAACCTGGTGATGGACCCGCCCGATGGCGGCGAGATGAAGCGCCCGCCCGTGTCGCGTGACGACCGCCTGCTGGGGCCCGATCTGCTGTGGCGCGTGGCACTGATGACGCCGGTGATTGCCGCGGTGACGCTGGGCTGGTTCGCCTGGCGGCTCTCGCAGGGCTTGCCGCTGGACGTGGTTCGCACAGAAACCTTTACGGTGCTGGCCATGTGCCAGTGGTTCAACGTGCTCAACTGCCAGTCGGCCACCGCCACGGCGCTCAGTGGTCGCCTGCTCAGCAACCCCTGGCTGCTGGGCGGGTTGACGCTGTCGATGCTGCTGCAGGCGCTGGTGCTGTACGCGCCCTTCATGAACACCTTGTTTCACACCGTGCCGTTGCCACCCGCTGCGCTGTTGCCGCTGGCGGCGCTGGCCAGCGTGGTGCTGTGGACCGAAGAGGGCCGCAAGCTGTGGGTGAGGATGCGCGGAAAGAAGCCCGCGCGTGGTCAGGAGCTGCCGGCGTGACGCTGACCATCCTGCTGCTGCAACTGCTGCTGGCCACAGTGACCTCGCTGCCCGAACTGGCCTCGGGCATCAGCGCCGTGGCCCTGGTGGGCGCGCCCAACCTGGCAGTGGGCAATGCGCTCGGCGCGTGCGTCATGAACCTGGCCTTCCTGTGGTGGTGGACGCGCTGCAGCGCCAGCAGCCGATGTACCGCGACGCCAGCGCGGCGCACCTGCTGTCGGCCGGTTTTGGTGTCGTCATGCTGGGCTTTGTGGCCATGAGCCTGCTCACCGGCGCGCGTGCGCCCGCGGTGCTGCACATGGGCCTTTACAGCCCGGCGCTGCTGGGCATTTACCTGCTGGCACTGCGTGGTGAGCACGCGCACGAGCAGCAGGCGGTGCGCGCTGCCGTGGCGGCTGCCGGCGGTCAGGGGCTGGGTGACAGCGGCATCGACAAAGGGCGCGAGTGGCGTCGCTTCGCGCTGGCAGCGCTGGTGGTGCTGGTGGTGCTGGCGGCCGGTACCTGGCTGCCGCAGGTGGGCGACGCACTGGCGCCGACGCTGGGCCTGTCGCGCAGTTTTGTCGGCACCGTGTTCATGGCGGTGGTGACCACCCTACCCGAAATGGCCGTCACCGTGGCAGCACTGCGTCTGGGTGCGCTGGACTTGGCCATCGGCAACCTGCTGGGCACCAACCTCTTCAACGTGCTGGTGCTGGCCGTGGACGAGCTCTTCTGCACCCCGGGCCCGCTGCTGGCGGCGGCCGCGCCGGTGCACGCCGGCACCGCGGTGACGGCGCTGGTGCACGCCGGCACCGAGGTGACGGCGCTGGTGCACGCCGGCACCGCGGTGACGGCGCTGGTGATGACCGGGGTGGTCATCATCGGCCTGGTGATGCGGCCACAGGGGCGTGTGCTGCGCGTGCTCAGCTGGGTCAGCGTGGGCCTGGTGGCGGCCCATGTCATCAACGCGGCCCTGGCCTTCCTGAGCGTGGCCTGAAGTGCGGAGCATCTGACCATGCACGGCTCGATGGGACCCTTTGCCGAGATTGCGGCGCTGCTGCTGCTGTGCGCAGTGGCCGGTGCGGTGTTCGTTCGCCTGCGCCAGCCGGTGCTCATTGCCTACATCGTGGTCGGCATTGCGGTGGGCCCGGCCGTCTTCGGCTTGGTGACGGCACATGACCAGATCGACCTGCTGGCCCAGGTGGGCGTGGCGGTGCTGCTGTTTGCGGTGGGCCTGAAGCTGGACCTGCACCACGTGCGCCACATCGGGCCGGTGGCCCTGGCCACGGGGCTGGGCCAGCTGGCCTTCACCATCGTCATCGGCTTCGGGCTCGTACTGGCCCTGGGCAAGGGCCTGGTCGAGGCGTTGTACGTGGCGGTGGCGCTGACGTTTTCCAGCACCATCATCATCGTCAAGCTGCTGTCGGACAAGCGTGAACTCGACAGCCTGCACGGCCGCATCGCGGTGGGCTTTCTGATCGTGCAGGACCTGGCCGTGGTCGTGGCCATGATGGCCATGAGCGCGCTGCGCGGTACCGGCGCCGAAGGTTCACCGGCCGACAGCGGCTGGGTGACCGTTGTGGTGTCGCTGGCCTGGCGCCTGGCCCTGGCCGCTGCGGCGCTGTATGTGCTGATGCGTTGGGTGCTGCCACGTGTGGTGGCGGCCATGGCCCGGTCGCAGGAACTGCTGCTGGTGTTTGCCATTGCCTGGGGCGTGGCCCTGGCGGCGCTGGGCGAGTGGGCCGGCTTCAGCAAGGAAGCTGGCGCCTTCCTGGCCGGCTTTTCGCTGGCCTCCACGCCTTACCGTGAGGCCATGAACGCACGCCTGACCGGTATCCGTGACTTCCTGCTGCTGTTCTTCTTCATCGACCTGGGCGCCAAGCTCGACTTCTCGACCCTGGGGGCCGAGCTCTGGCCGGCGCTGGTGCTGTCGCTGTTCGTGCTGATCGGCAACCCGCTTATCGTGATGGCCATCATGGGCTACATGGGTTACCGCAAGCGCACCAGTTTCCTGGCCGGCTTGACGGTGGCGCAGATCAGCGAGTTTTCGATCGTCTTCGTGGCCATGGGCATCACGCTGGGGCACGTGGGCGTGCAGGCGCTGGGGCTGACCACGCTGGTGGGGCTGATCACGATCACCGTGTCGACCTACATGATCCTGTACTCGCAGCCACTGTACGAGCGGCTGGCCGGCGTGCTGGGCATTTTCCAGCGCCGTTCACCCTTCCGTGAACTGGCCGCCGAACAACAAGGTGATGGCTCCGCGCCGGCCCAGGCCATCGTCTTCGGCCTGGGCCGCTACGGCAGCCGGCTCTTCGAGCAGTTGCGCAGCGCCGGCGTGGCGGCCGCCGGTATCGACTTCGACCCCGAGGCCGTGCGGGCGCTGCAGGCCCGCGGCCTGCCGGTGCTGTACGGCGATGGCGAAGACCCCGAATTCCTGGCCACGCTGCCGCTGCGCCAGGCGCGCTGGGTGATCACGACCTTTCCGCAATGGGAATCCAACCGGGCCTTGTTGCACGCGCTGCGCGAGGTGGGCTACACCGGCCAGGTGGTGGGTGCCGTGCGCGACCCAGTGCACGGCCGCGCCCTGGTCCGCGCCGGCGTGACACAGGTGCTGAACCCCTTCGACGACGCTGCCGACTTTGCTGCCAGCCGCCTGGCAGCAGTCATCCTTGAACAGGAGCCCAAGCCATGAACGCACCCCGCACCCTGCTGGCCGCCACCGATTTTTCCGACCACGCCCGCCACGCCGCCGAGCGTGCCGCGCGCCTGGCCCACGAAACCGGCGCGTTGCTGACGCTGATGCACGTGCAGCCGGTCGCGGCGCTGCTGGCGCTGCGCCAGTGGCTGGGTCAGGGGCACGCGGCCGAGGCCCACCTGCTGGCACAAACGGCACAGCAGCTGCAAATCCTGGCCGACGGCCTGCAGGCCGCCCACAAGGTGCCGGTGCGCGCCGTGACCACCAGCGGGCAGGTGCTGGACGACCTGCTGCGTGAGGCGGCGCAGCAGCAGGCTGCCCTGCTGGTGCTGGGTGCCAAGGGCGTCGGCTTTGTGCGGCGCCTGGCCCTGGGCAGCACGTCCGAGCGCCTGCTGCGCCGCACGCAGTTGCCGCTGCTGGTGGTGCGGCAGAAACCGCACGAAGCCTACCGGCGGGCATTGGTGGCGGTGGACTTTTCGGCCTGGTCGCTGAAGTCGCTGGCGCTGGTGCGGCAGGTGGCCCCGCACGCACAGCTGGTGCTGATGACCGTCTACCAGGTGCCCTTCGAGGAAAAGCTGCGCTTCGCCGGTGTCGACGCGGCCACCGTGGACCACTACCGCCAGCAGACCAAGGCAGAAGCGCTGCAGCAGGTGCACCTGCTGGCGCAGACCGCCGGCCTGAAGCCCGGCCACTGGGAGCCCTGCGTCGTGGAAGGCGAGGCCTGGCAACGCATCATCGAACAGGAACAGGCACGCGACTGCGATCTGGTGGCGATGGGCAAACACGGCCAGTCCGTCACCGAAGATCTGCTGCTGGGCAGCGTGACGCAGCGTGTGCTGGCCGAGGGCGACACCGATGTGCTGGTGTCGACGACGCACGGCTAGCCCGGTGGAACAAGGAAAAGCAGCAGGAGCCCAGGTTTGGCTCAGAGCCGCACGTCCTCGATCGTGCGCTGCAGCCGGCTGCGTTCGGCGGCAAAGGCCATGAGGTGGCTTTCCACCGAGTCTTCGATCGACGAACTCAGCAGCGCCGGGTTCTTCTGGCCCACGGCCTGCACCCAGTCGCGCACCATGGGGTGGTCACCACCGCCGTGGGCGTCGGTTTTCATGGTCCAGGTGCTGCGCTTGCCGGTCTTGAAGCTGGTGAGCGTGAAACTTTCCATGTCGCCGGTGATGTCACCGAGCGAACCCATGACGCGTGTGCGCCGGCCTTCGTAGGACACAAAAGCCTCCATCGAAAACGCCGCCGTCACACCTTCGCGGAACAGGATGTTCACCGTCAGGTGGTCGGGCTGGTTGTTGTCCATGCGGTAGACGCAGCGGCCGTAGTCGGTGGTCTTCAGCCCTTCCATGATCAGATCGTCCCAGCGGCTGCGGTTGTCGGGCAGGTCGAACACGTACAGGCGCTTGCGGTCGCGGTAGTAGATCTGCAGCGCGGAATAGGGGCACTCGCCCTCGACCTTGCAGCCGTCGGTGCAGCGTTCGGTGCTGCCTTCGGGCGCGTTGGCGTTGTGAAACCACTTCAGGTTGCCGAAGCAGTGCACGTTGTCGGCGTGCTGGCCCACCAGCCAGCGGATGATGTCGGTGTCGTGGCAGCTCTTGGCCAGAATGATGGGCGTGGCGTCGTCGCTGTTGCGCCAGGCGCCGCGCACGTAAGAGTGGCTCATGTGCACGTGCTCGATGGGTTCGAGGTGCTGCAAGCTGATGATCTGGCCGATGAGGCCGGCGTCGATGATTTCCTTGATCTCGCGGAAGTAGGGCGTGTAGCGCAGCACGTGGCACACGCCCACTATGCGACCGGTGCTGCGCGCCCGGTCCAGGATCTGGCGGCACTCGGCTTCGCTGGGCGCGATGGGCTTTTCCAGCAGCACGTCCAGGCCCAGGTCCAGCGCCTGCAGGCAGGGCGCGGTGTGCAGATGGTCGGGCATGGCGATGATCACGGCGTCGGCCAATTGCAACAGGTCGGGCTGTGCCATCGCGGCGTCCCAGCTGGTGAAGCAGCGGCTGTCGGGGATGCCATGCGCCCGTGCCGTGCGCAGGCGCCGTCGCGGGTTGGGGTCGGCCACCGCCACCAGCTTCAGTTCGGCCGGGTTCTTGATCGCGAAGTCGGCGTAGACCGAACCGCGGTGCCCGGCGCCCAGCAGCAGCGCACGCACCGGCTGCGCCAGCGGGCGGTGCAAGGGGTTGACGTACAGGTCTTCCTGCAGTCCCAGCGCACGCGCGGTTTCGCTCCACCCGTGCACGACCGTGTTTTTCATCGCCGTCAGCGTCCGGGTCAAGGGCCGCAAGGACATGAACTGGCGCAGTGACATTCAGTGTTTCTCCATCGATCGAAGGGCCGGACCGCGTTTCACCGCACGCCCAGCCAGAAGGCCAACGCGGCCATCAACACGGCCCAGCCCAGCAACAGCACCACCTGGCCGCGGCTGTCGACCCAACCCCGGCGCAGCGCGGCGGCGTCAAGGGTGGTGCCCAACAATTGCGTGGGCAAGGGCGGCGCCAGCAGCCGGCTCAGCACCGTGGTCACCACCACCGCCACCACCAGGCCGCTGATGTTCCACCACATCCAGAACACGGCCGCGCCCAGGCTGTGGGCCAGCCACAGGTTGGCCGCCAAGCCGGCGCAGACTCCGGCCAGCACGGCGGGGCCGCGGGCGCGGCGGTCCAGCACGCCGCAGGCAAAGGCGGCCAGCAGTGGCCCGTAGAACAGCGCGCCGATGCGGTTGATGCCTTCGACCACGCTGGTGGCCATGCCGCCCACGAGCAGCGCAAACAGCACGATCAGCAGGCCCCAGACCACGGTCACCAGCCGTCCGGCCAGCAGGGCTTGCGAAGGCGAGCGCAGCCGCGGCTCGACAAAGTCGCGCAGCGTGGCCGCCGACAGGCTGTTCAGCGCCGAGTCCAGGCTGGACATCGCTGCGGCCAGGATGGCTGCCACCAGCAGGCCGCGCAGGCCCGAGGGCACGAACATCTCGATGAAGCGCGGCACCATCAGGTCCAGCCGGCCGGCGGGGATGGCCGCGCGCAGCGTCTCGTTCTGCAGCACCACGGCGCCGATGGCCAGGCCCAGGCCGGCGTACAGCAGCGTCAGGGGAAACCGCGCCAGGCCATTCAGCAGCAGCGCCCTTTGCGCCGCGCGCACGTCGGTGGCGGCCAAGGTGCGCTGCGCCTGGCTCTGGTCGACACCGTAGTAGGCGATGTACAGCACCAGGCCACCGGCCACGAAACCCCACAGCGGGGCGCGCGCGCCGTCGCCCAGGCCGTGGGCCCATTCCACCGCCGCCAGCCGTGCCGGGTCGTGTGCGGCCAGGATGGCCGCGCCGCCACCGGCCAGGTTCCACGCGATGCTGCCGCACAAGACCACACCCAGTATCAGCACGGCCATCTGCAGCACATCGGTCCAGACCACGGCGCGCATGCCGCCCAGCGTGTCGTAGACCACCGTCACCGCGCCCATCAGCACGATGGACGCGGTGAGCGAAAGCCCCGTGCAGACCTGCACCACCAGCGCCGCGGCATACAGCGCAACGCCGGTGGCCAGGCCCCGCGACAGCAGGAAGACGGCGCTCAACAGCAGCCGCGTCGGGCGGTCGAACCGGCGTTCCAGGTACTCATAGACGCTGATTACGCCCAGACCACGCAGCACCGGCACCAGCACCAGCATCACCACCACCATGGCCAGCGGCAGCATCAACTCGTACTGCAGCCAGGTGAGCCCGCCACCCGGCACCAGCGCCACATAGGCGGGGATGCCGAGAAAGGAATTGGCCGAGGACTGCGTGGCCAGGATCGATACCGCCAGCGCCCACCAGGGCAGCTTGTGGCCGCCCACGTAGTAGTCGGCGGCGGTGGCCTGGCGGCGCGCCAGCCACGCGCTCAAGCCCAGCGTCAGGCCCAGGTACAGCGCGATGACCAGCCAGTCCAGCAGCGTCATGCGTGCGGTTCAGGCGGCCTGTGCCGCGTCTGACAGGCCCGCGGTGGGCACTTGCAGCAGCAACTCTTCAAAGGACGTCACCACCGTGACGCCAGGTGTCTGCGCCAGCAACGCAGACTTGGGGTCGATGGCAAAGGCGCGGTCGGCCAGGCGCAGCAGCCCCAGGTCGTTGACGTTGTCGCCCACGGCCCAGCATTCCAGGATCGGCGGCTGACGGTCGTCGGCGCGCATGCGTCGCAGCACATGGCTCTTGCATACCGGTTCGCCGTCGCCTTCGTTCATGCGCTGGAAGGCCGGGTTGATGCGCACCTGGCCGTTGCACACGTCGTTGTCGAACTGCAGCGTGTGGGCCAGCGCGAAGTCGGCAAAGATGCGCTTGCGCACGATGTCGGCGGCCACGAAGTAGCTGTCGCTGAGCAGGCCGACCATGTAGCCCTCGCGCCGCATCCGGTTGACGAACTCGATCACCCCGGGACGCAGCTCGATGTTGCGTGCGACGCGCTCGAACTCCTGCTTGTGCACGAAACGGAACAGCGACGCGATGCGTTCGCTGCGCGTGGCGTCGTCGGGGCTGGCTTTGTCCAGGAGTTGCATCAGATCGGCGTGGCGGCCACTGGCAGCGGCGATCTGCACCACGAAGCGCTGCGCGCTGACGGTGCCGTCCATGTCCAGCAGCAGCAGCCGCTGGCGGCCCCGCCGCCGAGTCATGACGTGGTTCAGCTCTGCCGCGGCCTGGCGTTGGGTTTCGTACATGGCGATGATCTGCTCCACATGCAGGCGGCCGCTGGCACGCGCGCGCTGGTAGATCACACGCGACACCTCGTTGGCCATCACCGTCAGGTCCAGCAGCGGCTGGCTGTCGTGTTCGAGCGAGCCGATGTCCACTTCCGCCAGCCGGGCGCCGGTGCGGTGGGCGTCCAGCAGCAGGCCGATGTCGACGCCGTAGCCGTCTTCGAAGGTCAGCGGCTGCAGCAGACTTCGACGTGCCGCGATCAGGCCGCCCAGGGGCTGCGAGAAGTGCGCCACCTCGGGGAAAAAGACCTTCAGCATCGGCTTGGCCGTGAGCTCGGTGACACGCCCGCCCACGCGGCCGAAGCGGGCCTTCACGAAGTCAGCCTGGTCCCGCACCAGCGGCCGCACGAGGTCGGAAACGATGCCCTCGCTCAAGCCGGCCAGGTCGCCGTCCAGGTACACCAGCAGCTCGTTCCTGGCCGCCATCATGCCGTCGCGCATGCTGGCACCCTTGCCCAACATGGTGCTGGTGACGACACGGGCGCCAGCTGCTTGCGCCAGGCGCGCGGTGTCGTCGATGGAGCTGTCATCCACCACCAGCACCTCGTCGGTGGCGGGATCGGCCAGCGCGTAGGTCACCACGTCGGCGATGCGTTTGGCTTCGTTCAGCGCCGGGATCACCACCGTGCAGCAGCGTGCCAGTGGCATGTCCACGACAACCGAACCCTGGGCCGCGGGCGAGCAGGCCGCCGGCAAGGGTCGGCGCAAGGGCCTCGCCGGTTGGTCCAGCCAACCTTGCCACCAGTCGCGCAGCCGATGCACCAGCGAGCGTGTGGGGTCTTCCATGTTGTCTACCTCCAAGGCTTGCCGGGGCGGGTGCCCCGGCACTGCCCCGTGGTCGTGGGGTGGCGCCGGGCCGATGCAAAGTATATTTGTACAAACTATTGTCGTTGCAGGTCGTGACCTTCGGGTCACACGCATCAGGGCCTTGAAAGACCGCGGGTGCAGCCCGGCAGCGGCTTGTGCTGAAGCTGTTCAAATCACGCCCACCGGCTTGAACAGGATCTGCTCACATGCTCACCGCCACCTGCCATTGCGGCGCCCTCGGCATCCAGATTCCCGAAGCGCCCGCTGAGGTCACCAACTGCAACTGTTCGATCTGCCGCCGCCTGGGCACCTTGTGGGGCTATTACAAGGCCGACACGGTGCAGGTGCTGGTAGACCGTTGCGCCAAACCGATCACATGAAATCGCGCCTTCGTCCGCCATGCGTCGTTGCAAATCCGCGCCATAGCTGCTGCTATGGCTGTGGTTTGCGCCTAGCCTGACGAACGAATGCATCAATTTCATTTGTGATCTCATTGACGGAACGGACTACTAGGCCACCCCGAAAAGACCGACAGCTACGTCCACGGCGACAAGACGCTGCGAGTGGTCAGGTGCCGCCACTGCGGCTGCACCACGCACTGGGAAGACCTGGAAAGGCAGCCTGATTCGCGCGTGGGCGTGAACATCCGCAACTTCGAACCCGGCGTCATCGGCGAGGTGCGCATCCGATTGCTGGACGGCGCAGACAGCTGGAAGTCCTGGTTCTGGGAAGTCCGGCCGTGATGGGCACGCTGCGCCGTGGCTGCCACCGCAATGGCAGGTTCAAGCCCCAAAAAGAAAGGCCCCGCCGAAGCGGGGCCCAGAAGCACACAAGCAGCCCGCGCGACGTGCGGATCAGCCTTGCGGCGCGCGCGGGGTGCGGCTCACCACTTGTGCGTTAGACGCAGCAGTGGCGGCCATGTGCGCATCGGCTGCGGGCTGGGTGGCCAGCAGGTTGACGCTGAACAACATGCCCAGGGTCAGGCTCAGCGCCACTGCGGCTGCACCGGTGCGTTGGCGGGTGTTGCTGAAGGGGGTTTGCGCGGTGTGGATCGTGTTCATGGTGGGCTCCTGGTGGCGGGCTGCGGTGTGTCGATGGAGTGGACTGTAGGCAAGCCCACAACGCGCCGCCACGGCCATGCGATGAAGCGCGGCAAGGCGGCGCCCAGTTGCAGGTTTTGCGGATGAACGGCTTGCGGCAACCCCCGGCAGGCGGGGTGCCGGCCCGTGTCCGTCAGGCTTTTGGCGTGCCGTCCAGCATGGCGGCTTCGCGCTCGGGCGACAGCCCCACGGCCGGACGTGCCGGGCCCGGCGCGGCGGTAGCGGCGAGTGTGGCCGCCGCCTGCTGATCGGCCCAGGCCGCGGTATCCAGCAGCGTGTCGCGCAGCGGCCGGCAGTTCAGTCCGGTGGCCAGCGCGCGTGAGATGTTCACGGTGTGCAGGCCGGCCTGTGCGGTGGGCAGCCACGCAGGCAGGTCGGACCACGGTGCCACGCCCTGGTCCAGCAGGAATTGTTCGTCCACCCACTGCAGCCGGGCCGCAGGGTTCAGCGCCGAAAGGGCCGTGTCCAGGGAGCCGCCCATGGTCAGCGGCTGCGCCGGCCCGGTGAGGTCTGCAGCCTGTTCGCACAACGCCTTCAGGCCGCCATAGGTTTCATCGGTGACGGTTTCGACCGTGTGGTCGGCCAGCGTGGCCGTGGCGCCGCTTTCGTCCATGCCCGGCTTGTCGAAGGCGGCGTAGACGCTGATGCTGGACACCAACTGGTAGTGCGCCACGCGCGGCGCCACGGCGGCGGCCAGTGCACGCACCTGGCGCGGCACGTAGGCGCTGGTGTCGATGGCGGCGTCCCACTCGCCCTGCGCCAGTGCCGACAGGTCGCCGTCGCGATCAGCGATGCGGTGTTCGGCTTGCGGAAACAGCGCCGGCCCGCTGCGACCGCGGTGCAGCAGTGTCAGCTGGTGGCCGCGCTGCAGCGCTTGTTCTGCAATGTGGCGGCCCAGGAAGCGGGTACCGCCGATGATCAGCAATCTCATGGCGTCTGCGGTGTCATCGGCGTCGAGTGCGTGGGCAGACCGTCGGCTGCCGTCAGTTCTCGCAAGCAATTCAGGCACAGGCAGCCGCTGTAGCGGGCCAGCAGCTGTGCCTGCAGCATCGCGCTCAAGGCCAGCGTGGTGCAGTCGCAGGGTCCGGGCCCGGCCGCGCCGCAGAAAAAGCCACCACCGCAGCGTGGGCAGGTGTCGGTGGCAAGGGTGGCAAGGGCTGCGCTCACGCGTCGACTCGCTTCAGGCTGCCGCTGCGTTCACTTCAGGAACAAGCCCTTGTGCTTGTCGCGCAGCAAGTTCTTCTGCACCTTGCCCATGGCGTTGCGCGGCAAGTCGGGCACCACATCCACCAGCTTGGGCACCTTGAAGTTGGCGATCTGGTTCTTCAGCGCGCCGGCGATGTCGGCACCGCTGATGGCGGCACCCGGCTTGGGCACCACCACGGCGACCACGGCCTCGCCGAAGTCGGGGTGCGGCACACCCACGACGGCGCTTTCGGCCACCCCTGGCATGTCATTGATGAAACCTTCGATCTCGGCCGGGTAGACGTTGTAGCCGCCGCTGATGATCAGGTCCTTGCTGCGGCCGACGATGGTGAGCACGCCCTGGTTGTCGAGCTTGCCCACGTCGCCGGTCTTGAACCACAGGTCGGTGGTGAACTCGTCGGCGGTCTTCTCAGGCATGCGCCAGTAGCCCTTGAACACGTTCGGGCCCTTGACCTCGATCTGGCCGACTTCGCCGGCCGGCAGCGGCACGCCCTTGCCGCTGTGCACACGCACACCCACGCTGGGTAGCGGCAGGCCCACCGAGCCACCCTTGCGCGCGCTTTCCGGGCGGTAGGGGTTGGAGGTGAGCATCACCGTCTCGCTCATGCCATAACGTTCAAGAATGGTGTGCCCGCTGCGGTCACGGAAGTTGTTGAAGGTCTCGGTCAGCAGCGGTGCCGAGCCGCTGACAAAAAGCCGCATGTGGCTGCACGCGGCCTGGTTGAAACTGGGCTCGCCCAGCAGCCGCACATACAGCGTGGGCACGCCCATGAACACGGTGGCCTCGCTCATGCGCGCCGTGGCCGCGCGGGGGTCGAAGCGGTTGAACCAGATCATCTTGCTGCCGTTGATCAGCGCGCCGTGGCTGGCCACGAAAAGGCCGTGCACGTGGAAGATCGGCAGGGCGTGGATGAGCACGTCGCCGCCTTCTGCTGCCGACCGCCAGCCCCAGGCCGCTTTCAGCACCAGCGCGTTGGACAGCAGGTTGCCGTGCGTGAGCATGGCACCCTTGCTGCGCCCCGTGGTGCCGCTGGTGTACAGGATGGCAGCCAGGTCGTCCTTGTCGCGCAGCGCCGGTGTGTGCGTGTCGCCTTGGAAGTTGGCGCGGTCCAGCAGCGTGCCGGTGCGGTCGTCGTTCAGCGTGAAGACGTGTTGCGTGCCAGACAAGAAGGCGATCTTGCTGACCCAGCCGAAGTTCTTGCCGCTGCACACCACCAGGGCAGGCTCGGCATTGCCGATGAAGTACTCGACTTCGGCCGCCTGGTAGGCCGTGTTCAGCGGCAGAAAGACGTGGCCGGCGCGCAGCACTGCCAGGTACATCATCAGCGCTTCGACACTCTTTTCCACCTGCACCGCCACACGCGACGCCGGCGGCAAATCGAGCGAATCGATCAGGTTGGCCAGCATCGCGGTGCCGCGCTCCAGGTCGCGCCAGCTGTAGTGCAGCGGCGTGGGCGTGTCTGCCGTTTCGATGGCGGTGGCGTCCAGGTCGACCGCAAAGGCCGCGCGCAGGGCGGTGAACAGATTGCCGTTTTTCATAGCGGGTGTGAGCGTGCAGATCAAGTGGCCGCCGCGGAACCGGCTTTGCCGGGCCGCTGGCGGCGCCCCCTGGAAGGGAGAGCGCCGTCAGGCGCTGCGGGGGTCAGTCCAACTTTGCCCCAGAACTTTTCACCACTTCGGCCCAGCGCTTGACTTCGTTGCCCACGAAGCGGCCGAATTCGTCGCCCCACAGATTGGGTGTTTCGGTGCCCAGGCCGGTCCACATGGCCTTGAGCTCGTCACTGTTCAGCGCCTTGCGCATCTCGGCTGCCATGGCCTGCGTGGCTTCGCGCGGCGAACCCTTGGGGGCCCAGATACCGTACCAGGTGGCCACCTTGTAGGTGGGCAAGCCGTCGTCGGTTGACGTGGGCACATCGGGGAAACCGGGTGCACGTTTGTCGCTGGCCACGGCAATGGCGCGCAGGCGCCCGCTCTTGATGTGGGCGGCGCTGCTGCCCAGGCCGTCAAAGGCCAGGTCCACCTGGCCGGCGATCAGGTCTTGCAGCATGGGGCCGGCGCCGCGATAGGGGATGTGCGTGATGAAGGTCTTGGTCTGCAGCTTGAACAGCTCGCCGGCCAGGTGGTGGCTGGTGCCGTTGCCAGCCGAGCCGTAGTTCAGCTTGCCCGGGTTCTTGCGCAGGTAGTCCAGCAGTTGCGGCAGCGTGGTGGCTGCCACCTTGCCCGGGTTGACGACGATGACCTGCGGCACGCTGGACACCAGGCCCACGGGCACGAAGTCGGTCTCGATGTTGTAGTCCAGCTTGGGGTACATGCTGGGTGCGATGGCGTGGTGCACGGCGCCCATGAAGTAGGTGTAGCCATCGGGGGCGGCCTTGGCGGCAATGCCCGCGCCCAGCGTGCCACCGGCGCCGCCCTTGTTGTCGATGATGAATTGGCGACCGACGTTTTTGGTCATCAGGGCAAACAGCGGCCGCGCAAAGGCGTCGGTGCCACCACCGGGCGGGAAGGGCACGACGACGGTCACCGGCCGGCTGGGCCACGCGCCCTGGGCATGCACCCAGGGTGAGGCCAGCGTGGCGGCCGTGGCTGCGGTGCCCAGCAGGGCCTGACGTCGGTTGATGGTGCTCATGAGGTGTCTCCTTCGTGGTTGTTGGGGTGCGGCTGCGGTACGGCTGGGGTACGGCTCGTACCCGGTCTGGAACAGATGATCTCTACAAAGGGCTGCCCACGGCACGGGACCGTGCCACTTCACCCTGGCGGAACTTGGCGTGGCTGGCTTCGACCTTGCTCAGGTCGTAGAGGTAGTTGACCATCATGCCGAAGGACTGACGCAAGCCCTTGCCGGAAAGGTCGCCGCGTGGGTTCAGTCTTTCCAGCCTGGCGCCATTGTCCAGGTGAAAACGGGCCACCGGGTCACCGGCCGGTGTCGGTGAAAGCCCCAAGAGGTAGGCGCTGCACAAGAGCTCCAGCGCGGCCACGTCGTCCTTGCCCATGGCCTCGTGGATGGCCAGACCCTGCAGCGCCGTCAGGTCGCCGCGACACAGCGTGCGCAGGCGCTCGCGTGCGGCTTGCAGCTCGACCTGCGCGGCCTTTCGCGCGCCCGGCAACTGGCTGAAGTCGGGTTCGGACAGCAGCCAGTTGGCAAAACCCGGAATCGGCGACAGCGTGCAGAAAGTGCGCAGCCGCGGCAGTTCACGCTGCAGCTGCAAGGCCACGGTCTTGATCAGGAAGTTGCCCAGGCTCACGCTGCGCAGGCCGGGCTCGCAGTTGCTGATGCTGTAGAAGGCCGCCACTCGGTAGCGGTCGGCCAGCAGTGGCGTGCTGGCCTTGTCGATCAGCGGCGCAATGGACGAAGGCATCTCTGGTAGCAGCGCCACTTCGACAAAGATCAGCGGTTCGTCGCGCAGTTGCGGGTGGAAAAACGCGAAGCAGCGGCGGTCGGGCTGCAGGCGGCGGCGCAGGTCTTCCCAGCCGTCCACCACGTGCACGGCTTCGTGGTGGATGATCTTTTCCAGCAGCTGCGCCGGTGAGTTCCAGTCCACGCGTTTTTTCTGCAGGAAACCCGGGTTGAACCAGCTCGTCAGCAGGTGCAGCAGATCGGCTTCGATGACCTGCAGCTCGGGCCGGGCCTTCAGCCGCTTGAGCAGCGCACGGCGCAGCCGCAGCACTGCGCCGGTGCCGCCGGGCATGCGGTTCAGGCGCCGGAAGAGTTCTTGCCGTGCCGGCTCGGCCGCTTGGGTCAGCGCCGCCAAGGATGCGGCGTCGGGTTTGTCGGCATAGGCCTGGGCCAGTTTCAGCACACCTTGCGGGTCGGGGCTGAGGTCTTGCGCCAGAAAGTCGAAAAACGCCTCCAGTTCATCGTCGGCCAGGCTGTCCAGGCGTTCGATAAGGTCGGTGGCGATGGCCATGCCGCCGAGTTCGCCCTTCTCGCCCAGCAGGCGCTTGCAGTCGGCCTTCATGCGGCGCACGGCGCGCGCGGTGCGCTGGCGCGCGGCGGCGTGGCGGATGTCATCGAGCATGGCGGGGCTCCCGGGTGGCGCGTTTGGGGCTGGTTCTCGGACTGGTTCTCGGACTGACGCTTGGGCTGACTCTTGGGCTGGCGTTTGGGCTGGCGTTTGGGCTGGCTTCCGAGGGTGTCTTGGCTGTGCCCACGGTCGTGCGTGCGGCTGCGCGTGCCGGCGCGCGCAGCTCGCTGCGACGCAGTTTTTTCAGCGCCACCAGCTGCGCCATCAGGTGGTCGTGCAAGGCACGTTCTGCGCGCGGTGCGTCGCGCTGCACGAAGGCGTCGATCAACACGCGGTGTTCGTTGATTGACGCGTCGATGCGCCCCGGCAGGGCCAGCTGGCGCCCGCGCATGAGGCGCATGAAGCGGCGCAGGTCGCTGGTGACACGGTCGAGCCAGCGGTTGGCCGCCAACTGCTGCACAAAACAATGGAAGCCGTGGTTGGCGCGGTAGTAACCGTCGATGTCCTGCGCGGCGGCGTGACGTTCCAGTTCGTCGTGCAGGTGCTTGAGCTGGTGCAGGTCTTCATCGCTGGCCTTGGAGGCGGCCTCAAAAGCGCAGCGGCCTTCCAGCAGCGCCATCACCGGGAACAGCGCGTCGGCGTCGGCCTCGCTGAGCTCGATGACGCGGCAGCCGCGGTGCGGCACCAGTTCGACCAGGCCTTCTGCGGCCAGCACTTTCAGCGCCTCGCGCAGCGGCGTGCGGCTCACGGCCCAGGCTTGGGCCAGTGCCTTTTCGTCGATGAACTCGCCGGGGGTGAGTTCGCGGTCGAAGACCATGGCGCGCAGCCGCGTGGCCACGGCGTCGTGCATGGAGGTGCCGCGCAGGGGGGTGGAATCGACCATGCGATTCATCGTAACGCTGTAATTACAGAATCACAAGAGGGCTGGCAGTGGGTAGTGGGCAGTGGGCAGTGCGCAGTGGGCAGTGCGCAGTGGCAGTGCGCAGCGGGCAATGGGTAGCGGGCAATGGGCAAGCGGGCAGTGGGCAAGCGGAGGGCGCCGGCGCGTGTGCCGACCCGGCGCACCCATCGGTCGCGCTACATTGCCTCACCCCGCCATGCCCGACGCCCACCCGCCCCTGACGCTTGACGCCGCCCGCGTGCTGTCGCTGGCCGCACAAAGCATGTTCGACACCTTCGCCCGCACGGCGATGGGCACGCTGGTGGTGGACAGCCACCACCGCATCGTGTGGATCGACGACGGCTACCGCCGCTTTCTGCCCGCTTTGGGCCACGCCGAGGGCGACTTCGTGGGCCGGCGGGTTGAAGAGGTGGTGCCCAACACCATGATGGGCCAGGTGGTGGACAGCGGGCAGGGCATGCTGGTGGACTTGCTGTCCAATCAGGCTGGCACCTTTCTGGTCACGCGCTTGCCGCTGCGCAACGACCAGGGTGTGGTCATCGGTGCCGTGGGTTTTGTGCTGCTGGACCACCCGGAAACGACCATGCAGCCGCTGATCAGCAAGTTCGGCCGCCTGCAGGACGAACTGGACGCCACCCGCCGCCAGCTGGCGCAGCAGATGGCCGAACAGCGCCGGCCGCGCCACAGCATCGCCAGCTTCATCGGCACCAGCCCGGCGGCGATGGAGGTCAAGCGTCAGGCGCGGCGGGTAGCGCAGACCGAAAGTACGGCGCTGCTGCTGGGTGAAACCGGCACCGGCAAGGAATTGCTGGCCCACGGCATCCACCGCGCCAGCCGGCGCGCCGCACGGCCCTTCGTGGGCTTGAACATCGCCGCCGTGCCCGACACGCTGCTGGAAGCCGAGTTTTTTGGCGTCGCACCCGGCGCCTACACCGGCGCCGACCGCAAGGGTCGCGATGGCAAGTTCAAGCTGGCCGACGGCGGCACGCTGTTTCTGGACGAGATCGGCGACATGCCGCTGGCGCTGCAAAGCAAGCTGCTGCGCGCGCTGCAGGAGCAGGAGATCGAGCCCCTGGGCAGCAACCGCGTCGAGCAGGTGGACGTGCGCATCGTCGCCGCCACCAGCCGCGACCTGGCGGCCATGGTGGCGCAAGGCGCTTTTCGCGCTGACCTGTTCTATCGCCTGAACGTGCTGCCCATCCGCCTGCCGCCGCTGCGCGAAAGGTTGGCCGACCTGGAAGCACTGGTCGAGGCGCTCAGCGAAGACATCGCCCGCCGCAGCGGCCTGCCGGCACGCAGCGTGTCGCCCGAAGCGCTGTCGCTGCTGGCCTTGCAAGCCTGGCCGGGCAACATCCGCGAGCTGCGCAACACGCTGGAACAGGCCGCCTTGATGACCGACGACCTGGTGCTGGAGCCGCGGCACTTTGGTACGGCCGCGGTTGCGGGTACGGTTGATGATGCGGCCCAGGCCCAGGCGCCGATGGCTGCGCCCGAAGCCGTGTTGCTGCGCCGCGCAGCCGGGCCCGATGCCGCGCCGGCAGCGTCGATGCCCATCGCGCCCGTGCAACGCCCGCTGAGCGAACAAATAGCCGAAGTGGAACGCGCCGCCATCGCCGCGGCGTTGCTCGCCAACCGGGGAAACCGCGTGCGCGCGGCGCAGCAGCTGGGCATGTCGCGCGCCGCGCTGTACGACCGCTTGGCGCGCTGGCCCGAGTTGACTGCCAGATTTTCAGACATCTAAAGTGTCTGAAAGTAGATCAGTTGACTTTTCATTTGACTGATATTCAGGCAACGTCAGGGCAGAAACGCACCATATTCCAGGGTTTGCACTGACCTGGTGCGCATGGCACGGGCATTGCGTAAATGAGGCATCCACAAGACGGAGACCTGCATGAATCGTCGCCACCTGATCCCCACTGCCCTGGCCCTGGCCGCCTGCCTGGCCGTGCCTGCCGCTTTTGCCCAGGGCAAGGACGTCAAGATCGCCCTCATCGCAAGCAAGACCGGCCCGCTGGAAGCCTATGCCAAGCAGACCATCGTCGGCTTCATGATGGGCCTGGACTACGCCACCGGCGGCACCATGGCCGTGGCCGGCCGCAAGCTGGTGGTGATCGAAAAAGACGACCAGGGCAAGCCCGACGTGGGCAAGGCCGCGCTGGCCGCGGCTTACGCCGACGACAAGGTTGACATCGCCGTCGGCCCCACCGCCAGCCCGGTGGGTCTGGCCATGCTGCCGGTGGCCGAGGAGTACAAGAAGATCCTGCTCGTGGAGCCGGCCGTGGCCGACAGCATCACGGGCGACAAGTGGAACAAGTACATCTTCCGCACCGGCCGCAACTCGTCGCAAGACGCTGCCGCCAACGCCGCCGCGCTGGACCTGCCGGGCAACGTGGTGGCCACGCTGGCCAACGACAACGCCTTCGGGCGCGACGGCGTGAAGGCGGCCAAGGAGTTCATGAAAAACGCCAAGATCGTGCACGAGGAATACCTGCCCGTGGGCACGACCGACTTCACCGCCGGCCTGCAGCGCATCATCGACAAGCTGAAGGACCAGCCGGGCAAGAAGTACATCTCGGTGGGCTGGTCGGGCGCACCGACGCCGTTTTCGAAGATCGCCGACCTCGAGCTGGACAAGCGCTACGGCATCAAGCTGGCCACCGGCGGCAACATCCTGCCGGCCATGGTGGCCTACAAGCAGTTCGAGGGCATGGAAGGTGCGCTGTACTACTACTTCGGCATCCCCAAGAACGCCGCCAACACCTGGCTGGTGACCAACCACTACAGCAAGTTCAAGGCACCGCCCGACTTCTTCACGGCCGGTGGCATGAGTGCGGCCATTGCCGTGGTCGAGGCGCTGAAAAAGACCAAGGGCGACACCAACACCGACAAGCTCATTGCCGCCATGGAAGGCATGAGTTTCGAGACGCCCAAGGGCAAGATGACCTTCCGCAAGGAAGACCACCAGGCGATGCAGGACATGTTCCATTTCCGCATCAAGAACGACCCGGCCTTTGCCTGGGGCGTGCCTGAGCTGGTGCGGGTGATTCCGGCCGCCGAGCTGAACATCCCCATCCGGAATAAGAGGTAGCCCCCCCGGAGCGGCTGCGCCGCACCCCCCCAGGGGGGCGACCCCAGCGGACCGGCGGAGCCGGTTCCGCAGCGTCCACTTGATGCGTTTGCCTGCTCAGTGCCACTTCCCGGAGTCTGGCGGTTCCCGTGCTCGAAACCAAAGACCTCACGATCCGGTTCGGCGGCCATGTGGCGGTCGACCACGTCTCGTGCCGCTTCGAAGCCGGCACACTGACGTCCATCGTCGGGCCCAACGGCGCGGGCAAGACCACCTACTTCAATCTCATCTCGGGCCAGCTGCCGGCCAGTGAAGGCACGGTCACGCTGGGTGGTGAGGACATCACCAGGCTGCCCGCGGCGCTGCGTTCGCGGCGCGGCCTGGGGCGGGCTTTCCAGCTGACGCAGCTGTTTCCCAACCTGAGCGTGCATGAAAACGTCAGGTTGGCCGTGCAGGCCCGCGAAGCCGGCCGCCACGGCGGCGTGTGGGCTGCGCTGGACCTGTGGCGGGTGTGGTCCGACCACCAGGCCTGGATCACCGAGGCCACGCAGGTGCTCGAACAGGTGCACCTGGCCGACAAGGCGCAGCTGCCGGCCAGCAGTCTGCCGCATGGCGACCAGCGCAAGCTGGAAGTGGCGCTGTTGATGGCGCTCGACCCCAAGGTCTACATGTTCGATGAACCCACCGCCGGCATGAGCGTGGACGAGGTGCCGGTGGTGCTGGACCTCATCCGCCAGCTCAAGCGCCGCAAGGACGTCGTGATCCTGCTCGTGGAACACAAGATGGACGTGGTGCGCGAGCTGTCCGACCGAATCGTGGTGCTGCACAACGGCCAGCTGGTGGCCGACGGCGAGCCGGCTGCGGTGATCGCTTCGCCGGTGGTGCAACAGGCCTACCTGGGCATGGCTGCGGAAGAGCCGGCATGAGCGCTGAACGGCCGTTGCGAAGGCGCTCGCGCCCCCTCGGGGGGCCAGCGCGAAGCGCTTTGGGGGCTCCATGACGGCGAACCTGCTCGAACTGAAGGGTGTGCACACGCACATCGGCGCGTACCACATCCTGCACGGCGTGGACTTTGTCGTGCCGCAGGGCCAGGTGACCATGCTGCTGGGCCGCAATGGCGCCGGCAAGACCACCACGCTGCGCACGATCATGGGTTTGTGGCCGGCGTCGAAAGGCGAGATCACCTTTCGCGGCCAGCCTCTGAACGGCGTGCCCACACCCGACATCGCGGCCAGTGGCATCGCCTACGTGCCCGAGAACATGGGCATCTTCACCGACCTCACGGTGAAGGAAAACATCGTGCTGGCTGCGCGCAGTGCACGTCATGAAGGTGAGCTGGACAAGGCACGCCTGACGTGGATCTTCGGCCTCTTTCCGGCGCTGCAGAAGTTCTGGCTTTACCCCGCGGGCAAGCTCAGCGGCGGGCAGAAGCAGATGCTGGCCGTGGCACGTGCCATCTGCGAGCCGCGGGCGCTGATCCTCATCGACGAACCCAGCAAGGGCCTGGCGCCGTCGATCATCCAGAACCTCATCAGCGCCTTCCGCGAACTGAAAGCACAGCAGACCACGATCCTGCTGGTGGAGCAGAACTTCATGATGGCCAAGGCCCTGGGCGACCAGGTGGCGGTAATGGACGACGGCCGGGTGGTGCACACCGGCACGATGGCCGAGCTGGCCCAGGACACATCCCTGCAACACAGGCTGCTGGGCCTGTCGCTGGGAGCGCACGCATGAACACCACCGTCGTGCCCGTGGCCACCCCGCCGCAGGCCATCCCCAAGGCCAGTTTCGACTGGAAGCCGGTGCTGCTGCTGGTGGGCCTGATGCTGGCCGCCATTCCGGCCATCGGCAGCACCAGCAGCTGGATCACGCTTACCTTTGCGGGCCTGGCCATGGGGCTCATCATCTTTGTCATCGCCTCGGGCCTGACGCTGGTGTTCGGCCTGATGGACGTGCTGAACTTCGGCCACGGGGTGTTCATCGCGCTGGGCGCCTTCATGGCCACCACGGTGATGGGTGGCATGGCGGTGTTTGCCGACCAGGGCGCGCTGCAGGCGCTGCTGGCCATCTTCTGCGCCATGCTGGTGGCCATGGCCGTGGCCGGTGGTGTGGGGCTGGCCTTCGAGCGCGTGATCGTGCGGCCGGTCTACGGCCTGCACCTGAAGCAGATCCTCATCACCATGGGCGGCATGATCGTCGGCGAAGAGATCATCAAGGTCATCTGGGGCCCGCTGCAGATTGCACTGCCACTGCCCGAACCGCTGCGTGGGGCCTTCTTCTTCGGCGACGCGGGCATCGAGAAGTACCGCATCGTGGCCTCGCTGGTGGGCCTGGCGGTTTTTGGCCTGCTGGTGTGGACGCTGTCGCGCACCAAGGTCGGCCTGCTCATCCGCGCCGGTGTGCAGGACCGCGAAATGGTCGAGAGCCTGGGCTACCGCATCAAGCGCCTGTTCGTGGGCGTGTTTGCCGCCGGCTCTGCGCTGGCCGGGCTGGGCGGTGTGATGTGGGGGCTTTACCAGCAGTCGGTGACGCCGCAGATCGGCGCGCAGGTCAACGTGCTGATCTTCATCGTCATCATCATCGGCGGCCTGGGCAGCACGCTGGGCTGTTTCATCGGCGCGCTGCTGGTGGGCTTGCTGGCCAACTACACGGGCTTCCTGGCACCCAAGGTGGCGCTGTTCTCGAACATCGGGCTGATGGTGGCGATCCTGTTGTGGCGGCCACAAGGTCTTTACCCTGTCACGAACCGCTGACCATGCTGTTGAACCGCATCCTCTCGCACGACCTCCCGCGCAGCCGCTGGCTGGCGCTGGCCCTGTTGATCGTGCTGGTGGCGCTGGCCGTTGCGCCCTTTGCCTTCCCGGGCGTCAAGGCACTGTCGGTGGCGGCCAAGGCGCTGGTGTTCATCCTGCTGGTGGCCAGCTTCGACCTCTTGCTGGGTTACACCGGCATCGTCAGCTTTGCGCACACCATGTTCTTCGGCATCGGCGCTTACGGCGTGGCCATTGCCAGCACCCGCATGGAGCCGGGTTTTGCGGCGGTGCTGGTGGGCACGGCCGCGGCGCTGCTGGTGTCGCTGCTGCTGTCGCTGGTGATCGGCCTGTTCAGCCTGCGCGTGAAGGCCATCTTCTACGCCATGATCACCCTGGCCGTGGCCAGCGCCTTCCAGACACTGGCCTCGCAGCTGTCGGACTTCACCGGCGGTGAAGACGGCCTCAGCTTCAAGAACCCACCCTGGCTGAGCCCATCTTTCGAGCCCTTCGAAGCGCCCTTCCTGGGCGTGACCATCGACGGCAAGATCTTCACCTACTACCTGATCTTCACCGTCGTGGTGGTGCTGGTGCTGGCCTTGCTGCGCATCGTCAACTCACCCTTCGGGCGTGTGCTGCAGGCGATCCGCGAAAACGACTTCCGCGCCGAGGCCATCGGCTTTCGCACCGTGGTCTACCGCACCTGGAGCAACGTGCTGTCGGCGCTGTTTGCCACCGTGGCCGGCGCGCTGCTGGCGCTGTGGCTGCGCTACGTGGGGCCGGACACCACGCTGTCCTTCGAGATCATGCTGGACATCCTGCTCATCGTCGTCATCGGCGGCATGGGCACCATCTACGGCGCCGTGGTGGGCTCGGCGCTTTTCGTGCTGGCGCAGAACTACCTGCAAGACCTGCTCAAGCTGGGCGCCGTGGCGCTGGAGGGTGTGCCGGTGCTGTCGCAGGTGGTCACGCCCGACCGCTGGCTGTTGTGGCTGGGGGTGCTGTTTGTGCTCTCGGTGTATCACTTTCCGACCGGTGTGGTCGGCAGGCTGCGAGCCGCGCGCAGGCGCGACTGACGCCGCTGAAGGTCCAGATCGAACTTCAACACAGAAGGAGACAACGCAAATGAACCCGAAACTGAATCGCCTTGCGGCCGCCGCAAAACTGGCTGCCGCCATGAGCGCTGGTGCTTTTCTGCTGAGTGCCTGCAACAACGACGACGAGCCCGAACCCAACACGCTGCCCGCCAACATCACCCAGCAGGGCATGACCAGCTACCCGGCTGCAGCGCCCGCGGCCGGCAACACGGCGGCGACGCAAGACCTGCTGACCGCCGGCCTCGGCCGCACCGGCCTGGGCCTGGCCACTGCGCCAGCCTATGCCGACCCCTTGAACCCCACTGCGCTGGAACTGCGCCGCAACGGCACTTACGCCAACTACCGCGCCCTGGTCGATCCCACCATCAGTGGTGGCTATGGCTCGCTGTACGGGCCGAACGTGGACGTCGCCGGCACCGCCAGCAGCAGTGAGGGCCTGGTCCCGGGGCGCGAGTACGTGGCCACGCTGGACGACGGCAGCGGCAACAAGCGTGTCGTCATGGCGGTGCAGATCCCGGACAGCTTCAACACCGCCGCGCCGTGCCTCGTGCTCGGCCCGTCGTCGGGCTCGCGCGGTGTGTATGGCGCCATCGGTTCGGCCAGCGAATGGGGCTTGAAACGCGGCTGCGCCGTCGCCCTCACCGATGCCGGCAAGGGGGTCGGCCTGTACGACCTGAGCGACGACACGGTGAATCGCATCGACGGCACGCGCGCCACGCGCGCGGCCGCCGGCGGGCTTAATTTTTTCGCCGCCAACATCACCGATGCCGCGCGCACCGCCTACAACGCGCTGTTCCCGAACCGGTTGGCGCTGAAGCAGGTTCATTCGCAGTTGAACCCGGAGAAGGACTGGGGCAACGACACCCTGGCGGCGGCGCGTTATGCGCTGTTCGCGCTGAACGACCGCTACGGCAGCGTCGATGTGCCAGCGCCCTTCAACGCCGGCAACACGCTGGTCATCGCCGGCTCGGTGTCCAACGGCGGCGCCGCCGTGTTGCGCGCGGCCGAGCAGGACAGCAGCGGCCTGATCGACGGCGTGGTGGCCAGTGAACCGGTGGCTGAAATGCCGACCGCGGCCGGCTACGGTGTGCAGCTGGGTGGCGTCGCCGTCGCCGGCTACGGCAAGAAGCTGGCCGACTACGTCACCTACGGCAACCTCTATCAACCCTGCGCCGCGCTGGCCGCGGGCGCTGCCATGACCGAGCTGACGGTCTTCAACTATCTGGTCATCACCGGGCAGACCGGCCGCGCCGCGGCGCGCTGCACCGGTCTGACAGCCAAGGGTCTGCTGAGCGGCGCCGACACCGCGGCGCAGGCACTGGATGCCCTGAACAAGCTGCGCGCCTATGGCTGGACGCCTGACCACGACCAGATGCACAACGCCCACTACGGCCTGGGCAACGGGCCGATCCTGTCAGCGATGTATCCGACCAGCTACGGCCGCTTTTCGGTCACCGACAACGTCTGCAACACCAGCTTCGCCCAGGTCGATGCCACCGGCGCCCCGGTGGCGGTCAGCGCGACGAGCAAGGCGCAGAGCTTCGCCATCGCCAACGGCACCGCCAACGGCGCGCCGGCTTCGGTGGTCTACAACAACTCGGTCGGCGGCGCACGGGTCTGGAACATCGCCACCTCGCCTTCCACCGGGGTGCAGGACTTTGGCCTGGACACCGCCTTGTGCCAGCGCGCGTTGGTCACCGGGGTCGACGAGACGGGTGCGCCGCTCACCGCCACGGCAACGTCGACGCGGCCGACCGCGGCACAGGCCGCCGCGGTGCAGGCCGGCATTGCCGAAGTGCTGCTCAACGGCAACCTGCGTGGCAAGCCGACGCTGATCGTGGCCGGGCGCAGCGATGCCCTGGTGCCGGTGAACGACAACGCACGCGCCTATGCGGCCTACAACAAGGTGGTCGAGGCAGCTGCCAGCAAGCTGGCCTACATCGAAGTGGCCAATGCCCAGCACTTCGACAGCTTCATCCCGTTCAGCGGTTTCGACACCCGCTACGTGCCGCTGCACGTGTACTACGTGCGCGCCATGGACGCGATGTACGCCCACCTGAAGAACGGCACCGCACTCCCGCCGAGCCAGGTGGTGCGTGCGACACCGCGTGGCGGCGTCCCGGGCGCGGCGCCTGCCATCACCGCGGCCAACGTGCCGACCATCAAGGCCGCGCCGTTGGTGGCCGACCAGATCGGCTTCGCAGGCACCTCGCTGAACGTACCCAACTGAGCGTACCCAACTGAGCTGCCTTGCGACAGTTGCTACCGCGCGCCAAGCCCACCATGCCACCCCACCGGTCACGCTACCTGCTCTGCGAAGGTCGTGAACTCCACTTTACCGAGTGGGGCCACGACCAGGCGGAAACGGTGGTGGCCTGGCACGGCCTGGCGCGCACCGGGCGCGACATGGACTTCATCGCCGCCCATCTGGCGGCACGCTACCGCGTGATCTGTCCTGACACGATAGGCCGCGGCCTCAGCCAGTGGAGCCCGCTGCCAGCGCAGGAATACTGCCTGGCCTTCTACGAGCGGCTGGCGCTGTCGCTGGCGGACCAGTTGGGCCTGGACCGCATGCATTGGCTGGGCACGTCGATGGGCGCGGCGATCGGCCTGCGCGCCAGCGCTGGCTTGCTGCGCGGCCGCATCACGCGGCTGGTGATGAACGACATGGGGCCGCAACTGCCGCAGCCGGCGATCCATCGCATCCTGGCCTACGCCGGCAACCCGCAGACGTTCACAACCGTGAGCGAGCTGGAGCAGTATTTCCGCACCGTCTACAAGCCCTACGGTTGGCTCAGTGATGCGCAGTGGCGCCATCTCACAGAGACCTCGATGCGCCGCCTCCCCGACGGCCAGGTGGCGCCGCACTATGACCCCGCGATGGTGCTGCAGTTTGTGCACCACCCCGACGACTACCTGCAGTGGGACGCCTGGGACCGGCTCGAGCTGCCCGTGCTGTGCCTGCGTGGCCAGTCCAGTGACCTGTTGCTGCCCGAGACCGCCGATGCGATGCGCTCGCGCGGACCGCGCGCGGTGGTGGTCACCATTCCGGACTGCGGCCATGCACCGGCGCTCAACACACCCGATCAGTTTGCCTTGGTGGAGCGGTTCTTTTCGCCTTGATCGGGCACGCCTGGCGGCCCAGATTACTAGCGCATGAACTTGCCGCTGGCGCCGATGATGGACAGGTCCACGAAGTCCAGCCCGGTGTGGTCGCGCGGTGAATAGCCCACCTCGATGCCGCCCAGGTCGAAGCGGCTCATGCCGTTCAGCGCCTTTTGCAGGCCTTCGCGGGTGGCCGGGTTGCCGGCGCGCCGCAGCCCGGCCACCAGCACCTTCGCGGCGGCAAAACCTTCCAGCACGGCCGGGCTCAACGCCAGGTCGCCCTTGGCCGCGGCCAGCGCGGCCGCTTCTTTCACGAAGGCGGTGGACATGGACCGTTCGGACGGGAACACCTGCGCCACGATGACACCTTGGGCGTGGGCGCCGAGCGACTTGACGAAGCCGGCCGAGGCGTTGTTGGAGAAGGTGACCACCTGCGCCGTGACCCCGCGCACACGCAGCGCGGCCACACCTTCGGCCACCACGTTGCCGCTGCCGACGAACAGCAGTGCCTGCGGGTTGGCGCGCACCGCCGCCGGCAGCACGGTGCTGAAGTCAGGTTTGGCGCGGTCGAAAGTGGCCACGAAGGCCGGTTCCAGCTTGGCGGCCGCGAAACCGCGGCGTGCGCCGGTCAGCAGGTCGGCGCCGAAGCTGTCGTCGACGTGGATCACGCCGATGCGGGTGACGCCGATCAGCGCCAGGTGCGCCACCGCTCGTTCGGCCTCACGCTGGTAGGTGGCGCGCACGTTGAAGATCCAAGGGTGCACCGGCTCGTGCAGCACCATGGCGCCGGTGGACGGGCCCACCAGGGGCACGCCGTGCTGCGTCAGCAGCGGCATGATGGCCTGGGCGTGGGGCGTGCCTCGGGTGAGAAACAGCGACAGCACCTGGCGTTCGACGATCAGCTGGCGTGCGTTTTCAGCCGCACGTTTGGGATCGAAGGCGTCGTCCAGGGACACAAGCTCGATGCGTTGGCCGTTGATGCCACCTTCGGCATTGATCGCATCAATGACCATCTGTGCGCCGGCTGTGGTTTCTTTCACACCGGCGGCCACCGGGCCGGTGAAGCCGGCGGTCTGGCCGATCAGGATCTGTGCCGGGCTGGCCAGGCTGGCAGCCAGCAGGCAGGCGCCCAGGGCTGCGTGCAGCAGGGTCTGAAGGTTCAAGGGGCTTCTCCCAGGGGTGGAGCAGGCCCGGAGTGTGGCGCCAGCCGGGGCTGCCCAAGCTGCGGAAAGCCGCAGATTGACGGCACAGTTTCACGGCCATGCCCGTGTGCGCCCGTGGCCCGCGTGAGGCTCCTAGAATCCCCCGCCTTCAACCTCCGAAGGCCTTCATGTCGTCCGGTGTCATTCGAATCCGCGGTGCGCGACAGCACAACCTGAAGAATCTGGACCTGGACATCCACACCGGCGAGATGACGGTGGTCACCGGCCCCAGCGGCAGTGGCAAGAGTTCGCTGGTGTTCGACACCCTGTACGCTGAAGGCCAGCGCCGCTACGTCGAGACCTTCAGCGCCTACGCGCGCCAGTTCCTGGACCGCATGGACAGGCCCGCCGTGGACCGCGTGGACGGCGTGCCGCCGGCCATTGCCATCGACCAGACCAACCCGGTTCGCACCAGCCGCAGCACGGTTGGCACGATGACCGAGCTGAACGACCACCTGAAGCTGCTGTTTGCACGCGCCGCGCAGCTGTTCGACCAGCAGACCGCACTGCCGGTGCGGCATGACACGCCGGAAACCATCTACGCCGACCTGATGGCGCGTGCCGCGGCGGCGGGTGACCCGCGCCTGGTCTTCACTTTCCCGGCCGAACTTCCGGCCGACACCAGCGCTGAACAGCAGGAACAGTGGCTGTCGGCCGCCGGCTTCACGCGGGTGCAGGCTGAACGGGTGGACGGCGCCAAGAAGATCCTGGACGTGGTGGCGGATCGGCTGCGCCTGGCCGGTGCAGAAAAAGTGCGTGTGCTGGAAGCCATCGAGCTGTCGCTCAAGCGCGGCAGCGGCCGGCTCACGGTCTACGTGGGCGACGATGCAGCGTTGTGGAAATACAGCACCGGCCTGCACTGCCCAGAAAGCAACCTGCGTTACGCCGACCCGCAGCCCGCGCTCTTCAGCTTCAACAGTGCGTACGGTGCCTGCGACACTTGCCGCGGTTTCGGGCGTGTGATCGGCGTCGACATGGGCCTGGTCATCCCGGACACACGCAAGACCTTGCGCAACGGTGCCATCAAGCCGATGCAGACACCGGCCTGGAAAGACGGCCACGAAGACATGCTGCGTTACGCCGGCGAGGCCGGCATCCCGCGCGACACGCCGTGGTCGCAATTGACGCAGGCGCAGCGCGACTGGGTCATCGAAGGCACGCCCAACTGGACCGGCAACTGGAACAAGCAGTGGTACGGCGTGCGCCGCTTCTTCGGCTACCTGGAAAGCAAGGCCTACAAGATGCACATCCGTGTGCTCCTGTCCAAGTACCGCAGCTACACACCTTGTGGCGCCTGTGGTGGTGCGCGGCTGAAGCTGGAGTCGCTGCTGTGGCGCATGGGGTCCAAGGCCGATGCCGATGGCGTGCTGCCACCAGAGAAGCGTCACTTGCCGGTGGGCGCAGCGTGGTCGCGCGAGCAGCTGCAAGCGCTGCCGGGCCTGAGCCTGCACGACCTGATGCAGCTCAGCATCGAACGCCTGCGCCGCTTCTTCGATGGAGAACCTGACCCCCAAGACGCCTCCGGCGTCGTTCCCCCGGGGGGGAGCAGGCCGCTTGGGGCGGCCCTGCGCGGCCTGGCCTTGCCCTCGACGATGCTCGACGACGCGCTGAAGCTGCTGCTGGACGAGGTGCGCACGCGCCTGAAGTACCTCTGCGACGTGGGCCTGCAATACCTGACGCTGGACCGCCAGAGCCGCACGCTGTCGGGCGGCGAAGTGCAGCGCATCAACCTGACCACGGCGCTGGGCACGTCGCTGGTGAACACCATGTTCGTGCTGGACGAACCCAGCATCGGCTTGCACCCGCGCGACATGAACCGCATCGTGCAGGCCATGCACCGGCTGCGCGACGCGGGCAACACGCTGGTCGTCGTCGAGCATGACCCGGCCGTGATGCTGGCTGCCGACCGGCTGATCGATATGGGCCCGGGGCCGGGTGAACGGGGTGGGCAGATCGTCTTCGACGGCACGCCGCATGAAGCGCGCAGCGCCAACACGCTGACCGGTGCCTACCTGGGTGCGCGCAAGACCGTGGGCCTGGGCTTTCGCAAGCCGGTCGAGGCCAACACGCCGCGGCTGATCCTGGAAGGTGCGCGTGACCACAACCTGCAGGACGTGACGGTCGAATTGCCGCTGCAGCGCCTGGTGTGTGTCACCGGTGTCAGCGGATCGGGCAAGAGCACGCTGATCCAGGACGTGCTGTACCCGGCACTGGCACGCCATTTCGGCAAGGCCACCGAAACACCGGGCGCCTTCGACCGCCTGCTGGGCGCCGAACAGCTGAGCGATGCCGTGTTCGTCGACCAAAGCCCGATCGGCAAGACCGCGCGCAGCAACCCGGCCAGCTACGTGGGCGCCTTCGACGAACTGCGCAAGATCTTTGCCGAAGCACCGCTGGCGCGTGAGCGCAGCTACACCGCCGGCACCTTCAGCTTCAATGCCGGCGACGGCCGCTGCCCCACTTGCGGCGGCAGCGGTTTCGAACACGTCGAGATGCAGTTCCTGAGCGACGTCTACCTGCGGTGCCCCGACTGCGACGGCAGGCGCTACCGGCCGCAGATCCTGGACGTGAAGGTGGTGCGCGGGCCGATGCGGCTGAGCATCGCCGATGTGCTGGACCTGACGGTGGCCGAAGCCGCGCACTGGTTCCAGAACGACCGCGAGGTGGTGGCTCGGCTGCAACCGATCATCGACGTGGGCCTGGACTACGTGCGCCTGGGGCAGCCGGTGCCCACGCTCAGCGGGGGCGAAGCGCAGAGGCTGAAGCTCGCGGGCTTTTTGGCCGACGCGGCCTCTTCTTCTGGGTTCAGCCCGCGCCAGCCGGCGGCCAGACACGGCACGCTGTTCCTCTTCGACGAGCCCACCACGGGCCTGCACTTCGACGACATCGCCAAGCTGATGCGCGCGCTGCGCAAGCTGCAGTCGGCCGGGCATTCGTTGCTGGTCATCGAACACAACCTGGACGTCATCCGCGCCAGCGACTGGATCATCGACCTGGGTCCGGAAGGCGGCGAAGGCGGTGGCCACGTGGTGTGTTTCGGCACACCCGACGACGTCAAGGCGCACGGCACCTCGCACACCGGGCTGGCGCTGCGCGAGTACGAATCATCCCTTGGCCTGGGCGCTGTGCTGGCCGAAGAAGGCCGCCCATTGCAAAGCGTGGTTCGAGCCCGGCGCCAGGCCGCCCGTGAAGCCGACAACAACATCCGCATCGTCAACGCCAAGGAACACAACCTGAAGAACCTGAGCGTGGACATCCCGCGTGGCAAGTTCAGTGTCGTCACCGGCGTCAGCGGCTCGGGCAAGAGCACGCTGGCCTTCGACATCCTGTTCAACGAAGGGCAGCGGCGTTACCTGGAGAGTCTGAACGCCTACGCACGCAGCATCGTGCAGCCAGCGGGCCGGCCCGAGGTGGATGCGGTTTACGGCATTCCGCCCACGGTGGCCATCGAACAGCGGCTGAGCCGCGGCGGCCGCAAGAGCACGGTGGCCACCACCACCGAGGTCTGGCACTTCCTGCGCCTGCTGTGGGTGAAGCTGGGCCTGCAGCACTGCGTTCACGACGGCGCGCCGGTGAAGGCACAAAGCGCGGAAAGCATCGCCGCACAGCTGCTGCGCGACCACGCCGGTCAGCACGTGGGCCTGCTGGCCCCGCTGGTGGTCAACCGCAAGGGGGTCTACACCGACCTGGCCAAGTGGGCCAAGGCGCGTGGTCACACCCACTTGCGCGTGGACGGCGAATTCCTGCCCACCTTGCCCTTCCCGCGCATCGACCGCTTCAAGGAACACACGCTGGAACTGCCGGTGGGCGACATCGTCATCAGCGCCAGCAACGAAGCCGAACTGCGTGCGCTGCTGAGCAAGGCCCTGGAAGTCGGCCGTGGCGTGCTGCACCTGCTGCACCCGCTGGACCAGCTGGCGGTGGCGATGGACTTTGGCGGCACCGGCGCGGGCGTCGGCCAGGTCAAGGTCTTCAGCACCAAACGCGCCTGCCCCGAGTGCGGCACCAGCTACCCCGAGCTGGACCCGCGCATGTTCAGCTACAACAGCAAACACGGTTGGTGCCCGGGCTGCGTGGGCACGGGGCTGAAGCTGACGCGCGATCAGCGCAAGGCCTATGACGACAGCATCCGCCTGGACGGAAAAGACCGCGACACCCAGGGCCGCGAGGTGACGTTTCCGTCGGAAGAGGCCGAGGTCGAAGGCCTGGTCGACGAGCCCTGCAGCGACTGCGGCGGCGCGCGGCTCAACGCCACGTCACGCAAGGTCACTTTCGAAGAACTGGCGATCGAACAGGTGGCGCGCATGTCGGTGCACGAAGCCCGCGCGTGGATCGCCGGGTTGCACCTGCACGGGCGTGACGCGGACATCGCCCGCGACGTGGTCAGCGAGATCGCCAGCCGGCTGGAATTCCTGTCCGACGTCGGCCTGGGCTACCTGACGCTGGACCGCGCCGCGCCCACCCTGTCGGGCGGCGAAGCGCAGCGCATCCGCCTGGCCGCGCAGCTGGGCAGCAACCTGCAGGGCGTGTGTTACGTGCTGGACGAGCCCACCATCGGCCTGCACCCGCGCGACAACGGCATCTTGCTGGGTGCGCTGGCCAAGCTCAGCGCCCTGGGCAACACGCTGGTGGTGGTGGAACACGACGAGGACACCATCCGCCGTGCCGAACACCTGATCGACATCGGCCCCGGCGCCGGCAAACGCGGCGGCACGCTGGTGGCACAAGGCACGGTGGCCGATCTGTCCAAAGCCGACGCGTCGGTCACCGGCCGCCTGCTGGCGCACCCGCTGAAACACCCGCTGCAGGCGCGGCGCGCGGTGGACCCGACGGGCCTGGCACTCACGCTGCAAGGCGCGCATCTGCACAACCTGCACCAGGTGGACCTGCGGGTGCCGCTGGGCCACCTGGTGGTGGTGACGGGTGTGTCGGGCTCGGGCAAGAGCACGCTGGCGCGCGACGTGCTGCTGACCAACGTGGCCGCGCTGGTGCAGCACAAGGCCACCAAAGCCGGGCGCGACGCGCTGGCCGCGGGCCGCCGGCCGGCGCTGGTGGGTTGCACCGGATTGCAAGGTTTCGAAACCATCGACCGTGTGCTGGAAGTGGACCAGACGCCCATCGGCAAGACCCCACGCAGCTGCCCGGCCACCTACATCGGCTTCTGGGACAGCATCCGCAAGCTCTTCACCGAAACGCTGGAAGCCAGGGCGCGGGGTTATGCCTCGGCCCGCTTCAGCTTCAACACCGGTGGATCAGGAGCCGCCGGCCAGAAGGCCGGCGGGGGCCGCTGCCCGGGCTGCGAAGGCCAGGGCATGAAGACCATCGCGATGAGCTTCCTGCCCGATGTGAAGGTGCCCTGCGACGTCTGCCACGGTGCACGTTTCAACGCCGAGACGCTGGCCGTCACCTGGCGCGGCAAGAGCATCGGCGACGTGCTGCGCATGGAGGTGGACGAGGCAGTGGATTTCTTCGCCAGCATGCCCAGCATCGGCCACCCGTTGCAGCTGCTGAAAGACGTGGGCCTGGGCTACCTGACCCTGGGCCAGCCTTCACCCACGCTCAGCGGCGGCGAAGCGCAGCGCATCAAGCTGGTGACCGAACTGAGCAAGGTGCGCGACGACGTCACACGCCGCGGCCAGCGCGCGCCAAAAACCTTGTACGTGCTGGACGAACCCACGGTGGGCCTGCACATGGCCGACGTGGAGCGGCTGATCCAGGTCCTGCACCGCCTGGTGGACGGCGGCCACAGCGTGGTGGTGATCGAACACGACCTGGACGTGATTGCGGAAGCCGACTGGGTCATCGACCTGGGCCCCGAAGGCGGTGGCGCCGGTGGCCGCGTGGTGGTGGCCGGGCCGCCGGAAGCGGTGGTGGCCGCCGGTTCGCACACGGGGCAGGCGCTGCGGCCGGTGCTGGCGCGGGTGTAGCACCAGGCCAGCGACTGCACCATGACAAACGCCGCCCCAGGGCGGCGTTGTCTTTGCTGCGCGGAGCCCTGCGTCAGCGCTTGGCGCGGCGCTTGGCTGCGGCCGCCACGGCCAGCAGGCCCAGGGCCATCAGGCCGTAGGTGCCGGGTTCGGGCACGGGGGCGAAGACCAGGTTGTCCACGCCCACCCAGTCGTCGTAAGAGCCCATGGCCACGGCGACGCTGGTGATGTTGGCTGCGGCGTAGCTCAGCGTCAGCTGGCCCACGCTGGCGCTGGGCAGCGTGGCGCCCACGGTTGCCAGCAGCGTGGCGCCGTTGTAGACAAAGATGCGACTGTCGGGTGCGTACAGGTTGCCACCCAGGCCGGCGAAGTCCAGGCTGACCGACGTCACCGGCGTGGCGAAGCTGATCAGGAAGCTCGGGTCGCCGTCTTCTGTCAGCCAGCCGTTGTAGCGGTGCAGCACATTGCCGCTGACCAGTGCGGGCGTGCCCAGCCCGCCCACTTCGGTGCTGCCACCCGCGATGGACACGATGGTCATATCGGTGTTGCTGGCCCAGGGCTGGCCTGAACCGGAGCTGCCCGCGCCAGAAAAGGCGTTGGCCGAGAAGGTGACGCCCATGCCGGCGTACTGGTTGGACAGCGTCGTGCCGGTGGCCAGTTCGTCAAAAGTGATGGTCACGGCGCTGGCGTGGCCGGCAGCCAGCACCAGGGTGGTCGTGAGCGCGATACGTTGGAACATCAGGAACTCCGGTTCTTCTATGGACTGTGCGCACGGACTTTGAGCGCTTGGGATGAAGCATGACTTGCAAGACACAGGCCACAAGGCCGGGTAACTACGGATCGGAGTGGCCGTCCCCCCGGAATGCAGGGGTTGCCCGCGCCGCCGTCAGCCGTCGGCCAGTCGCCCCAGGCTGGCCAGCTGCGAAGGGTCGATGGCCGATTCGCCGCCCGGGCGCTGCATCAGACGCAGCGCGCGGGTCTGCAGGTGCACGGCATCGTCGCGGTCACCAAAGCGGTCCAGCACGTCGGACAGCTGCAGCAGCACCTTGACTTCCCAGCGCGGGTCGGCCACACGGGCCACCAGGCCTGTGGCCTCGAAAATGTGGTCGCGTGCCGTTTCGCGCGCGCTGCGGCCGCTGCCCGGGGTCTGAGCTTCCAGCTCCTGGGCATGGCGGGCCAGGGTGCGGATGCGTTCGCACAACAATTCAACGCGCTGGTCCAGCCCCTGGGCGGCGGCCAGGCCCTGTTCCAGCAGGGCCAGCGCAAAGCCCAGGGCACCCATGTGGCTGTAGCAGCGCGCCAGGCCCAGTTGCGCCTCGGCCACGGCCCAGGCCAGGCCGCTGGCCTGGGCCGCTTCCAGGGCTGCGATGCACTCGCACAGCGCGTCGCGGGCGGCAGGGTCGGCGTGCAGCGGTGTGCGGTTCATGAGGCGGGACTCCGTGGCCTGGGGTGTTGGACCATCCTAGGCACTACCTGCATGGGCGGCTTCCCGCGATCGCGGGGGCGGCGGCGCTTCTGGGCGCAACCGAAGTCACAGCCCCAAGGTTTTTGGCAGCCACAGGCTGATGACCGGGAACGCGATCAGCACGGCCATGCGCAGGATGTCGGCACCGATGAAGGGCATCACGCCACGCCAGATGGCCACCGTGGGAATGCCCGGCACCACGCTGCTGAGCACGAAGATGTTCATGCCCACCGGCGGTGTGATGAGGCTGATCTCGATCACGCAGACCACGATGATGCCGAACCAGATGGGGTCGAAGCCCAGCGCCGTGACCAGCGGAAAGAAGATCGGTACCGTCAGCAGCATCATCGACAGGCTTTCCATCGCCGTGCCCAGCACCACGTAGACCAGGCAGATGGCCACGATGACGAGGATGGGGTGGACGCCGAAGCCGGTGACGAAGTCGCGCAGGGCGGTCGGCAGGTCGGTGAAGTTCAGGAAGCTGGCAAACAGCGACGCTCCGATGACGATCGTGAACAGCATGGCCGAGGTGCGCGCCGACTCCACCAGCACCTCGGTCAGCACCTTCAGCGTCAGCGCGCGGCGTGCCCAGGCAAACACGAAGCCGCCCATGGCGCCCACGCCCGCTGCTTCGGTGGGCGTGAAGAAGCCACCATACATGCCGCCCATGACCAGCGCAAACAGCAGCAGCACACCCCAGATGCGGGCCAATGCGGCTCGGCGCTCGGGCCAGCTGGCCTTGTCGCCCGGCGGGCCCCAGGTGGGGTGGCGGCGCGTGATCCACCACGACGCGGCCAGGTAGAAGCACGTGGCCAGCAGCCCCGGCAGCACACCGGCAGCAAACAGCGCGCCGATGCTTTGTTCGGTCATGATGCCGTAGATGACCAGGATCACCGACGGCGGAATCAGGATGCCCAGCGTGGCCCCGGCACACACCGATCCGGCGGCAAACGAAGGCGCGTAATTGAAGCGTGCCATCTCGGGCATGGCCACACGCGCCATCGTGGCGGTGGTGGCAATCGAAGAACCGCAGATGGCCCCGAAGCCGGCGCAGGCTGCGATGGTGGACATCGCCAGACCGCCGCGTTTGTGGCCGATGAGCACGTAGGCCGCCTTGTACAGGTCGCGTGACATGCCGGCGCGGGTGACGAAGTTGCCCATCAGCACGAACAGCGGCACCACCGACAGCGTGTAGCTGCCGATGTCGACAAACTCGCCGCCCGCAGCCGACATGGCGGCCGGCCACGACCGCATCAGGCCCAGGCCCGCCAGGCCCACCAGGCCCATGGCCACGGCGATGGGCACACGCAGTGCCATCAGCACGAACATGGCGGCAAAGCCGAGCAGGCCTTCGGTCATGCAACCTTCTCGACCGCGGTGGCCGCTGCGTCAGGCGCTTCAGGCGCGTCAGGAGGTTTGCGCGCTGCGCGCCATGCCAGTACCAGGTGGGTGATTGCGGTCAGCGCCAACAGCCCCGCCACCGCCTGCTGGTAGGGCGCGATGCGGATCACCAACGTCGCGGTGGTGTCGCCCATGTCAGCGGTGCGCAGCGCGCGCACCCAGACGATCCAGGACGCGCCGCCAAACGCCGCCGCCGTCACCAGATTCGCTATCAGCTGCTGCCACCTGACCAACGCGGCAGGCAGCACGCGGTCCAGCAGATCGAACACGATGTGCTCACCGGCCAGCGACGCCAGCGGCAACGCGCAGAAGATCATCAGCAGCATCGCCAGCTCGGTGAGTTCCACCGCGCCGGTGATGGAATTGCCCAGGAACTTGCGGCTGAACACGTCGGCAAAGGTCAGCAGCATCATCGCGAACAGCGCGACAGCGGCGACCCCGGCAAACAGCGAGGTGATGCGTTTCATGGCGTGCGCGGACGGCAAGACTGGCCGCCCGACAGGGGTGCGTCGGGCCAGCAGGGTGCCCGTGACCGGCAGGCCACGGGCGGCTGCACCTTACTTGACCTTGGCGATCTCGGCGCGGAATTCCTGCAGGATGGCGGCGGCGCCCTTCAGGCCCTTGCCCTCGGCCTCTTGCACCCAGGCGGTTTCGATCGAGGCGGTCCTGGCCTTGAAGTCGGCCACGAACTTGGCATCGGCCTGGGTCATCTGCACACCTAGCGACTTCTGTGCCACCAGGCTCTTGTCGTCTTCTTCGTCCCAGTACTTGCCGAAGTGACGTGCCGCGTATTCACCCGACAGCTTGTCGATGGCGGCCTGGTCGGCCTTGCCGATCTTGGCCCAGGTGGCCGGGTTCATGACCAAGGCAAAGCTGGTGTTGTACAGGCCGCCCGGCACCGCGGTACGGAACTTGATGAGCTTGTCGAGCTTGAAGGAAACGATCGATTCGTCGGGGAACCACACACCGTCCACCACGCCCGACGACAGCAGCTCGTAGGACTGCGGTGCAGGCTTGAGCGTCATGTTCACGCCCAGCGCCTTGCCCACGTCGTTGACGACACCACCGCCGACACGGAACTTGATGCCGTCCATGTCGGCCAACGTGGTGATGGCCTTCTTGTTGTTGAAGATGACCCCTGGGCCGTGGGTGAACACGGCAATGACCTTCAAGCCCTTGTGCTCGTCCAGCTTGGCCAGGTGTTTGTCGTGGATGCGCTGATAAGCCACGCTGGTGGCGACGGCCGATTCGCCCAGGAAAGGCATCTCGGCGATCTTGCTGATGACAAAGCGGCCCGGGGTGTAGCCCTGCACGCTGAACGACAAGTCGGCCAGGCCGTCGCGCACGGCATCGAAAGTGCCGGGCGGCGGTGTCACCGGCTTGGGCAGGATGTTGCACTTGACGCGGTCCTGCGTGACCTTGCTGACTTCGGTGCACCAGTCGGCCTGTGCACGCGACAGCAGGTGGGTGGGCGCCAGCCAGGACGACGCGATCAGCGTCACCTGCTGGGCCTGGGCCGGGAAGGCAGCGGCCAGCAGGGCGGCCAGGGCAGAAGCTTGGGGAAGGGAACGGCGCATGGCAGTTTCTCGTGGGTGAAAGTGTTACAGATGGGCAGCTGGGCAGATGGAGATTCAAGCCTGCGCTTGCCGATCGGGGCAGGTCGCAGTCCAGTCCCCGCAGATATTAGCCATCGCTCGCTGGTGCGAGCCTCATCAATTACCCGATGCTGCGCCAGCGGCACGCAGGCCCTTGCCGGCCGAACGCTGGCGCAGCCAGCGCACCAGGCGCCAGCCCAGCAGCACCGCCACCACGGCGGCGTACACCGCCACCTCGGCATAGTCGTTCTTGCCCGAGCGCATCCAGAAGAAGTGCAGCAGGCCCAGCAGGGCCACGGCGTAGACGGCGCGGTGCAGCGCTTGCCAGCGCGGCGCGCCCAGCCACCTGATGGCGCGGTTGAAAGAGGTCGCGGCCAGCAGCAGCATCAGCAGCAGCGCAGACGTGCCCACCAGGATGAATGGGCGCTTGGGGATGTCGGCCACGATGGCGGCCAGATCCAGACCCATGTCCAGCCAGGCAAAACACAAAAAGTGCAGCACACCGTAGAAGAAGGTAAAGAGACCCAGCATGCGGCGCAGCCGGGCCAGCGCTGACCAGCCCAGCACCTGGCGCAGGGGCGTGACGGCCAGCGTGATGCACAGGAAGCGCAGCGTCCAGTCGCCGCTGCTGCGAATCAGCGCCTCGGCCGGGTTGGCGCCCAGGGTGTCGGCCACCGCGCCCCACACCAGCCAGGCCAGGGGCAGCAGGCACAGCACAAACACCAGCGGCTTGGCCGCCGGGTGCAGCAGGAGCTTGTTCACGTCGCGGTCGGATCGGACCGGTCAGGCGTTCAGTAGAACTTCTTCAGGTCCATGCCGGCGTACAACTGCCCGACCTGGTGCTCGTAGCCGTTGAACATCAGCGTCGGCCGCTTCTTGGCAAAAAGGCCGTCCTCGCCGATGCGGCGTTCGGTGGCCTGACTCCAGCGCGGGTGGTCCACCTTCGGGTTGACGTTGGAATAGAAGCCGTACTCGCTGGCCGCTGCCTCTTCCCAGCTGGTCTTGGGCTGCTGTTCGACGAAGCGGATCTTGACGATGCTCTTGCCGCTTTTGAAGCCGTACTTCCAGGGCACCACCAGGCGCACCGGCGCACCGTTCTGGTTGGGCAGCACCTCGCCATACATGCCAAAGGCCAGCATCGTGAGCGGGTTCATGGCTTCGTCCAGGCGCAGGCCTTCGACGTAAGGCCAGTCCAGCACACCCGAGTTGAGGCCGGGCATCTGGGCCTTGTCGGCCAGGGTCACAAACTGCACGAAGCGGGCCTTGCCTGTGGGTTCGACCCGCTTGATCAGTTCGGCCAGCGAATAACCCACCCACGGAATCACCATCGACCAGCCTTCGACGCAACGCAGCCGGTAGATGCGTTCTTCTTGCGGCGCCAGCTTCAGCAGCGTGTCCAGGTCGTAGTTGCCGGGCTTCTTGACCTCGCCTTCGATGGCCACGGACCAGGGCCTGGGCTTCAGGCTGACGGCGTTGCGCGCCGGGTCGGCCTTGTCGGTGCCAAATTCGTAGAAGTTGTTGTAGCTGGCGGCATCGGCGTAGGGCGTCAGCTTGTCCATCGTCAGCGCGCCGGCCACGGCGCTGCGGGCGCCGGGCAGGGCGGCCAGTTTGCCCGAGCGCGCGGTCTGCGCCATGGCATGTTGCCCTGGCATGGCCAGCCCGGCGGCGCCGGCTGCCAGGCTCTGCATCACCTGGCGTCGGCGCAGGTACACGGCTTGCGGCGTGATGTCCGATGCAAGGGGATGGATGCAGCCGCGGTTCTTGAGGAAGTGCATGTGTCGTCGGTCTCTGGTTCCAGGCTGGCGGTCGGTTTCAGGTCCGCAGCTCTTACAGCTGGCCGCTGGAATGCAGGCTCTACAAGAACATGTTGACACCCAGGAAGGCGAAGCGGGTCACGGTCAGCCCCACAAGGGCGCAGGTTTCTTCGGGTCTCGGTCAATGGGCCGGCAAAGACAGTGAAGGCCGGTACAAGACCGGCCTTCAGGTGCAGCTGAACCAAGCAACAGTCGTTACCGCAGGCCGGCCACGTAGTCGGCCACGGCCTTGATCTCGCGATCGTTCATCTTGGCCGCGACAGCGCTCATCTGTGCGTTGTTGCCGCGCAGCCCCGAGCGGAAAGCCAGCAGCTGGGCTTCGGTGTAGTCGCCATGCTGGCCGCCCATGCGCGGGTACTGGGCCGGCAGCCCGGCGCCGTTGGGGCTGTGGCAGCCCGCGCAGGCCGGCACGGCTTTGCCCAGAATGCCACCGCGCCAGATCTGTTCACCCAGGCTCACGGTGTCCTTGTCCTTGGCAAAACCCGGAATGACCGGCTTGCTGGCGTAGAAGGCGGCGACATGTTTCATGTCGTCTTCACTCAGCGTGGCGGCCATGCCGGCCATGACCGCGTTCTTGCGCTTGCCGCTCTTGAACTCGACCAGCTGCTTGACGAGGTACTCGGGGTGCTGGGCTGCCAGGATCGGGTTGGCCGGCACGCCGCGCGTGCCGTCTGCCGTGTGGCAGGCCAGGCAGGTGGTGGCCAGCTGCTGGCCTTTGGCCAGATCGGGCTTGAATGCCGGTTTGGCTTCTGCGGCAGTGACCTGGAAAGACAGCGCGGCAAGCATCAGGGCCACAGGGGCCAACAGGGACTGGGCGACGAGCGACTTCATGCGGGCGGGCTTTCAAACGGGCAGGCAGGCGGTGCGGATTGCAGTGGCCGTGGGGATCGAAGACAGGGCTTGCGACAGCGTGTGCAGGACATAAACCGCGGAATTTTACAATGCACCATGACAACCCCTCTTCGGTCACCGGCCAGCGGCACCCCGGACCTGCCAAATGCACCTGAAATGGCCGCCGAAAAAGCCGCCCTGGCCTGGACGCACAGCGCCCGATTCCTCACCACCGCCAGCCGCCTGGACCAGTTGCCGACCGGCGAGCTGCCCGAGATCGCCTTTGTCGGCCGCAGCAACGCCGGCAAGTCCACCGCCATCAACCGGCTGGCGCAGCAAAAGCGCCTGGCGTTTGCCTCGCGCACGCCCGGGCGCACGCAGCACATCAACCTGTTCGAGGTGGGCCCCAAGGACGCGCCTGATGCGCTGCTGGCCGACCTGCCCGGCTACGGCTACGCTGCCGTGGAACGTGCGGCCAAGTTGCGCTGGCAAGAGGTCATGGCGCAGTACCTGGAGTTGCGCCGCAACCTCTTCGGCGTGGTGCTGATGATCGATTCGCGCCTGGGCTTCACCGATCTGGACCGCCGGCTGCTGGCGCTGCTGGCGCCCCGCCTGGCCGGCGGGCAGGTGCGTCTGCTGACCTTGCTGACCAAGGCCGACAAGCTCAACCGCAGCGAAATCCAAGTGTCGGTGCGTGCCGCCCAGGACGTGCTGGCCGAGGTCAGCACCGAAAGCGCGGACATCGGCGTGACGCCGTTTTCAGCGCTGTCGCGCCTGGGCCTGGGCGACGCGGCCATCGCGCTGCACCAGTGGACCCACCCGGCGTGACGGTGCAGCCCGTGCGCCAGTTCGACCTGAGCCTGCCGCACGGCATCACCTTGGCGTGTCGCGGCGCCGGCCTGGGCCGCACGCGGGTCATGCTGCTGCACGGCTTTCCTGAAGCGGCGTTTGTCTGGGACGAGGTGATGCAGCGTGTGGCGCCGCAGGCCGCCTGCGTCGCGCCCAACTTGCGTGGCTACGTGGGCTCCAGCGCACCGACCGAGGTCGAGGCCTACCGTGCCAAGCACCTGGTGGCCGACGTGGTGGCCGCCATCGAGGCCCTGGGCGCGCCGCTGGACCTGCTGGTGGCACACGACTGGGGCGGTGCCCTGGCCTGGAACCTGGCGGCCCAGCGGCCGGACCTGCTGCGCCGGCTGCTGATGATCAATTCGCCGCACCCGGCCGCTTTCTTGCGCGAGCTGCGGCACAACCCGCAGCAACAGGCGGCCAGCGCCTACATGAACTTCTTGGGCCGGCCCGACGCACACCAGCTGCTGGCCGAAGACGACTTCCGCCGCCTGTGGCCTTTTCTGGGCCAGGCGGCCTGGCTGAAGCCCGCCGTGCGCGAGCAGTACCGCCAGGCCTGGGCCAATGGCGGGCGTGGGCTGGGTGGGCCGGTCAACTACTACCGAGCTTCGCCGCTGCGGCCGCCGCTGGCGGCAGACGACAAGTTGCACCAGCTGATGCTGCCCGACGAGGCGGTGACCGTGCGTGTGCCCACCACGCTGCTGTGGGGCGATCAGGACAAAGCCTTGTTGCCCGCCTTGCTGGATGGCCTGGACCGCTGGGTGCCGCAGCTGCAGGTGCAGCGTGTGCCCGAAGCGTCGCACTGGATCGTGCACGAACAGCCCGGCCTTGTGGCCGAACGGATCCAGTCCTTGCTGGACTGAAAGACTGGGGGTCAGGCGGCCGTGGCCGCGCCCACCTGCTCTTGCACCTTGGCCGCCGCGCTGCTCACGATGGAGCGCTGCTTCAGCGTCTTGATGAGGCCGTTGCCGTGCATCATGAGCAGGGCGCCGCTGCGAACGGCCCAGGTGTCGTCGGAAGCGCCGTCGCCAAACAGCAGGAACTTGCGCCTTTCGCCGGTCCACAGCAGCTGCGCCTGCAGCCAGCGGCCCTTGAAGAACATGCGAACCCAGTGGCCGGCCTTCAGGCTGTGCAACCAGTCGGCCGCGGTGCCACCGGGCAGTGGCGTCGTGGGCGCGGTGTTCATGAACTCGGCCGGCACGGTGTCCAACTGGTGGAAGTCCAGCGGCCCGCTCATGGTGGAAAGTGGCGCGGGGTTGTCGCCCAGCTTGTCTTCCAGTTTCTGCAGGGAACCGACCTGCGAGGCCACCGTGGCCAGGCGGCGCGTCAGGCGTTTGTGCAAAAAGGCGTCCAGCCGCTCCAGCGCCCAGCGGTACAGGCCCGAGTTCTGCACCGGCTCGCTGGCCAGCTGGTCGATGGTGGCCTGCGCCAGCTTGAGCAGCAGCACCCGTTCGGGGTCGGCCGCGTCGGGTGACATCTCGGCGGCAAACACCAACTGGTTGATGAAGCGCCACAGCGGGTGTTTGTTCTGGTCCAGCAGCGCGCGGTCGCGCAGCGCAAGCCGCATGGCGGGGCCGTGCAGGCGCGAGATGAGCACCGTCACGTCCTGGGGCACGCGGCTGTCGGCCAGCATGGCCTCGAACAGGCGGCTCACCAGCTCGATGGCCTGCCGGTCGGCACGTTGTGTGGTGCCCCGGGCCACGTCGCGCCAATGTTCGCGGCCAGGGCTGTGGCGCGGCGCGCTGTGCAGGCTGACACCGCTGGTGGTGTCCAGCGGCGCCGGCATGGTTTCACTCATGCGGTACAGGTCAGGGGTGTAGGTCGTTTCGACCGACCGGCCGCCACGCCTGGAACCGCTGGGCAGGATCAGCGTGCGGTAGGTTGCAGGCTCCACACCCTGGCCTTCCAGCCGCGACGTCGTTGCTGCAAAGCTGGTGCGCAGCAACTGCGCCAGCGGCTTGGCGGCGTGGCGCATGAAGGCCACCTGGTGGCTGCGCGACAGCGGCAGCGCCTGGGCCGAGTTCCACACCGCTCGCGCCCAGGTCTCGGCGCGGAAGGGGTTGTGGTCGCGCGCCATTTCCAGGTCGCCGACCATGGCCGAGGTGAAGGTCTGCAGCTCACGCAATTCGTATTCGGCCACGCTCTTGATGGCTTCCATGGTGTGCGACAACTCAACGTCGACTGCCACTTCGTCTTCGTCCACCAGCGACAGCGTCTTGGGCTTGTCGGGCTTCTTTTCTGGCTTCGGCGCCTGGCGCAGCAGCTCGGTCTGCACCTGTTCCTGCAGCGAGTGCATGAAGTAGTCGCCCATGCGAAGGCGCTGTGCCAGCACGGCTTGCACCAGGTCACCGACGGCCGTGCGTTGCGCTGACGGCATGCCGATCATGGCGCGGCGCGCCTCTTCGTTGACGGCGTCCAACAGCTGATCAAAGAGCAGCGGCGCGCGCAGCATCTCGTCTTCGACGAACTGCTGGAACAGGCGGGAGACCGGGTTCAGGGCCATATGAACAAAATTATGGGTGCCCCGCCGCACGGTTGATCAAAGAAAAAGGCCTGCGTTTCACAACGCAGGCCATCTGATCGAGCACCCAGGCCGCCACTGGGCGGGCCTGCCCCCGAAGGGAGCCCGGGGACAGCGGCCCGGCCGCACGTCCCCGCAGGCGTGACTGGACTTACATGTCCATGCCGCCCATGCCACCCATGCCACCCATGCCGCCACCCATGCCGCCGCCGGCGCCGGACTCGTCCTTGGGCGCTTCAGCGACCATGGCTTCGGTCGTCAGCATCAGGCCGGCGACCGAGGCTGCGTTCTGCAGCGCCGTGCGCGTGACCTTGGTGGGGTCCAGGATGCCCATCTCGATCATGTCGCCATAGGTGCCATTGGCCGCGTTGTAGCCATAGTTGCCCTTGCCGGCCAGCACCGCATTGACCACCACGCTGGGCTCTTCGCCGGCGTTCTGGACGATGATGCGCATCGGCTCTTCGACGGCGCGCATCACGATCTTGATGCCGGCTTCCTGGTCGGGGTTGTCACCCTTGATGGTGCCTGCTGCCTGGCGGGCACGCAGGAACGCCACGCCGCCACCGGCGACGATGCCTTCTTCCACCGCGGCACGCGTGGCGTGCAGGGCGTCCTCAACACGCGCCTTCTTTTCCTTCATCTCGACTTCGGTGGCAGCACCGACCTTGATGACGGCCACACCGCCGGCCAGCTTGGCCACGCGCTCTTGCAGCTTTTCGCGGTCGTAGTCGGACGTCGCCTCTTCAATCTGGACGCGGATTTGCTTGACGCGGGCTTCGATGTCGCCAGCGGCACCGGCGCCGTCGATCAACGTCGTGTTTTCCTTGCCCACTTCAACGCGCTTGGCTGAGCCCAGGTCGGCCAGCGTGACCTTCTCCAGCGTCAGGCCCACTTCTTCGGCGATGACCTTGCCGCCGGTCAGGATGGCGATGTCTTCCAGCATGGCCTTGCGGCGGTCGCCGAAGCCCGGTGCCTTGACGGCGACGACCTTCAGGATGCCGCGGATGGTGTTGACCACCAGCGTGGCCAGCGCTTCGCCTTCAACTTCTTCGGCAATGATCAGCAGCGGACGGCCGCTCTTGGCGACTTGTTCCAGCACCGGCAGCAGGTCACGGATGTTGCTGATCTTCTTGTCGTACAGCAGCACGAAGGGGTTCTCGAGAATCGCGCTCTGCTTCTCGGGGTTGTTGATGAAGTAGGGCGACAGGTAGCCGCGGTCGAACTGCATGCCTTCGACGATGTCGAGCTCGTTGTCCAGGCTCTTGCCGTCTTCGACGGTGATGACACCTTCTTTGCCGACCTTGTCCATGGCCTTGGCGATGATCTCGCCGATGGACTCGTCCGAGTTGGCGCTGATGCTGCCGACCTGGCTGATTTCCTTGCTGGTGGTCGTCGCCTTGGACGACTTCTTCAGCTCTTCAACCAGGGCCAGCACGGCCTTGTCGATGCCGCGCTTCAGGTCCATCGGGTTCATGCCGGCGGCAACGTACTTCATGCCTTCGCGGATGATCGACTGGGCCAGCACGGTGGCGGTGGTGGTGCCGTCACCGGCGTTGTCGCTGGTCTTGGAAGCAACTTCCTTGACCATCTGCGCGCCCATGTTCTGGAGCTTGTCTTTCAGCTCGATTTCCTTGGCCACTGAAACACCGTCCTTGGTGACGGTGGGGGCGCCGAAGCTGCGCTCGAGCACGACGTTGCGGCCCTTGGGCCCCAGCGTGACCTTGACCGCGTTGGCCAGGATGTTCACGCCTTCAACCATGCGGTGACGGGCGTCTGCGCCAAAGATGACGTCTTTTGCTGCCATGTGTGTTTCTCCAAAAACTTGATTGGCCGGCTGTCGCCGGTGGATTCTTTTGTCTGCGGCCGGGCTTTCAGCCCTTAACTTCGCTGTGCGAAGTTAGCCTTCGACGAAAGTAGATCGCTGCGCGATTTACTTTTCGACAACGGCAAACAGGTCTTCTTCTTTCATGACCAACAGCTCTTCGCCATCGACCTTGACGGTCTGGCCGCTGTACTTGCCGAACAGCACACGATCACCGACCTTGATGTTCAGGACGATGAAGTCGCCCTTTTCGCTGCGCTTGCCCGGGCCCACGGCCAGGACTTCGCCCTGATCGGGCTTTTCGGCGGCGTTGTCGGGAATCACGATGCCGGATGCAGTCTTGGTTTCTTGTTCAAGACGCTTGACGATCACGCGGTCGTGCAAGGGACGAAGTTTCATGTTATCTCCTTTGGAGTGGCGTTGAGGCGGGTTGGCCAACGAAGTAAGCCCCCGCTGACATGCTTTGATCGGGTACCTGAACTGGCAATCCTCGATCGTTAGCACTCAACATCGGTGAGTGCTAGCAAAGCAATTATAGGGGCCGAGCGTGTCAAATCAAGGGCTGCGTCAAAGGCCCGCGCGGTGGGCCCTGTTTTGGGTCGTCGGCGCGTCGGAACTTCAGGCGATGCCACCCTCCACCCCATGGCCCTGGGCGCGCCAGCGCAGCATGCCGCCGGCCAGATTGGCCACCTGCAAGAAGCCGGCTCGTGTCAGCAGCACACACGCCTGGGCCGATCGTGCACCCGAGCGGCAGACCGCCACGACCGGGCGGTCGCGGCTGAGCTCGGCGCTGCGCGCTTCCAGTTCGGCCAGTGGCAGGAGCAACGCGCCCGGGATGTGGCCCAGGCTGTCGTTGAATTCGGCGGGCTCGCGCACGTCCACCACCTGAACAAGCCCGAACTGCTCGGCCAGGCTGTCGGGCGCGATTTCCCAGAGGCCGCCGAAAGTGAAGGTCACGGGCGCCCAGGTGGGTTCGGCACCAGGCGCCAGCCCGTGTTGCGGCTCGCCGCAGCGCAGGTTGGCGGGCACCGCCCTGTCGATCAGCTTGGGGTGGGGCAGGCCCAGGTGGTGCATGTAGCCGGTGAAGTCATCCACGCTGGCGCTGCCGCCCAGACGCGGGTTGTAGCTGCGCTCTTCGGCGACGCTGCTGACAGTCAGGCCGCGGTAGTCGTGGCCCGGGTACAGCAGGCACTGCGCCGGCAGAGAGAAGATCTGCGTGTGCACCGACGCATAGAGATCGCTCGCGCTGCCTTGCTGGAAGTCGGTGCGACCGCAGCCGCGGATCAGCAGCGCATCGCCGGTGAAGGCCATGCTGGCGTCGTCCAGAACCCAGGTCGTGCAGCCCTGGGTGTGGCCGGGTGTGGCGCGAGCTTGCAGGTGGCGCGATCCGAAGCTGACGGTGTCGCCGTGCGTCACCAGCCGGTCGGCACCCACCGCACCTGCAGCTCGCGACAGCACGATGCAGCTGCCGCTGCGCTGGCGGTGCAGCCAGGCGCCGGTGACGTGGTCGGCGTGCACGTGCGTGTCCAGCGTGGCCACCAGTTGCAGCCCCAGTTCGCGCAGCAGCGCCGTGTCGCGCGACGTCTGTTCGAACACCGAATCGATGAGCACCGCCTGACCGCCGTCGGCCAGCAAGTAGGTGTAGGTGGACGAGGTGGGGTCGAAGAGCTGTCGAAAGACGAACATGATCAGGCTCCTGCTGGCTTGGTGATCAGACGGTCATGCGGGACCATGCCGGTCAGCATGGCGCAGCAGAGCCAGTCCAAGCAGAGCCAGTCCAAGCAGAGCCAGTCCCGATGTTCATGGGCTATGGGGTCGGTGGCGAAAGCCCTGCAAGACTGCCACAACGCCAGGGTGACGCAGGCTTGGCTACGATGCGCTGCTTCGGCACCTGCCGCGCGGAGCAGTCCATGGCCACGATTTGCGTACGCTCTCCCGCTGGGCGGTATCTGACAATCGCCTCGGCGGCGCTGCTGCTGGCGCTGGGCCAGTCGGCGGCTGCAGCCGATGCGCCGATGCCCATCTTCGACGCCCACCTGCACTACAGCCACGATGCCTGGGAGCGCCTGCCGCCCAAGGAAGCCATCGCGCTGTTGCGCCACGCGGGCCTGAAGCGTGCCATGATTTCCAGCAGCAGCGACGAAGGCACACAAAAGCTCTATGCCGAAGCGCCCGACCTGGTGCTGCCCGTGCTGCGCCCTTACCGCAGCCGCGGTGAACTGGGCAGCTGGATGCACGACGACACGGTAGTGGCGCACCTCGAATCGCGGCTGGCCAAGTACCGCTATGTGGCGATCGGCGAATACCACATCTATGGCGCAGACGCCGACCTGCCGGTGATGCGCCGTGTGGTGCAACTGGCGCGCGAGAACCGGCTGTTCCTGCATTCGCACTCCGATGCCGACGCCATCGACCGCCAGTTCAAGCAAGACCCGCAGGCCCGCATCCTGTGGGCGCATTCTGGTTTTGACGCGCCAGACAAGGTGCGCGAGATGCTGCGCAAGCACAAAAACCTGTGGTGCGACCTGGCCTTTCGCAGCGACCACGCCAGTGGCGGCAAGGTCGACGCGGCCTGGCGTGCGGCCTTTCTGGAGTTTCCCGATCGATTCTTGGTGGGCACCGACACCTTCACACCCGAGCGTTGGTATTACGTGGGCGAACACGCCAGGTGGACGCGCCAGTGGCTGGCCGACCTGCCGCGCGAAGTGGCCGAGCGCATCGGCTGGAAAAACGGCGAAGCACTGTTCACCACGATGATGGCGGGCACGGCGTCCAGGTGAATCGCATGCACCATCCATCGCGTGCATTCAGAGCGGTGTTGCGCGCCAAGCAATGGGGCGTGTCAATCGTCGCGGCGACAGCCGGTGCAACGGCAGCCCAGGTGAGCGCAGCCTGCCCATCGCCGCCCAAAGGTGCGCAGTTGATCAGCACCGGTGGTGTGCAGGCAGCCTGGCTGCCCGAGCCCGCGGCCTTGGTTGTCGGCCAGCCCTTTGCCTTGCGGGTGCATCTGTGTCCGACCGACGCACAACTGCTGCGCGTGGACGCCACCATGCCCGAGCACCGCCACGGCATGAACTATCGGCCGTCCATCCAAGCATTGGGCGCCGGCCATTGGCAGGTGCAGGGCCTCATGTGGCACATGAGCGGCCGCTGGGAACTGCGGCTGGACGTGCAGTCGCAAGGGGCGCAGCACCGCCTGCTGCAGTCGGTCGTCCTGCCCTGACAGGGCTGTGCCAAGGTCTTTTCTGATTGCCGTGCTTGCAGGCGCGGCCATGTTGGCGCTGTCGGCCGCAGCTGCTGACACGAGCCCGGCCCTGCTGGACTTCACGCCCGAAGAGCGGGCCCGCATCCTCTCGCACGGCCCGTGGCCGGTGGCAACCGCGCCCGATGCGGGCAACCGCGTGCAAGACCGGCCTGCAGCTGTTGCCTGGGGCCGTACCTTGTTCTTTGATGCCGGCTTGTCGGCCAGCGGGCGTGTGTCTTGCGCCAGCTGCCACGTGCCGGCACGTGCCTTCCAGGACGGCGTGCCCACGGCACGTGTGGATGCAGACACCGCCCAGCCAGGTCGGCGCAACACGCCCAGCTTGCTGGACGCTGCACAGCACCGCTGGCTGGGCTGGGACGGCGCACACGATTCGCTGTGGGCAGCCAGCCTGGCGCCACTTCTGGCACCCGACGAGATGGGTCAGTCCGCACCTGCCCTGGCATCGCGCCTGCGCGGCCATGCTGCGTCGCGGGCCAGCTACCGCCGCGCTTTTGGTCGGCCCATGCCCAGAGACGATGAACGGCTGGTGGTGGACGTGGCCAAGGCGCTGGCGGCCTACCAGGCCACCTTGCGTTCACCGCGCACGCCTTTCGACGACTTCCGCGATGCACTGCAAAGAGGCCGGCTGCGCGCAGCAGCCGCCTACCCCATGGCGGCACAACGCGGACTGCGCATCTTCATCGGCCACGGCCGATGCAGCGTCTGTCACGCCGGCCCCACCTTCACCAACGGCGAGTTTGCCGACATCGGCGTGCCATTTTTTGTGCCCGGCGGGGTCGATCCCGGGCGCCACGGCGGCTTGCAGCAGTTGCAGGCCAGCCGCATGAACCGGCTCGGTTCCTACAGCGACGGTGGCCAGCAAGACCCCCGCGCGGTGACGACACGCCACGTGCTCATCGAGCCGCGTCACTTCGGCGAATTCCGCGTCCCCGGCCTGCGCCATTTGACGCACACCGCACCCTATATGCACAACGGCAGCCTGGCGACGCTGGAGGATGTGGTGCAGCACTACTCGGCGTTGAACGAAGACCGCCTGCACGCCGACGGCGAACGCATCCTGCGGCGCCTGAACCTGACAGCGGAACAGGCCGCCGACCTGGCCACCTTCTTGCGCAGCCTCAGCCTTCGATAGGGATGCTTTCGCCTTCGACCCACACCTGCTGCAGCTGCAGCAGGTGTGGGTCCAGCACCACCAGATCGGCCCAGGCGCCGGTTTCGACGCGGCCACGGTCGGCCAAGCCCAAGTGATCGGCGGCCAGCGTGGACGTGCGTCGCGAGGCCTCTTCCAGAGGTAGCCCCAGGCTCACCAGGTTGCGCAGCGCCTGGTCCATGGTCAGCGTGCTGCCGGCCAGCGTGCCATCGTGCAGCCTCACGCCGCCCATGCACTTGGTGACGGTGTGGCGGCCCAGTCGGTAGTCGCCGTCGGGCATGCCGGCAGCCGCCGTCGAATCGGTGACGCAATACAGGCCCGGAATCGCCCGCAGCGCGACTCGGATGGCGCCTGGGTGCACGTGCAGCAGGTCGGGAATGATCTCGGCGCGTGTGGCGTGCGCCAAAGCGGCGCCGGCCATGCCGGGCTCACGGTGGTGCAGGCCGGTCATGGCGTTGAACAGGTGCGTGAAGCCGCTGGCGCCGGCCTGCAGCGCCGCCACGCCGTCTTCGTAGCTGCCGGCCGAGTGGCCGATCTGGACCACAAAGCCGTGCTGGCGCAAGGCCACGATCAGCGCCAGGTGGCCGGGCACCTCGGGTGCGATGGTGATCAGCTTCAGCGGCGCCAGGGCATGCAGGGCCAGCACGTCGTTCAGCGTGGCGAGGGCCACGAAGTCGGGCTGCGCACCCAGGCGTGCGGCGTTGATGTAGGGGCCCTCCAGGTGCACGCCCAGGACACGCGCTGCGCCGCGTGGGCGCTGGGCGATGTGCGGCGCCAGCGCGCGCAAGGCCCTTTCGATTTCGTCATGTGGGGCCGTCATGGTGGTGGCCAGCAAGGCGGTGGTGCCATGTCGGGCATGCAGGCGTGCGATGGTCTCGATGGCTGAGCCACCGGCCATCGTGTCCTGCCCGCCGCCGCCGTGCACGTGCAGGTCGATGAAACCCGGCAGCACGATGGGCTGGACCGACTGGCGCACCTGGACTTCTGTGACTTTGCGACCTTGCAGGCGGCCGATGCGCCCGCCCTCGATCTGCAGCGAACCCTGCACGAACCCTTCAGGCGTGAGGACGTGGCCGTGCAGCACCTGGGGCACCTGCGGCACAGCGCCGGCCATCAGTGGCCCTCTGGCGGCTGTGGCTTGTCGTCGATGGGCGCTTCGGCCGGCACGCGAAAGCGTTCGTTGGCCCAGTCGCCCAGGTCGGCATTGCGGCAGCGCTGGCTGCAAAACGGCCGCCACGGGTTGGTGCTGCTGTAGGGTGTGTTCTGGCGGCAGCCGGGGCACGCCACCAGGCGCTCAGTGGGCTGGGCCATGGCCGGCGCTCAAGCGCAAAGGCTCAGCTCGAAGGTGGTGTCGGTGCCCGCCGGGCGCAGCCGGCCTTCGGCGTCCGGCCGCATGAAGCGCACCGACACCATGAGCCGGTGGCCGGTGATTTCGGGCACCACGCCGTCGCTGGGGTCCACACGCACACGCAGCAACTGGTAGACCTTGCCCTGTGGCGTGGCCTGCTGGTTCTGCAGGCTTTGCTGGTACTGCCCGCCGGTGGCCACCATGCGCTGTGGCGTGCCGCTGTCGCGCAGCAGCCCCAGCAACACCTGCAGCGCTTCGGCCATGGGCGTGAGCGTGGCCATCCAGCCTTGCAGGTCCCTGCGGCGGCGTTCAGGCGCGTGCTGCTGCCATGCGTAGTAGGCCGGCAGGTCAAATTCACAGGTGCCGCCGGGGATGTTGATGCGGCTGCGGATGCTCATCAGCCAATCGTTGCTGGCCAGTGCCTGGCCGGCTTTGCCTTGCAGCGCGTTGAGCCCGGTAAAAGCGTGGTCAATGCGCGCGGTGACGGCGTCCAGCACACCTTCTGCAATGCCCGGGTGGCCACGGTAGGCCTGCAGTTGGGTGCGGTGGCGGTCCAGTTCCTTGAGCAGGTCGCTCTTCAGATCGGCCCGCGAGGCCACGTCCATGATCTCGAAGATGGTGGCCAGCGCAAAGTGGTGATCGACCGGCGCATCGCGCGACGCCAGCTCACCCAGGCGGTCGAACAGGTGTTCGAGCCGCAGCATCGTGCGGATGCCTTCGTTGAACGGGTACTCGTAAAGGACCAAGGCGGGCTCTGGGGCTCAGGGACTATGAGGCAAGGCAGGGCGCTCTGCCTGGGTCGATTGTTCCACAGGGTTCTGCGGCGCAGCCCTACCCGGTTCGAGGCCTCAGGTTGGCGGTCCACAAGGACCAGAGTGCCCGCACCTCTTGGTGAAGCTGCTGCAGCGAGATGCCGTCGTTGTAAATCACGGCATCGGCCAGCGCCCGCCGCGCGCGCCGCGCCGCTTGTTGAGCCACGACGGCGTGTGCCGTCTTTTCGTCCCAGCCCGGGCGCTGCGCCACACGTGCGACTTGCGTTTCGGTGCTGCAGTCCACCACCAGCACACGCGCCACACGCTGGCGCCAATGGCTGGCTTCCGTGAGCAGCGGCACGTCAAAGACCACCACCGCGCTCGTGGCTTCGTTGGCCTGCTTCAAGGCTTCATGGCCAATCAAGGGGTGCAGGATGGCTTCCAGCTTCAGCCGAACGTCAGCATCCGAGAAGGCCAGTTTGCGCATGTGGGCGCGGTCCAGCGCGCCATCGGGCGCGATCGCGGCGGGGCCGAATTCGGCCGCCAGCGCCGGCATCGCCAGCCCGCCGGCTCGGGTCAGGGTGCGGGCGATCGCATCGGTGTCCACCAGCAGCGCGCCGCAATCCACCAGCGTGGCGGCGACGGTACTTTTGCCGCTGCCGATGCCGCCGGTGAGTCCGATATTCAGGGGGGCTGCTGCCGACAGCGCCGCAGCCATTTTTACCAGCCGATCCAGCCCAGCGTGCGCTGCAGGCCGGCCAGCATCACCACCAAACCGCCGCCGGCCAGAAAGGGACCGAAGGGCACAAAACGGCCCTCGCGCAGCGAACCCGTGGCCTTCATCACCAGGCCTACCGCGGCGCCCAGCACCGAGGCCATCAGCAAGATGGGCAGGATGGCCTGCCAGCCCAGCCAGGCGCCCAGTGCAGCCAGCAGCTTGAAGTCACCATAGCCCATCCCCTCCTTGCCGGTGGTCAGCTTGAACAACCAATACACCGACCACAGTGACAGGTAGCCCAGCATGGCGCCGCCCAGCGACTGCAGCAGGCTCAGGTTGGGCAACCAGCCCAGCGCCGCCACCGCCAGGCCGGCCCACATCAGCGGCAGCGTCAGGGCGTCGGGCAGCACCGTGGTGTCCCAGTCGATCAGCGTCAACGCCAGCAGCACGGCGGCGACAGAACACCACAGCAGCACCACCGGCTGCGGGCCGGCCTGCCAGGCCAGAGCGGCAAAGAGCGCTGCCGTGCCCAGTTCAACCAGCGGATAGCGCCAGCCTATGCCGGTGCCGCAGGCCGAGCATTTGCCCCTCAGCACCAACCAACTGAGCACGGGAATGTTTTCGTTCCAGCGGATGCGGTGGCCGCAGGCCGGGCAGCGTGAACCCGGTCGTGACAGCGACAGGGCTGGCGTGTCGGCCAGTGCCTTTTCCACCGTGCCGCCGGCCATCTTCAGGCGTTCGGGGGCATCGCCGCCAAACACACGCTTGAAGGATTCGGTGTCCAGCAGCTGCGACGCCGCGTCGCCCCACCATTGCCGTTCAAGCATCAGCGGCATGCGGTGGGCCACGACGTTGAGGAAGCTGCCCACCATCAGGCCCAGCAGGCCCAGCGCCCAGGGCGACAACATCAGGTCCAGCGGCAGGCCGGCCAGCCAGCCTGCGGCGGTACTTTCCACCGTCAGACGACCGCGCCCAGCTTGAAGATGGGCAAGTACATCGACACCACGATGCCGCCGATCAGCACGCCCAGGATCACGATGATGAAAGGCTCCATCAGGCTGGACAGGCCCTTGACCATCTCATCAACTTCTTCTTCGTAGAACTCGGCGGCCTTGGCCAGCATGTGGTCAAGAGAACCTGACTCTTCACCAATGGCTGTCATCTGCAGCACCATGTTCGGGAACACGCCGGTGGTGGTCATGGACGTGGTGAGCGCCGAACCCGTGGACACATCGCGCTGGATCTGCTCGGTGGCAATGCGGTACACCGCATTGCCCGAGGCGCCACCCACCGAATCCAAGGCTTCCACCAGCGGCACGCCGGCGGCGAACATGGTGGACAGGGTGCGGGTCCAGCGCGCAATGACCGACTTGTTGATGAGGTCGCCGAACACCGGGATGCGCAGCAGCAGCCGGTCCATCGCCACCTGCATTTTTTCCGACCGCCTCCAGCTTTCCATGAAGAAGTAGAAGCCGCCGCCGATGAGGCCGAAGATGGCCCACCACCAGCTGACAAAGAACTTGGACAACCAGATCACGGCCTGCGTGGGTGCTGGCAGTTCGCCGCCGAAGGACTTGAACACATCCTCGAAGGCCGGGATGACGAAGATCATGATCACCGTCAGCACCACGAAAGCCACCACGATCACCGCCACCGGGTACATCAGCGCCGATTTGATCTTGGACTTGATGGCCAGCGTCTTTTCCTGATAGATGGCCAGGCGGTCGAGCAGTGCTTCAAGAATTCCGCCTGCTTCACCGGCTTCCACCAGGTTGCAGTACAGCGCGTCGAAGTGCATGGGGTGCTTGCGAAAGGCCGAGGACAGGCTGGTGCCGGTTTCGACGTCTTGACGGATGTCGGTCAGCAGCTTGGTCATGCGCGGGTTGGTGCTGCCTCGCGCCACGATGTCGAAGGACTGCAGCAACGGCACGCCGGCCTTCATCATCGTCGCCAGCTGGCGCGTGAAGATGGCGATGTCTCTTTGCTTGATCGAACGGCCGCCGCTGGTGCGCCGCTTCTTGACCTTGGTGATCAGGATGCCCTGGCGCCGCAGGCTGGCATTGACCACGGACTCGCCGCCAGCGCGCATCTCGCCGCGCACGACCTTTCCGTTTTTGTCCTTGCCTTCCCATTCGAAGATCAGTTCCTTCGTCGAGGGTTTGGCGAGTGCTGCAGTGGCCATGGGTGTGGGGCGGTGATGAGTGAAAGTGTGGATGAGGCTGCGACGCGGACGACTACTCGTTCGTGCAGTTGATGATCTCTTCGAGCGAAGTCCAGCCGCCACGAACCTTGACCAGGCCCGACTGGCGCAGGTCGCGCACGCCGTCGATCTCGGCCTGCTTGGCGATGTCGATCGCCGTTCCTTCGCTCAGGATGATGCGCTGGATGGCCTCGGTGATGGGCATCACCTGGTAGACGCCCACGCGGCCCTTGTAGCCGTTGTTGCAGGCTGAACAACCGACGGCGCGGTAGGGCTTCCAGTTGCCGTCCAGCTCTTCGGGCTTGAAGCCCGCCTTGAGCAACGATTCGCGTGGATAGTCCGCCGGCTTCTTGCAGTTTTCGCACAGCTTGCGCGCCAGGCGCTGGGCCGTGATCAGCAGCACGCCGGCCGCGATGTTGAACGGCGCCACACCCATGTTGAGCAGACGGGTCAGCGTGGTCGGCGCATCGTTGGTGTGCAGCGTGCTCATCACCATGTGGCCGGTCTGAGCGGCCTTGATGGCGATGTCGGCCGTGTCGCGGTCGCGGATTTCGCCGACCATGATGATGTCCGGGTCCTGGCGCAGAAAGGACTTCAGCGCAGCGGCAAAGGTCAGACCGGCCTTGTCGTTGACGTTGACCTGGTTGATGCCGGGCAGGTTGATTTCGGCCGGGTCTTCCACCGTGGCGATGTTCACACCCGGCTGGTTCAGGATGTTCAGGCAGGTGTATAGCGACACCGTCTTGCCGCTGCCGGTGGGGCCAGTGACCAGGATCATGCCGTAGGGTCGCTGGATGGCGGCCATCAGGCGTTCCTTTTCGATTTTTTCGTAGCCCAGGGCCTCGATGCCCAGCTTGGCGCTGGACGAGTCCAGGATACGGATCACGACCTTTTCACCAAACAGCGTGGGCAGCGTGCTGACGCGGAAGTCGATGGACTTGCTGCCGAACTTCAGCTTCATGCGGCCGTCTTGCGGCACCCGCTTTTCAGCGATGTCCATGCGCGAGATGACCTTGATGCGCGACGCCAGCTTGTCCTTGATGGCGATGGGCGGTTGTGTGATCTCGCGCAGTTCGCCGTCGACGCGGAAGCGCACACGGTAGTTGTATTCGTAGGGCTCGAAGTGCAAGTCGGACGCACGCATGTTGATCGCGTCAATCAGCATCTTCTGCAGAAAACGAACGACCGGCGCGTCTTCGACGTCGGCCGTGACCTCGCTGCTTTCGGGCGCCGCCGTATCTTCTTCGGTGACGTCGAAGTCGAACTCGCCGGTGGTCAGCGTCTCCAGCACCTCGCTGGCCGTCGCACCCTGGCTCTCGATCTGGCGCATCAGCTTGTCGTACTCGACGATCACCCACTCGGGGGTCAGCTGGGTGGCAAACTTGATGCGCTCGACCGCTTCTTGGTCGGTGGGGTCGGCGGCGCCGATGAACAGGCGGTTGCCGCGCTTGCCCAGCACCATCAACTGGTACTGGTTGGCGATCTTGGGGTCGACCAGATTGCGCGGCAGCTTCTGCAGGTCCACCGAATTCAGGTCCAGCAACGGCAGCGCCAGGGCGGTGGACAAGGTGTGTGCCAAGTCATCGGGCTTGACGGCCCCTGCACCGATGAGGGTGGTGACGAAACTGGCTTTGCGTTCGCGTGCGCTCCTGGTCAGGTCTTCGGCGGCCTTGGCGGTCAGCTTGCCGGCGTTGACCAGCACCCGGGCAACCCCCGACAAGGAGGACGGCGGCGGTTCAACCAGCGTTTCGGCAGCCATCGGGTTCAGCGCGCAGTGTGCATATCGGAACGATCATCGCCGATCCACCGCAGGGTGTAAACGGCAGAAAAGCCGCAGGAAAGCCGTCTTTCGGCCGCAAAGACAGATGGTTACAGCGCGGGAAGGTTTTGCAAGGCGGCAACAACACGGGCCCAGCTGGTCGGGGTGAGAGGATTCGAACCTCCGGCCTCTACGTCCCGAACGTAGCGCTCTACCAGGCTAAGCTACACCCCGATGTGGCAAGCTGGCGGCGTCGAGCCGGGCCTGCCATCGGCCGACCGTTCATGAAGAACGGTGGATCGACCGAGCGCACAAGTCTAGCAGAGCCTCGCGCGCCCTCGACGACGGCAGGTGGGACAACACTGCCATACGCGCCTTGTCGGCTTCGGCCCGGGCGGCTTCTCTCGTGGCGTCCAGAGCGCCGGTTCGGCGCACGATGGCCAGGATCTCGGGAAGCTTCTGCTCTTCGCCATGCTCGATGGCGCCGCGGATGAGGCGGCGCTCCTCTTCGCTGGCGCGCTCCATGGCCAGTAGCAGCGGCAGCGTGGGTTTGCCTTCACGCAGGTCGTCGCCCACGTTCTTGCCCAGCTCGCTGCTGTTGCCTTCATAGTCCAGCAGGTCGTCCACCAGCTGGAAGGCGGTGCCCAGCGACCGGCCATAGTCGGCACAGGCCTCTTCCAGGGCGGGGTCAGCACCTGCCAAGACAGCGCCCAGGCGTGCGCTGGCCTCAAACAACTTGGCGGTCTTGAAGCGGATGACCTGCAGGTAGTCGGCCACTGCCAGGTCGGGGTCGTGCATGTTCATCAGCTGCAGCACTTCGCCTTCGGCAATGACGTTGGTGGCATCGGCCAGCACCTGCAGCACGCGCATGCGGTTGACCGAGACCATCATCTGGAAAGCACGCGAGTATAAAAAGTCGCCGACCAGCACGCTGGCCGCGTTGCCAAACATGGCGTTGGCCGTGGCACGGCCGCGACGCATGGCGGATTCGTCCACCACGTCGTCGTGCAGCAAGGTCGCGGTATGGATGAACTCGACGATGGCCGCCAATTCGTATCGTTCGGGTCCTTCGAAGCCCAGGGCCTCGGAAAACAGCAGCACCAGCCGCGGCCGGATGCGCTTGCCGCCGGCGCCCACGATGTAGTGTGAGATCTGGTCGATCAGCGCCACGCTCGAAGACAGCCGTTCGCGGATGACTTCGTCTACGCGCAGCATGGCCGACTCGGTCGGGTCTGCTGCGATGAGCGTGGTGGCGTTGGAGTCGGGCACGGGTGGCTGGCGCGGGATTGCAGATTATAGGAAGCTGGCCATCCGCCGACCTGAACGAGCATCGAAGCCACTGACGCATGCTATAGTCAAAGGCTCTGCGCGTTGTGGCGCCCCATTCCAGGGCCACTGTGGGCGCGGGGTTCTTTGAAAGGTCACACATGTACGCGGTCATAAAAACCGGTGGCAAACAATACAAGGTTGCTGCCGGCGAGAAGATCAAGGTAGAACAGATTGCTGCGGACGTGGGCCAGGAAGTTGTGATTGAGCAGGTGCTCGCCGTCGGTAGCGGCGCAGACCTGAAGGTCGGTTCTCCCTGGGTCGCGGGTGCGAACGTCTTGGCCACGGTGGTGGCTCACGGCAAGCACGACAAGGTGCGCATCTTCAAGATGCGCCGCCGCAAGCATTATCAGAAGCACGGCGGCCACCGCCAAACCTACACCGAGCTGCAAATCGGCTCGATCAACGGTTAAGGAGCAGCAACCATGGCACAGAAAAAAGGTGGCGGTTCCACCCGAAACGGCCGCGACTCCAAGCCGAAGATGCTGGGCGTCAAGGTGTTCGGCGGTCAGCAGATCAATGCCGGCTCGATCATCGTGCGTCAGCGCGGTACCAAATTCCACCCCGGCACCAACGTCGGCATCGGCAAGGACCACACGCTGTTCGCGCTGGTGGACGGGTCGGTGTCCTTCCAGGTCAAGGGCGAACTCAATCGTCAGACGGTCTTCGTGACCCCGGCCTGACCGTTCATTCGCTCAGCCAGCGAAGCCCCGGCCTGCCGGGGCTTCTTCGTTTCCAGGCTGTCGCTACCATCACCTGCCCATGAAATTCTTCGACGAAGCGCTCATCGACATCTCGGCCGGCCACGGCGGGGCCGGGTGCGTGAGCTTCCGCCGCGAGAAATTCATTCCCTTCGGCGGGCCCAATGGCGGCGATGGCGGGCGCGGCGGCAGCGTGTGGGCGGTGGCCGACCTCAACATCAACACGCTCATCGACTACCGCTACACGCGGCGCTTCGACGCCAGGAACGGCGAAGCTGGCCGGGGCTCCGACCAGTTTGGCGCTGCGGGTGAGGACATCGAGATGCGCATGCCCGTGGGCACGATCATCACCGACGCCGAGACCGGCGAGGTGATGATTGAACTACTGGAACACGGGCAGCGCGCGTTGCTGGCCAAGGGCGGTGACGGTGGCTTTGGCAACCTGCACTTCAAGAGCAGCACCAACCGCAGCCCCCGCCAAAAGACCCCGGGTTGGCCTGGCGAAGCCCACAAGCTGCAGCTCGAACTGCGGGTGCTGGCCGATGTGGGCCTGCTGGGCATGCCCAACGCCGGCAAGTCCACCTTCATTGCCGCGATCTCCAATGCGCGGCCCAAGATCGCCGACTACCCCTTCACCACGCTGCATCCCAATCTGGGCGTGGTGCGCGTGGGTCCCGAGCGCAGTTTTGTGGTGGCCGACATCCCGGGTCTGATCGAAGGGGCGTCCGAAGGCGCCGGCCTGGGTCATCAGTTCTTGCGCCACCTGCAGCGCACGCGGCTCTTGCTGCACATCGTGGACGCCGCGCCCTTCGACGACAGCGTCGACCCTGTGGCGCAGGCCAAGGCCATCGTCGTAGAGCTGAAGAAGTACGACCCGAAGTTGCATGCCAAGCCGCGCTGGCTGGTGTTCAACAAGCTGGACATGGTGCCGCTGGAAGAGCGTGAAGCGCGCATCAAGGACTATGTGCGCCGGTTGCGCTGGAAGGGGCCTGTGTTTGCCATCTCGGCTTTGGCACGCGATGGGCTGCAGCCGCTGCTGGAGAAAATCCAGAACCACGTGGCCGCTCAGCACCGGCCCGACGAACCCTTGCCCGACCAGCGTTTCGAGGCCGCAGCCGATGAGTAGCGTGCTCCAAGGAGCACGCCGCATCGTCGTCAAGGTAGGCTCCAGTCTCGTCACCAACGAAGGCCGTGGCGTGGACGCCGAGGCCATCGGCAACTGGTCGCGCCAGCTGGCCGCGCTGGCCCAGCAGGGCCGCGAGCTGGTGATGGTGTCCAGCGGCGCCATCGCAGAAGGCATGAAGCGGCTGGGCTGGGTCACACGGCCGAAAGAAGTGCACGAGTTGCAGGCCGCCGCCGCCGTGGGTCAGATGGGCCTTGTGCAGATGTACGAAACGCACTTGCGGGCGCACGGCATGGGCAGTGCGCAGGTGCTGCTGACCCACGCCGACCTGGCCGACCGCGAGCGCTACCTCAATGCACGGTCCACGCTGCTGACGCTGCTGTCCTTGCGTGTGATTCCGGTCATCAATGAAAACGATACCGTCGTCAACGACGAGATCCGCTTCGGTGACAACGACACCTTGGGTGCGCTGGTTGCGAATCTGGTGGATGCCGACGCCTACGTGATCCTCACCGATCAGCGTGGTCTTTACTCGGCCGACCCACGCAAGGACCCGCAAGCACGTTTCATCGATGCAGCCACTGCCGGCGATCCAGCGCTCGAAGCGACGGCTGGCGGCGCTGGCTCCAGCATCGGCCGTGGCGGGATGCTGACCAAGATCCTGGCGGCCAAGCGCGCGGCAGGCAGCGGTACCAGCACGGTCATCGCTTGCGGCCGCGAGAGCGATGTGTTGCTGCGCCTGGCCGCTGGCGAGCCCATCGGAACCTCGCTGGTTGCAGGTACGGCCAAGCTGGCGGCGCGCAAGCGATGGATGGTTGACCACCTGCAGCTGCGCGGCGCCGTGCTGGTGGATGACGGTGCAGCGGCCAAGCTGCGTGACGAAGGCAAGAGCCTGCTGCCGATCGGCGTGCACGAGGTTCAAGGTGAGTTTGTGCGCGGCGATGTGATCGCCGTGCGCACGCTGGGCGGCGCCGAAGTGGCACGCGGGCTGGCCAACTACTCATCGGCCGAAGCGCGGCTCATCGCCCGCAAGCCTTCGGCCCAGATCGAGGCCCTGCTGGGCTATGTGAATGAGCCGGAACTCGTGCACCGGACCAACCTGGTGCTGATGTAGCACGCCGGTTCAACCCCGGGCGTCGAAGGCGCCATCCGCGCTACTTGGCAGCGTTGGGCTCGGGTTCGATCGGCGGCAGGCCAGGCAGTGCCGGCGCAGACTCAGGCTGCAACTCGAAACCGTGTTGGTGTTCCTGTCGCTGTGACCGCAGCCCTGACCGCAAGTAGCGGTTGTGGTGATTGGTGCGCGGCAAGTAGCGCGCCAGTTCGGTCAGGGCCATCTCGTAAACGCCACGCTTGAACTCGATCACCATGTCCAGCGGCACCCAGTACTCGTTCCATCGCCAGGCATCGAACTCGGGGTGGTCGGTGGCACGCAGGTTCATGTCGCTGTCGCGGCCCACCAGGCGCAACAAGAACCAGATTTGCTTTTGGCCGCGGTAGTGGCCGCGCGCATCCTTGCGGATGAAGTGATCGGGCACCTCGTAGCGCAGCCAGTCCCGCGTGCGCGCGACGATCTGGACATGCTCGGGCCGCAGCCCCACTTCTTCATGCAACTCGCGCAACATCGCCTGCTCGGGCGACTCACCGTGCTTGATGCCGCCTTGGGGAAACTGCCACGAGTGCGTACGCAGACGTTTGCCCCAGAACACCTGGTTGCGGGTGTTCAAGAGCACGATGCCGACGTTGGGCCTGAAGCCTTCCCGGTCGAGCATAATCGGACCCCGAATTTGTGACTATTTTCATTATTGCATCGGCACTGCGCGGGCCGCGAACCCTCGCTAACCCGCATGCGCCATTTCGGGTCAAAAAAGACCTCGAGGCAGTCCACTGCGACAGGTGCAAGGTCGTCTGCACCGCAGACCGTGCGGACAGCGCAGACCGCGCAGGACTGCGCAGACTGCGCAGTAGCCACCAGTTCCCTTGCGCGCTCGGTGCGCCAGAAAAGCCCATGAAAGCCTCTGCGACCTTTATCTCCACACAGAAAGAAGCACCTGCCGACGCCGAGATCGCCAGCCACCAGCTGATGATGCGCGCCGGCTTCATCAAGCGCCTGGGCGCGGGCATCTACAGCTACATGCCCATGGGGCTGCGGGTCATCCGCAAGGTCGAAGGCATCATCCGCGAAGAGATGAACCGGGCCGGCGCCATCGAACTGCTGATGCCCGTGGTGCAGCCGGCTGAACTGTGGCAAGAGACTGGCCGCTTCCAGGCCTATGGCCCCGAGCTGATGCGCGTGAAAGACCGGCACGACCGCGACTTCGTGATCCAGCCCACCAGCGAAGAAGTCATCACCGACATCGCACGTCAAGAGCTGCGCAGCTACAAGCAACTGCCCAGAAATTTCTATCACATCCAGACCAAGTTCCGCGACGAGCGCCGGCCGCGTTTTGGTGTCATGCGCGGGCGCGAGTTCACGATGAAGGACGCGTACTCCTTCGACCGCGACAAGGCCTCGGCGCTGAAGAGCTACGAGGCCATGTTCGCGGCCTACAAACGCATCTTCGACCGCTTCGGCCTGCAGTACCGCGCGGTGGCGGCCGACACCGGCGCCATCGGCGGTGATGCGTCACATGAATTCCAGGTCATTGCCGACACCGGTGAAGACGCCATCGTCTACTGCCCCTCCAGCGACTATGCGGCCAATATCGAACTGGCCGAGGCGCTGCCCTTGATCGCCTCGCGTGGCACTGCCACGCAGCCGATGGTGAAGACGCCCACCCCTGGCAAGAGCACCTGCGAAGCCGTGGCTGCGCTGCTGGGTCTGCCGCTGACCCAGACCGTCAAGTCACTCGTGCTGGCCACCGACGTGAAAAACGATGCCGGTGACATCGTCAAGTCCACGGTATGGCTGTTGCTCGTGCGTGGCGACCACAGCCTGAACGAAATCAAGGCCGGCAAGGTCGATGGCCTGAAAGACGGCTTCCGCTTTGCTACCGTGGCCGAGATCGAAGACCACTTTGGCTGCAAGCCGGGGTACTTGGGGCCTGTCGTTTCAACGGCGGGACCTCGCAAGCCGATCAAGGTGGTGGCCGACCGCACCGTGGCAGCCATGAGTGACTTCGTCTGCGGCGCCAACGCAGCCGACTTCCACCTGACGGGCGTGAACTGGGGCCGCGACTTGCCCGAGCCTGACCTTGTTGCCGATATCCGCAACGTCGTTGCCGGCGACCCGTCGCCCGACGGCCAGGGCGTGCTGGCCATCCAGCGTGGCATCGAAGTGGGCCATGTGTTCTACCTGGGCACCAAAAAGTACAGCCTGCCCATGAAGGCCACCTTCCTGGACGAAACCGGCAAGCCGCAGCCCTTCGAGATGGGCTGTTACGGCATCGGCGTGACGCGAATCCTGGGCGCAGCGGTGGAACAGAACCACGACGAGCGCGGCATGATCTGGCCCACGGCCATCGCGCCGTTTGCGGTGGTGGTCTGCCCCATCGGCTACGACCGCAGTGCGGATGTGAAAGCAGCAGCCGACAAGCTGCACGACGAATTGACCGCTTCGGGCATCGATGTGCTGCTGGACGACCGTGGCGAGCGCCCTGGAGCCATGTTTGCCGACTGGGAACTGATCGGCGTGCCTTTGCGCGTGGTGATCTCCGACCGGGGCCTGAAGGCTGGTACGCTGGAAATGCAAGGCCGGCGTGAGGCCGCTGCCACGGCGGTTGCGCTGGCCGACATCGTGGCCACGGTGAAGGCGCGTCTGTCTGCATGACGATCGCGTGATTCGGCATGACGTGGCATGACGCGGCATGACGGCGGCATGACACTCGAGCGCCGGCTTCTGTTGGCGGCGCCGCTGGCCTGGTGCTTGCCACGCGCCTGGGCCGGTGCACAAGTCGAAGAGCCGCTGGCCGACGCGGTGCGCACGGCACTGGCTGCCTCGGTGGCTGAGGCCGCGCCGCCCAAGCCGCGCTTTGACAAGGTTGAGGACCGCCTGGCCTACCTGCAGTGGCTGGGCGCGGCCAGCGACAAGCTCAAGCGCCGCAAGGCCGAACACCACACCCGCATCGAGTTCCTGGAGGCTGTCTGGTACGAGAGCCGGCGCGCCGGTCTCGAGACCTCATTGGTGCTGGGGCTCATCCAGGTCGAGAGCGGCTTTCGCAAGTACGCCATCAGCAGCGCCGGTGCGCGGGGCTACATGCAGGTGATGCCTTTCTGGACACGGGTCATCGCCGACGGCGACGCGCGGCGCCTGTTCCACCTGCAGACCAATCTGCGCTTCGGCTGCGTCATCCTGCGGCACTACCTGGACCGCGAGCGTGGTGACCTGTTCATGGGCCTGGGCCGCTACAACGGCAGCCGCGGTCGCGCCGAGTACCCGAACCTGGTGTTCGGTGCGCGCAAGGCTTGGCTCTAGCGTCGCGCTACAACCCGGCCCACTGCTGCGGGGCAGCACCACGCAGCCCCAGCAGCGACAGCACCCGTTCCACGCCTTCGGCCACCAGTTCGTCGATGCTCTGCGGCTTCAAATAAAACGCCGGAAGCGGCGGGTAGACGATGCCGCCCATCTCGGTCACGGCTGTCATGTTGCGCAGGTGGGCCAGGTTGAAGGGTGTCTCGCGCACCATCAGCACCAGGCGGCGGCGCTCTTTCAACGTGACGTCGGCTGCGCGCGTGAGCAGGTTGTCCGACAGGCCGTGGGCGATGGCCGCCAGCGACTTCATCGAACACGGCGCGACCACCATGGCAGCGGTGTCGAAGCTGCCGCTGGCGATGCAGGCGCCGATGTCGCCCGGCGCGTAAGCCTGGTCGGCCAGTGCTTCCAGCGCGTTGCGGTCCAGACCCAGTTCGTGGTGCACGTTCAGCACACCCGAGGACGTCACGACCAGGTGTGTCTGCACCCCCAGGGCACGTGCGCGCTGCAGCAGCTTTACCCCGTAAATGGCGCCAGTGGCGCCGGTGATGCCCACCACCAGGCGCGGCGCCGCCGCCTGGGGGGCCACTTCAGCCCTTGTTCAGCAGCAGCTGCAGCTCACCGGACTGGTACATCTCCATCATGATGTCTGAGCCGCCGACAAATTCACCGTCGACGTAGAGCTGCGGGATGGTGGGCCACTGCGCGTAGTCCTTGATGCCCTGACGGACTTCTTCGTCTTCCAGCACGTTGAAGGTCTTCAGCTCACCCCCGCCGCAGGCCTTGAGCATCTGCATGGCGCGGCCCGAAAAACCGCACATGGGGAACTGGGCATTGCCCTTCATGAAGAGCACCACGCGGTTGCCCTTGACCAACTCGTCAATGCGCTGCTGCACGTCGCTCATGTCTGCCGTCCTGACTGAAACTGAAGGACGCGAGTATGCGACAAAGCCCGGGCCTGCCAGGTCATGTGGGCAATGGCCGGCCCGGGCCACCAGGCCGGTGGCCCGGGCCTAAAAGGCGTAGCGCACGCCCAACTGCAGCACCGGGGCCAGGCGGATGTCGCGCAAGGCGGTCTCCCAGCCTTGGTTGCCAAAGATCGCGCGGCCAACACCGCCGATGGCCGACGGCTGTGCGGCCACCCAGCCCAGATCGGCCGACAGCGACAGCGTGTTGCGCCAGGCTGCCGTGGTGAAGCCCAGGCCCAGGTAGGGCACGGTGCCGGGCGCTTCGGCCCCAGGGACAACGGTTGCGCTTTGCACCGACAAACCCAGCCGCGGTGACGCAGTCGCTTGCCACAAGGGCACACCACCCATGGCGCCAAACATGAGACCGCCGCTGGCGCGGAAGTTGCCAAACGATGGCTGTGCAAAGTAATAGTCGCCCAGCAGGGCGCCACCCTGGCCCGCACGCGGGCTGTTGGACCCGCCTTGCCAACGCCACGGGTTCAGCGGGGAGACGGTCGATGAATAGACGGTGACACGCGCCTGCCACTGGGGCCACAAGGACTCGGCCGACGGCGCCACCAGCCCTCCGGCAGCCTGGATGCCAGGGGCGGCCACCAGCATCAGCGACGCCAGCATCTGCTTTGAGCACAGGTCACGGACCATCATTTCAGCCTCCCAAGTACAACATGCTGGGGCCCATCATGCGCCTGACCTCGGGCTTTGGCATCCCCCGGCTGTGGCACGACAGGGTAACCGCAGGCTACCCCAGCTCGGGCCGGCACAAGTTCTCGCTTGGCCAGCGGGCGCCAGTGCAGCGGGGCTGGCCGGCCAGGTCCAGGCGTGTCTGGACGGCCTCAAAGCCGGTGGTCAGCAGCAGCGCCTGCACCGCATCGGCCTGGTCGTGGCCGTGTTCCAGCAGCAGCCAGGCGCCGGACAGCAGGTGGCTGGGCGCGCCCGCGATGATCTGCCGCAGCGCGTCCAGGCCATCGCCGCCCGGCGTCAGGGCCAGCTGGGGCTCGTGGCCCAGTGCGGCCAGGTGGAGGTCCTCAGCCGCGATGTAGGGCGGGTTGCTCACGGCCAGGCCAAATCGCGCACCAGCGGCGGCTTGCCACCAGTGGCCTGTGGTGAAGTCCACCGCCAGGCCCAGCGCGTTGGCGTTGGCGCTTGCCACCGCCAGGGCGGCCGGGCTGGCATCCGTGGCCAGCACCTGCGCCGCGGGCAGCCGGTGCTTCAAGGCCAAGGCCACCGCACCGCTGCCGGTGCCCAGGTCGATGACGGTTGGCGCCGGCGCCGTCGCCCAGCAGGCTTGGGCCCATTCCACGAGCAGCTCGGTCTCGGGCCGGGGCACCAGCACGGCGGGCGACACCGCCAGACGCAGGCCACAGAACTCACGTTCGCCCACCACATAGGCCAGGGGCTCGCCTGCAGCGCGGCGGGCCAGCAGTGCGGGCCAGGCCGTGGCAGCCGCCGACGGCAGCGCTTCGTCGTCGTGGGCCAGCAGCCAGGCGCGCGGCTGCTGCAGCAGGTGGCCCAGCAGCCACTGGGCGTCCAGCCGCTGCACACCCGCTGCCCGCGCTTGCGCCAGGGCATCGCGGATGTGCAGGCGCTCAGGCACCGCCGGACTCCAGTTGCGCCAGCTGCTCTGCGGCGCGCGCCGCCTTCAGCGCCAGCACCACGTCACCCAGGTCGCCGTCCATGATCTGCTGCAGCTTGTACAGCGTGAGGTTGATGCGGTGGTCGGTGAGCCGACCCTGCGGAAAGTTGTAGGTGCGGATGCGGTCGCTGCGGTCGCCGCTGCCGATCAAGCCCTTGCGTGTGGCCGCTTCTTTGGCAGCGCGCTCGTTTTTGTCCTTGTCGCGCAGGCGCGCGGCCAGCACGGCCATGGCCTTGGCCTTGTTGCGGTGCTGGCTGCGGTCGTCCTGGCATTCGGCCACCAGGCCCGTGGGCAGGTGGGTGATGCGGATCGCGCTGTCGGTCTTGTTGACGTGCTGGCCGCCCGCGCCGCTGGCACGGAAGGTGTCGATGCGCAGGTCGGCGGGGTTGAGCTGCACCTCTTCGGCTTCGTCGGGCTCGGGCATCACGGCCACGGTGCAGGCGCTGGTGTGGATGCGGCCCTGGCTTTCGGTGGCCGGCACACGCTGCACGCGGTGGCCGCCGGATTCGAAGCGCAGTTGTTCGTAGACCCGTTCGCCTTGGACACGCAGCACCAGTTCTTTGTAGCCGCCGATTTCGCTGTCGCTCTGGCTCAGCACCTCGGTGCGCCAGCCCTGGCGCTCGCAATGACGCAGGTACATACGCGCCAGGTCGGCGGCAAACAGCGCCGACTCATCACCCCCAGTGCCGGCACGGATTTCGACAAAAGCGTTGCGTTCGTCGTCGGGGTCGCTGGGGATCAGCGCCGCCTGCAGCTCGGCATGCAGGCGCGCCATGTCGGCACCGGCGGCTGCGATTTCTTCCTGCGCCATCTCGGCCATTTCAGGGTCGGCCTGCATCTCGCGCGCTGCAGCCAAGTCGGCCTCGCGCTGTTGGTAACGGCGGAAGCGCTCGACGATGCCCTGCGCCTCGGACTGCTCACGCGACAGTGCACGGTAGCGTTTGATGTCGGCCGAAACCTGCGGGTCGGCCAGGGTCGCGTCCAACTCCGTCAGGCGCAGCGCCAGACGTTCGAACTGTTCACGCAGGGTTGGATTCATGACGAGGGGATGCCGTGGCACAGCCGCGCACCGGCGCGCGACCGAACAAGGGGGATGGCGCTAACGTCCCTGTTCGCCGTTGCCCGGGCCGGGCTGGCGCGTGCTCTGGCGCAGGAAGAGCCGCGACACCGTGTCGGCCAGCCGGGTGCGTTCATCACCTTCGGCGGCGTGCAACTCGGCCAGGGTGCCGTGCAGCATCTTGTGCGTGAGGCCGCGAGCCAGCGCTTCCAGCACCTGCTCCACCGGTTCGCCGCGGGCCAGCAGCTTGCGTGCGCGGCCCAGTTCGGCGGCACCCCAATCGTCGGCCTGGCGGTTCAGCGCCTGGATCAGCGGCACGGCGGCGCGCTGGTCCAGCCAGTGCGAGAAGCTCAGCACGCCCGCGTCGATGATGGCTTCGGCCTGTTCAACTGCGGCCTGACGCTTTTCGCCGGCCGTCTGCACCAGGGCCGACAGGTCGTCCACGGTGTAGAGGTAGATGTCGGACAGCTGCGCCACTTCGGGTTCGATGTCGCGCGGCACGGCCAGGTCCACCATGAACATGGGCCGGCGCCGACGTGCCTTCAGTGCCCGTTCCACCGCACCCAGGCCAATGATGGGCAGCGTGCTGGCGGTGCAGGAGATGACGGCATCAAATTCATGCAGGCTGTTGGGCATGTCCGACAGCCGCATGGCCTGGCAGCCCAATCGCGAAGCCAGCCGTTCGCCGCGTTCCAACGTGCGGTTGGCCACAGCCATGGTCTTGGGCGTGCGCGCCGCAAAGTGTGTGGCCACCAGTTCGATCATCTCGCCGGCGCCAACAAACAGCACCTTGATCTGCGACATGTCTTCAAACAGCTGTGAAGCCAGCCGCACGGCAGCAGCGGCCATGCTGATGCTGTGCGCGCCAATCTCGGTGGAGCTGCGCACTTCCTTGGCCACCGAAAACGAGCGCTGAAACAGCTGGTGCAGCGTGGTGCCCAGTGTGCCGGCTTCATTGGCCAGGCGCACGGCCTGCTTCATCTGGCCCAGGATCTGCGGCTCGCCCAGCACCATGCTGTCCAGCCCCGCCGCCACACGGAAGGCGTGGCGCGCTGCGGCGCGGTCCTCCATCACGTAGCTGTGCGACACCAGCTGGCCACCGCTGATGCCGCCCTGTTCGGCCAGCCAGTCGATGGTGGGGCGCACCAGCTCCTGCGCCAGCGCAGAGGGCGCGGCCACGTACAGTTCGGTGCGGTTGCAGGTGGACACCAGCGCGGCTTCGGGCAGGTTGCGCTGCAACCGTTCCCGCAGGCCTTGCAGCGCCGGGCCCATTTGCTCGGGCGCAAAGGCCAGACGGCCGCGCAGGTCCAGTGGCGCGGTGGTGTGGTTCAGGCCGACGGCAAAGACACTCACGTCAGAATTGTAGGTTTGCGGGCCGATCTGCGCTGTGCTGCGGTTGGATGCAGATCAAGTGGATGCAGAACAAGTCTTGCCGACAGATTGAAGGACAACGCACAACCGATGGGACCGCTGGACGCACTGTGGCACTTGGGCAACCTCTTCATCCCCGCACTGGGGCTGGGGGCGCTGGCCGCCGGTCTGAGCAAACTGCTGTGGCGCCGCGAGCTGGCCAGCGTGACCTGGACGCGGCTGGCCGGCCCGGCCTGCGCAGTCTGTGCAGCGGTGGTGCTGGCTGGGCTGGTGCTGCTGGGCAGCGACGGCAAGATGATCACCTACGCCACGATGGTGGTGGCTTGTGCCGTCACGCTGTGGTGGCGGGGATTCGGCCCGGGTCGCCGCTGATCCGGGCCTGAGCCGACGCGTCGTCGTGCATGGCCAGTTCGCCGCGCAGGGAATGCGGCAGTGCGCTGGTGATGGTGATGTCCAGCATCTGCCCGACGAGCCGGCTCGCCTGCGGCCCGCCATCGAAGTTGACGATGCGGTTGCATTCGGTGCGGCCCATCAGTTCCTGGGCACCTGAACCGGCCTTGCCGGCCTTGCCGCTGTTGCGTGACGGACCCTCCACCAGAATGCGCTGCAGCGTGCCCTGGCGGCTGGCGCTGATGCGCCGCACGTTGTCTTCGATGCGCGCCTGAAGCAGTTGCAGGCGCTTCAACTTCAGCGCTTGCGGGGTGTCGTCGTGCAGGTTGGCCGCCGGTGTGCCGGGGCGTGGGCTGAAGACAAAGCTGAAGCTGCTGTCGTAGCCCACGTCGTCGATCAGCTTCATCATCTTGTCGAAGTCGTCCTGCGTCTCGCCGGGGAAGCCGACGATGAAGTCGCTGGACAGGCTGATGTCGGGCCGCACGGCGCGCAGTTTGCGGATGGTGCTTTTGTATTCCATCGCGGTGTAGCCACGCTTCATGGCCATCAGGATGCGGTCACTGCCGTGTTGCACCGGCAGGTGCAGATGGCTCACAAGCTTGGGCACCTTGGCATAGACGTCGATCAGCCGCTGGGTGAACTCATTCGGGTGGCTCGTGGTGTAGCGGATGCGCTCGATGCCGGGGATGTCGGCCACGTACTCGATGAGCAGGGCGAAGTCGGCGATTTCTGCGGCATGGCCGCTCAGGTTCTTGCCGCCCATGCGGCCGCGGTAGGCGTTGACGTTTTGCCCCAGCAGCGTCACTTCTTTCACGCCCTGGTCGGCCAGGCCTGCCACTTCGGTCAGCACGTCTTCGAAGGGCCGGTGCACCTCTTCGCCGCGTGTGTAGGGCACCACGCAGTAGCTGCAGTACTTGCTGCAGCCTTCCATGATCGACACGAAGGCAGAGGCGCCGTCCACACGTGCCGGCGGCAGGTGGTCGAACTTCTCGATCTCGGGGAAGCTGATGTCCACCTGCGGGCGCTGCTGTGCGTGGCGGGCGGCAATCATCTGCGGCAGCCGGTGCAACGTCTGCGGGCCGAACACGATGTCGACAAAGGGCGCACGGTCGATGATGGCCGCGCCTTCCTGGCTGGCCACGCAACCGCCCACGCCGATGAGCACGCCCTTCTCTTTCAGATGCCTGACCCGGCCCAGGTCGGAGAACACCTTCTCCTGCGCTTTCTCGCGCACCGAACAGGTGTTGAAAAGGATCAGGTCAGCCTGTTCGACATCGGTGGTGGGCTCGTAGCCTTCGGCGGCGCGCAGCACGTCGGCCATCTTGTCGGAGTCATACTCGTTCATCTGGCAGCCGAATGTGCGGATGAACACCTTCTTGCCGGTCTTGGCCGTGCCGTCGTCGGCCCCACTCATGGCTTGCTCCAGGTCTGGGCGTCGGCGTTGAAGCTCCAGCCGGCAGCCTCTTGCGGTGTGGCCGGCCAAGGTTTGCGGGCGGCCTCGGACGGGGTGAGCACCCACACGTTGAGCAACTGGCCCTGCAGGTCCAGCGTGTAGTGCACCAGCAGCCGCTGGTTCACGGCAGCGCCCGACATCACCATCATGTTGTCGGCGCCGCGGATGCGGGCGCCAGGCGCCAGCCGGGCGGGCCGTTTGTTCAGCAGGATCTCGGGCGGCGCCGTGATCACGAACTCACCGCGCAGTGCGGTGGCAGGAAAGTTGCGCGGCGACTGTGCAGTCACGCTGGCAGCGCAGACAGACAAGGTGGCGGCAATCAGGGCACAGCGAAGCATGGTGTGTATCCAGGGGCTGTGGAAACAAAAACGGCCCGAGGGGGTCACCTGGGGCCGCGGGAATCTTGGTGGCGCTTCAGGGATTTGAACCCCGGACCTGCGGATTATGATTCCGTCGCTCTAACCAGCTGAGCTAAAGCGCCTGAGCCCGCGATTATAGCGAGCACAAACGCTCGCGCTCAGGCTGGGTCAAACTCCCGGCTTCTGGCCCTTGGTTTCTTCGATCCCGCCCTTGTCCATGTTCAGTTTTTTCAAGAAGAAGCCGCCTGTTCCGCCTGTTCCGCTAGTTCCGTCTGCGCCACCCGCAGATTCTGCGGTTCCCGCACGGGGTGTCACAACGCCAGCGGCAGTCGTGGCCGCAGACGTGGCCGTCGTGGACAAACCCGCAGCGCCTTCACGCGGCGGCTGGCTGGGCCGCCTGTCGCAGGGCTTGCGCAAAACCGGGGCCGGCATTGCGCAGGTGTTCACCGGCACGCGCATCGACGAATCACTCTACGAAGAATTGGAATCCGCGTTGCTGATGGCCGATACCGGAGTTTCGGCAACCGAGTTCCTGTTGTCCGATCTGCGGCGGCGCGTGAAGGACAGCAAGGCCACCGAGCCTGCGGCCGTGAAGGCGCTGCTGGCGGACGCCATCACCGCGCTGCTGCTGCCTTTGCAGCGGCCCTTGACGATCGGCGCATCGCCCCCGACGGTGATCATGGTGACGGGCGTCAACGGCGCCGGCAAGACCACCAGCATCGGCAAGCTGACGCGCCACCTGGCCGAGGCCGACTGCAAGGTTTTGCTGGCCGCAGCCGACACCTTCCGCGCCGCGGCTCGTGAACAGCTGGCCGTGTGGGCCGGCCGCAACAAGGTCGAGATCGTCAGCCAGGAAGGCGGTGACCCGGCTGCCGTCACTTTCGATGCCGTGACCGCCGGTCGCGCGCGCGGCTGTGACGTGGTGATTGCCGACACCGCCGGCCGTCTGCCCACGCAGACGCACCTGATGGACGAGCTGAAAAAGATCCACCGCACCATCGGCAAGGCGCAAGCCGGTGCGCCTCACGAGGTGCTGCTGGTGGTGGATGGCAACACCGGCCAGAACGCGCTGGCGCAGGTCAAGTCCTTCGACGCAGCCCTGGGGCTGACCGGCCTGATCGTGACCAAGCTCGACGGCACGGCCAAGGGCGGTGTGCTGGCGGCTATCGCGCGCTGGGGCGCAGAACGTGATGGCGGACCGGTGCCGGTTTACTTCATCGGCATCGGCGAGAAGATGGAAGACCTGCAGACCTTCGACGCGCGCGAATTTGCGCAGGCGCTGCTGGGTTAGCAGGCGCTGCTGGGCTAGCTGGCGCTGGGTTGACTCGCAGCGCGCGACGCGCCAAACCGGGCTGAACCCGGGTTCAACGGGCTTCGGCGGGTTCCGGTTCCATCTCGTCGTAGAAGCCGGAAGGCACCGGCTCCATCGACGGGTCGAATGCGCCTTCCATGGCCGCACGATCGCCATCGGCCAGCAGTTCTGACATCTCGGCCACGGGAATCAGCGGCATCGGGCGTGACGAGGTGCCCTTGATGCCGGCTGTGGCAGGGCCGCTGACATGGGCCATGGCCGTGCGCACTTCGGCAGCCGAGGGCAGGGCGCCTTCGCGCCAGACATGAACATGGACGTTGGCGGCGCGCATGACACGGGCCATGCGTTCATGCCGGCGGCGGCTGCGTTCGCTTTCGGTGGAAGGGCGGATGTCCACCACCGCCAGCACGCGCGATCCCGCGTCGCACAAAAGCAGGTCGGCGCTGAGCGCGCCCACACGCTGCAGCCATTCGTTGTAGGAGTGGCGCGCCGGCACGCGGATGAAACGTGACAGCGGCACCTGGCCCAACACCAGGTAGCCCGGCATCGCGCGCTTCAGAAGATCGTAGGCCTGGCGTTCGGTGATGGTGAGCACCCGTGCGGCCTCGGGCGGCCAGGCGGCCACCGTGTCCAGGGCATCGCGGCGTTCCTTGCGTTCGCGCTTTTCGATCACGCGTTGCCGCATGCGAAACAGCAGCAGCGTCAGCAGCAGCGCCAGGGTGGCGGGCAGGGCGAAGGAGGCGAAAGACGGGATGGAGTCCATATAGGGGGCCGCGCGCGGGAGCGAACCCCGACCATCGGCGAGTTGGCGCTGCGGATCAACGTCCAGGTGCACAAAAGACGTATCCAGGCGTATCGACGGGGGTGCGGATCAGCGCCGTCCGTGAAGCAGGGCCGCCCGGCGCACGCCCGGCGCATGCGGCCCCGTTCAGCGGGGCATGCCCGGGAAACCGCCGCCGCCCATGCCCCCCATGCCGCCGCCCATGCGTTTCATCATCTTCATGAGGCCGCCGCCCTTCATCTTCTTCATCATGCCCTGCATCTGCTCAAACTGGTTGAGCAGGCGGTTGACCTCTTGCACGTGCACACCTGCGCCGTTGGCGATGCGGCGCTTGCGGCTGGCCTTCAGCAGTTCGGGCTTGCGCCGCTCCAGCGCGGTCATGGAATGGATGATGCCTTCCATGCGCCGCACGTCGCGTTCGGCCTTGTCCATGTCGGCGCCCTGGGCCTTGGCGGTCAACTGGCTGGGCAGCTTGTCCATCAGGCTGGACAGGCCGCCCATCTTTTTCATCTGGCTGATCTGTTGCAGGAAGTCGTTGAGGTCGAAGCCGCTGCCGGACTTCATCTTGTCGGCAAACTTCTGTGCCGCTTCGACGTCGACGCCCTTCTGCACCTGCTCGACCAGCGCCAGCACGTCGCCCATGCCCAGCACACGGCCGGCATGGCGTTCGGCGTCGAAGACCTCCAGGCCATCGATCTTTTCGGACACGCCGGCAAACTTGATCGGCGCGCCGGTGATCTGCCGCACCGACAAGGCCGCGCCGCCGCGGCTGTCGCCGTCCAGCTTGGTCAGGATGACGCCGGTGATGGGCAGGGCGTCCTTGAAGGCCTTGGCGGTGTTGACCGCGTCCTGGCCCTGCATGGCGTCGACCACGAAAAGTGTTTCAACGGGCTTCAGCACCGCATGCAGTTCGGTGATCTCGGCCATCAGCGCCTGGTCGATGCCCAGGCGGCCGGCGGTGTCCACCAGCAGCACGTCGAAGTAGTGGCGCTTGGCGTAGTCCAGCGCGGCCAGCGCAATCTCGCGTGGGGTCTGGCTGGGGTCGGAGGCAAACCACTCGGCACCGGCCTGTGCCGTGACGGTCTTGAGCTGTTCGATGGCGGCAGGCCGGTAGACGTCGGCCGACACCGTGAGGACCTTTTTCTTGCGCTTGGTGATCAGGTGCTTGGCCAGCTTGGCCGTGGTGGTGGTCTTGCCCGCGCCTTGCAGGCCGGCCATCAGGATCACCGCCGGCGGCTGCGCCGCCAGGTTGATGTCGGCCACGGGACGCGAAGCGGACCCTTCCGGGCCCACGTCGCCCATCGTCGCGGCCAGCTCCTTGTGCACGATGCCCACCAGCGCCTGGCCGGGGTTCAGCGAGCCGGCCACCTCTTGGCCCAGCGCCTTGTCCTTGACGCGGGCAATGAAGTCGCGCACCACGGGCAGGGCCACGTCGGCCTCGAGCAAGGCCATGCGCACTTCGCGCAGCATGTCCTGAACGTTGCTTTCGGTGATGCGCGCTTGGCCGCGCATCGTCTTGACCATCCGGGACAGGCGGTCGGTGAGGGTCGTGGCCATCGTCTTGGCGGGCTGTTTTGCAGGGGCCCGCGATCAGTACACTTGTCTGCATGATTCTATCGACCGCCTCCCCCACGCTCTTGCCGGGTGGCGCTTGGCTGCTGATCGGGGTGGCGGTGGTGCTGTACCTGCTGTCCGCGATGCCTTCCGGTGGCGTGCGCCACCCTTCGGCGGCGGCGCTGTTCGGGGGCTTCTTGCTGCATGGCCTGCTGCTGTTCATCGACATCGGCGGCTTCGGGCAGGCCGAACCCGGGGCGCGGCTGGGTTTCGGGCCCGTGCTGTCGATGACGGTGTGGCTGGTGATTGCCGTCTACACGGTCGAAAGCCGCCTGGTGCCGCTGCCGGCGGTGCGGCGGTGGCTGGGTGCAGCGGGTGTGCTGGCCGTGGTGCTGGCGGGCCTGTTCCCGGGCGACCCCCGGGTGCTGACTTCGCCGCTGGCACCTTTGCACTTTGCGCTGGGCGTGGGCTCGTACGGCCTCTTTGGTGCGGCGGTGTTGCACGCCTTGCTGCTGGACGCCGCCGAGCGCCGCCTGCGCCCGGCCGTGCCTGGCGCACCGCGCGCTATGCCGGGCCAGTCGTTGGGCATGCCGCTGCTGCAGCTGGAGCGACTGACGTTTCGTTTTGTCGAAGCCGGTTTTGCCGTGCTGACTGCCACGCTGGTGCTGGGCATCGTGTCGACGGAACAATGGCGCTGGGGCGACCACAAGGCGGTTTTTTCGCTGCTGTCCTGGGGCGTTTTTGCGGCCCTGCTGGTGGGTCGGCGGCAGCGCGGCTGGCGCGGGCGCCAAGCCACACGGTGGCTCTATGTCGGTGCTGTGCTGCTGCTGCTGGCCTATGCGGGCTCGCGCTTTGTGCTTGAAGTGATGCTCGGCCGTGGCGCCTGAGCGCGTGCGGGGCCTGACATGAAGTACCTGCTGGTGTTGGTGGTGGTGCTGGTGGTTTTGTGGCTCATGCTGCGTCGGCGCGATGCACCGCCACCGGCCGCTGCGCCACCCAAAGACAATCCCGGCACCAAGCCCGAATCCAAGGCGCCGCAGCAGATGCTGGCTTGCGCCCACTGCGGCGTTCACCTGCCGCAGGCCGAAGCCCAGATGGACGTCGGCGGCCGGCCCTTCTGCAGCGAAGCGCACCGCCTCGCCGGCCCGCGCTGAGGCTGCAGCCCAGCCCCCATGGAACCGCGCGAGGCCGACCGCCGACGGGGCGACCGCCGCAGCACCGACCGCCGCACGCCGCTGGGCCGGCGGCGCGAAGACGGCGCGGACGCCGGTGAGTCGCACTTCGACCCGGGCTGGCTGGCATCGGGTGACCTGCCCACCGACAGCCGTTTTCTCGATCGCCAGGCGCGCAGTCTGGCCAGGGCGCAGGACACGGCACTGACGCGGGTCTACCGCACCTACGCCGCCGCACGCGCGGTGGTGGGCCTGGGGCTGGTGGCTGTGCTGGCTGTGGGCAGCTTGTTGGGGCTGCGATCGTCGGAATGGCTGGTGCTGGTGTCGCTGGCCTATGCGGTGCAGGCCATCACGTTGTGGCTGCTGCCCCGCTTCGGGCCGCTGGCCCGGCCCCAGCCGCAGGCCGCCTACCGCCGCCGCCAATGGCTGGCGACGATCGGCGTGGACCTGCTGGCGTTTTCGGTGTTGCACCTCTTGGAAGTGAACGCATCGCTCAACTACGCAGCCCTCTTGGTGCTGCCAGTGCTGATGGCCGGTGTGTTGACCTCGCGCCTGCTGGCCTTGGGCACGGCGGCGGCCGTGGCGCTGGTGCTGCTGATGGCGGCCTGGCGGGCGCTGGGCAGCGGTGAAGCACCGCTGCTGATGTTGCAGTCCGGCCTGCTGGGCCTGGGCATGTTCATGATCACCTTGCTGGCCGGCGAATTGGCGGCGCGCCTGGCGCGCGAAGAAGTGGCCGCCCGTGGCAGCCTGGAACTGGCGCGCCAGCAGGCCCAGCTGAACCGCCTGGTGATCGAAGAGATGGCCGATGGTGTGCTGGTGGTGGACCGCCGGCTGCAGGTGCGGGCGGCCAACCCCGCCGCACGGGCCTTGCTGGTCGACCAGGGCCTGGGTCCGCAGGCGCCCTTCAATCTGGACCAGCGCACATCGTGGGGCGCCCTGCAGCAAGCCGCGCAGCAGGCGCTGGCCGACGGTCTGTGGCCCGATGCCGGCCAGGACGTGACGCTGATCTTTGGCGAGGGCCACACCCGCACCCTGAGGTTGCGTGTGCGCTTCATGCGCAGCCGGTCGTTGGACCTCGGCGAGCGCGCGGACGACGCCCAGGTCGATCTCGACACACAGCCCGTGGCAGTGCTGCTGCTGGAAGACCTGCGCACGCTGCAGGCCCGAATCCGGCAAGAAAAGCTGGCCGCCATGGGGCGTGTGTCGGCTGGCATCGCGCACGAGATCCGCAACCCGCTGGCCGCCATCTCGCAAGCCAACGCGCTGATGATGGAAGACCCGCTGGCGCCGGCTCAGATGCGCCTGGCCACGATGGTTGCCGACAACGTGGAGCGCCTGAAACGCCTGGTTGAAGACGTGATGGAAGTGGCGCCTGGCGCAGAACCTGCGCAGCGCGCCATCGACGCCAGTGCCACGGTGGGCCGTGCCGCATCCGAATGGGCACGCACCATGCAGCTGCCCATGGGGTCGGACAGCCGTCTGCGTGCGGAGGTCGTTGTCGAGCCGCTGGGCGTGAGCTTCGACCCCGAGCACCTGCGCCGCGTGCTGGTGAACCTGCTGGACAACGCGCTGCGGCATGCCAGCCCTGCACCCGGCTCTGTCTTTCTGCGCCTGGCCGTGCGCGACGAGACCTGGGCCGTGCTGTCGGTGCTCAGCGATGGTGCGCCCATTGCACCCGAGGTCGAGCGGCGCCTGTTCGAACCCTTCTTCTCGACACGCAGCCGCGGCTCGGGCCTGGGCTTGTATATTTGCCGCGAGCTGTGCGAACGCTACGGCGCCCGCATCGAATACCGTCCGCGGCCGGCCGCCGAGAGGCTGCGCAACGAGTTCATCGTGACCATGCGGCGCGCCGAGTGGCTGGCTTCGGTGGACGCGCTGCCTCTGGACTCCTGAGCGCTGCAACCGGACCCTGCCTAGTAGTCCGTTCCGCCAAACCGATTACATGAAATCGCGCCTTCGTCCGCCATGCGTCGTTGCAAATCCGCGCCAT
>ENA-ORBV01000514-ORBV01000514.1-microbial-mat-metagenome-genome-assembly--contig:-NODE-514-length-88959-cov-39.806339_pt1 | contig 88959 bp, 64 predicted proteins | sample MGYA00237777_ERZ505514 | MGnify/ENA primary metagenome ERZ505514 (study PRJEB26160, sample SAMN06269048) | microbial mat metagenome | isolation source: Oligotrophic lake microbial mat | place...
TAAAAAAACAGCAAACCAAAGCTGGCACTGTATTTTTATCAACATATTACGGGTTAGTTAGCGGAGTTACGGGTTAATACGGGCATTTTCAGGATTGTTTCTTCGTGTTTTTGCTTTCAGTTTTTCTTTTATGCGCTTAATTGATTTAGTGGCGATGCGTATTTCCCATCGGTCTTTACTTTTGTAAAATGAAAATCCCAAAAGTGTGCTTTGTGTTGGTCGGCTCACTTTTGTTTTTTCATTATTCACTTTTAGTTTTAGACTTTGTTCAATGTAATTGATGATGCTTTCCTTTGTTCTATTTGCAGCTTTCTCACTCTTTACATAAATACTACAATCGTCTGCGTACCGCACAAAACTATGTCCCCGAGCTTGCAATTCCTTATCTAACTCGTTTAATAAAATGTTAGATAATAATGGACTCAATGGACTTCCTTGTGGTGTTCCTTCGATGCGAGGACTAGTAACTCCCCCTTCCATGATGCCACATTTCAGATATTGACGGATTAAATGCAACGTGCCTTTATCTTCCATTTTCTTTTCTAACAAACTCATGAGTTTGTCGTGGTTCACTTTGTCGAAAAACTTTTCAAGGTCTAATTCCACGATCCACGTTTTGCCTTCATCGAGAAATTTCTGTGCCTGACGTACTGCCTGATGTGCCTTGCGGTTTACCCGAAATCCGTAGCTGTATTCTGAAAATTCACTCTCGTATTTCGGACTTAACCATTGGGCAATGGCTTGCTGTAAAAACCTGTCGGTTACCGTCGGTATTCCCAACATCCTTTTTCCTCCACCTGCTTTTGGTATTTCTACTTTCCTTACAGGGGATGGACGATAGCTACCTGTCATGATACTTTCTTTCAGTTGCTTCCAGTGGTCGTATACAAATTTCCGAAGTGCATCGGTTTGCATTTTATCTACGCCCGCCGCCCCTTTGTTGGATTCAATCCGCTCAAAGCTTTATTCAGATTCTGAATGTGAAGTATCTTTGCAAGCATACTATTGTAAAAAAAATAATTAATTCATGGCTGGTTCATCTTCTTTCTCATCCGCATTCAAGCACCTCTTATATTTTACTTTCGGTTGCTGACCTATCCTCATATAAGTAGTTCTCTTACGTGTTTCGGCTTGTGTGCATGCATTCATAATACAGTTGATTCCTTTGCCTTCTAACATTCCGCCCTTCGTTATTTTGTGAGACCTCCTTGTATCTATCAAGGCTCGTTACCTGACTACTATGGCTTTTGCTGACTTCTGATAATACCAATGTGTTATGTTTTGTTTCTAACACCTGTTGTTGCATCTGATTTTCAGATCTCTCAAGGTAAGAGTATCCGCTTCCCGTTCATGTAGCTGCTGTATTTACAAAATGATAATCCATACAGTAATTGGGCTTTTGTTTCTTTGGCAACATCACCCTTATCATTCCGCCTTATATACAGTTTCTGTTCGTCAGCTCAAACGTTTGCCTAAAGCTTCCTTCAGATACCTTCTTACAAAGGACACCCTTGCCGTTGGCTAATGCTCCTTACTGTAAAGTGCATTCGGGACTTAAACCCTATAGCTGATACTCATGCTTGACGCACCAAAAAAAAGAGGCTTCAAAATTTGAAGCCTCTTTTTTAGAAATCTTTATTGGTTTACTTCGTTAAAACTATTGGTTTAGATGCGCTATCGCTTCCACTAATAATATTTAACTGATAAACTCCGGCTGCAAAAGTGGTCATGTCGATTGTATAAGCAGCAGAAACAACTGTAGAAGGGGAATTACTCCATACAATTTGTCCAAGGCTATTTAGCAATTCGAGTCTTATTTCTTTTGATTCAGCAAATTCTATTGAAACATTTGCAACATCACTGGTTGGATTCGGATGTATAGTTACGGCATCAGCTAAAGTGATATCTTTAACATCGTTGCCAAGTTCTATCACAACACTATAGAAGTCGGTTCCACAACCATTTGTAACTGTAAGAGTTACAGTATAAGCACCTTCAACAGCATAAGTATGTGAAGGATTTGCGGTTGTAGAAGTTCCTCCATCTCCGAAGCTCCAGCTATATGATGCACCGTCAGTTGATGTGTTAGTGAACACCACTGTTAAACCGGTAGCAGTATAGGTGAAGTTTGCAACAGGAGTGTAGTTAACGGTAACGGAAACGTTATCGGTAATGGAACATCCTGTAGTTGGATTCGTGATGGTAACACTATAAATACCTGTAACTGTTACAGTTATTGTTTGTGTTGTTTCGCCAGTACTCCATAAATAAGTACTTCCAACATTTACTGCGTCAAGTGTAACCTCGTCGCAAACGGTCATGTTAGGTCCAAGTTCAATTGTTGGTGTTTCTAAAGTAGTAATAGTAACACACAACATATCGTTTGTTTCATCTTCATCACCGCTTATATCTGTCCAAACACAAACATCATAATCACCGGGAGCGGTAAAGTCGTAGTCTACATCAAATGTATAGGTTCCAGTTCCGCCCGGCGTGATAGTTACAGTTGCAAAAGCCGACTCGATAGGACCAACACCAACCTGATATTTAACAGGGAAAGTAGAAACTGTTGATGGACCAAAGTTTTCTATAGTAATAGAAATTTCTTCTAAACCCATACCACAGCCACCTTCAGGTGAAAGGAGTTCAATTACTCCAATATCAACCGGTGCGCAAAGTTTTATGTAATCGTAGATGTTTTGCAACAAATTCTGCGCATCAGGTGCAGGTGAATGGAAATAAGGCGGAGTCATACCACCGAATATTACATGTCCATCACCCCAACCTTTATCCGCAAGTATATATCTGGAAGCATCATAACTATCTATTATGATAGGTTCAATTGAACCACCTGATACAGATGCATGTCCGAAACTACCACCGGTATAGTCTGTGGTAATAGGAGTGAAAGGACCATTAAATATTGGATGAGCGGCATCATAAGCCGTAACGCTTCCTGCATACCAGCCGTAGAACAGATCAACACCATCAAATCCGAAGTCCATTCCATCACCTTCATTTGGAGCAGAATTTAACAATAGATTTCCACCGGAAGCAACCCAGTTTTCAACGAAATCACCATTATTTGTCAGGAAAGTTTCCAACTCATTTGCTTGACCGTCAGAACCTTCAAGGTAAACAAAACATGTATTTTCATCAAACACCTCAAAAACATCTAGCGTTTCAACATATTCCAAGAACCATCCGTCGTCACCAAATACTGCATCCATACCTTCAGAGTTGGATGTTACATACCAAGGTTCTGAACCTCCATAAACATTTGAATAAATGTAGTAAGCATCAGTTCCGGTTACAGGCAATAAATTAATAATTGTTGCGTCAAGTGTATCATTTGTAAGATCAGCATCAGTAGCTAATTCTGTCCAGGCTGTGAAAGCATAAGCACCGTCAGCAGCAAAATCTTCTGTTGCAGCAAAGGTCATTATAGCAGTTCCGCCAACAGGCAATACGCCAGGGAAGAATTCAGTATGAACTGAACCTGCACCTACTTTATAGGCAACATCGAATCCGCTTTGTTCTAATGTTCCGAAATTTTGTAATAAAACGCTCACAATTTCAGATCCGGAAAGATCAACTGCAGAGTTTGGTGTTATTACATCTACAACACCAATATCATTAGCATAAGGATCTTGGATCTTCACGTTATCGAAAGCGATACCATCATTTAAGTTCCAATAACCATCGGAAGCAAATACGAATCTAAAACGAACAGAAGTTTCACCGGCTAAGAAACTCATATCAAAATGCGCTTTTTTCCATCCCGCACTGCTTCCATCCCATCCGCGATAATCAGAAATATAGAAAGTTGGCCACATGCCATAGCAGTAATAACTATTATACCAGTTAACACCATCGCCAACTGTTCCTAAGTCGTTCCAACTTGCACCTTCATCTAAAGTATATTGTACTTTGGAACCATCAGAATACATCTGAATATCCCAGTTTACATCAAATTCTATATATGGTAATACAAGAGGTGTAAAATCCATACAAGGAGACGTGATATAAGATTTTTCATTATTGTTATAATAACCGTCGAGATCTGTTGTCCAGGAGAATAAACTTCCCGGGGTTGTAGGTGGCGGTCCTGTAATAGCAAAACCGGCGGGACTACCTAATTCCCAGGTAGATCCTCCACCACCTTCTAACCATCCACCACTTCCGGATTCAAAATCTTGATAGTATGGGAAAGAAGTAATGTTTGGTACATTATCAATAGTATAATAGGTAGTATCGTTGGAATAGATTGTATCCAGTGGTAAATCTGTCCAAGTAATAATGTTATAACTTCCAATAGCAGCCAAATCGGCACCTGCTGCAAATGTATAGTCAACAGAGGCTCCAACGTCAATTGTTCCCGGAACAGTTTCCGTTACAATTGGACCTAGATTAACCTGATAACTAACTTGCACATCTGTTTGAGGAAGGAAACCATAGTTTTTAACTTTTATAGTAACGTCTTCATCGGAAGATAGACCGCAAGAGGAAACAGGTGATAAAGCAGATTGAACACCCATATCATGATCCGACAATGTACATGTAGCCAAATAAGCGATAATGTTTTTACGGAAATTATCCGCTTCAACAGAAGGATAGTGGAAATAGGTAACAGTCATACCTCCAAAAATAACACTACCTGCTCCCCATGATTTTTCAGAACATATTATTCTGTCGGGAGAAAAGGTATCATGTAAAATATTGATTGCATCGGTTGCATCCACACTTGCATGTCCATAAGAACCACCCGACATCGAGGTTGCAGTAGGAGTGAATGGACCGGAGAAAGCAGGATGCAAAGGAACATCAGCATCAACGTTGCCCGCGTACCATGGATAGTTTAATACAGTTCCGCCAAAACCAAATGACATACCGTCACCTTCGTTTGGAGCTGCATTCATTAATAAATGTCCCCCTGAAGCAACCCAGTTTTCAACTACAGTAGCATTAACAGAAAGGAAATTTTCCATTTCAGTTGCATGCCCATCAGAACCCTCCATAAATACAAAACATGTTCCTGAGCCAAAAACAACAGCAGGATCCAATGTTTCATAAAAATCTAGTGTCCATTCACCAACACCAAAAACTGCATCCATGTCAGCAGAGTTAGTAGTAGTATACCATGGCTCACCGCCTGTAGTATTGCTATAAATATAATAGGCACTGGTTCCGGTTATTGGAAGCAAGTTGCTTATAGTTTCCGTAATAGTATCATTATAAAGGTCTTCATCTGTTCCGAGATCAGTCCAGGCAATGAAATCATAATCACCATCAGCAGAAAGATCTTCAGAAGTAGCGAAATAATGTATTGCAGTTAATCCCGGATCAACAGTTCCGGTAAAGGTTTCCGTTACAATTGGACCTCCGTCCATTTGATAAGAAACTTCAAATCCTGATTGAGGAAGGGTTCCGTAATTTTTGATTACAACGGAAACAGGTTCAACAGCGGATAATGAAGGTCCTGAGTTTGGTGCATAAATAGATGCAACTCCAACGTCGTTCGGGAAAAGATCGGCAACTTTAAAGTTATCGAAAGCAAAACCATCATAATAACTCCAATAGGAATCTGCAGCAAATACTATCCTGATCTTTACAGAAGGCTGACCTGCAAGGAAAGAAAGGTCCTGATATGCATGCTTCCATCCACCACTATTTCCATCCCAACCTCTATAGTCTGTCATATAGAAATCGGGCCACATTCCATAAACATAATAAGAATTGAACCAGTTTATACCGGTACCAACAGCTCCAAGATCACTCCAGGTATAACCTGCATCTATAGAATATTGCACCTTTGCGCCATCAGAATACATCTGAGTATCCCAGTTGATATCCATTTCGAGGTAAGGGAAAACTAAGGAGGTAAAATCAAGACAAGGAGAGATTACATATGATTTTTCATTGTCATTATAATATCCTGTGAGACTTGTGGTCCACGAATTCAAACTTCCCGGCGTGGCAGGAGGTGGGCCAACAATTGCAATTCCTGCAGGGTCACCAAGTTCCCATGAACTTGAAGCACCCCCAAGTGTCCAGCCTGCGGCACCATCTTCATAATCTTCATAATAAGGGAAGGAGGTAATAACAGGAATATTTTCAACTGTTTCCGCTAATTCGTCATTTGTAGGGTCTTCGTCAGTTGGCAATGAACACCAAACCAGAAAATCGTAAGTTCCAAGCGCAGCAACATCGGCAGGAACTGAAAAAGTATGTGTATAAGTGGATCCGGCTGCAATAGGACCTGCAATAATATCAGTTACAACCGGACCTGCGCCTAATTGATAACTTACGGAAACACTTGTTTCATCGTTCGTGCCATAATTTTTGAAATTGACAATAACATCTTCAACACCCATTCCGCACCCATTGCTAGGATTTACCAAAGTTAAAGTGGCCATATCATGATCAGGAATTTCATAAAATCCAAGATAATAAATAATGTTCCACAAAAGGTTAGTAGCTTCAAAACTTGGGTAATGGAAGTTGGAAGTTGTCATTCCTCCGAAACAAACAATCCCGTTTGCTCCGTATCTTCCTTCAGAAAGTGCAACAGTTGAAGGGGTAAAGGAGTCAATAATTAAAGGTGTAATGTCTGTACCGGAAACACTTGCATGTGAAAAGGAAGAACCTGTCCAATCAAGACCCGTAGGTGTATAAGGACCGTTAAAAATAGGGTGAGTATCATCTGTTGCCGTCACATCACCTGAGCCCCCCCAGTAGGTAAGGTTCACGTCACCAAAATAAAAGGGCATTCCGTCGCCTTCATTTGGAGCAGAATTGAGCAGAAGTCTTCCTCCATCGGTTACCCAGGTCTCAATAAGAGCAGAGTTTACAGATAGAAAAGATTCCAGTTCATCTGCAAAACCATCAGATCCCTCCAAAAACACAAAGTTGGTATTAGAGGAAAAGACAAATTCCGGATCACAGGTTTCAAAGAAATCCTGAAACCATCCACCAACACCGAAAACAGCATTCATAGCTTCCGTATTTGAGGTAGTATACCAGGGTTCATAACCACCGTAAGCATTTGAGTAAATGTAATAGTTGTTGTCGCCTCCGGCGAAAACACTCCGTGTAGAAATAAATGCCAATAAAATTAATACACGTTTGAGAAGTTTTGGTAGGTGTTTTATCATAATGCCCAATTATTGAATGATTAAATTTCAATTAAGTGCCTAAAGTAATACATACTTTCCGGTTTTTAAAAAATATTTGTGTTAAAAATTAGTCGATTTAAACATGCCTGTGGATTAACTTGAATTTATAACAAATAAATTTTATTATCAATGCTGCATATAAAATGCTGCTCAGGTAAGAAAATAAAAAAATGCACTGTCGGTTTTTACAAAAAAAAATACTATGTATTGCTTTTCAAATGTTTATTCGATATTTAAATTTAAACAATAAGAAAAAAATTTAATTGAAAATATCAGCCTGTTTTTTCATTATTAAATGCAATACAATATATTATAAATTCAGTTTTAATAAATCAGTATTTTATTTAAATTCCTGTTCATATAATTTACAACCCTAAAAATATAATTTGCTAAAATTATACGGGGGGGGTGGCGCTTTTGAAAGAATATCAATATAATATTTTATGATTTAAAATAAAAAAAAATGAGGCCCCGTAAGAGGCCTCATTTAAATTAAAGAGTGAAATTATTTTAATTACAACTATATTATTTAGTAAGAATTATTTGTTTTGTTGCAGTTGCATCTTCACTTGAAATATTTAATTGATAAACACCACTTGCAAATGTTGTTAGATCTATTTCAAAAGTTCCTGTTGTTATTGACCCTGGTTGAGCAGACCAAACTGTTTGCCCTAAAGTATTGATCAATTCCAATCGGAGATCTTCTGCTTCTGTCATGTTGATAGTTACTGTAGTTTTATCGGAAGTTGGGTTCGGGTATACACTGATAGCATCTGCAAGCGTGATATCATTGATAGCATCTCCGATCTCTATCACAAAACTGTAGAAGTCAGAACCACAACCATTTGTTACTGTGAGCGTTACAGTATAAGATCCTTCCACAGCGTAAGTATGTGAAGGATTGGCAGTAGTGGAAGTGCCACCGTCACCAAAACTCCAGTTATAAGTTGCACCTCCTGTTGAAAGATTGGTAAATACAACTGTAAGACCTGTAGCTGCAGAGGTAAAGTTGGCAATAGGGGTATAATTAACTGTTACGGTAATCTCATCTGTAACGGCACAACCAGTAGTTGGATTTGTGATAGTTACAGAATAAACTCCTGTTACAGTAACAGATATTGTTTGAGTAGTTTCACCAGTGCTCCATAAATAGGTGTTACCAATATTTGCAGCATCGAGGATCACTTCATCACAAACTGTCATGTTTGGTCCAAACTCAATTGTTGGAGTTGCAAATGATTCTAATTCTGTTGATAAAAGATCGTTTGTCTCATCCTCATCACCACTGAAATCTGTCCAGGTATCAAGTGTATGTGAAACTGCTGCCGCCAAGTTAGCTGTTGCATCAAAAGTATAAGTATATGTTCCTCCAACAGGAATAGGACCAGGAGCAGTTTCTACCACAATAATACCTGCGTCAAGTTGGAATTTTACCGGTGTATTTGTAACTGTTGTTGGACCATAATTTGTGATCACTATAGTTACCTCTTCTGTAGCAGTCATTCCGCAACCTCCAAGTGGAGATAACAATTCAGAAACTCCGATATCAACCGGGGTGCATAATTTCAGGTAATCAATAATATTCTGACGAAGATTTTGTGATTCAATTGCCGGCGTATAATATTCAGGAGCGCTCATGTTTCCGAACATCACACGACCATCACCCCAGGTTTTTTCAGACAACAAATAACAATCAGCACAATACAGATCATTTATTATTGGGGTTAAACCTAAACCGGAAGTTTTAGCATAACCAATATAAAATCCATAAAGATCAGCAGTAACGGGTGTGAAAGGACCATTCACAATTGGATGAGCAGGATCAGTTGCCTCAGTATAATAGGTATACCATGGATAATCAACTGTAACGCCACCAAACCCGATGGAACCGCCATCACCTTCCCAAGGAGAGGCATTGATAAATAAATTTCCTCCTGAGGATACCCAACCTTCTATCAGATCTGAGTTATTGTTAAAGAAGGTCTCAAATTCACTCCAATGACTTTCACTTGCTTCGAGGAATATGAAACAATTTACTTCACTGAATACACTATAAACATCCATTGATTCGTAATAATCGAGGAACCATGCATCATCTCCAAAAACCTCATCCATTGCAGTTGAGTTTGAATTCAGATAACCAGGTTCATATCCTACAACTTCACTATAAATATAATAAGCTCCTGTTCCTGAAACCGGTTCAAAATTAACCACAGGTTGACAACCCGGGATCTCATCGTTTGCGATGTCCTCATCTGTTGCAAGCGAGGTCCATGCACAAATAGTATAAATACCGGGAGTGCTGAGATTTGCCGTTGCTGCAAAAGTAAATACCTCAGTTTCGCCGATGTCCAGAGTTCCGGTAAAAGTTTCAGTAATTACTAATCCTGCATCCACCTGATAGGAAACAGGGAAAAGTGTTTGAGAAAGCAGTCCGAAATTTGTAACATTTACTGAAACTACTTCTGTTGCAGTAAGATCAACACCCGAAACCGGTGTAACAAGTTCGGTAACACCAATATCATTAGGGAATGGATCCTGCAGACGGAAGTTATCTAGACCAATACCATCAAAATTAAATATACCATCAGCTGCAAAAAAGAAACGGAATTTAACATCAGTTTCGCCCGCAAGGAAAGAAACATCGTGATGTGCTGTAACCCAACCCGGTCCATTTCCAACCCAACCATTCTCAAAACCAAGTGCAATTCCATAATTTGTATACCAGTTGTCACCGGTTCCAATATCACCCAAAAGGGTCCATGATGCACCTCCGTCAGTTGAATATTCTAATTGTAAACCATCCCAGTAATCCTCAGTAACCCACCAGAGGTCAACTTCAACGTATGGAATTAATAAAGATGTCATATCAAAACAAGGAGATTCCAGAGAACTGGTTTCACCATCATTGTAGTTTGCTAATAAGCTGGTAGCCCATGAATACTGGCTTCCGGGTGTTGCAACCGGAGGAGTATTAATAACAGGGCCATCAGGATATCCTAACTCCCAAGTGGAAGCAGCACCCGAAGCAACCCAACCTGCTTCATCACCCGATTCCCAATCCTGAAGGTAAGGGAAGGAAGCAATTACAGGAATATTAACAATATTGGCATTTGAAGTATCATTGCTATAAATAGTATCCAGTGCCAATTCTGTCCATGCAAACAGTTCATAATCTGTTATTCCGGAAAGGTCGACCGTTGCAGAAAAAGTAAAATCAACTGAACCACCTACGTCAATAGTACCCGGAACAGTTTCTGTAACAACACCACCACCATCTAACTCATAAGAAACCTGAACATCTGTTTGTGGTAGGAAACCGTAGTTTCTCACTTTAATAATAACCGGTTCGATTGCAGTAAGTCCGCAAGCTGTTTGTGGCGACAATATAGATTGCACTCCAACATCGTGATCAGATATTGTACAAACTGCTAGATAAGAGATAAGATTTTTTCTAAAGTTTTGCGCTTCTGTAAAGGGGCCATGAAAATCGGTCATGGTCATTCCTCCAAAAATTACAGTTCCTGCTCCCCAAAATTTTTCTGAAAGTACAATTTTATCAGGATTAAATGAATCATATATAATCGGTGTCCAGTCGTCACCTGATACCGTTGCGTGACCGTATGAACCACCTGTCATTGACGTAGCGGTCGGGGTAAATGGACCACTCCAAACAGGATGACTAGGGTCGGAAGCCTGCACAGTGCCAGTATACCAAGGATAATCAAGATGCACACCATCAAAACCAAAATCCATTCCGTCGCCTTCATTTGGTGCTGCATTTATTAATAAGTGCCCACCGGAAGCAACCCAGTTCTGCATAGCAGTCATATTCGTATTTAGGAATAATTCTAATTCATCAGCATGGCTATCAGAACCTTCCAAATAAATGAAACACGTTCCTGTTCCGAATAAAACAGCAGGGTCAACAGTTTCATAGAAATCGGTAGACCATTCACCAACACCAAATACATCATCCATATGCGCATCATTGGATACTACATACCATGGTTCATAACCGGTAACGTTACTATAAATATAATATGCTGCGGTTCCGGTCAGCGGTTCCAGGTTGCTGATCGTTTCAATGAGTGTATCATTTACCAGATCCTCATCCGGAGCAAGCGATGTCCATGCTTTAAATATATAATCTCCGTCAATACTAAGGTCTGCTGTAGTAATAAAGGTATGATTGGCTGATTCACCTGCGGCGATAGTGGCCGTAAAAATCTCTGTATAAATTGTGCCCCCGTTAACCTGAAAAGAAACAGGAAAACCGGTTTGTGTAATAGTTCCAAAGTTAGTAACCTCTACTGAAACTGATTCTGAGGCAGTGAGTGATGGCCCAGAAGTTGGATCAACCACATTTGTAACACCAATATCATTCGGATATGGATCGCCAATCCAAACGTTGTCGAAAGCAAATCCATCGTTAAAATTCCAATAATTACTGGAAGCAAAAACAAAACGAAGTTTAACAGAAGGTTCGCCGGCGAGGAAGGTTAGGTCATGATATCCATGCAACCATCCACCGCTGTTCCCTGACCATCCGTTGTAGCTATCAATATAAAAAGTTGGCCACATTGCATAACAGGCATTGTGATTGTACCAATTTTCGCCTGTGCCAATTCCACCGAGATCTAACCATGTTGCACCTCCATCTGTGGAGTATTGCATTTTTGTACCATCATCATATAATTGAATATCATAATTAAGATCGAATTCGATAAAAGGCAATAAAAGTGTAGAGAAATCTAAACAAGGAGAAACTACATATGATTTTTCATTCAAATTATAATAATCAGTAAGAGATGTGGTCCATGAATTCAAACTTCCCGGAGTTGGAGGTGGAGGTCCAACGATAGCGAATCCAGCGGGACTTCCAAGTTCCCAGCTACTTTCTGATCCACCAGCAACCCAACCGGCTGCACCATCTTCAAAATCCTGATAATAAGGAAAAGTTACAATGGTTGGAATGGAGGTAAGTGTTTCATCACTCGCATCATCGAGGGGTTCAATATCAGGGGCATAAATTGTATAGGCAATGATATAATAATCACCAATATTGGAAAGATCGATATCAGTTGCAAAAGTATATTCAATAGAAGTAAGTGAAGGGATAACTGCTCCGGTGTAATCTTCAGTAACTATGGGCAATAGGCCCAAAATAGGATCTGTTACCTGATAGGCAACTTCAAAATCTCCGGAGGGTTCTGTACCCAGGTTAGTAATTGTAACCGTTAATGGAGTGATACCGAGGTCGCAACCACTGGAAAGTCCAATAATATTTGTTACGCCAAGGTCATAGGGACCTGCTGCCGGTATAGTTATGGAATAATCCTCAGCTTCTCCATAGGCATAAATTCCAGCAGTGCATGGATCTAAAGAAGCTCCAGGGTAATAAACACACATTACACGCATACGCGTGGTTCCCGGTAAAGCTATAAAAGGAACTGTAAAATTGATTGAGCCGGTCATTCCGGGATCCAGACTAAGATCTGTTGCATTCAACCTTTCATCCTCTGTGAATTCTTCATCCTGATTCCAGTCTATCCATGCCGCATAAACTTCTGGCCATGATGGTGTATTATACAGAAACAGGTCGTAGGTTAAACCCGGATTAAGCAGAGTAGAAAGGTCAGTATAATCATTCCAATCGTCACCCGCACCTGTGAAATTTGAAATATCACCTAGTTCTACGCCGTCTATATAATCGCCGGCGCCGGTTCCATAGGTAAAGTCTGGTGTGCAATACTGTGCTGAGGCAGTATTTGAAATAAGAAATAAGCCTAAAAGCAGCGTTGCGCCTTTGAGAAGGGTTTGTAAAGTTTTAAACATAAGTCGCTAATTAAGTATGAAAATATTAGAATGTGTAAATTTAGGGAGCAACTGCTAAAAAATAAAATATTTCTCCATTTTTTTAAGTTAGTAAATTGGGGAAAGTTGTTATAATATTACTGATTATATTTGAGCGTCCATTTAAAAACTGATAAATATGCGTCCCTCGGTATTAATAATTGATGACGACCCAACTTTTTGCCTTATGCTTAAAAGTTTTTTAAGCAAAAGGGATTTTGCAACCGCAACTGCATTCTCAGGTGCTGAGGCAATTTTGCAGGTGAAGAAGGAGAATTTTGATGTTATTCTAAGCGATTTTCGTTTACCTGATACGGATGGGTTGGAATTATTAAAGGAGATCAGAGAAATTAAACCAGGAATGCCGGTAATTATAATGACCTCCTACGCAGATATTCGCATAGCTGTAAAGGCAATGCAAAATGGTGCATATGAATATGTTACAAAACCTGTAAACCCGGATGAGATTTTACTGACCATTAATAATGCATTAAAAAGGGAAAAGGAAACTGTTGCTATAATTCCGCCTTTACAAAGTAATAATAACAACAATCAACCTCCAAAAAAAAAATCTCCTAAAAATATTTTTGAATACATAGAAGGGGAAAGTGATACTGCGAAAAGAATAATGTCGTACATAGATGTTGTAGCGCCCACAAATTTATCGGTAATTATTCACGGTGAAAGTGGAACCGGTAAAGAATACGTTGCGAAAATGATACATCAGAAGAGTAAGCGGATGCATAAACCATTTGTTTCAATTGATTGTGGTGCATTGAGCAGAGAATTAGCGGCAAGTGAATTATTTGGACATATAAAAGGATCATTTACTGGAGCAATAGTTGATAAAACAGGGCAATTTGTTTATGCCGAAGGAGGCACATTATTTTTAGATGAAATAGGAAATTTATCCTATGAGATACAAGTGCAATTATTGCGAGCAATACAGGAAAGAAAGATCAGAAAAATTGGAAGTAACCAGGATGTCGAAATAGATGTGCGCATAATTGTTGCAACTAATGAAGATCTTCAGGAATCAGTTAAAAAAGGTGCATTTCGTGAGGACCTTTATCACAGGCTAAATGAATTTACCATGGTTGTTCCTTCCCTGCGAGATAGAGGAGAGGATGTTGGTGTTTTTGCTGAACATTTTTTAAATCTTGCAAATCAGGAATTAAATAAGGATGTTGAGGATTTTGATGATGAAGTAAAAGGGATCTTCAGGAAATATTCATGGCCGGGTAATTTACGAGAATTGCGCAATGTTGTGCGACGTGCCGTATTGCTTACTTCAGGTGAACTAGTGAAAAAAGAAACCCTTCCTCATGAGATTGTTTTCGAAAAACGCGAAGAGGTCTCCGGGAATCATACCAATCAACAACCTGTTGAACAACAACCGGGTGATTTGAAATCATTGGCAGAAAAAACAGAAAAAGAAATGATCTTAAATACTTTGATTAAGGTAAACTATAACAAAAGTAAAGCAGCAACAATTCTCAAGATCGACCGGAAAACTTTGTATAATAAAATGAAGTTATATAAAATTTTGACCGGAAACGACGAAGGTTGAAACGGTGTTAATAAAATAATTTATATAAATATTCTGATGTTGGTGGTTAAGCATTATTTTCAATAAACATCAACTTTTAGTCTATTACATTCCTGATCAAGTTTGATATATAATTCTTTACTTACGGTCTCAATTTTCTTATAAATATTGTAAATATCAAGTTCTGTGTTATCCAGAACAATCTCTAATTGTTTTAATTCAGATATGATGTCAAAAACGTGAAAATGATTATAAGAAGGGAGCATTTTATGCGCTGTATTCCTAATGACATGAAAATCTTTTTTTGAAACTGCATCCTTTAATGTAAATAAATTTAATGAATTATTATGCACAAAGGATTCAATTATGGAAATTAATATGGAGGTATCATTATCTGAAAATCTTTTTATTTCGGCAAGATCATATAATTCTGTTTGTTCAGATTGCTCCATAGAATTAATCTCGTCCTTATTTTCGCCAATCACCACAGGTGCATACTTAGCTATCATATTTAAGAGTTCCGCTTCCTTATACGGTTTTAATAAAATATCATTAAAACCACTTTGTCGTATTTTTTCCTGGTCATTTTGCATTACGTTGGCAGTTAACGCAATGAGCGGGACTTGCAAATATTGTTCACGAATTTTATTTGCAAGGGTGTAACCATCAACTTCCGGCATATGCAGATCTGCAAGTACGATATCAAAACTTTGCAGCTCTATTTTTTCAAGTGCAACTCTACCGTTGTTAGCAACAGAAATATGAGCACCGTGTTTATTTAATATAATCTCAGCCAACATTAAATTAAATGGCTCATCATCCACTATTAAAATCTCAAGGCCATGCAAATCTGATTTTCTGCCGATATCCTTGCCATTAATTTCTTTTTCTTTGGATGTAGCGAATCGCATTGGCAATGAAATAGTAAATACAGAACCTTTACTTTCTTCACTCGAAATTGTTATTTTTCCATTTAACAATTCGGCTATTTTTTTAGAAATGGATAGTCCCAATCCTGTACCTCCATATTTTCTCGAGGTAGATTTTTCTGCCTGTTCAAAAGATTCGAATATACCTTCGAGTTTATCCGCAGGTATTCCAATTCCCGAATCAGTGATCGCTATGCGGTAATCAATTGTATTTTTACCTCTAATGCCTTCGCATTTAATTTCAATCTGTCCTTTTTCAGTAAATTTAATAGCATTTCCGGTTATATTATACAAAATTTGTTTAACTCTGAAAGGATCTCCAACTATCAATTCATCCGAATTGTCATAAATAAATGTATTTAATTGAAGTCCCTTTTCTTCAGCCTTGATTTCGAGTATGGAAGCAATTTCTTCTATCACATCTTTCATAACAAATGGATGTTCATCAATTGCAAGTTTTCCTGCTTCGATTTTAGAAAGATCGAGAATGTCGTTTACCGTGTTTAATAAATGGGACCCGGCATTTGAAACTGCCCTTAGATATTTTCTCTGAGAGGTTTTTAACGAGGTGTTTTCCAGTTGTTCTGAAAATCCTATAATAGCATTTAAAGGTGTTCTGATCTCATGACTCATGTTAGCCAAAAACTCCTCCTTTGCTTTAGCCAGATATTCTGCTTTATTTCTGGCTTCAATTAATTGTAATTTAAAGCGGTTACTTCTATTAATATCAATCAAAATCACACCCATAAAGATCAAACCAAAAAATAAGGCAGCTGAGCCAATCAGCAACATGGTGCGAGAAGATTTTTTCGCATTAGCACTCGCTGCTAAAAGCAGGGCTTCCGAATTATTGAGTTGATCAATTTGTATCCGTTCAATTACTTCATTAATTTTTTTTATAACGATCTTATCACTTGCCAATATTTCTAATTCCTTTTTTGTGAGTTGAGTATTATACCTTTTTTGTTCATCATCAATTTCTTTAAATATCTTGCGCACGTCTTCCATATTCAAGGAGGGATTTTCAGCAATTTGATAATTATAGGCGGAGGTACTGCTTTCCGTTTTTACTGTATCACTTAAAATAACAATGTTTGAATTTGTGGTCGTTTTATTGCCTTTCTTATTTTTTCCTGAAAATAAATTAGTAAGAAAACCCTCATCCTTTTTCTTATTTTTTTTGTCACTTTTTTTGGTTTCGGCTTCCGGTTTTGAAATCGCCGGTTGTTTAATGCCGGGTTCTTGCGTTGGAGACTCCTGATTTAACCTGTTATTGCTTTCATTTACCTCTGCAGTAGAGGATATTTTTTGGACAGCCTTGGTATTGAGTTCCTCATATTCGCTCGATTGTTTAAATATTACCAGCGAATACATCAAATCTGCCTTATCCTGAAAATATTCGCCTAAACTGTCGAGTGTTTTTTCCGATTGTGCAAAGGCCTGATCTTGTTTTAGATTTTCCAACTCAATACTGATTTCCTCCATCTCTAACATATAAGTTTGCAGAGCTGTGTAATCATTTGTCATTATGTAACTCCGCATATTTCCATCCGCTTCAAACATGATATTTACAATATCCTGCAATTCCTCTGCTGAATTATTCGGGGAAGAAAGAGTTTCGACGGAGCCCAGAAGTTTATTGAAGTTTTGAAAGGCAAAATATGCTGCAAATCCAACAAGGGTGATCGAAACCATAAATCCGGCAATCAGCTTAGCGGTAAGGGAGGAAGTGGAAGCTTTTTCTGACATATTTCGATGATAAAGTTACCCTTTTTTGGTTAAAAGGGTAAAATTGTCCTTTAAAGTAAAGTAGTTGTTTCTTTAACGTTAAATTAACTTAATTTTGAGATTGGCTTAATACCCCAGGTCTAACTTTACATCAAATTCTAATATGCATAACGAAAAGATCAAAATTTTAATTGTAGATGATGAACCGGACATTTTGGAGGTGATAGAATATAACCTACTGAAAGAGGATTATGCTGTGATCAGAGCATCAAACGGGAAGATCGCTTTAGAAAAAGCAATTTCTGAAAAACCGAATCTTATATTGCTGGATATCATGATGCCGGAAATGGATGGAATAGAGGTTTGTCGCGAATTGCGCAGCATTCGTGAGTTTGACAATACGCTCATTGCCTTTTTAACAGCCAGAAACGAAGATTTTACGCAGGTGCAAGGATTCGATGTGGGTGCAGATGATTACATTACCAAACCAATTAAACCACGTATTCTATTGAGCAGGATAAAAGCCCTGTTGAGAAGAACTCAAACTGTAGATTCTCATTCTGAAAAGGTAACTTATGGTGATCTGGCAATAGATGAGGAGAAATTTTTAGTATATGTAAAAGAGGTTCCGATAACACTTGCCAAAAAAGAATTTGAACTCATTCAGTTGTTAGCTTCCAAACCGGGAAAGGTTTTTACCCGTCAGGAGATCTTTAACAGGATATGGGGGATGGATGTAATAGTGGGCGACAGAACAATTGATGTACACATCAGAAAGATAAGAGAAAAGATAGGGGAGGATTTTATTAAGACAATAAAAGGAATTGGTTATAAATTTGACCATTAAATGAAAAATGCCTCACCGGGCCGGATCGTATTTGCCTCGTCCTGTATCATATTATTGATTTTGCTCATTCTGGAGCTGTTAGGTTACTTAATACCTAAGTTAGATTTTCCGGTTTACCAATATATAATAATTCCAATCGTGGTCTTTACAGCCGTATTTTTTGTTTTTTATTATACGGTTGAAAAATTTATATACCGGAAAATCAAATTGGTTTATAAGAACATTCACGGATTAAAATCAACTAAAGGTAAAGCGGATGAAAAAATGACGATGTCGTCGGATGTAATTTCGGAAGTGAACAACGAAGTGCTCGAATGGGCCAAGGCTAGAAGCTCGGAAATTGATCTATTAATTAAACAGGCAGACTACAGAAAAGAATTCCTGGGAAATGTATCCCACGAATTAAAAACGCCCATCATGAGTATTCAGGGATATCTTGAAACACTTACTGACGGGGGAATTAGGGATGAGTCTATCAATAAGCTCTATATCGACAAGGCACTGAAAAATGTGGAACGCATGATCATGATAATTGATGATCTGGTAAATATTTCTATGTTGGAAAGCGGGGAGTTGAAATTGAATCTCAATAAATTTGATGTTTGCGAATTAACAAAAGAAGTTTATGAATCGCTGGAAATACAGGCAAAACAATCTAAAATTAAATTGGGGATCAAAGAAGGTTGTGACCATGTTTATAATGTGAAAGCAGACGAGAAATTTATACGGGAAGTTCTTGTTAACCTAATCAGTAATGCAATTAAATACGGAAAAGAAGGAGGATATATTCACGCAGGATTTTATAATATGGGTGAACATATTCTTGTGGAGATTGCAGATAATGGAACGGGAATTTCAAAGGAGCATTTAAACCGGGTTTTTGAGCGATTCTTTCGCATCGAAAAAAGTCGATCAAGAGATATGGGTGGCACAGGATTAGGTCTCGCAATAGTTAAACACATTGTGGAAGCACATGATCAAACTGTAAATGTGAGAAGCACAATAGGAGAGGGGTCTACTTTCGGGTTTACTTTAAAAAAGTGGAAATGATGAAATGATGAAATGATGAAATGAGTAATGAGTAATGAGTAATGAGTAATGAATAGATCTGTCGATTGATTATTACCGTCCTATTTAAAATTATTTCGTTTCTTCTTCAAATTTTAAAGCTGCCGAATTGACACAAAAACGTTGACCTGTTTCCGTTGGGCCGTCGTCGAATACGTGACCTAAGTGGCCACCACAATTATTACATAAAATCTCCGTGCGAACCATACCGAAAGTTTTATCAAAGATATATTCTATAACTCCCTTTTCAACTTCCTTGTCAAATGCCGGCCATCCGCAACCGGAATCAAATTTCGAATCAGATACAAATAATTGTTGTCCGCAACCGGCACAAAAGTAAGTGCCATCACCAAAAAAATGATCGAATTCTCCTGTAAATGGCTGTTCTGTCCCCTTTTTACGCAAAATTCGATACTGCTCCGGGCTCAATATTTTTTTCCATTCCTCTACCGATCTTATTACTATATATTTATTTTCGTTGTTTTTATTTTCCATAATCATTAGGTATTAATTTGATTATAATTAAAATTATTCCGATTTTTCCATTTCTATCTGATGCATAATTATTTCTTTCACTTGATCAACACCTATTTTTTTACCTATTATCTTTTTATTTTTATCTAAGATAAAGATCATTGGGGTTTGATCAACATTATATTTAACCTGATATGCTTCTTTCATTTTAATATTAGCAACGTTTATCCAGGGGTAAGGGTGCTCGCTTAACCATTTCTTCCATTTATCAAATTCTTCTTCAGAATACACTGCATAAAATTCAACACCTAAAGGTGAAAGTTCAGAATACAACTTTTCATATTTCGGCATATCTTTTTTGCAATGGCCGCAATCAGGACTCCAAAAAACAATCACAGTAAACTGATTGTTGATTGAATATAAGGCAATATCATTATTTAAAGTATCCTGCAATATCATTGGAGGAGCCTGTTTTCCGATTAGCGTAGGTCTTATTTTATCCGCTTGAGCCTGAATTCGATATAACCCTACATCATCCAACCAAAATGCCTGGCCAGTTGAATAATATTTATCAACCAGGTAAACATATACTGCATCAAATCCCATGATCTTGGAATTTGCATACTCATTCAATAACATTACCGTTACAAATTGAAAAGTGTATTTATTTACTTTTGTTTTGCTGATAATAAAGTCTATTGCAACATCAATGGAATCAGGTGTTTTCTGCACATAGTCCTTCAAATATTTTTTAATGCGGATGTCATACATATTTGTTCGTAATAAACGTTCATCATTAAAATTTATATTATCAAAATAATGTGTTCTTACATAACGTATCGGGAAAGTAGAATCTTTTGTGCCATCCGGATTTAAGGGCGCATCCGGTATCTTTATGTCGGTTACACATTTTAGAAACGATGTATAAAATAGTTCCGGATTTTCACTTATTATTCTAGAACGTTCATCTTCTACCTGCTTATTTACCGTTTTCATTTCCTCCTTTATTTGTTTTCCTTCTTCAGAAGTTTCACCAACACTTTGCAATTTATTTTTTAACAGCGTTATTTCATTTTTTTTGAAATTGATAAAATTGAGATCTTCATAAAAAAATTTATTTTCTTTTGAACCGGTAACTTTCATATTTTTTACGAAATCGGAAGTATCGGTTTCCATTTGAAATTTCTGCTCTTTTCCACTAACAATAAATTCAAAATATTTATTCTTTAAGGAAGGAGCAACACATAAATAAATTCCGCCGGGCAAAGTGTCATTTCCTGCAAAAACAGCTTCGCCATTGCTGTTTATTTTAACGGTGTCAATTACATATTGTTGAGCGCCGTAATGGTGCGCTAAAAAAAGTGTAGTATCAGAAACTCCATTGATTTTTACTTTGAATTCGTAGGTTGTTAATACCTGTGCCCTCAGGCTAAATGTTATAAAAATTATTGAAAGGAGGAGTAAATTTCGTTTCATTGTTAACTTTCTTGGTTAAAAAATTGATATTTTTCAGCTTATTAGATCTTCAAGCGCCTCAGCAACCACAAAAATACTGCCGCATATTAACAAGAGGTCATCATCTTTCATTTCTTGTTTCGCAGCCCGAACGGCAGTTTTTACATTTGGAAAACTTTTCCCAACTAAACCCTCAGATCCGGCCATTTGTTCCAATACTCCGGCATCGAGACCACGTGGGATATCCGGTTTGCAAAAATAATAAACGGCTTCCCGGGGAAATTGTCGCAGATTTGCCTCCAGATCCTTATCGGTTACTGCTCCGGTAACAATATGTAAACCACTAAAGTTTGATTTCTTTACCTGATCAAATAATTCAGCAAGACCAGCACTGTTATGAGCACAATCACAAATTACCAGAGGATGTTGAGATATTATCTGCCAACGACCGGCAAATCCGGTGTTTTTTTTCACTCGTTTTAAACCTTCATAAATCGCTTCATCCGGTATCTCCACACCAACATTCCGCAAAATTTCTATGGATTGCACAACTGTTTTGATGTTTTTCATCTGATACCTTCCTGTAAGATCCAACATTAAACCTGGATATATCAATTGGTCTAAATAAGAAATATTTAATTCCAATATATTTATTTCCTCAGTCAAAATTTCAACTTTTACATTATCCTCCGCTAAAAATATAGAGGCGGATGCGGAATTAGCTTTTTCTAAAAAAACGGAAAAAGTTTCATCATGAAATTCACCAATTACAACCGGTATGTCATTCTTTATTATTCCGGCTTTTTCTCCTGCAATTTCCTTCAGGGTATTGCCAAGCATGGTTTGATGATCGTAACTGATATTCGTTATTACCGATAGGATAGGGGTAATAACATTAGTAGAATCCAATCTCCCCCCCAAACCAACTTCTATAACCGCAATATCAATTTCTTTTAGCGCGAAGTATTCAAAAGCCATGGCTACTGTTATTTCAAAAAAGGAAGGTAAAATTTCTGGTATATGGGGTTTTATTCTTTCCACAAAGGCTGTCACAAATTCCTTTTCACACATTTTTCCATTTAAACGAATTCGTTCGCGGAAATCGAGCAGGTGAGGAGACGTATATAAACCGGTGGAATAACCGGCTTCCTGCAACACTGACGCCAGCATATTAGAAACAGAACCTTTGCCATTAGTTCCAGCCACATGTATACTCGTAAATTTTTTATGCGGATCACCTAATATTTTTAGTAAGGATATTGTGTTGGTCAAATCCTTTTTGAATGCCGCAGCTCCAATGCGATGATACATTGGTAAATGGGTATACAAATATTCTACTGTTTCTTTATAGGTCATGCTGCTTCAAACTAAATTGCAGTACAAATTGAAATAAAATACTTGTGAAATTATAACTATATCCAATTATCGATTCCTGAATAAGAAAATTGGGCAGTGGATTTCATAATTTAAAAACTGAGTTTTTTTATTCAGGGTGCTTTGCAAAAAAATGCCCCCGTTTTACCGGGGGCACTCATTTCATACTTCAATAACAGTTGTGTTTCAAAGTATTATTGTAATTTAAAGTGGAAGGTGATATATCCTATTTGTGTTTCGGTTGCATTGTTATCAACGCTAAAGGTTGTTTTCATTGCTGCTGCCTTTGATTGCGAGATCAAATAAGTATCCGTGATTGTTGAACCGGTTCGCTCGTAATCTGCTTTAATCACTTTTCCGTTCCTGTCCACCGTAATTTTAATCTTAACATCACCTATTTCATTGTGGTTAACACTTAATTTAGGGGGTGATTTTATTTTGCGGTCACCAAGACCGGATACATCATAACCATCACCCTTAGTGCCTAAACCATTTCCACCATCAGGAATCCCATTCGGATCACCCTGATTGCCTGTGCCACCTTTATCTCCATCACTGGAAGAGCCTTTGTCACCTTTGTTTTTTATCTTGTTAGGGTCAAATAACTCGTCTTTATTTACCGGTTTTGTGGTTTCTGTAGGCGCTTTCTTAATATCCGCCTTAGGTTTGGTGATTACCTTTTTATCAGGTATAACAACACTTTCTTCCACATCCTGTGTTATAGATTCCTGTTCTAAAGTCTCACTTACGGAAGATGCCGAAGATTCCGCAATTGCAGGTTCATATTCGCCGAAACCGGATATATCTGTTCCGAAATCTATTAGCAACCCTTCTGTTCCCTCCGGTACTGCAGGAGTTGTAAATCCGATAAACATTACGGCTACCAATAATCCAACAATGCTAGTGGTAATCACTCCGCTAATGCGTTTCGTTCTTGATTCTAATTCTTTCCAAGTTTTCATAATTATTCCTTTTATATAACAGATGCTCGTGATTATCAAATTACACAAATCTCATTCCCATTTTTGTTTAAATTGCAATTATTAGCGCTAAAAACTTCTAAATATTTAAATATAAGTGCCCTTTTGTGCTATTAATAACGTTTTCCGGGAAAGGTATGGTATATTGATCCTACAAATTTAATTTTAAATCCATCCTTAACATTTCTAGTTTTAACGACTATCTGAATGAATGTATGAAAAACAGGACAGATTTTTAATAAAGAAAATTTGAACAATTAGAAATAACAAGTTTTACTGCTCACAATTAACAAGCATTTAAAAAAAACTAATGTATAAACCCATAATATTGCCCCTTTTTGCGTTCATGTGAACGAAATTGCTAAAAAGAGTATTAAAGGTTCTTGCGCGTGCCAATAACCAATAAACAATAAGCATAATTATCCTGTTAATTGTATAACAATATTTATGAGTGAAGTTAATAAGAAGGAAAAAGTTTTTACAGGTTATGAAATGTTCCTGATAGCAATTCTGGCCTTTTTACAGTTTACGATTATACTCGATTTTATGGTGCTCTCTCCACTGAGTGCAATATTATTGCCCGAATTGAATATTACACCCGCACAATTCAGTCTGGTAGTTTCGGTTTATGCAATTAGTGCCGGTTTGAGCGGATTACTTGCTGCGGGATTTGCTGATAAATACGACAGAAAAAAATTGTTGCTATTTTTTTATACCGGTTTTATTTTAGGCACTTTTTTGTGCGGATTTGCACCTGATTACAACTCATTATTGATTGCAAGAATTATTACAGGAATTTTTGGAGGAGTGATCGGAGCCATCATATTTGCTATTACCACTGATGTATTTAAATTGCAGGTGAGAGGACGCGTGATGGGTTTTATTCAAATGGCGTTTGCCGCAAGTCAGGTTTTGGGAATTCCCGTTGGTCTCTATCTTGCAAATAAAACAAATTGGCATTCCCCATTTATTTTGATCGCTTCTATTAGTGTTATTGTATATGTTATTATCATTTGGAAGGTAAAACCTGTTGTGGAACATTTAGCTATCAAAAAAAATATTACTTCCTTTCAACATTTTAAACAAACAATCAGTAAAAAAAGATATATCACCGGTTTTGCGGCTACCACTTTACTTGCAACCGGAGGATTTATGTTAATGCCCTTCGGAAGTGCATTCACAGTAAATAATCTTAAAATTGAACTGGATCATTTACCAATAATTTATGTTATAACGGGGTTGTTTACTATTGTTGCAGGACCAATAATTGGAAAGTTGAGCGACAGAGTAGGAAAATACAATATGTTTATTGCAGGTTCAATTTTGTCGATGATAATGGTTGTTATTTATTGTAATCTTGAAGCTACTCCTTTATGGGCAGTTATTGTGATAAATGTCATATTGTTTATTGGTATAACCTCAAGAATTATTTCTGCATCTGCATTAATGTCGGCAGTTCCTGAACCCGCCGACAGAGGAGCATTCATGGGTATCAATTCCTCCGTTCAACAATTTTCAGGCGGCATTGCAGCATTTTTTGCAGGATTAATAGTTGTGCAGGAAGATTCAGGATATTTAGATCATTACGATTGGCTTGGATATGTTGTTGTTGTTGCCATGATAATAACCGTTTTTATGCTGTCATTCATCAATAAAATGGTGATGAAAAAAGAATAAGTTTTCAGAATAAAGAAATAGGGGAATTTTTAACCCATCAATATTTTTTATTTTTACCAAAAAAACACACCATGAGTGCACGACCAACTTATTATCTGCTTAGCAGTTTATTCATTTTAACCCTCGCAGCGTGCAGTGCTTACAAATCTACAACTACTGCACTTACCTATTCAAAGGATGTTAGTAAAATAATTGATTTCAATTGCGCCGGTTGCCATAATGCAGAACGACCGGCAGCCGGAATAAATCTTACAACCTATGAAAATGTAAAAGAGCAAAGTATTAATGGCAAATTAATTCCGGCTATACAACATGCAGAAGGAGTTAAATCTATGCCAAGAAAGTCGCCCAAACTGGAGGATGTTTATATTCAAACCATTGTGAATTGGGTTGCTACAGGCGCTGCCCTTTAGTATTGAGTTAATTCAACTCAATTGATTTTTTATAAGCCGCGACCATTTTTATTAACAAACAAATGGTTACAACTTTTTCATAACCCAGTTGGATTTTATCCAATTTTGATGTTAGTTATGAATTTGATCAAACGCAGATTTCATTTTTACTTCTTATCCTTTTTAAACCACGATCTCAAATCAAGTATCAGTGTTTTTTTTGTTGCACTACCCCTCTGTCTTGGTATTTCCTTAGCCAGTGGTGCCCCATTGTATTCTGGACTCATAGCAGGAATTATAGGCGGAATAGTAGTGCCGCTAATCAGCAGATCAGAACTGAGTGTTAGTGGACCTGCAGCAGGTTTAACTACAATTTGTGTTGCGGCAATTGCAGGACTGGGTGGAATTGAAATATTTTTTTTATCCCTAATGCTTGCAGGTGTTTTGCAGATATTATTAGGTGTATTCAAGTTAGGTGGATTTACACAATTTATTCCCTCCGGCGTAATTAAAGGAATGCTTACTGCTATCGGTATTATCTTAATTTCAAAACAAATTCCTCTTTTAATCGGATATGATCAACCTGACTTCTGGACCAACGAATTATTTAACGTATTCACCTTTGAACACGGATTTAAAATGACCGGTAATTTATTACAGCATATCTCTTTAGGCCCGATTGTAATAACAACTTTTTCCTTTTTAATTATTTATGCCTGGAAAAAAACACTTGCAACAAAATTCCCTTATATACCAACAACATTTTTAGTAGTTTTATTCGGAATAATATTAGCATTATTATTTGAAAAATATATTCCATTTTTAAAATTATCGTCGGCTCAATATGTAAACATTCCTAAAAATATTTTTTCAGAAATTAATGGTCCAGAATACTCTGCAATTTTTTCCAATGCAGAAATTTGGAAGACAGCCGTGATTATTTGTTTTGTTGCTTCACTGGAAACATTACTGAGCATCACTGCAATTGATAAATTAGATCCATACAACAGAATTACACCACAAAACCGCGAATTGGTAGCGCAAGGGTCTGCAAATTTTATTAGCGGTTTTTTGGGAGGATTACCAATAACCGCTGTAATTGTAAGGGCTTCAGCCAATGCCGAAGCAGGCGCTAAAACACGTTTGTCGGCCTTTATGCATGGTGTATGGATATTATTAGCTATCCTGTTTGCAGTGACTTTATTGAACCTGATTCCCTATTGTGTACTTGCAGTTATTTTAATAAGAACCGGTTATAATCTTGCAAAGCCAAAAATGATACAATCAGTTTATAAACAGGGTAATGAACAGTTTTTTCCATTTTTCGTAACTGTTATTTCAATATTATTTAGCGATCTTTTAATTGGTGTTTTGATAGGAGTGGTGTATGCAATTTATTTCCTTATTAAACATACCTATAAAGCAGGTTTTACGCTGAAAGAAAATTTGGAGGGACATACGCCTCACTACACACTCGACCTCGCGTTAAATGTAAGTTTTGTCAATAAAAAACGAATTTTGGAAACACTCGATAAAATGCCTCCATATTCGATAGTAGAAATCATAGGCACCGATAGTGTATACATAGATAGAGACGTATTGGAAATATTCGCGGAATTCAAATCCAAAGCACATATTAAACATATACAACTTATTTTAATAGATATTCCGGATGTGCAGATTCTGGAATTGCATTAAAGGATTATCCCCTAAAAAAAAATACCTGCTAATGTTGAATTTATGTTTCGGAAACCTCGTTTTGCACATATCCTTTTTTCTTTATCTGAACTACCATGACTACTTTTGAGTTGTAGCGAATCAGGTTATACATTATGAAAATTCTTTTTACTTATTTACAGCCCTTCCGTTGGCTCGTCTTTTTTGTTTTATTTTTGGCAGCCATAAATACCGGCTTTTCCCTTGTTGACCCGATAATTCTTGGACATCTGGTTACTTTGGCAAATACATACCAGACAAATTCTGCTGAATATACCTGGCATACCTTCTTTTATTCCTTTTCCTGGCAACAACCGGGAGTGCTGATGTTGCTTTTGTGTTCCGTTTCAGTGGCTATGATTAGTCGTATAGCTAAAAACTTCCAAGATTATTTTCTCAATGTTGTTACCCAGAAATTCGGCGCTAAAATATTTACCGATGGTTTGCAACATGCAATGAAATTGCCTTATCAGGACTTTGAGGATCAGCGAAGCGGAGAAACTTTATCTATTTTAACAAAGGTGCGCATCGATGTTGAACGATTTATGAATATGTTCATCAATGTGCTCTTGGGTATTTTGGTGGGAATCGTTTTCGTTTTCATTTATGCAGCAATTTATATCCATTGGTACATACCGGCAGTTTATTTTTTTGGTATCATTTTTCTCACCCTGATTTCTAATGTGCTCAGTAAAAAGGTTAAGATCATCCAAAAAACAATTGTTGGAAAAACCACTGCTTTGGCCGGAGCAACCACAGAATCTTTGCGCAATATCGAGTTAGTTAAAAGTTTGGGACTAACACATCAGGAAGTGGAAAGACTCAATAAAAATACTTATAAGATACTCGGACTTGAACTCACAAAAATTAAACGGATAAGAAGTATCAGTTTTATTCAAGGCACCTTCGTAAATACTCTGCGACAATTGATCCTATTTATTTTGATGTGGCTGATTTTCAAAAATGTGATGGATGCCGGTCAGCTGGTTACTATGCAGGTATTTTCCTTTTTTGTATTTGGTCCGCTTCAGGACATTGGCAACATTATTTTATCATACAGAGAAGCCGAAGCATCGCTCAATAATTTTAATATTTTGATGATGAAGGTGCCGGAAACAAAACCAGGTAATCCTGTTCATTTAGGAACCATTGAGAAACTCAAGTTTGAAAATGTTCGGTTTAAACATAAAACAGCTTCAAACCATGCAATTGACGGTATCAGTTTCGATGTAAAATCGGGTGAAACTATTGCCTTTGTTGGACCTTCCGGCTCGGGAAAAAGCACTTTAATGAAATTGTTGGTTGGATTATACCGACCTCAGGAAGGCAAGATATTGTATAATGGCATTGATGAAAATTCTATCGATTTTAATGATCTTAGAAATCAAATTGGTTTTGTAACGCAGGATACACAGCTCTTTTCCGGTACCATTAGGGAAAATCTGATGTTTGTGAACCCCGAAGCTACCGAAAAAGATCTTTTGGATGTGATCCATAAGGCGAGTTGCGACAATTTGTTGGCAAGGGCTGAAAAAGGCATTGAAACGGTAATAGGTGAGGGGGGATTAAAATTGTCGGGTGGAGAAAAACAGCGACTGAGCATTGCGCGCGCACTTTTGAGGAAACCTCGTCTGTTAATCTTTGATGAGGCTACAAGTTCCCTGGATTCACTTACAGAGGAAGAAATTTCCAATACCATAATTGGCATTACCCAACAAAGAAATCAGATTACGATTCTGATTGCACATCGCCTGAGCACAATTATGCATGCTGATAGAATTTATGTGCTGGAACAAGGCGAGATGGCGGAAACAGGTTCACATGAAAAATTATTGGCGGAAAAAGGCCTGTATTATGCAATGTGGAGACAACAAGTTGGGGAGAGAAAAAAGATTATCGCTCCACTAGTTGATGACAAACTAAACTAAACGGTTTGCTTGAATGCATTGTTTAACGCCTCAAAATTTCAACATAAATTGCCATCAGAACCTTAGAGTCACATATAAACACCTAATAATTAACGAAATTTAACGGAGTACCGTAAACTTATTTTGCACAGTTCCGTTATAGAGTTGTGTGTTTTCATGGGGATCAGGGGTCGTTTCACGAAAGTGGAGACCCCTGTATTTTTTTGATTGAGATTAATTTATAAAATCTCCAAAATTTTTAATTTATATGTTATTGTAATTGAATAAATTATAAAATTAAATTGCTTTATTATTGTAGTAAAACATGCTCCCAAATTCAAAATAATTTCAATTTTTTTTTAAACTATTGAGGTTTAAAAATTAAACCGTTGACACTTTTTTATAACAATCCGGTATTTGTGAGCAAATAACATGGAATAATTTATCGAATTTACCAAATTTAAGGGCTTGTTTTTATCTTCAAAAGATGTTGAAAACTTGACAATAAAACAGGCTTTGAAACTGTGTAATGATGGCACTTTTAGTTACCTTTGCGTGAAGTAAAAAATTATACTCTACCTAGAAGAAAAAAGATATGGCTGACGGCGAAAAAATAATACCGATCAATATTGAAGATGAAATGAAAACCGCGTATATCGACTATTCCATGTCGGTAATTGTTGCACGTGCAATTCCTGACGTTAGAGACGGTCTGAAACCGGTGCACAGAAGGGTTTTATACGGAATGCACGATCTCGGAATGGATTTCAACAAACCCTATAAAAAATCTGCCAGAATAGTGGGAGAGGTGCTTGGTAAGTATCACCCGCATGGCGACACGTCCGTGTACGATGCTATGGTTCGTATGGCACAGGAATGGAGCATGCGATATACGCTTATCGATGGCCAGGGAAACTTCGGATCCATTGATGGCGACAGTCCCGCAGCAATGCGTTATACAGAAGCGAGATTTGAAAAAATAACACATGAAATATTAGCGGATATCGAAAAAGAAACCGTTGACTTTTCTCCCAATTTTGATGATACCTTAGAAGAACCAACTGTTCTGCCCTCCAAGATTCCCAATCTATTAATGAATGGCTCTTCAGGAATTGCAGTAGGTATGGCAACTAATATCCTTCCCCATAACCTTTCTGAAGTTTGTGATGGAATTATCGAATACATAAAAAACAAGGAAATCAGTATACCGGAACTCATGCAGTTCATCAAAGGACCCGATTTTCCAACAGGTTCTACCATTTATGGAATTGAAGGCATCAGAGAAAGTTTTGAGACCGGACGAGGAAAGATAGTGGTTAGAGGTGTTGCAAACATTGAAGCTATGCCAAATGGCAGAGAACATATTGTGATCACGGAATTGCCTTATCAGGTGAATAAAGCATTGCTCATTACCAAAATTTCTGAACTTGTTCATGAGAAAAAAATTGAAGGCATTTCTGATGCCAACGATTATTCCGACCGCGATGGTTTACGGGTGGTAGTTGAGGTGAAGAAGGATGCAGTTGCAAGTGTGGTGCTAAATCAGCTTTACAAGTACACGCCATTGCAATCCTCTTATGGAGTAAACAATATTTGTTTGGTGCATGGAAGACCAAAATTGCTGAATCTGAAGCAGTTGATTTCCAATTTTGTGGAGTTTCGTCACGAAGTAATTGTAAAAAGAACACAATATGACCTTAGAAAAGCTGAGGAAAGAGCGCATATTCTTGAGGGATTACTCATCGCATTAGATCATTTAGATCAGGTAATAGCATTAATTCGCGGATCAAAAACTCCGGATGAAGCAAAAGAAGGATTGGTATCCAATTTTGCGTTAAGCGAAATTCAGGCTAAGGCTATCCTCGAAATGCGTTTACAACGTTTAACAGGTTTAGAAAGAGATAAAATTCGCGAAGAATACAACGAAATAATGGCTTTAATTGGCCGTTTGAAAGAAATACTAGGCAATGAGGAAATGCGTTTTCAGATCATTATCGATGAAACGCTCGAAGTAAAAGCGAAATACGGAGATGCAAGAAGAACAAATATTGTAGCCAATGAAGGGGAAATGAGCATCGAGGATCTTATCGAGGAAGAAGATGTTGCTATCACCATTTCACATTTGGGTTATGTTAAACGCACAGCCCTTACCGAATACCGCAAGCAAGGCCGCGGAGGAAGAGGTGCAAAAGGAAGTGCTTCCAGAGAGGAAGATTTTATCGAACACTTACTTATAGCATCCACCCACGATACGATGTTGTTCTTTACACAACAGGGACGTTGTTTCTGGCTTCCGGTTTATCAAATCCCGGAAGGAAGCAGAACTTCAAAGGGTAGAGCGATACAGAATCTTATTTCCTTACCGGCTGATGATAAGGTAATGGCATATATTGATATTCATGATCTTGAAGATGAAGCCTTTATAAATTCGCATTATCTGGTTTTCTGTACTAAAAAAGGAACGATCAAGAAAACAACAGTTGAGGCATTCAGTCGCCCAAGGGCAAATGGAATTGTCGCAATCAATATCAACGATGATGATGAATTGCTGGAAGTGCGGTTGACCAATGGAAATTGTGAGATCATGCTTGCTGTGAAGAGCGGAAGAGCAATTCGTTTCCCGGAAGAAAAGGTGCGTCCAATGGGCCGAAGCGCAACAGGAGTGAGGGGTATAGTGCTTGCCGGCAAAAATGATGAAGTAGTTGGCATGATAACTGTTGAAAAGGGCGATGAAGAAAAATCAGTGCTGGTTGTGAGTGAGAATGGATATGGAAAAAGAAGTCAGTTAGTTGATCTTGATACCGGTGAACAGGAATACAGAATTACAAACAGGGGCGGAAAGGGTGTAACCACTTTAAAGATCACGCCGAAAACAGGCAATCTGATCACGATTAAAGATGTTACCAATGAAGACGACCTGATGATAATTTGTGAATCAGGATTGGCCATAAGAATGGGAATTGATGAGCTGAGAGTGATGGGCAGAGCAACGCAAGGAGTGAGGCTGATCAATTTGAGAGAGGGTGACCGAATAGCATCCGTAACTAGGATCCAAAAGGATGAAGAGGTGGAGGAACCGGAAAATGGTATTGATGAGGAAAACGGACCAAATGGAAATGAAGGGGAAAACGGTGGAGAATCTACCGAATCTAATAATATAGATGAATTAACATAAACAATTGATAATTAAAACAATAAACTACTAAAAACGTGAAACTATTTACAGGTTTTTTTATGATAGCAGTTTTGTTTACCACAGTTGTAAACGCGCAAAACAGCAAAGTGGTAACAGCCTCCAATGCTGAATTCAATAAGGAATATGAAAAGGCACGTGTTGCAATAGACGAGGCAATTCTGAATGAAAAAACAGCGGTTCAGGCAAAAACATGGTATTTAAGAGGTAAAATCTATAATGCAATAGCACTGGATACTACCGGGCAATTTTCGAATGTTACCGATCCAATTGGAACAGCCTTGCAGTCGTTTAAAACTGCGATGGAAATGTCGGATGTTAAAAATTACAAGACCGATATTGGTGGCGAGTTGTTTACCACCTATAATCTCTATTTTTCACGCGGAGCAACTGCATATAGTGCAGGAAACAGCGAAGTTGCCTATGTAAATTTTGCAAAAGCACATGAGGCAAATTTGCTGCAAATAGATGCATTTCCTTTGGCAGTACTGGATACCGGAGTAATCTTTAACATGGGTTTAATGGCGGAAAGAACCGGTAGAACAACAGAAGCCGTAGCTGCTTATCAGAAATTAGTGGAAATGAAATACAGTGAAACCTATCTGTATTCAAAGTTGTCGAATATTTACCTGGAAGCCGGCAGAACCGAGGAAGCATTGGCTATTCTTGAAGAAGGTCGTAAAAATTTCCCACAGGATAAGGAAATCCAAACAGCGGAACTCAATTATTACATTTCACAAAAAAGACCTGATATATTAGTTGATAAACTGAACGCAGCAATTGTACTTGATCCCAATAATTCTGAATTGTATTTTGTTTTGGGGACTACGCATAATGAATTGGCATTGATTTATAAAGATAGTTTAAAAGCTTTAAAGGAAATGAGCCCAAATGCCTCATTAGCATCAGATTCTATCAAAAAAATAGTTTCGAAAGTAGAAAAATTATATGATAATTCTTATAATGCCTGTATAGATTCTCATGTAAAGGCAATCAGTATCGATCCGTCAAAATTTGACTATTATCTTAATCTAGCAGCCATATATTATAATAATGCAATTGAAATAAACAAATTGATGAATGGCCTACCCTTGGAGCAGGAAGCATTATACCAGAAGTACTTGAAAGAAAGAAATATGCTTTATTTGCAGGCTTTGCCATATTTTGAAAATGCACACAAAATTAACCCTAGTAGCATTGAATCGATGCAGGCATTAAAAGAAATATATACTCGAACAGGTGATACTATAAAATCTGCAGAAATGAAACAAAAATTGGAAAACCCTGGTCCAGGCGGAATAAAAATTGGAATGTCCTTTGCAGAAGTTACAAAAATAATTGGAGCTAGTCCTAATGATAAGACTAAAACAACTACAGCATTTGGAACTAGTGAAATGTGGTTTTATAGTAATTATTCACTTGATTTTGAAAATGGATTGTTGTACATGATTATTGAACAATAAATTTCGCAGCAGATGGCTACATTATAGCCGATTAGAAACTATAAAGGTGGAAATTTTAAAAATTTCCACCTTTATAGTTTAGAAGATATGTTAATCATTTTAAAACCTTACCCCCAAATTCAATCCAAATATCCTGGTTCCAAAAAAGAGACCACCAAGATCTACATCTATAGTTCCTTCTGCAACCGTTGCATCAATTGTCCAACCCGGAATAGGCACTCCCTCTATATCAGCTTCCAGATCAGCTCTGTCCTGTGCATCCATATCACTCATATCGTCAATTCCATGCGATTTACCGTTCAAAACTCCTACAAAAGGCCCTAGTATCCACCAATCGAGTGTCATCGATTTTCCAATCTGCCATTGAATTCCAATTAATTCACCGGCACCAAATCCATTAAAACTCGTTTCAATAAGTGGTGTATGCACAACACCGGCAGTTGAGGTGAACTGATAAACCTGAGAATGAGTCATATGTGTATATTTCAGGAAAGAAGCAGCATAAAACCCAAATGGAGCGCCTTTCACACCAACATAAAAACGATATTCCGGCATTAAACTGAAATTTGTAAAGGTTGTACTGTTAATTGCGGTAACTGCTTCATCATTATCTCCAAAAATGTCTAACAAGGTGTTTTTAAATGGAAGGTCTACGTTAGGAGCAAAACTTATCGTAATTCCTGTAGATTGTTTTGGATTTATAACTCGTTCATAGCCAATGGTATAATAACCTATAACCGGTCCGGTTAGGTTAAATTTAACAATGTTTGGTTTCAGCAAGGTGTTTTCCAATGCATTTTCAACTACCTGAGCGGAAAGGGTAGCAGAGGAAACAAAAACAAAGCTGATGATCAAGAGTGTAGTAAATTTTTTCATTTTTAGTTGGTTTATGGTTTAAGAATATTTTGATTAAGGTTAATCATTATTATAATCCTGATTATAAAGGTAAACTTTTTGTGGAAACTGCATATTAATTCTTCTGTTATGATCAGTATGAATAATTTCTATTACACTAAGAATCAAAGATGATATAAATATTCAAATGTTTTATATCTTCCCATTGTAAACTTAATTGTAGAGGTGAGCACTTTAAAGTTATGTAACTTGCGATTGGATGCAATGCTACTTAACATAATATTAATTATGGGCAAATAATATAGCCTATTTTATTGACAATCATTTGATTATATTTTATTAATATATTAACTAATTTTGTATGTATAGTCACAATGGGATTTGATTTAAGCCAATCTCCTAGGATCATTTACGAATAAATATTTCGAAATATACTTAAGAAATTTTGAGGGATTAACTCCGATATTACTTTCCCATTTTGGGCCAAAGTTTGAAAACAAAATGCCTTTACAGAATTTCTATAAAGGCATTTTGGAAGTATAATAATCCAATTTGTTTATAGCGTTTCTTCCAGCCATTTGTAAAATTCGCGCTGCCATGCAAGTGCATTGTGGCATTTTAAAACCCAGTGGTTTTCCTCAGGAAAATACACGAATCTTGACTTAATTCCTAGTAGTTGAGCTGCCTGAAATGCTTGAAATGCCTGATCTTCGGTAGTTCGGTAATCTTTTCCACCCTGATAGATCAAAATTGGCGTATTCCAGTTTGCCACAAAATTGATAGGATTGAAGTCGGTATAACTTTTTTGGTGTTCACCGGGTTCCCAGTATGGGCCACCCATATCCCAATCGGAGAACCAAATTTCTTCCGTAGTGCCGTAAAAGGAATTCAGATTAAACAATCCATCATGTGCAATAAAGGATTTAAAACGGCCATTGTGTGTTCCGGCCAACATATAAACGCTGTATCCGCCATAACTTGCGCCAACTGCTCCACATCTTGAACCATCTACGTAGGGCAAAGTTTTGGCATAATCAATCGCACTATAATAATCTCTTATTGCTTGTCCACCCCAATCACCACTAATTTCCTCGTTCCAAGCTGTTCCATGGCCTGGCATACCGCGTCTGTTGGGAGCAACAATGATATAACCCTTTGCTGCCATCAACTGAAAGTTCCAACGGAAGGAATAAAACTGGGTAAGAGCACTTTGTGGTCCGCCCTGACAATATAAAAGGGTTGGATATTTTTTATTGGGATCAAAATCGGGTGGGTATATAAACCAAACGAGCATATCCTTTCCGTCTGTGGTTTTCACCATTTTACGTTCCGTTTTGCCCATTTTTATCTTGTCGTATTGAGGTTTATTTATAGTTGTAAGAGCAGTCATATCTCCTGTTGCAGCATTTACCCGATAAATTTCCGTAGCGTGGTTCATATCTGTTCGTGTTACAATCAATTGTCCGTTTACCTCACCAACTATTCCGGTAATATCAAAATCACCTTTTGTGATCTTGCGAACAGGGTTTATTTTTCTGCCGCCTTCATCCACTTTGGTTAAAACATTAGTAACATTCAACTCAAACAGTTGAATTGTGCCATCAATTGGTGCTGTAAAATAGATAAACTTCCCATCCAGACTCCAACGAATAGCATCAATAGATTCGTCGAAACTTGCCGTAACATCAGTTTTTGTCTCTGTTTTCTTTTCGAGGATAAATAATCGGTTTTTATCCGCTTCGAAACCATCCGTTTCCATACTTAACCAGGCCATTTTTGATCCATCGGGTGAAATATTGGGATTTGTATCATAACCCATCATTCCATCGGTAACGTTTTGCACTTTTCCATTTTCTATATTGTACACGTATATATCAGTGTTCGTGCTTGTTGCATATGCAGCGCCTGTCTTTTGTTTGGTAACATAAACAATGCGTTTACTGTCGGGATGCCAAACCATATCTTCAATACCTCCAAAAGGCATTTGAGGACAATCGTATTTCTGACCCGCCATGATATCAATTTCTTCGGTAATAATGCCGTTGTTCCATTTTGCATAAAATACATGTTGATAGGCACCATCTTCCCAGGTATCCCAATGGCGATAATTGAGCTCATTTATGATCCTTACATTGGAGCCAGTTAGATCAGGATATACTTCTGCTGCCATTACTTTATCCATTTTGATCTCTTTTGAAAACAGAATAAACATACCATTTGGTGAAAATCGGACATTATTCAGGCCCCCTTCATAATTTGTAAGCTGCACAGCTCCGGTTCCATCCCATTCCGATTGCCAGATCTGACCCTTGAACATATAACCCATTTTTCCGCTTGGTAGCGCCATCACAGAGTTCTCCCCTCCTTTTTCCGTTGTAATTTGAATCGGGTTACCACCTTCTGTGGCAACTTTGAACAGATTTCTTTCCGATGTTCCTGCTTCTACATCGTAATAGGTGACGCCGAATATGATATTCTTACCATCAGGAGAAATTGTTTCCGCCCCTACCCTTCCGAGACTCCATAATAATTCGGGACTCATCACCGCTTGTGTGTAGGTTTTACCTACAATAAAAATGAACAAACCATAAAAAAGAATTTTCTTCATCTAAAGTATTTTTTTGCGAAGATACAAAAGCTATCAAAAACTGATCCTAAGAAAAAGTGGAATATTCTTAATTTGCATCCTAAATAAATTAGAACTTATGTCGTTATACCAATTGCATTTATCACGTGATAAAAAGTTAAAATCGATTATCGATAACAGAGATTCTTTTGAATTAAAACAGGAAAAAAACATCTGTTTGTATTTGTGTTACAGTATAATGAGTCAGCAATTATCTACAAAAGTTGCCAGAGTATTTCACCAGCGATTCCTTGATCTTTATAATGGCAAGCAACCCACTGCAAAACAAATTATAGAAACAAAATTTGAAGTTTTGCGTGCAATCGGACTCTCAAATGCCAAAACAAATTATATTTTAAATGTTGCAAATTTTGAAATAGCAAATGGGTTGAGTCCGAAAAAATTAAATAAAATGAGCAATGAAGAAGTGATTGATTATTTAACGCAAATAAAAGGAGTGGGGAAATGGACCGTTGAAATGTTAATGATGTTTGCACTCGGCCGCGAAGATGTATTTTCAGTGGATGATCTTGGAATACAAACGGCAATGATAAAAATGTATAATATAAATGTGGAGGATAAAAAAGAAATGCGGCAAAAAATGTTAAAGATATCTTCTAAATGGGAGCCTTATAGAACTTATGCGTGTTTACATTTATGGCACTGGAAAGATGAGAAATGATTTGTTATTGAAATAAAAAATGCAAAGGCAGTGTCTTCACGCAATTAAAATAAACTAGCCGTGAGACGCTGCCGATCAAGGTTCAGCAGCGTCTCACCGTTTTGGATGCAATGGAAAATTATCACAACAGATAAAATTAATTTATTAAGAGAATTAATGTTTTTCCGTGTGAAGACACTGCTGGGGCGATGAGGTGGTGAGATCAATATAACAGGCTTCCGTCTGAGATGTCAAATTAACAAGTATTTAATTGATTCATAAATAATACACGACTATGTTTTACAAAAACCTAAAATAAGTTTTTAAGTTTAATTATTCTATTTATTTTTATAACTTATATGTCTATAAAAACAAAAAAAACTGAGACTGGTGTAAATTACTTCTGTACGTTCACAAATTATAACTGGATTAAACTATTTGAGATCACAAATTTCTATGATGCTATTTACAATTGGTTTCATGTATTAAATAAAAAAGGTATAACGCTTACCGGTTATGTGATTATGCCAAATCATTTACATTGTATGATACACCTACCTGAAATTTGTACAACAATTGATAAAATAATTGGCAATGCAAAAAGATTTATGGCATATGATATCGTTGAGAAATTGATAAAAATGAATAGGTTTGATATAATTAAAATTTTGCAAGAGGCTGTTTCCGAAAAAGAAAAACTTAAACATCATCAGCACAAAGTATTTGAACCATCATTTGACGCGGTGGCATGTTATAATTATCCATTTTTACAACAAAAATTAAATTACATTCATGAAAATCCTGTAAAGGCAAATTTAGTTTCAAAGCCTGAAGATTACGTTCATTCAAGTGCCCGTTTTTACGCTTCAGGTCAACAAGGGGTATATCCGGTTACACATTTTTTATATACATTTGGCGAAGTGCTATATATAGATTGGTGTAAGAAAAAGAATGGGATGTAATAAAAGTAGCGTCTCACCATATTTGAAATGCAAAGGCAGTGTCTTCACAAAATTAAAATAAAATAGCCGTGAGACGCTGCCGATTATGGGTCAGCCGCGTCTCACGATATAAAAAATGCAAAGGCAGTGTCTTCACGCAATTAAAATAAACTAGCCGTGAGACGCTGCCGATCAAGGTTCAGCAGCGTCTCACCGTTTTGGATGCAATGGAAAATTATCACAACAGATAAAATTAATTTATTAAGAGAATTAATGTTTTTCCGTGTGAAGACACTGCTGGGGCGATGTGCTGTGAGACGCTGCCGATCGAATCAGCAGCGTCTCACCGTTTTGGATGCAATGGAAAATTATCACACCAGATAAAATTAATTTATTAAGAGAATTATAGTTCTTCCGTGTGAAGACACTGCTGGGGCTGTGCTATGGTGTGGCGCTGCCGCGGCATAAAAAAACCGCAAATAAACTGCGGTTCTTGCTTGATTTAATATTGAAAATTAAAATTTATAAGGTAGCTTTTTCCGACTTAGCAGAAGTATTACATTTTGATGGTGGACATTCTTTTGTTTCAGGACAAATATTGTCTGACTTTGCATTTGCGGTTGTACTCATTTGTGCTTTATTGCTATAAGGACATTTTGCAGCTTGTTCAGGTGTGCAATCAGATGGGTCGCAATGCGCTGGATTTTCATTGCTAATCTGTTCCATTTTCACGGAATTATTGTGTTCTGTGCCTGCTGTAGTGGCCGTCATAGCCCAAATTGCAATTCCTGCTAAAAAAACAAGGGTTAGCGTAGCTAAAATTGATTTAAGATTCATAGTTAAAGATTTAGAGTTTAAAGTTATCAATAATTCAGAACAATTGATAATAATAACGCAATTTAACACAAATTATTTTTTAGAAACAGATAGGTTATTGGTTCAAGTATCAAGAAGATCAATTTGAATAGTAAAATTTCCCAAAAATTGATTTAAGGTGCTGAAATTATAACTTTTGATCTGATTTGTCGAATTTTGCGAACACAGAAAAATGAAATAATGAAAAAATTACTTGTATTCATCATTGTCCTTGTATCGCTGCAACTCTATGCTCAACAGCCTCAACAACTCCTTACAACCGGAAAGGGTGAAGCAGAGGAATTGATTGGAGATAGTTTCACTTGGCAAACCGAACAATTTGCCGATCTTGGCATATTGCGATACACCATACCCGGTTGGGAAAAATTAACCGTTAAACAAAAATCACTTGTATATTACCTCACGCAAGCCGGATACTGTGGAAGAGACATCATTTATGATCAAAACTATAGCCATAACCTGGAGATCAGAAAGGCGCTTGAAAATATTGTCACCAAATACGCAGGAAATAATGGATCTACTGAGTGGAATGCATTTCTGGTTTATACTAAACGCGTTTGGTTCAGTAATGGAATTCACCATCATTATTCCACTGATAAAATAATGCCTGGTTTTTCAAAGGAATATTTTAAATCACTTTTATTGGCAACGGATACAAAACTCTCTGAAAATGTAGTGAAAATTATGTTTGACCCGGAAATTGACAATAAAAAAGTAAATCTTGATCCAAAATCGGATCTCTTGCTTACCTCAGCTACTAATTTTTATGGGGTTGATGTTTCCCAAAAAGAAGCGGAAGCATTTTATTCCACAAAAATTGATAAGAATGACGAAAAAGCAATTTCTTATGGATTAAACTCACAATTGGTAAAAACTCCAAATGGAATTGAGGAAAGATTATGGATCGCGGAGGGAATGTACGGATCTGCCATTAAACAAATCATTTTTTGGTTGGAAAAGGCTGTCACCGTTGCAGAAAACGCTCAACAGGCAAAAGGCCTGAATTTGCTTATTTCCTATTATAAAACCGGAGATCTTAAAACGTGGGACGAATATAATATTGAGTGGGTTAAAGAAACCGAAGGCGATATTGATTATATTAATTCCTTCATTGAAGTGTATAACGACCCTTTGGGATATAGAGGTTCGTTCGAATCTATTGTTGAATTAAAAGATTTTGAGGCCTCGGAAAGAATGTCCACCTTATCTCAGCATGCTCAGTGGTTTGAAGATAATTCTCCAATATTAAAAATTCATAAAAAAGATACAGTGGTTGGTGTGTCTTATAAAGTTGTAAATGTTGCCGGTGAAGCAGGTGATGCCTCTCCTGCTACTCCAATTGGAGTTAATTTGCCAAATGCGAACTGGATTAGAGCAGAATTTGGATCAAAATCCGTAAGTCTTGGAAATATTGGATATGCATATGAACAAGCTGGCAGTTCCGGATTACTCGATGAATTTTGTTATAGTGCTGAAGAAAAAGAAAGAGCTATTAAATTCGGATCTGTTGCCGGTAAAATGCACACTGCAATGCATGAAGTAATTGGGCATGCAAGTGGAATTATAAATAAAGGAGTTGGAACTCCAAAAGAGACATTAAAAAATTATGCTAACGTACTAGAAGAAGCACGTGCCGATCTCGTTGGATTATATTATATCATGGATCCAAAATTAGTCGAGTGGGGATTGATACCGGATGTTGCTGTAGGAATGACGCAGTACGACAGTTATATCCGCAATGGGTTGATGGTGCAATTGCGCAGAATTGAACCCGGTAAAACTGTGGAAGAATCGCATATGCGCAATCGCCAATTAATAGCGGCTTGGGCTTATACTAAAGGAAAATCAAGTTATGTTATCGAAAGAAAATTTGAGAATGGAAAAACGTATTTTGTGGTGAATGATTACGATGCTTTAAGAAAAATTTTTGGGGATTTATTGCGTGAAATACAACGCATTAAATCTGAAGGTGATTTTAAAGCTGGAATGGATCTCGTTGAAACTTACGGAGTTCAGGTAGATGAGGATATTCATAAAGAGGTTTTATCAAGATCAGAAAAACTGAACATCCCACCCTATTTTGGATTCATTAATCCGGAATTGACACCAGTTATGGATGACAAGGGAAATGTGATAGATGTAACAGTTTCTTATCCTGAAGATTTTACAGAACAAATGTTGTATTACGGATCTAAATATTCCTTTTTACAACCCGGAAGCGGAAAGTGATGGAAAATTGGAGAAACATTTGAACTGATGGGTCGTATTTTGTGAGACGTGAGTCCGGAGTTAACATTATAGCTGATAAAAATCTCTACTCACCCAACAATCATGCATCAGGAATCATTGATCAGGAGTAAAAAAAATCGGTTGTCGAGTATCTACCCATAACTCATTACTCCTAACTCCTGGCAGAACTTTACTGAAATCTTACTCACCACTCCCCACTCACCACTCCCCTCTCCCCATTCCCCAATAGTCAGGAGTAAAACATTCGGATTAGAAGAAGCATTCCGATACCTGATTCCACTTCCCTACCCCTCAATCTCACCCAAAAAAGTGACTTTAATCATTTCAGCAATTATGATTAAAGCAGAAATTTACCTCATAAATTTAAAAATTATGATCTTTAAACGCAAAGCATCCGATTTTATGACAGGCGCAGTAATAGTTGCCAATGTTAATAATTCCTATGATCAGGTAATGGAATTTTTCACTACCTATAAAATTCAACATTTACCGGTAACTGATGACGACAGATTAATTGGAATTATCAGTGTTAACGATATGCTGAATTTTATATCCGACATTATAAAAGAAGATATAAGCATCTCTCATTTTAATCTGAATAAAAAATTCAAAGTAAGTGAAATAATGACAGCCGACCCAATAACTGTTGAGCCGGATTCGTCACAAAAAGAAGTTCTGGAAATATTGGCACAAGGAAAATTTCAGGCAGTGCCTGTTGTGAGTGAAGGTATCATTCGGGGAATTATTACCAATAAGGATATTACCAGAATTTACAATTATGATGCAACGCATATTCTTCCCTAAGAAGATTGGTAAAATAATAACAATAAATTAAATGGTATTTTATTTATTGTATTATTTTATTGCTGTGTTTATTATCGGCACCCAACATTGGCCAACCTGTAATTGTTAAGTCATAGGTATTTATAGCATATAAATTACCGGCTGTTGTTGTTACATATATCCATCCGTTCATTGCAATAGGTTGTGAACGGATGGGTTCTTTTATAGCATATATTTTTTCAGCAGCACCTGTTAATTGGTTCATTAAAATAATTTCACCCTGTAATGTTCCGGTGATAATATATTTACCTGCTACTATAGGTGCAGTTGCAAGATAACCTCCTTCCTGTTTTAAATTTCCGGGAATGGCATATTTCCATTTTTCTTTTCCGGTAACATTATCCATACAAAAAAGAGTATCACCCATCATATTAAATTGAGCATCTGCAACTGCAGTTATGCGACTTCCATAAAAATTTTGCAGCGAACTCACATTGCTTTGTCCGATATTTTCATTAGCAGCCATCCAGTTTGAAGATGTCGGCGCTCCGCCCGCGAAACCATTTACCGCATCACTGGAATTACTTTCCATTTTTAAATTTGAACTACTCTGCACATTTTTATCGAGATATGCAGCATGTTTCTTTTCTGTGCTAAAATCGATTAAATTTAATTCGTAATTATAACCTGTAACCTGCTCTGAAACGGTTTCTCCGGCCTTATCGCCCCTCTGACTATAATACGCTCTGCCATTATGTAATACAGGTGCAGATGTTGCGCGGCATTTTTTTGCAGCAGTAAATTCACCACTTACTGCATCCAGAATATAATATACCCCTGAAAAGGTTACAACATGTAATTTACCTTCATCTTCTATCGGTGCTGATAAAATATCACCATCAATTCTTTTTTGCCATAATATTTTTCCGGTCTTTAATTCCATGGCAATTATTGCATGCGAATATCCTCCTGCATTACAAACAGTTGAATTTGTATTATTCGATAAACCATTGTGTTGTTCGTTAAATTCGCCGTCGCCATTAAAGGTGTAATTGGTATTGCATGGATAAGAAGAATATACAATTCCATTTGCAATTGTTGGTGTCGACATTAATGGATCGCCTAACCACCACGACCAAAGATGTTTTCCGGTAATTACATCGCATGCAAAAATGGTGCACGACTCTGTATTAAATACAATTACACCATCTTCAATTACACATGACGAAGGCCCGTCATCATCCAAATTTATTCCCCAATCTAATATTCCGGTCTCTGCATGAAAACTTAAAAATTGTTTACTGCCAAAACCTCCGCTTACATAAATTTTGTTGTCGCTCCAGGTTGGTGTTGGTACATTATTATTAGCCGGTAATTTAATTTTATATCCAAATTCTGTTTGAGTAAAATAATCTGTAAACGGAAAATCTGTAACATGTCCCTGACGAAAACTGCTACTCAATTTATTCGCAGGATCTGCATTAATTGCCATTACTTCGGCAAGAACATCTGTTGAATCACTTTTCGTTTCTTCAAGTGCAATTTTCGATGGTGGATTAAAAGAAGTTTGAAAAGATAAAAGGACAACAAGTGTGGAAAATGCGAATAGTTTCATAAGTGATCAAATTTATGGCGTTAACTATAGGTTTTGATGAACAAATAACGATTATTCCATAATCTTCGTATTAATAAAATCTTTCCTATTTTATCCTATACGCGCAAGTTCTTTGAGCGGTTAGGGAAATATCGAAAAAATTTTAAAAAAATTGCAAAAAAATTAGGATAAAACATATAAAGCTGTATATTTGACCTGTTTTTAAGGGATAAACAAGCAGCAAGCGTCCCGAAAGGGACAATTGCTGTTTTTATTTTTACTTCAACCTCTACCCTTTCCTTTCCAAATTTCTTATTTTTAGGTATTATTTTGATTTAAAATTAGCATCAATTACTAATGCGTAAAAGGTATTTTGTTAGCCAAATGCGATTCCAAAAGAAAGTTATTCCTCGATTCACTTTAACTACAATTTATTATCTTTAACACTTATTATAATCCACTCAATTATGCAGAAATTTTTTACGCTATTACTGATCTCTCTGTTTTTAACACACGCAGGAAACACACAAGTTACAAGGTGCGCAACTGTTGAACATGAGGCTGTTTTAAAAGCCAAATATCCTGATTACGAGAAAAGAAAACAAGAGATTGAAGAATACACGCATCGCTACATCCAAAAAAATAAGTCTCAAAATAAAATGGAAGGCACTGTCACTATTAAAATACCGATTGTATTTCATATAGTATATAAAACTGCTGCTCAAAATATTTCTGACGCACGAATAATGGAACAGATCGACATTCTAAATGCCGATTTTAGGAGATTAAATGCGGACACAAGTGACACTCCTGTTGAATTTCAGGATGTTGCAGCCGATTGTAATATAGAATTTTGTCTTGCAATCATAGATCCGGACGGAAATCCTACTTCCGGAATTTTGAGAGTGGAAACAGATGTTACAACATTTGATTTTGATGATGGTATCAAGTTTACAGCGGAAGGTGGCTCAGATGCATGGCCCGCCGATGAATATCTTAATTTTTGGAGCGGAAATATTGGTGCTTTTTTATTGGGATATGCGCAATTTCCCGGTGGACCGGATGCAACAGACGGAGTGGTAATTCATTACCAGCATGTTGGACTAGAACCTGCAGGATACCCTTATCATTTGGGGCGTACAGCTACGCACGAAGTGGGTCACTGGTTAAATCTTTATCATATATGGGGCGATGACGGCGGTTGTGCCGGATCTGATCTTTGTGGAGACACACCCAATCAAAAAGTGGAAACTTACGGCTGTCCGGGTTTTCCAAAAACAGATATTTGTTCAGCGGATGCCCCCGGAATTATGTTCCAAAATTATATGGATTATACTGATGATGCATGTATGAATATTTTCACACAGGGACAGAAAGATCGTATACAATCGCTTTTTGAACCCGGTGGAGAAAGATTTAATTTGACAAATTCTGAAGGTTGTGGATTACAACCATATGACGCTCAGGCAATTACTGCTCTTCCCGGAGGAACCATTTGTGATTTGACCGTAAACCCTGTTGTTACTATTAAAAATCATGGAACAGTTTTGCTTACTTCCATTGACATACTTTATAATATTGATGGAGGCGCCACCTCCACTTATAATTGGACAGGATCGCTCATAACAGGCGCTACGGAAGCTGTTTCTTTACCTGCTATCACCACTACGGAAGGCGAGCACACACTCGAAGCCACACTTGAAAATCCCAACGGATTTGACGATGCCGATGCCGGCGACAACACCACGGAAACTGACTTCGTAGTTAGTCTCACTGCGTTACCTCTACCCTTATCCCAAGGATTCGAGTCAAGCGGATTTCCTTACGATGGATATACACTCAGCAATCCTGATGATTATTATTCTTGGGAAAGAACAAATGATGCAGCAGCATTGGGAAGTTATTCCATTTATATGAACCATTATGATAATGATGCAAATGGACAAATTGATGAATTTGTAATTCCGGCATACGATCTTTCAGGAATGGCAACTATTAATTTCACATTTGATGTTGCCTATGCGTTATATACAACCGGAGGAATCTATTCAGATACACTGGAAGTATTGGCAAGTGACGACTGTGGAGCAAGTTGGGAATCCGTTTACAAAAAAGCTAATCCCGATCTGCAAACTGCACCATTCACAGCGAGCTCTTTTGTTCCGGAAGATGATGAGTGGAGAAATGAAGTAATTGATCTTACAGGTTATTTAGGGTCTTCGCAACTTTTTGTAAAATTCCGCACCATAAGCGATTACGAAAATAATTTATACGTTGATAATATCAATTTAAATGATGGTCAGCAAATTGGTGTTATAAATGCCTCTAATGATTTTAAATTGTCATTATTTCCAAATCCGGCTAACGATCTGTTAAATATTAAATACAATATTTCGCAAAGTGGAAACGGAACAATAATGATCTATGATGTGCTCGGAAAACTGATATATAACGAAATAATTTCAACAATTTCCGGGATTAATATTATAACAATTCCTGTTAAAGAATTAAGTGCAGGATATTACAGAATTAAATTGGAAATTGGTGGAATGAGTGCTTCTACCCCTTTTGTGAAGGAGTAATAGAAGGAGTTTAACGTCTGCTTAATTTATAAGTTTTTGGGTTCAAAGTGGTTGGTGTTTTTCACCAACCACTTTTATTTCAAAGCGTTTCTAATACCACAACCTCTTTTTCTGCTCCTACCACTAAGGTAAAATCCTGTTTTAGTGCATAATGCATATGATATTCTGCAACAGTTCCGCCTTTCATTAATATTCCATCAATATCACCGCGTTCTTTTAATAAAAATGGTTTAACATACATATCATCTTTAAATTCCAGTTTGCGTTTACCATAAATTTTATACATCACCTCTTTTGAGCTCCAATAAATCAGCAATTTTTTCATCTGCTCTTTATCTCCAATATGATTTAATTCAACGGAGGATAAAAATTTATGTTTGATGATATCGATCTTTCGGTTTGGTTCCTCTACATCAATTCCAACCCTGAAATCTTTTGAAATAATGGCTGCAGCATAAGTAAAACTATGAGAAAGGCTCACATGCAGATCAAAATTGGAAACAAAGGGTTTGCCGTGTTCATCAAATAACAATTCCACAAAAGCTTCGGTATTCATCAGGTATTTTAGCAGGTACCTACTAGCTAACCAGGTAAGTTGCCGTTTTGGATGACTTATGGAAGCAAGGTAGTTCGTCTCCCAATCGCTCAAAATGAGTTTGGAACGATAGAATTCAGGCTCCTCCTCTATTTTCCACACTGCATACTCCGCATAATCGAGCAAACTCTCCTTTAAAACCAGCGCCATAATGAGTGTAATTTCAGCACGAAAATAGGATTAAATAGGATGTTGACGGGAAAAGAATTTGTTTATTTTGAAACTTCTCCATAATTTCACAGGGCACAAGCACACGCGTCATGTTTAAATTTTTTCAATTCATCAAATCCGAACAGGAATATATCCACATTGAGATACCTAAAGATCTCAAAGGGAAACTTGTGGAAATTACCCTACAGGAGAAAGCTCCGGACCCGGATACTCACCTCGATAAAACAGATGAAGAGACAATGGCGCAGAAGGAAGCAGAACTTAAAATGATGGATAAGGTAAGGAATCAGTTGAATGTGTGGGATATTTGAAGGGTGTTTAGTAGATGGTATTTAGTAGATTGTATTTAGTAAAAAGATTTGGTATTCGCAGACGTGTAATATATTTTCCTTTTTTATCCTTTAGGCGACTTTTTTTTTAGATTTTTTTTATTTTAAAAATAAATTATATATTTGCAGTCGAATGAGAAACGGTTTAACAAAACAAATTGCGTTTAACTATATCCGGTGAGGAATATTTTAGTATAAAAATATTTGCGCCCGGACTATTGTTCGGGTTTTTTATTTTAACGAAAAATAAATTTATGAAAAAATATGTGTTTACAAACAAAACCGAAAAAAATTATCCCTCCAAAACCAATGCATACCTGATGTAATACCCGGATAATATCCTGTGTAATTCAACCCGGCTATGCGTTAGACCGGGTTTTATATTTCCATAAGACTCGTATTAAGTATTAATAACCTCTGCAAGGGGGATAAAATTTTTATGGGATGAAAAGAATAATAGGATTGATTTTAAAGATCATTATTTATATGGTAAAAAATATGAATAATAATACGGGTATGTTGATAGACGTATTGGAAAACATGTATACATTAACTGTGAATATGAAAAGCAAAACTTTAGAAAAAATGATCAGAGTTTTAGTAATAATCATAAGCAGTAAAATAATGGAAATTGTGGTGGACAATAAAATAGTAACCGCGGTAGAAATTATCAAGATCATCAATAATAATATCACCTTAAACGATGTTTGGGTGATAATTGAATTATGGGTGATGTGGATATTGTATTCCATAAAAATGAATACCAATATTATTTTAATAAATGTTTATTCAATTATTATAATAAAGATAACTGCTTTGATTATGAAAGGTATTATCATGGTTAACGAAGCAGTTCGTGTAATGGCGATATCACTTTTTGATAACATTAGAAATATACCCGAAACGCAAAACAAAGGGATACGAAGTTGTATTCCTTTTGTTTAGATATCGGAATACCGGAGAACTGAACATCTTTTTTGTGAAGTTCTCCTTTTTATGTACTTAAAAAAAGGAAATTCAATCCTAAATTTGCACTATGTTTTCAGGCTCCGTAAATAAATTTCTTTCTAAAATATTCCGGCCTTTCCAACCCACCTACCAGCGTTTACTGGGCAAACATATCCATGTTTTGAATAAAGCTTACCCCTACCCTGTTAAGGTATTTCGCATTTCTTTCAAGTCGTTTGGAGTTTTGGCGGGATTTTTATTTGTTTTATACCTATTTATTTTGCTTGGTGCATTTGGATTAGTGCCTGATCGCAAAGAATTAAAGGAGATCAATAATTATACAGCTTCGGAGATTTATTCTCAGGACAGCCTTTTGCTTGGTAAATACTTTTTACAGAATCGCACCAACGCAGAGTTTGAAGATCTTCCCGACCATTTAATAAATGCATTGGTATCTACGGAAGACTCGAGGTTTTACGAGCATAATGGCGTTGATTTTGTAAGTTTCGTTCGCGTTCTCATCATGTCGATCATTTTGAATGATGATGCAGGAGGAGGAAGTACAATAACCCAACAATTATCGAAAAACCTATATTCCCGAAAAGATTACGGCCCTTTGACCATGCCTGTGAATAAATTCAGGGAGATGATTATAGCCGGCAGATTGGAAGATGTTTATTCTAAAGAAGAGATCCTTACGCTTTATTTTAATACAGTTCCTTTTGGAGAAGATTGTTATGGCATTGAAGCTGGAACACTGCGTTTTTTCAATACAGTCCCGGCAAACCTAACAATTGATCAAAGCGCTGTTTTAGTTGGATTATTAAAGGCAAATACAACATATAATCCGAGATTACATCCCGAAAAATCTTTAATACGCAGAAACACCGTTTTAAATCTGATGGTGATACATAAAAACCAGTATTTGCTGCAATCAGAAGCCGATTCCATTAAACAAATACCGATTACACTTAATTACAGAAGAGAAAATCAGAGTGAGGGATTAGCACCCTATTTCCGCGAATATTTAAAAACACAGTTGGAAGCATGGGCCGAAAAAAATCCCAAAGAGGATGGCACAGAATGGAATATTTATACCGACGGGCTTAAAATATACACCACTATTAATGGGAAACTGCAACAATATGCCGAAGATGCTATGACAGAACACATGGCATATTTGCAAAAACAATTTGATAAAAGCTGGGGTAAAACGGAACCCTGGAAAAACAGTAAAACCGATGTTGTAAATACCGCTAAAAAAAGAAGTGAAAGATATAAAGGATTAAAGGAACAGGAATATAGCGACAAGGGTATCACCAAAAGATTTGAAGAGCCTTTAGAAACTACAATTTTCACCTGGAATGGTGCAGAAGACACAATTCTTTCGCCACTCGATTCTCTTAAACACCATTTGCGTTATTTGCAGACAGGTTTTTTGGCCATGGAACCCAAAACCGGATATATTCTCGCCTGGGTTGGCGGAATTAACAATCAATTTTTTAAATATGACCACGTAAGGTCGAAAAGGCAGGTCGGTTCAACCTTTAAACCTATCGTTTACGCAGCAGCACTTGAAAATGGCACAGATCCTTGCGAATATATTCCAAATAAACAAACAACCTATGGCAATTGGACACCCGGAAATTCTGATGGTAAATATGGCGGATATTATTCTATGATGGGAGGATTGACCTATTCCGTGAACACTATTGCGGCTGACTTGATTATGAAGACCGGCGTTGAAAACGTTGTTGATCTGGCCAGAAAAATGGGCATAGAAAGTGAACTTCCTAAAGTGCCCTCTATTGCTTTAGGTACAGCGAGTTTATCGTTATTGGAAATGGTTACCGCATATGGATGTTTTGCAAACAGGGGTTTAAAGGTTGATCCACAATATATTGTAAGAATTGAAACTGCCAAAGGTGATACTTTATTTGTGAATGAAAGTGCTAAAAAGACTCGAGCAATGACTCAGGAAACAGCGGATATAATGATACAGATCATGAAGAATGTTGTAAACAAGGGCACTGCGAGTCGTTTGCGGGGAACCTATGGCCTCGGGATGGACATTGCAGGCAAAACAGGTACGACACAGGATAATACAGATGGTTGGTTTGTGGGATATAATTCGAGAATAGTTGCCGGAGCCTGGGTTGGTGCAGAAGATCCTGCTATACGTTGGAGATCCACTGCACTCGGTCAGGGAGCTGCTACTGCACTGCCAATATTCGGAAAATTCATGAACAAAAGCAGTCGCGATGCAGATACCCGAAAATATGTAACTGGTGGATTTACTGCACCAACAGATTCATTGATGTTTCAACTGGATTGTGGTCTCTGGATCCCGGATTCCTTGAATACGGATTCCATGGGATTTTTTCCAAGCATAGTCGGAAAAATTAAAAACTATTTAAATAAAAATAAAATTGATTCAATAGCACCTAATCAGGATACCATTATTCAAAAATTTCCAGGCGCAGAAGGTAATTAATTATGGCTATTTGGTTTAAAAAAGATCTCACCATTTCCCAGTTTTCTCATTGGGGTGATAATACAATGACCTCCCATATTGGTCTTGAATTTACAGAGTTGGGAGACAATTATTTAAGAGCAAAAATGCCCGTTGACCACCGCACAATTCAACCTTACGGATTATTACATGGAGGTGCATCAGTGGTGCTTGCAGAAACTTTAGGATCTGTGGCCTCTGCTTTGGTAATTGATCATGAAAATTTTATTTCACTTGGGATAGAAATAAATGCCAATCATGTAAGAAGTGCACGATCAGGTTATGTATATGGAACATGTAGTCCATTACATTTAGGATCTACCATGCATATTTGGGAAATAAAAATTACCGATGAAAACGAAAAACTGATCTGTGTAAGCAGATTAACTGTTGCAATAAAAAAAAGAGGAATTACAAAAAATTTAAACAATCCCGAATAAAAAAAGGGATAAAAAATAAACAGGCAAAATGTTAAACTCCTACCTTAAAGATTTTGAAAAAATTTATACCGAAAAAATTTACCCCGATCTTAAAAAAGCTGAACAGATCAGGAAAAAAATATTGCTTAATTATACCATCATCGGTACCGTTTTGTTTGGCGGAATGTTAGTGGAAGCAATTACCTGGATGTCGATAGCAATTTTTATCATTATTCTTTTTGTATTGGTTTATACGCGTTGGTATGGTATTCCGGTGAGTAAATATGAAAAGTCGTATATTCATGCAATTACCTCGAATATTATTGAATTTATTTATCCCGGATTGTTGGTTGATCATTCCAGTCATTTAAAATTGATCGAATTAAAAAATGCCCATATTATAACCGGAGAACCTGAATATTTTGCAGGAAAAAATCTCATACATGGAAATATTAACGGGCAAAATATCCGCATTTCAGAGATCACAGTCACATCAAAATATAAAAAAGAAAATGGCTTTGAACACACTTATGAATATTTTAATGGCATTGTGATAGTTGCAGATGCCAATCCGGAGATCAATGGCAATTTAATGATCTGTTCCAGCAACGAATTATTAAAATATTACCTGCCTATCATTAAGGATATAAAAATTGAAAATATTGAACAGGAAGAACTTACGGTTTTTAGTGATGATGATAATGCTGTAAAAAAATATGCAACGCCACAACTATTGAATGTGTTGCGGGAATATCATTTAAATACCGATAATAATGTAATGTATTCCGTAAATGAAACGGGTTTTTGCCTCGCCATTTTACACAACCGCAAATTCAATTATTTGGATCCTTCGGTATTTTCTACTGCGTATAATAAGAAGGTGGTGGAGATATATTATAGGGATCTTAGGTTTTTAATTGGCACTTTGGTGGCGGAGAAATGAATCAGATAATAAAAATATCATTACGTGATGTTAAAAAATAGATACTTAACCAATGAAAGATGCAATTGCTAATATTTCATAAATGGTTTATTTTACAAAGCATCACCCTTCCGTATTGTACATTGCACCTAAGCCAATTAATCACAAATCCGGTCCACGCTCACAATACCCCGGAGTGGAATCAGCCATATTGAGCAGGCTGTCGATGAAGAATTTTTCAAAGTCGCGCACGTCCAATTCGTTGCCACACCATTCGGTAACCAAATCGCCATCTATAGTCTGGGCGGTGCAAACTGTGCATTTTTCACAGGATGAAAGTCCATAAGCCAGTGTTATTAATATCGCAACATAGAGAGCAAGCCTTTTCATACTTTTGAATTTGAATACAAATATACGGTTTTGACAATAACGAAAATATTTGGGCTCCTATTGCGTCAACGCTTATGACTATATTTGTTCAACAATCTATACACTTTTAAACAAGAACTATGATCTTAACAACAACAAATAATATAGAAGGCAAAAACATAAAGGAATATTTAGGCATCGTAACCGGGGAAACCATAATTGGTGCAAACCTTTTCAGGGACATTTTTGCAAGTGTGCGCGATGTGGTTGGAGGCAGATCTGGTGCCTATGAAGAAGTTTTAAGAGAAGCAAAAGACATTGCACTGCGTGAAATGGGCGAAAAAGCCGAATCATTGAATGCAGATGCTGTAGTTGGGATAGATTTGGACTATGAAACGATCAGAAATGGTATGTTGATGGTTTCAGCCAGTGGCACAGCTGTTAAATTAGCCTAAACCGCACTCCTGCGGTTTTAAAACATTTAAAAAACGATTTTAACCGGCTTTTTATCATCATCTATGGCCACCATGGTAAAAGTGCCTTCCATAGCCTTTTCTCTGTGGTCGCTGTACATCTGTTCTATATATACTTCCACTTTTATAATTACACTTGTGGTGCCAATATGGCTAACCTTTCCAATTAATTCGGCAATTGTGCCTGCGGGGACCGGTTTGTTGAAATCTACCCTGTCGCTTGACACTGTTACCATTTTTTGCCTGCTGAACCGTGTTGCGGTAATAAATGCCACTTCATCCATCCACATTAAGGCAGTTCCACCAAAAAGAGTATCGTAATGGTTGGTTGTATTCGGAAATATCGCTTTAACAGTATGTGTTATGGAGTGATCTATCCTTTCTTTCATTTTATCCGTTGTCATACAAATTCGTTGGATGCAAAATTAAGCCTAACTTTGAAGAAACCTTGGCTAAATTATTAGCGTAAATTCAGAATTAACCATTACTTATGAAAAAATCAATATTTCTTCTGTTTTGCTTTTTTAATGTTATGCTTTTTGCAAAAACAGGTCCTGAAACGCCGGATACTAATATTAATGGTACCGCAAATAATCCTTCTGTAACTTTAAATGAATTTTTTAGTTCTGCCAATACATTTTTTAATAAATTTATTACTGCCGGCAAGGTAAATTATACTGCAATAAAACAGGATTCTGCTACTATTTATGAACTCATAAATTTTATCGGATCTGCGGATATTTCAGCATCAGATAAAAATACTAATACCGCATTTTATATTAATACCTATAATTTATTGGTAATTAAAACGGTTATTGAAAATATGCCATTAGCAAAACCAACAGATCTGCCCGGTTTTTTTGATGTAAAAAAACACGCAATTGCAGGTTCTTACATGACTTTGAACGACTTGGAGACTAAAAAATTACGCCCCGATCCAAGAGTACATTTTGTTTTAGTTTGTGCTGCAAAAAGTTGTCCGAAAATTATAAACGAAGCATACCTGCCTGATAAAGTTCAGGAACAACTTGATGCACAGACAAAAATTGCCCTTAATGATAATACTTTTATTAAAATTGATGAGAAAACTAAAACGGTTAAAATTTCAAAGATATTCGATTGGTATAAGGATGATTTTATTAAAGCATCCGGTTCTGCAATTAATTATATTAATAAATACAGAACCACGCCAATTCCGGGGTCTTATATAGTAAGTTTTTATGATTACGATTGGAGTTTGAATGGTAAATAGGTCATCAACTACAATAACTTATTTGTGGATGTAACGTATCCAGGATTCCTTCATTTTTCCGCGCATTACTGCAGGAATTTTATGTTGATCTCCCATCTTTCCTTCTTTTTTCATCCAATTATAAAATAATTTTGGAGAAAGAAATTCAACTTCAGGGGTCCCGAGATTTGCAGTCCTGGAAATCTTATAATCATTGTTTAGTAATTTAAGTTGTGCATCCAATTTTAATGCGAATTGCCTGCAGTTTGTATTTTCCTTTCCGGCTATAAACCATTTGTGATGATATCGGTTTTTATTCTGAACAGTTATAATCGTAAATTCTCTTGCCTCCATTTCAAAATGAGTAAGTGCTTTTTGTAATGCGGCATACATATTTTCCCATGAAAGATGTTCACCACAATCGCTGAGATAATGTTTCGTGCGCCCTGTAATTTTGATAGTTGCTTTTTTGGCATTAATGAATTTTATGGTATCGCCCAATAAATAACGCCAAGCACCTGAATTATTGGTGATCATTATTGCATAATCCACATCCTCTTCCACCTTATTAATGGTGATTGGATTTGCTAATGTTAACAAATTTCCTTCCTCATCAAAATTATTCTCATTAAATGGGATAAACTCATAGAAAATACTATTGTTGAGTAATAATTTCATTCCTTCATCTTTTTGAGAAGCAGTATAAGCAAAATAACCCTCTGATGCCATATACGTTTCGGCATAACCAATTTCTCTGTTAAATAATTTCTCAAATGCAGTTCTATAGGGTTCAAATACTATTCCCCCATGTATATAAAGATTGAGGTTAGGCCAGATGTCATGAATAGTTTCTACCTTATAATGTTCAATAATTTTATCTAAGACCATATATACCCAATTCGGGATACCACAAATTACCCCTACATTCCAATTTGGGGCATTTTTTACAATTGCATCAATTCGTTTGTCCCATTCTGCGATATTAGAAATTTCGTATCCGGGTTTATAATATTGTTTTGCGAACCATTTTGGTATAGCATGAGCTGCGCTAATTCCGCTCATATCCCCAAAATGTTTCCCATTGATTTCTTCAAGTGCTGTACTGCTGCCAATCATTAATACATGATTAGAAAATGTGTTTTGCGGCAAATCAAACTTTACCATGGTAAACATTTGTCGCATAGATGTTTTTCTTATCGATTTTATCATCTGCTTTGATACAGGAATGCATTTACTAGAGGCATTGGTTGTTCCGGAACTTAACGCAAAGTATTTGATCTTGCCTGGCCAACAGGTATCCCTATCCCCTCTTTTCATACGTTTCCACCATTCCTTATATATTTTTTCGTAGGTAAAAATAGGGACAAGCTTTTGAAACAAACTCAAATCATATTTTGCCGTTAATATCTGATCAAATAAATATTGTTTACCAAACTCGGTATCTTTTGCGGTATGTATTAATTTTTTAAAGGTTTTATATTGACTTTTGTAGGCATCTTTTTTATTTTTTTTACTTTCTTTGGAAAACGTTGCTGCCTTTTTAATTAATTTATCTGCAAACGCCATATTAATTATTTTTTATCTGCGACAAAAATAAATATTGAATAATATTAAAACTCAATTTGCATTTTTATTAACGGAGTATTAACACTAATCCCCTATTTTCTTAATATCCTGTTTACATTATACATTTTGCAATTGCTAATTTTCTCAAAATGTTAGGAAAAAATTAATATGCAATTGGAAACAATAGCATAAAATGGTTAAAATATGACTAATTAATTTATTACTTAAAGTTCAATTAAATATTTAAATACAATAAAATGTTCTTGCATTACCTAATTAAAAATTTATCTCCTATAAGTTAATTACAAAATAACCTGAATTCAGCATTAGGTTAATACTGTTCATTCATCTTTGCAAAAAAATTAAATATAAATGAAAAAAAATTACATTATCATTTCTTCAATTATTTTATTGTTGATTTGTGATCTAAGCGTAAATGCACAAATAATAGATCTGAAAAAAAGAGGCTCTTATACTACTGGTATATTTGATGAAGGAAGCACTGAGATCGCCGCATTTGATCCCTCCACAAATTATTTGTATTCTGTTAACGGTTTAACCGGCAATGTAGATGTTTTGGATATTTCTGACATAACACTTCCTACTCTGGCTTTTACCATTGATATTAGCGCCTATGGTGCCGGTGCTAATAGTGTTGCTGCAAAAAACGGAATTATTGTTATGGCAGTTGAAAACTATGTTAAACAAGACAACGGTATGGCTCTTTTTTTTGATGCCTTTGGAAATTACATCAATGGTGTTGAAGTAGGTGCGTTGCCTGACAATATTGTTTTTACTCCAAATGGAAATAAAGTTTTGGTAGCGAATGAAGGTGAACCGAGTGATGATTATCTGGTTGACCCACTTGGTACTGTTAGTATAATTGATATAACAGGTAGTGTTGAAACACTAGATCAATCTGATGTAACTACAATAGATTTTACTGCATTTGATCTTACAACTTTCACAAACGGTGTGCGTGTTTTTGGACCGGCTGCTGTTGCATCAAATGATTTTGAACCGGAATATATTGCAGTTTCCAAAAACTCCAAATTAGCTTATGTAACACTACAGGAAAACAATGCAATCGCGATAATTAATCTTCAAACACTTAGTGTGCAGATAAAAGGCCTTGGATTCAAAGATCACAGCTTACCAGGTAATGAAATTGATGGCACCGATAAAAATACCGGTATAACAAATATTGCAAACTGGCCTGTTTATGGAATGTATATGCCTGATGCCATTGAAAGTATAAGTTTAGCTGGTGGAAATTATTTAGTAATGGCAAATGAAGGTGACGTAAGAGACTACGACGGATTTCAGGAGGCATCAAGAATAAGCGGTTTGGTTTTAGATTCAATTATATTTCCCGATTCTCTGGATTTGCAAAATGAAAATGTAATCGGCAGATTAAATGTCACAACTACAATGGGAGATATAGATGCAGATGGCGATTATGATGAACTGTATGCATTTGGAGCAAGATCATTTTCTATAAGGAATACAAATGGCGATCTGGTGTATGATAGCGGAAATGAAATAGAAACCATTACAAACGAATACTTCCCATTAAATTTTAATTGTAGTAGTACAAGTAATACTAAAAAAGGCAGAAGTGATGACAAAGGACCAGAACCTGAAGGTTTGACTACCGCCAAAATTCTCGATAGTACTTATGTATTTGTTGGACTTGAGAGAATAGGTGGAATAATGGTATATAATATAACCAACCCCGTTTCTCCCTATTTTGTGCAATATATAAATGATAGAAATTTTGGCGAAACTCCGGGTGCAGGTACTGGTGGAGATCTTGGTCCTGAAGGTTTATTATTTATTTCTGCAAATAATAGTCCCAGCGGAAAAAATTTATTGGTGGTTTCCTATGAAATTAGCGGAAGTATAGGAATATATGAAACAGATATAACCTGTGGTTCAAATAAAGTTTTAGTTTGTTATAGTGGAATTACCTATTGCGTAAAACCCTCCGTAGCATCATTACTCTTAGCTTCAGGTGCTAGTTATGGTTCCTGCGAAGGGGAACGTTATGCTTACGAGGAAATGACCTTAGATATAGAGAATGAAGTAATGGCCATTTATCCAAATCCTGCCAACAATTTTGTTACTGTAACCTTAGGTGGATTTACAACCAGTAACATTAATTTGGAAATCATTGATATTACCGGAAAAGTGATCTTCACAAAGTTGATCTCAAATTCTATCACTGAAATTATCGAAGAAGAAATAAATGTTTCCGATCTGCCAACAGGTGTATATTTTATTTCAGCATTTGACGGAAAAATTACAAAAACTGATAAATTAGTTATTGAATAATAGCAAAATAGTTAACCTATGATTAAAAAGGCCCACTAAAAAGTGGGTTTTTTTATTCATAGTGATACTGTCATTTTTCTCGTCATTGAAGATTTATACATAATTAAATAAATTTTATCATGACTTCCGGGTGATTAGCTACTGAAACATGTAAGGCTTATCCTTTTTTCACAAATACAACAATTCTATTGCTATTTGTTCCCTTTAAATTATTGTGAACGCCCCAGATATTTGCGGTTTTAGTGAAATTTTGTGCATTAATGATAATATGTTTACAGGTAAATCCCGACTTTAATCCCATTGGCAAAACATATTCCTCCAACTTTATTTTTCCTTTTCGCACCTCTCCTACTTCAAATGCCAAAACGCCTCCGGGTTTTGTTATGCGGAATAATTCATTAAATACTTTTTGCATTACTTTCACCCAACCTTCAATTGTTTTCGACATAGTAATATTTTGTTCAATTGATTTAGTGTCTAAATCATTAAACCAACATCGCAACCAATTATCTTTAGAATATTGCACCACATCTAAAAATGGCGGTGACGTAATGGTCAACTGAACAGAATTATTTTTTATGGTTTTAGTATTTCCCGCATCCTTATTTAAAAAAATAGAATTGTGAGCCGCAGATCGCAAATGGTTTAATTGGATAACATTGATATCCTTTATAAGTGACCGTGATTTTTTTAAAATAAGATCTTTAGTGCTGCGATATTCCGGTTTTTGTTTTCGGTTTAAATTGATTTTTTTTTGTCGATCACGCGTAACAGCCTGATTCGGAGGTAAGGTGTAAACAGAAAAAAAACCAGGGGAATGACCGGTAAGCCTGTTTGTAGCTACCATACGAATCCATCGGTCTAAATCATCCTCCTTTTTCTCCTTTCTTCTTTTTTTCAACCATTGTCGCAGTTGCAAAATTTCATGAAAAGTATCCTTATGATAGAACATTGATAATTGATGTTCTTCTTTTATTACAGGTTCCTTTTTAATTTTATCAATTCTTTTCTCCAATGATTGCATGTCAGGAATATAGAGCCTTCCTTGTGATAAAATGGAACTTATCGGATTGATATCATTTGCAATAATATTTCTTCCCGACAAAGCGGCTTCAATAATTGTAGTGCCGCGGCCCGCAAAGGGATCATAAACAAAATCCCCTTTTTTGCTGTATCGCTGTATAAAATATTCAGGCAATGCTGGTTTAAAACAGGCTCTGTACGCTATTTCGTGCAGGTTATTGCCCTTTCGTTGCCCTGATGTCCAGAATTCACCGGTAAAAACATGTGTAACCTTATTCTGGAACCTTATCGTTGACTTAATAATCTTTGTGTCCATCTTCATAACCCATCCGGCAGAATATCCTCAAAAATGCAGCTTTTTTTAAGAAACATAACAATTTGTTCTGTGTAATTTGGAAAATCAAGAATAAATCCCAATATTTGCATCTAAAATATTATTATGCCCTACAGTAAAACACTCACATTTAATTCTCTCAACGACATATCTTTCGAGCCCTCAGCTGACGATATTAAGATCAAAGTAAGCGGAACATTGCTTGGTGCAATTAACAAAAGCTTTCCCGTTACAATATTTGTAACGGAAAGTGGTGGCACAAAAAGCATCACCTTGAAACAAATTGATACTTCTGTTTACACTGCCGGAAATACAGACGACCTTACTAAGGATACCATTTCATTTAACTACACTGATCTTCGCTGCAATTTGTTTATTGATGTATGTACAGGTAGCACTAACAGATATAAAACGATTGGCTGGACCGAAGATATGATAGGTCAAACTTGTATAGGTTCAGGTGGCGCAACATCCTATTTTGAAATCACCTCGGATCTTGAGCTAAAGGTGAAGATCGAACAGGTTAACTTCCCCAATAGTATCCAGAAATGGAGAATGGTAGCACGATATGCAACAAACGTGATGGTCAAGGAAACTAGTGCAAATGCATTGTGTTATTCCGGCCCATACTGTTATGCATGTAACTAATCAATCATATTTGTAATAGATTGTTTCTAAGATCAGCTTTTTTTCAATTTTACTTTTACACCATGCAAGCGTTTCTGACATCAGGATATAAATGTTTTCGTTTGTCTCATTTTTGAGTATCAAAAAAACCTCAAACATTTCATGGAATACTGATGTTAATTCATCTTTTGGTGTTTTGACCAATTTTTTAATATACGTGCAGAAAAGCTGTTCGAACTTTCCGTAGAGTTTTTCCTGCTTCATGGCACGAATGGTATTTCTGCAGAGTGACTCCATAAATACCAAATTGCCCAATTCAAAATGTAGCAACAATTGCATCATTTGAGCACCATGCTGCAATTCTGCTCTTGCACCAGATCTTTTTTCTAATACTCGTAAACAATGAACCAGTGCTTTCTCATAATCTTTTTTAATGAACAACATTACCATTATATTATAATTATTGATCAGAAAAAATGTTGCCGTAATTAATTTTTTATGTGTAGAACAAACTTTTTCAAATTCCTCAATTACGGACTCACTCAAATTAAACTTTCCCGTATTCATAATATATAATAATTTATGATGAATAACTGATACGGCTATGGATACCTCATCTTTCAATTTATCCTTTGGTAAGTTGCTAAGCTGTTCAATTACTTTTTCAAACTCATCATAAATACCTGCTTTATGCGATGCAGCCAAATAATTTGCCAGGGCATCAATGTAGTTGTGATTTACATTGTATTTGTGTTGCGGATAACTTTCAAACAGTTCAACAATTTTCTTGTTGTATTCAAATTGACCTTTAACATCATTATTAAATCGGCTTAGAAGGTTATGACTGCGCAAAAAAGAAATTTTTTCTGTAAATGTCTTTAATGCAGTATAATCTTTCAGCAGATCATGATCTCTATAAGCTGTGTACTCCTTTAATACTGCTTTGTCTTGTAACAAGGGATCCATAATTATTTGCGCCCAAAGCGTGTATGCAATTCGCCCGAGATCTGCTTCATTATTTAAATGGTGCAAAACTTTAACCTCTTCATTATGAATTTCCTCAATTTTCCGCATTGGGTCTCCGCCGGTATATTTTAGGGCATAAACACGTTCTCTTTGGATTATTGCAAGCAGTAGATACATCAGATCATGTGTATAGGCTAATTCTTTTGCACGTTTCATCGTTTTTGCGCGCATGCCTATCAAACCCTTTTCCGTGTAGAATAACTCATCCTGTATCAGATCAAATACTTCTGTAGCAACATCTTTTTCCGACCGATAGAGCCGCATACTTTTCATGATCATGTCGTGTAAATACACTTTAACACGAGGCAACATTTCAATCTCCGCTTTTACTTTTAATTTCTTTTTTAAAAGATGTTCATCATAAATTACCTCCTGACCGTCGATAAGGTCAAATACCTTTAAATAGGATTTTGATTTTCCGGAACCCTGCCTGTCCGCAAATAAACGGAAATATCTTTTTTCGCTCGAATTCAGCGATTTTATCAATAAATACAGGTCGTCTCCGGGTATATTCATGGTCAATTTTAATGTTTTGTAAATATAATCACTTAAACGACGTGTGCTAATTTGAAAATTAGACTAATGTCACAATTTACAGAAAACATTGTCCTTTATGCATTTCAACGGAATAACAATTTAACTTTATTTATATATATCTGTTGGAAGTTGTATATTATATCAAAATTTGGTTTTCCGGCATCTGTTTACCAAAATATCTTTGGTTCTGTAATCAAAAACAACACGACTAATGAAAAGCAAATTACACCTTATCGAAGCTGATCTACTGAATCCTGTAGCCTTCAGCGAACGCGAAACTCAAATCCTACAATTAATTGCAATCGGTAGAACTTCAAAAGAAATTGCAGACGAACTTTTTTTAACAATTCACACTGTAGATTCTCACAGGCGAAGAATGATCAAACGGGTAAAAGCCAAAAACATTTTCGGTGTATTCAATTACACCATTCGTTTCGGCATAGTTAACCCAATGGTCTTCAGCGACCCTTATCTGGTATAGACCTTAAAAATAGAAGAGGAAACACAAAACACCCTGCTATCCCAAATTTAATATTCTCACCTAAGGCTGTGAAACAAAGCCGTTCTGTAATTGGAACGGCTTTTATTTTTTATCGGGTCAAACGGTATATTTGCACCTATAAATGGAAATTTTTGAATACATATTTTACCTAGGTGTAATTAATATTGTTTTTTCTGCAGGTTGGAAGATACTGGCTACAATTATTTCTTCTCTGTTAAATGATATTGGAATAAATAAAGAAACTTCCTTTCTCGTATTCAAAACACTTGGTTATTATATACTGGTGTCAATGGCTGCAATGGTTACAGTTACACACATGGAACAAACCTACAATCTTGCAGCAATGGCTTATGCAATAACCGGTACCTTTGTAATCTATGCTACCATAGCGAGCAATCTCGAACGCAACAGATGGCGTGCCGTTATGAATTATGAAAGAAAACGCATTCGCGTAATGCGATTTGACGGCTATTTATTAATGGCATGTATTGTTCTTTTCATTGTTACGCTATTAAAACCGGAGATCGCAAACATCCCTCCACATACTTGGATATTAACTACTATTGATAAAATATTTAACACCTCTATCCTGAAATATATCATCGGATTTTTTGCTTTCTTTTATATGCTCAATATTATTTTCAGAGGAATTAAAGCATCAGATGAAGTTTTCGCCCTCCTGTTCAATCGCAAACGCAATAAAACAACAACAGGAACGCAAAATGATGATGGAAGTTACACTGAATACGAAGAAGTAACAGATGACAACACCACACTTCCAAAATAATATTATACAACATGCCGTTTAGTAAAAAACCCAAATGGTAAGAACTTCATTATTCCTTTTAGTTTTAATTATCTGTCAAAACCTCTTAGGCCAGCAGGTGCAATGGGCTTCCACTGTTGTGCGATTTTCTACTGAATATTCCAGAACACAATATTCTGCAAAACAAGTTATCGGGAAACCCAATAAATTACCGGCATCCGGTGAAAGTATGGTGGCATGGGCTGCCTCAACACCTGACAATCCCAATGGTGAATTTATTCAGGTGGGATTTACAAATCCACAAAAAGTTAAACAAATAGGTGTTGGTGAAAATAATTGTCCGGGTTCTGTAAAGGAAATAATTTTATTTTCCACTGATGGCAAAAAATATTCTGTTTATAAAAATGATACCATAACTCCCGAATTTACTTCAGGAGGCAGAATATTCAGAGTATTTATTCCGCTTACCGATTATTTGGTGAGTGCGGTAAAAGTAGTTTTAAATACGAAAGCAATTCCCGGAATGAATCAAATAGACTGCATCGGAATTTCGGAAAGTGACGAACCTATCAAAGCAAAAATTAATGAAGCAACCTATACGGAGGAAGTGCCAGATCCCGAAAATCTTGGACCAACAGTAAATTCCAACGCTGATGATATGTTCGCATTTATTGCACCGGATGGAAAAACATTGTATTTCGCCCGCAAAAATTATATTGAAAATACTGGGGAGGCTCTTCGAGATGATATTTATGTTTCCTTCCTCGAAAACGGAAAGTGGACACAGGCAAAAAATATTGGAAAACCTTTAAATAACGATCAGCACAACTACGTCTCCTGGATAAGTCCCGATGGAAATAATCTGCTTCTAGCAAATAATTATGAAAAAGTGAAACAGGATATTTCAGTCTCCAAAAAAAATGACAAGGGTTGGTCATTTCCCAAAGCATTAAAAATAAATGATTTTTATAACGACAATGAATTTTCCTGTTATCATATGAATACCGAAGGAAATGTAATTCTTATGAATATTGTAAGACCTGACAGCTATGGTGATATGGATATTTATATGAGTCGATTACAACAGAACGGAGTATGGACCGAACCAAAAAATATTGGCAACACCATCAATTCTGCCGCTGTGGAGGGAAGTGTTTTTATTGCAGCAGATAATAAAACAATTTATTTTGCATCCAATGGCATTAGTGGTTACGGCGGTTACGATATGTTTATGAGCAAACGTCTCGACGATACCTGGCTGCATTGGAGCGAACCTATTAACCTCGGAAAAAAAATAAATTCTTCCGGTCACGATTATTATTATACAATTCCGGCAAGTGGTGATTATGCCTATTTTTCTTCTACTGCTAACTCTTATGGAAAGGCGGATCTGTTCCGAATAAAATTACCGGAAATACTTCAGCCGGAGGCAGTTACCTTAATGAAAGGAAAAATAATTGATGCCGAAACCAAAAAAGAGATTAATGCAGAAATTGAATTTGGTGGATTGATTAGTGAGGAGCCAAAAGGAATTGCTACAACAACGGAAGGCGGATATCAGATTATTATACCGGAGGATAATTATAATGTAACAATTAAAAAACCCGGTTATTTTCCTGTGACAAAAACACTAGAAGAAAATTTAGATTTTGAAGAGCAGGATTATAATACGGAAGATGCGTTGGAAACGATAAAACACGATATTAAAACCGAATTGCGTGCAGAGATAAAAACCAAACCACTTTCAGAAGATGAAATTATTAAAGAGGTAAATAAACGTGTTGAAGAGGAACTGACCACTACAACAACACTGGAAAAGGACAGTATTATTAAAGAAATAACCGGAGAATTAAAGACCACTAAAGATACACTTTATTCGGAGGTCACAGAAGATATTGAAATGATTCCGATCCGCGCAGGCACAATTATAAGACTGGATAATATTTTCTTCGAGGCAAATAAATCTGATCTTATGGAGGAATCATTTGTTGCCTTGGAGGGGGTTGTTGAATTTTTAAAGAGCAATCCGAATATTTACGTGGAAATAGGCGGACACACCAATGGTTTGCCAAACGATGATTTTTGTTTTAAATTATCAAACGCCAGAGCTAAAAGTGTTACAGAGTATCTTATTTCAAAGGGTTTAAAACCCGATCATATCACCTGGAAAGGGTACGGCAAAACGGAACCCATAGCAGATAACGCAACAGTTGCCGGACGCAAAAAAAACCAACGAGTGGAATTAAAAATCATTAGTGTGGAGTAATATTTCCGCTTTCGATATGTTTTTCAGGTAAACTTCTTAAGTATTTCTTGTTTACTTTCCTTTATATCCTCACAAACAATTATTTTAGCATCTCTAAAAAATAGACATGACTTCAAAAATAACTTACGATGTATCAACTCCAAATCCTCACACACATTATTTTGATGTAGTATTAAGTTTGGAAGGTTTATCAGAAATGACTACTGACCTTCAAATGGCGGTTTGGACTCCCGGTTCTTATATGGTAAGGGAATATGCAAAAAACGTAGAACAAATAAAAGTTTATGGGGAAGATGGCAGCGAATTGCCCGCAGAGAAATTAAATAAAAATAACTGGCGTGTAAATAATGCAGGAAAAAATTTCAAATTTCAATACAAGGTATATGCATTTGAAGAAACAGTGAGAACAGGGTTTTTGGATGAATCGCATGCGTCAATAATTCCAGCTGCATTATTTATTTTTCCTGTTGGTATTGATGTGCCGGTATTAATACAGTTTCATCCATTTTTTATATGGAAAAACATCTCTACTTCTTTAGAAATGGTGGATAATGACCAATGGAAACGTATTGCCCCAAACAGCGATATTTTAATCGACAGTCCCATAGAAATAGGCAACCACAGTATACACAAATTTATAGCTGCAGGGGTAGAACATGAATTGGCTATTTATGGAGAAGGCAATTATAATACAGAAAAAATTGAGTCTGATATTATTAAGATCATAAACGCAGAAGTTTCTGTTTTCAGACATCATCCTTGTACAGATGACAAATATTCCAACAATCGTTACGTATTTATCTTGCAAAACAGCAACACCGGCAGAGGAGGATTGGAACATCTTAATTCCACCAGCTTAATTTATAAACGATTGGGTTATACTCCAGAAAGCAGTTATCGGGAATTCATCAGTTTGGTGAGCCATGAATATTTTCATCTTTGGAATGTAAAACGATTGCGTCCTGCTGCACTTGGTCCATTTGATTATACTTCTGAAAATTATACAACTTCTCTTTGGATAGCGGAAGGATTTACAAATTATTACGATGATATTATTTTGCGCAGGGCAAATATTATCACAGAACAGAATTATCTCGAAATAGCAGAGAAAAATATCAACGATGTGGAAAATGCGCCCGGCAAAACAATACATCCTGTTGCACAAGCAAGTTTTGATGCATGGATAAAATATTATCGCCAAAATGAAAATAGCAATAATGCTCAGGTAAATTATTATACAAAAGGAGGAATACTTGCCATGTTATTGGATATGCAGATCATCGCGCACTCAGATGGAACGCACTCCCTTGATGAGGTGATGCGGGAGGCATACGAAACCTTTTACTTAAAAGAAGATCGCGGATATACTGAAACAGAATTTAAATTAATTCTGGAAAAATATACCGGAGTTGATCTTACCTCTTTTTATGCTGATCATGTTTTTGGAACAGTTGCAATTGATTACCAAAAATATTTTGAACCACTGGGAATCACCTTAGAAAATATTATAAAAGACACAGTAGAAACTGACCTCGGCATAAGTATTAATGACAAAAATATCATCACCCAAATAAGAAAGAATTCTTCCGGAGAAAGGGGGAAATTAAATGTAAATGATGAAATAATTGCTATCAATAATTTTCGATATACCCCTACCCTACTTTCCACCATAACTGAAAATATATTTCCAGGAGCATTTCTAATTTGCATTGTAAATCGCGGAGGAATTATTCAAAGTTTTGAAATACAATTGCAAAAAACTGATAAGGTGAATTATAAAATTATTATTGACGCCTCAATATCTGAACGGCAAAAAAAAATATATGTAAAATGGTTACATCTCAGCTAAACAGTCGAATTGTTCACAATAAATCAATTCAAAATGATTATTCAGATCAGAAAGTTGAAAAAAATGAAATCCACATTCTAAATTAATTGCCTTACAATGTTTTTTATATTTTCTTTTTGTGCGCTTTGTGTCTCCGTGGGACAACATTATTTTTCCCAATAAGAGACACAAATAAACAACGGGAATGATTGTGCGTGAAAAAAAATGTCTCGCAAAGGCGCAAAGAAAAAATAAATGCGATCTGCATTTTAAACACATACTACATCTTTGCGACTTTGCGTAAAAAAAAATGTCTCGCAAAGGCGCAAAGACGCAAAGAAACAGCCGGAATGAATGTGCATAGAAAAACATATCACACATAGAATATAAGGATATAAAGTTTTATAATAATTGCCTAATAATGTTTTTTTTACTTTTCTCTTTGTGGTTTGTGGGAAACCATTTTTATAGAAGTTGGCTAATTGTAAACTTTAAGATTTTTTGTAAATAGTTCCGGCATCACTTTGAGCGGTTGGTAAAATGGTAATTTCCTCCAGATTAACATGAGCCGGGCGACTTGCCGCAAAATATACCACATCTGCAATATCTTCCGCTTTTAATGCATCATAACCCGAATAAATATTTTTCGCTTTTTCTTCATCTCCATTAAATCGCACTATACTGAATTCCGTTTCTGCTAAACCCGGAGAAATATTGGTCACTTTAATTCCATAAGGTAACAGGTCCATGCGCAATCCTTTGCTCAAAGCAGTTACTGCATGTTTGGAAGCGCAATATAAATTGCCCATTTTATAGACTTCCAAACCTGCTAAAGAAGAAATATTAATAATATGGCCTGATTTTTTTTCCATCATCCCTACTACCAAAAATTTAGTAACATACATTAATCCCTTCAAATTTGTATCAATCATTGTTTCCCAATCTTCGATATTGCCATCCTGAAAAAGATCGCGACCTGCAGCAAGTCCTGCATTATTAATTAAAACATCAATATTTTTCCATTCGGCGGAAAGTGTATTTATTTGTTTTTCCACATCCATTTTATCGCGTACATCAAATACCAAAACAATTACTTTTACGCCAAACGATTGTTCCAAAACATCTTTTAATTTTTCCAAACGCTCCCTTCTCCGTGCACAAATTATCAGATCATATTTTTGAGATGCGAATTTTTCAGCACAAGCATTTCCGAATCCCGAACTGGCCCCTGTTATAAAAGCAATTGGCATATAGTAAGTATTTAAGAGGCAAGATTAATTAAAATTCAGCACTAGCACAGCAACATTTTTTTTTAGTCTGCGCAATTCTCCGGTTCGTCTATATTTTTAACCTCTTAATCGGCAGTTCTTTGATTAGCTCAAAAAACCGTTGTTTCTTTGTAAAATATAATAAACAAAATATCGTCCTATTGGTTATTAAGATCAACAGATTACTATGAAAAAAATATTTACCCTTTTTTTATCCCTTTGCAGTATCACACTAACATTTGCCCAAACCACTATCAGCGGCAATGTATCCGACACGAAAAAGGAAAAACTTCCCGGTGCCAATATCATAATTAAGGATACCTACGATGGCACAACAACCGATTCTATAGGAAATTTTACCTTTACAACCTACGAAACAGGAACTCAGATCCTTATCGTTTCCTTTATTGGATATGAAAATTATTCCGATACCATTAAACTTTCTGCAACAACAATAAATTTGGACATTGTCCTAAAAGAGATGTTCAACGAATTGAATGCAGTTGTAATTTCAGCTGGAGCATTTGAAGCCAGTGATGAAAAGAAGAACACCATTCTTAAACCCTTGGATATTGTTACCACAGCAGGTGCAGAGGGAGATATCTATGGAGCCCTGGAAACCTTACCCGGAGCCAGTAAAGTTGGAAATGACGATGGATTATATGTTCGCGGGGGAAGCGATTACGAAACAAAAACAATTATTGATGGAATGCCTGTAAATAACCCCTATTTTTCTACTGTGCCCGACGTACCATCCAGAGGACGTTTTCAACCATTTATGTTCAAAGGAACCGTTTTCAGCACAGGTGGATATTCTGCAGAATACGGACAGGCTCTCTCCTCTGCAGTAATTTTAAACACAGAGGATATGCCTGATTTTAGCGCATCGGGAGTAAGTATTGCACCCATTTTTCTTGGTGCATTTCATACCCAAAAATTCAATAAAGATAAAACTGCATTAGGTGGAGGTTTTAATTACACCAATCTGGCTTTATTTGATGAAGTGTATAATCCTGCAACCTTTGAATGGATAAATAGTGTGGAAGCAATAGATGGAAGTTTATTTTTCAGACAAAAAACCTCTCAAACAGGGTTATTGAAAGTATATTTTCAGAAAGAAAGTTCAAATTTCAGTCTTCGCACACTCGATATCGACAGTTTACCGCAAACTGACGACATTGAGTTAGGAAATAACTACAATTATTTTAACGCATCGTGGCGCGAATTGCTAACAGATAAATGGGGTGTTAATGCAGGTGTGAGTTACAGTAAAAATAATGATGATATAGTTGTGGATGGATTTGATGTTGGCAGGGCTGATGAAACGTATCAGGCAAAAATTACCTTTAACAATGAGATCACCAAAAAAATAAAAATACGTTACGGAGCCGAATATCAAAATCAACATTTCGAACAAAAAGCAGGAATATTAAATTTCGGAATTGACGATGATTATTTCGGAACCTTTGTAGAAAGTGATATTTTTATTACCAATGATATTGCAGGAAGAATAGGTGTTCGCGCAGAATATTCAGAGGCCCTGGGTAAATTTAATTTAGCACCTCGTGTATCGCTTGCATATAAAACGAGTAAAAATGCACAAATATCTTTTGCTTACGGCGATTTTTATCAGACTCCGCAACCAAACTATTTATATGTTGCAGAAACGAATCCCCTCGCCTATGAAAAAGCAACACATTACATTTTAAATTATCAGTACATCACAAACGAACGCACTTTCCGCATTGAGGGATATTATAAAAAATACAGCGATCTTATAACACAGGATTCTTTTAATCTCGAAAATTTTTATTTCGATTATTCCAATCAGGGATATGGTTTTGCACAGGGAATTGATCTATTCTTCCGCGATAAAAAAACGATCAAATATGCAGATTTCTGGATATCCTATTCCTTCCTCGATACAAAAAGAAAATTTTCGAATTATCCGGAAGAAGTTACACCAACTTTTGCCGCACAAAATATTTTAAGTTTAGTATATAAACATTATATTCCTTCCATAAACACACAGGTTGGAGCAACCTATAGATATATAAGCGGATGGCCTTATTATAATCCAAATGCAGAGGAATTTCTCAGCGATATTTCTCCCGCACTGCATAACCTTGCCGTAAATGCAAGTGTACTTACAAGTTTATGGGGCAACTTTACCGTATTCTTTATTTCCTGGGATAATGTTTTACAACTTGATCAGATCTATGGTTACCAATATTCATCAAATGGTGAAAATATGATCGTGAGTCAGGCTCCGATTAAAAGCACACTATTTTTCGGAATATTTATGTCGATACTTTATGGAGATGACAGAAGGGTGAATGATATCGATATTGATAAATCGGCAGAATAATTGCTAGGTAACATTTTAATTTAAATCATTAAATTAATATCTATTCAAAATACATCAAAATAAAAATTATGAAAAAACTACTATTCATTTTAACAATTACTTTAACAACATCAGCAGTATTTGCACAAAGTGCGAAGTACAACGATGCTATGACAAAAACGCTAACGGAAATGGATACGCTCCGTTTAGCCGATCAATTCATGGCAATTGCAAATAAATTCGAAAGAATAGCGATGGTGGAAAAAAATATGTGGCTTCCTTATTATTATTCTGCGTTAGCGCGTTGCACAGCTGTTTTTATGTATAACGACAATGCAAAAACAGATGCTATTTTAGACGTAGCAGAAAAACATGCAAAAATTGCAGATTCACTTCAACCTAAAAATTCGGAAGTGCTGGTTTTAAGAAGTATGGTTTTAGGTGGTCGAATAATGGTTGATCCAATGTCTCGCGGACAGTCGCTCGGAATGCAAAGTATGATGTTAATGAGTGAGGCGATGCAAATAGACCCCACTAATCCAAGGGCCTATTATATGTTAGGGCGGTCTTTATTTTATACACCACCTCAATTTGGCGGCGGAAAAGATCAGGGTTGTGAAATGTTTACCAAGTCGAAAGCGAATTACGCAATTTTCAAACCTGCAAGTGCCTTACATCCAAATTGGGGGGAAGATCAGGTGGATGAAATGTTGTTAGAGTGCGCACCTCCAAAGGATCCTGCTACCGGTGGCGATAAGGAATAAAACATCTCAAAATATTTTAAAGATCCTGCCGATTGGCGGGATCTTTTTTTGACCGAAGTTTCAATATCATCTCTGTGTAAAGATTAGTTATAAACTTTGTTAAGTTTAATAAATAATAACAATATTAGTTACCTTTGGTTTATAAAACTTATAATCAAAAATTATGAAAAAAATTTACCTCTCATTACTACTCGTTCTCGGAATTGTAGTTTTTAGCAACACGAATGCTAAAGCGCAGCTGGAGAACGGAACCATAGCACCTGATTGGACCTTAACGGACATCAACGGCGTGCAGTGGAACCTTTACACTTTGCTTGATGAAGGCAAAAGTGTGTTCATCGATTTTTCGGCTGTTTGGTGTGGCCCATGTTGGAGCTATCACAACACCGGTAATCTGGAAACTCTATATGAAGATTACGGACCTGATGGAACCAACGAAGTAATGGTTTTTTTTATTGAAGGTGATGGTGCAAGTACCATCGATGAATTAAATGGAATTGGAGCAGGAACGCAAGGTGACTGGGTTAGCGGAACAGGCTATCCTATAATCTTAACTCAGGCAGGTGATCCTAGTTATTCCGTAGTTCCTGATTATGAAATTGCTTATTTCCCAACTATTTACCGCGTTTGTCAAAACAGGATCATCGAAGAAGTTGGACAAGTTTCCACAGCAGTACTTTACGCTTCTATTGATGATTGCGCTTCTGCTTCTGTTAATGTTGACCCAAGTATCCTTACCTACGACGGACCGGTTATCGGTTGTTCAGAGGTAGATCTTGAAATTACTATTCAGAATATGGGTTTTGATCCACTTACAGCATGCACAATCACCGCATTTGATGGCGCTACTGAAATTGCGTCTATAGCCTGGACAGGTAATCTTACCACTTATCAGATTGACAACGTAAGCTTAGGAACTGTTTCTTTAACTGATGCTAGCACAGATATCGAAATTCGCATAACTTCAGTTGATGATAACGACTTGAATAACAGCATCGAAACTACTATCACCTACGAAGATGATGTAACTGTTGTAATTCACCTTGAAGTTAAAACTGATGAATATCCAACTGAAACCCGTTGGGAATTGGTTGATGAGAGCACCGGCGATGTATTATATGAAGATGGACCCTATTCAAATGGTGAAAATAGCGAGATCGTTTATGACGAAGATCTTATCTTGCCAGGAGTTGGATGTTACACCTTTACTTGCTACGATGCATACGGTGATGGCCTTTTAGGAGCTGCTTACTATAAAATATTTGCTTCTGATGGTGGTTTGATCACTTCCGGTGGCGAAAATGTTGGGTTTGAAAAATCCGATGCATTGAAAGTAAATAACGAAACTGCTATTGAAGACATAGCTGCTTTAAACGGTGTTTCCTTATATCCTAACCCTGCAAATACCTCTTTCACTTTTGATATCAATATGAATCAAACTGCTGAAGTTGCTATTAGCGTTGTGGATATTTATGGAAAAGTGATCGCTAACATAGCTAATTCAGCTTTGGTTGCCGGTTTACATTCTTTTGAAGTATCTACCGAAAATATGTCAAATGGTATTTATTTTGTGAAAATGACAGAAGGCGGAAATAACGCGGCTGTTAAATTCACGGTTTTCCATTGATTTCAATCAATATACAATACACAAAAACTCCTGCCTAAAAACAGGAGTTTTTTTTATTGGGCAAATCCGGATCAATTTTCCACAAATTAATGTATACACATTAAAATTTGGTTATTAATAATATCCTTATATTTGTTACCTAATAAAACTATTATGATGAAAAAATTCCTCTCTATTATCCTCCTGTCTACTTCCCTTTTACTGATCAGCACTAAGGCTGATGCACAGTTAGAAGAAGGTAGCATAGCGCCTGACTGGACACTTACCGATATTAACGGTGTTCAATGGAACCTCTACACCCTTTTAAATGAAGGTAAAAGTGTATTTCTGGATTATTCAGCCGTATGGTGCGGACCATGCTGGAGTTACCATACAGGTGGCAATCTGGAAGCTTTGTATGAAGATTATGGTCCAGACGGAACAAATGAGGTGATGGTATTTTTTATTGAGGCTGATGGTTTCAGCACTATTGATGAATTAAATGGTATTGGCGCCGGAACGCAGGGCAACTGGGTTGCAGGTACACCCTATCCAATTATTTTAACAAATGTTGGTGATGCAAGTTATGATGCAGTTAGCGATTATGAAATAGCATATTTCCCTACAATTTATCGCGTTTGCCCCAACAGAATTATTAAAGAAGTTGGACAGGTTTCTGAAACCGTTCTTTACAATTCTATAGCAAGTTGCGAAATTGCAAGTGCCTCTATAGATCCAAGTATCATGGCATATACAGGGGAAACTGTTGGCTGTTCAGAAGTGGAATTATCTATCAATATGCAAAATATGGGTTTCGATCCACTTACATCTTGCACAATTAAAGCATTTGAAGGTGCAACAGAATTACTTTCTTACGATTGGTCCGGCGACCTGAGCATTTACGAAATGGAAGAGATCGTTATTGGCTCTATAACTTTAACTAGTGCTGAATCTGATATCGATATTGAAATAACATCACCTGATGATATTACAGATAATAATACTGTTTCAACAACTATTAGTTATGAAGATAATATCAGCATGGTAATACACCTTGAATTTAAAACAGATAATTATCCTACGCAATTGCGTTGGGAAGTGATAGATGAAAGCACAGGCGAACAGATCTACGAAGAGGGTCCTTATACCAATGGAGATAAAAACGAAATTGTTTTTGATGAAGATATTACCTTACCGGGTTTAGGATGTTACACATTTAATTGTTTCGACACAGGTGGAGATGGCATTACCGGTTCTGGATATTTTAAATTATTTAATGATGCGGGGGGATTAATTGTTCAGGGAACTGAAAATGTAGGTTACAAACAAGCAGTAGCGTTAAAGGTTGCAAACGAAACTGCAATTACCACTATTGCTGCTGTTTCTGCATTCAGTATTTATCCTAATCCTGCACAATCAGAATGCACAATTAATTTTGATCTTGCTACTTCAGAGGAAATGAATATTGCTGTTGTTGATCTTTTAGGGCGTGAAATTAATTCCGTAATAAACAGTAATTTATCTGCCGGTGATCATTCTTTCACTATTGATATTACAAATTTTGCAAATGGTATTTATTTCGTGAAAATGGAAAGTAATGGTGTAAATCAAACTGTGAAGTTTGTAGTTGCACATTAATTAAATAGATATTTTAATAGGAGACCCTTCCAATTTTGGAGGGGTTTTTTATTTGAAAAAAACGCCTGCATTAATCATGACCTTTAAATGGCCAAAAGTTTAATATACTAATTATCCATTTCACCTTCGACCCTGAAAGTGTCAAATTTTTATAATACCAACCTCACACAGAAACGAAGATAACGAAGGGGTCGCATGTTTTGCTTAAACAGCAACACCCTACATCAAAAATAAATATCCTAATAACATGGTAAATAGTGTAATGATGAACGCACCCGATATATCCAACCAAAATCCTGCTCGCATCATTTGACGTGCAGATATCTTTTCTGTTGCGAATACTATCGTATTTGGCGGTGTCCCGACGGGTAACATAAAGGAATAACTTGCTGCAATAGTTATAGGTAATAATATCATTAATGGCGGCAAACCAAGTTGTATCACAACAGGAATCATGATCACCATAAATACGTTTACTGTTGCAGTGTTGGAGGCAAATTCAGAAAATAATGTGGTGATAACACATAAAATAAAAATGAGCAACCACAATGGTAAATTTTGCAGTCCGATCAAATTTCCTGCTATCCATTTATCTAATCCGGAAACCTCCACTCCCTTTGCCAACGCAAATCCACCACCAAATAAAAAGATGATACCAATGGGAATTTTTTTAACTTCCTCCCACGTTACAATCGTGCTGTCTTTAATATTTTTAGATGGAAAAAACAATAAAACACCAGCCATAAAAATGGCAACATAACTTTCCCCAACAAAATCACCATTTGGCAATAAATGTCGCCAACCATACATTGTAAAACTTCCGAAATCTTTATCGTCGAGTGTTATCCATAATAAGATTGCAATACCAAAAACGATGGATATCACCTTTTCTTCAAACCCGAGTTTTCCCAACTTAATTTTTTCGTCACGACAAAAATTCATGTCAGGTTTTAAATGATCGCTATTCCTTAAAAATAATACACGAAATAATACGATCATGATCGTCAACATACACAAACTCATCGGAAATACCATCACGAACCAATTGGAAAATGTAAGCGGAGTACCATCGGGAAAACTATCGTCGTAAAAGTTTTTCATCACCATATTAGGTAATGTTCCAACTAATGTTGCAGTACCTCCTATGGATGACGCAAAAGATACTGCCAGCAATAACGCTGCTGCCAATCCTGTTTTCTTTTTATCATCTCCGCCATGTATCTGATCCACCACAGCTAAAACAATGGGTAACATCATTAAAGTTGTGGAAGTATTATTCAGCCACATACTGATGAAATAGGCAGTAATCGAAAATCCGAATAATAAACGTCCGGGAGTATTTCCAAATTTTAAAAGAATATTAAGCGAAATTCTTTTGTGTAAATTCCATCGTTCAATTGCAAAGGTGAGAATGAATCCACCGATGTAAAGAAAAATAACATCCTTCATATATTGAGGAGCAACATCTTTAATATCCATAATGCCTAATAATGGAAATAAAATAACCGGCATCAGACTGGTAACAAAAATATTCACCGACTCCGTTATCCACCAATAAGCCATCAATACCATTACTCCGGCTGCTTTGCAAAGCATCAGGTCATTTCCCTGTGCAGAAAGTATATAAGCAGCCAAAAATCCTAATAAAGGGCCGGCCAGTAATTTCAATTGTTTCCCCATAAATAAAACCTAAATGTGCGAAATACATGGGAGAAAAAAAAATATTGAATTAACACCTGGTATAAGATGTTTGAAATATCAAATAATCAATTCTCCCCAATAAACAAAAATGCAATTTTTTTCATTCTAAACTGGGTGACATTGTTCGTACGCAAGTTATATCGGTAACATCAAATCACAAAAAAACAGAAATTAAGCAGGCATGAAACATTGGTATCCACACACAAAAAAAAGATTCAAAGTGATTTGTAAAATCTATAATTCAAATTGTTTATAACACGAAAATTTTAGTAAAAACTCCCCGAAAAACATACTTTATCCTGATTTGAATTTAGGCAGTAAACAATCAAATGAATTTATAATTTTGCACTATGCAGGAAATTATTGAAAGGGCCTGGTCAAACAGAGCCTTATTAAAGGAGGAAAATGTTCAGAAAACCATTCGTGAAGTGATATCCCTATTGGATATTGGAGAAATACGCATTGCGGAAAAAATTGACGAGAACTGGCAGGTGAACGAATGGATAAAAAAGGCGGTGATCCTGTATTTTCCCATTCAGCAAATGCACACGATGGAAATTCCTCCCTTTGAATTTCACGATAAGATCCCTTTAAAAACCGGATACGCAGCCAAAGGAATTAGGGTAGTTCCGAACGGAATTGCCCGATACGGCAGTTTTCTTGCGCCAGGGGTAATTTTGATGCCTTCGTATGTTAATATTGGCGCCTACGTAGATTCCGGAACTATGGTAGATACCTGGGCTACTGTAGGCAGTTGTGCTCAAATTGGAAAAAATGTGCATCTGAGCGGGGGTGTTGGCATTGGCGGTGTTCTGGAGCCCGTGCAGGCAAGTCCGGTAATTATTGAGGATAATTGTTTTATTGGGTCGAGGTGTATTGTGGTAGAAGGAGCATTAATTGAGGAGGAAGCCGTTTTGGGAGCAAATGTGGTGATAACCCAATCGACTAAAATTATCGATGTTACCGGATCTGAACCAATTGAATATAAAGGCAGAGTACCGTCAAGAAGTGTTGTTATCCCCGGGTCTTATACTAAAAAATTTCCTGCAGGTGATTATCAGGTTCCTTGCGCACTTATTATAGGAACCAGAAAAGAAAGCACTGATAAAAAGGTGAGTCTTAACGATGCATTACGAGAAAATAATGTTGCGGTCTGATTACAGGAGTATCAAATTATCTAAATTTTTTCGATACGCATTACACACTTAATTACTATTACATTATTAATAAATGATTGAACCGAAGACACATAAAATAAATTTTCATTTTTCGAAGGAAGAAAAATATCTTTTCGACAAAATTACTGCGGTATCGGAGGAGTTGAATTATCCCTGTTATATTGTTGGAGGATATGTACGCGACAAATTGTTGTACCGCGATTTTAAAAAAGACATTGATTTTGTATGTGTGGGAAGTGGAATTGAATTGGCGAGGAAGGTTGCTTCTATCCTACCCGGCAATCCTTTTGTGCACGAATTTAAAAACTTCGGAACTGCGCATTTTACTTATACAGGTCTTGAAATTGAGTTTGTTGGCGCAAGAAAAGAATCTTATCACAAAGAATCGAGAAAACCTGTTGTAGAAGATGGCACATTGGAAGATGATCAGTTGCGGCGGGATTTTTCCATTAATGCAATGGCAATTTCATTGGAAAAAAAAGATTGGGGGATTTTATTAGATCCATTTAATGGAATGCAGGATCTCGATGATAAAATTCTTCGCACTCCCACGGATCCGAATATTACCTTTTCTGATGATCCGTTGCGCATGATGCGCGCAATTCGATTTGCAACGCAATTGGATTTTACTATTGAGCAAAAAACATTAGATGCGATAACAAATAATAAAGAAAGAATTAAAATAATTTCTCAGGAAAGAATAACTGATGAATTAAATAAGATTATTTTATCCGTAACTCCATCTAAAGGATTTATTTTATTATCAGAATCAGGTTTATTGGAAATCATTTTTCCGGAGTTTTATAATTTACACGGCACAGAAATAATTGACGGGAAAGGTCACAAAAATAATTTTTATCACACTCTGGAGGTGCTCGATAATTTAGTGCCATATACCAATGACCTCTGGTTGCGCTGGGCTGCAATTTTACATGATATTGCAAAACCTGCTACTAAAAAATTTGATGTAAAAATTGGATGGACCTTTCATGGTCACGAAGTGGTTGGTACGCGTATGACAAAACAAATATTTAAAAAATTAAAATTGCCTTTACAAAATGAAATGCGTTTTGTAGAGAAATTGGTTCTGTTACACCTAAGGCCAATTTCCCTCACAAAAGAAAATGTAACAGACAGTGCCATTCGCAGATTATTATTTGAAGCGGGTGATGATATGGAGAGTTTGTTATTGTTGTGCAATGCCGATATCACAACAAAGAACCGATTAAAAGTAAAACGATACAAAGAAAACTTCGAGATGGTAAAACAAAAGATCATAGATCTTGAAGAACGCGATCATGTCAGAAATTTCCAACCTCCTGTAGCAGGTGAATTAATAATGCAAACATTTCAAATAAAACCAGGCAGAGAAGTAGGTATCATAAAAGATCATATTCGTGAGGCAATATTAGATGGTATAATTCAGAACAGTTATGAAGCAGCGTTTCAATTAATGTTGGAAAAGGGCCGCGAATTGGGATTAAAAATAAAGGAATGAAAATCCTTCTAGACCTCCTGTTAGGTCTTAGTTAATTTTAAAAAAAGATTAAAGACTAATCAATGAATCAAAAGCATCTTATCGTAATAGCAGGTCCTACCGCAGTCGGGAAAACCAATATTGCAATAAGATTAGCGCAACATTTTAACACCGAAATAATTTCAGCAGATGCACGCCAGTTTTACAGGGAAATGAATATTGGTACAGCAAAACCAAACGAAGAACAATTAATGTTGATCCCACATCATTTTATTAATTTTTTATCAATAAATGATGCTTACAACGTTGGACAATATGAAAAGGATGTGTTAGAAAAACTGAATCAATTATTTGAGGTTCACGATGTAGTTATACTTGCCGGCGGAGCAGGTTTATTTATTAAAGCGGTAACTGATGGGTTAGATGTATTGCCATCTGCAGACCCGGCAATTAGAGAATCTCTTCAGGAATTATTTGAAACGATAGGAATTGAATCTTTGCAAATAAAACTAGAAGATGTTGATCCTGAATATTATAAAAAGGTAGATATTCAAAATCCTGTTCGATTGATAAGGGCATTGGAGGTGTTTTATGCAACAGGTAAACCGATATCTTCCTTTCATATAAGAGAAATTGCGGACAGACCTTTTAAAACCATCAAAATTTGTCTGGATATGGAAAGAGAAAAACTTTACAACATCATAAATAATCGCGTTGATAAAATGTTTGAAGATGGATTATTAAACGAAGCTAAAGCATTATTCCCGTTTCGCGATTTAAATGCGCTGCAAACTGTTGGTTACACTGAATTATTCGAATATTTTGACAACAATACAGATCTGCAAAGTGCAAAAGAAAAAATAAAACAAAACACCCGCAATTACGCAAAACGCCAATTCACCTGGTTTAGAAAAGACAAAGAATATGTTTGGATAAACGCAGATAATTATGATCAAATAAAAACCCACGTTAAAGACAAATTATCACATTGAAAATTAACAAATTGAAAATGCAGCAATTTTCAATTTGTTAATGGAGTTTACTACAGGAACATTTTAATAAAAATGAAAAAAATACTACTCTTATCCGACACGCATAGTTATCTTGACGATAAAATAATTAGCCATTGTTCGTGGGCGGATGAAATTTGGCATGCGGGAGATATTGGCAATGTTGAAGTGGCAGATAAATTAGAAAAGATAAAACCCATGCGCGCAGTGTATGGAAATATTGATGGAAAAGATTTGCGTGTAATTTATCCGCTCGACAATCGTTTTACAATAGATGGTCTTGAGGTATGGATAACCCACATAGGAGGTTTCCCGGGGCATTTCGAAAAAAGAGTACGGCAAATATTAGCTATAAATCCTCCCCAATTATTTATATGCGGTCACTCTCATATTTTAAAAGTAATGCGCGATCAGAAATACAATATGTTATGTATGAATCCAGGTGCTGCAGGAGTTCATGGTTTCCACAAAATGCGAACCATGATCCGGTTCACCGTTGATGCCGGAAAGATTCTTCAGCCGGAAGTTATTGAACTTGGTGAACGAGGAAGTATTATTACGTAATAATCGCCATGTATACCCATTTAATTACATCAGGCAATTATAATTAATTAAATATTTATTTTTAAAATATCCACGACTTTTACACACTACCATTTTATTCGAACATTACATACGGCTTTTCTAAACTTCCATTACATTCGAACATTACATATGACCTGCATACACGCCATTACATTTGAACATTACATAAAACTTTTATATACTACCCTTACATTCGAACATTACACATGACCTATACATTCAACCTAAAGGTCACAAATTTTTTAATAACCACGACATTTAGATCGCGTATTTTTAATAACCACGACCTTTAGGTCGTGACTTAAAACGACCTAAAAACCCGGCTTTAGCCGAAAAAACGTTTATGCCGAAAAAGATCTACAAATAAGTAAAGTAAAGCTTGATTCAAACCTGTGAGATTTACATTTATGTAGCCAAAAAACCTAAATCCCAGAGAATAACTTAAGGCAACTTCAATCCCCCGCTTCAGCCAAAAGGATACCTAAATACAGTAGTTGATCCTTACACATAATCAATTTCCGGTTCAGGAAGTAGTAATTCGGAAATTCTGTCAAGTAATTCATTTCCCTTATGACAATTTGTGTATAACATGCACATCATACCTTACATTTTGTCAGAGGAAAATACCTAAAACCGATTTGGTATTTAGTTTGTCAGAAACATTTTGCAATTGCAAAAATAAATATCCAAAACAATTGATTTGTTATAGCTAGATAAATCAAAATAAAATTGGCAAAAATTATTTAAAAATTAAAAAACAAAAAAAACAAAAAATATGTTAACCGTAAGACGTAGACCAAACGGAGTTCCTGCATTAGTAAATGTATTTGAGAACTTCTTGAACAACAATTTTCCTGAAAAATATCTTGAAGATAAAGGAGAATTTGTACCCTCTGTAAATGTTTCAGAAACCGACAAAGAATTCAAATTAGAATTTGCCGTTCCGGGTTTTGAAAAACAAAATTTTGATGTGCAGCTCGACAAGGAATATCTGACTATTTCCGGTAAAAAGGAAATGAGCAATGAAGTAAAAGAAAAGAATTATACCAGAAAAGAATTTTCTTTCGGAACATTTAAACGCACATTTACATTACCGGAAAATGTTGCAACCGATAAGATAGAAGCAATTTATGAAAACGGTATTCTCCACCTAACCTTACCAAAAAAAGAAGTGGCAGCAGAAACAACAGTTAAAAAAGTAGAGATTAAGTAGGGTGAATTAGGGTTTTTCAAATTTAAAAAAGGCTGATCCGAAGGGATGGCCTTTTTTTTTAAATGTACCAATGAGTTAATGTACCAATGTATAAATGTACCAATGTACCAGTTAACAGCCGCGAATTGGATGGCATTGTGAGTTTTATTAGATCGGATGTCTGACCTAATTGTTGGGGAAATTATTGCAAAAATTATTAATTATTCCTTTCGTGAAGGGACGGCCCATCCTGTAACAACGGACTTCAATCTGTGGGAAGGAAAATGTGCATTTGAACTTACATTTAAACGAATTAAAAAAGGCTGCTTTTTTTACAAAAGCAGCCTTTCTAAAAAAGTTATAAATTAATTATTTTCTAACTACAAACTTATTGCTATAAACAACAACTCCGTTATCTACTAAGCGGAAAGAATAAATTCCGCTTGCATAAGATTCAAGATTTAAGCTGTTCATATCAGGAGATAATGTTTGAACATCAACTCTTTGTCCGCTAAGGCTGTAAACTTCTATAGTTACATCGTTAGTTGCAGGGTTATTAATGTTAATATAATCGGAAGCAGGATTAGGATATACGTTGCGTTTGATACCGTAACCATTCCATTCTTCAACGCCAACTCCACCTGTAACTTCAAGATCATCTACATATAACACAGAACCTGGAACCAATGAAGTAAACCCACCGGAAGAGGTAATGGTTATTTGCATTTTGTCAGGAATAACCGGAGCAAAATAAGTGATTGGACAAACAAAAGATACATAACCAGCAGTGGTATTTGGGTCGCGGTATTGACCTGCACCTACTGTATCAGTTCCTAAAAACATTAATACTGCTACATTCATAGTATCTAAACCCGATGGTGCATATTGATAAAATCCACCTAACTGATCGTAATTAGTGGAAATAGAGGCACCACCTTCAACCGCTGGTGTAAATGTTACAAAATCAAAGGAAATTACACCTGTAGTAATTGTTCCCGGAACATCTAAAGGAGTTCCTAAAACGTCTAATGTTTTAGTAGTGAGTTTAGCTGCAAATGATCCACCATTTACATTATCGGTATTTTTTTCACAATTTCTGTCGGATATACCTAAATCGGCAGCAATTTTATCAGGTACATCCCAGCCAGTTGGCACATCACAAGTAATGCCGGATGCCACTGAAGTATATACTGTCCAAGCTTCAAGGTTGCCATTCGGTACCTGACTGTAGGAAACAGTAGTGAGGGTAATTAAAGTGATTGCTAATAGTAAACGAATTTTCATACTTAGTTTTTTTTATTGTTAATTAATAATACGAAGATAAATATATCCTTATTTTTTGAATAATTTAAATTATTGTCAAAGTTAATCGGAATTAGTCATTTTATAAACACTTGCTGCAACAGCTCCTCCCACCAGAGCACAAACAATGTGCAATAACATATCGCACCAATTTCCTGCACCTAAATCGTTGAAATTCAATGCCATAAGATTGTGACTTATACTCACAGCAGGATTAAAAGCACCTCCGGAAATAGCACCAACTGTCATTGCGCCTGCAAAAACGGTAAACCCGATAGCCAAACCATAAAAGGAATTTCCGCTAGTTTCGTTCGAAGTTGCCACGTTTAAAACCACTGATGCCAATGCAAAAGTAAAAAGTAACTCCCCTGCAATAGCTTCCATCCACATTCCATCCGCTACAACTACATTTGTAGGTCCATCCTTCAACCAATGAGCGACTGCAGCTCCAACTAGCCCCCCAACAATTTGTGCACCCCAATACTGCATGGCTTCCTTTGCTGCAATTTTACCCCTCAACAACACAGCTGTAGTGACTGCGGGATTGAAATGGGCTCCACTGATATGCCCGCCCATGTAAATCATTACCATCAGAATAGCACCGATAGCCAAGGGATTGCCGGAAACTCCGATAACCAAAACCAGAAACATGGTCCCGATAAATTCAATGATTAGTTTTTTCATTTTGCCAGTTTTTAAATGTTCGCAAATGTTGAAATTATAATTGTGCTAACCAAATACATTTATTAACCAATCCACAAAAAACTGTATGTTATACTGAAATTGGGAGACGAACGATGGAAAACTTTGTATGATCAAGCGATTATATCAATTCCTGTGGTTTAGAGCAATGTAAACAAATTAAGCAAAATTATATTCATACCCATAACTTTTTAATCAAATTTGACATTTTTTGATTGATGATTCTCAAAATATTTTTATTTCCAACATGAATTTTTGTTCCCACGTGCATCTTCAATATGCCACGCCTACGGCAATTTTAAACAATTTTATAACTTGTGTGTTATGCGAATATAATTTTAATACTAAAATGCATGCACCAAACTGATGACTTATCGGAAACAAAATGAAAGGTTTTTATCCGAAATTCCAGTAGGGATGGTATATTGAAAGTTACTATGCTAAATTTAAACCAAATTAAAATGGATAAATTTCATGTCATAATGAATTAAACAAATTGATCATTAAGTCCCTAAATGTTTAATTTTACAAAAAAAATAAATGAAACTCGAAATAGGCCAACCTGCACCTGATTTTTTAATGTACGACTCTGATAAACAACCATTTCGTTTAAGTGAACACAAAGGGCAAAACATCTTACTTTTATTTTTCCCCTTTGCATTTACCTCCACCTGCACTGCCGAATTATGCAGCACAAGAGACGATATCGCATTTTACAACAATTGCAATGCGCAAGTGTTTGGAATTAGTGTTGATGCACCTTATTCTCTAAAAGAATTCCGCAAACAACAAAATCTGAATTTCTGCTTGCTAAGCGATTTTAATAAAACAGTTTCTGAAACTTATGGATGCCTGCAGGACAGATGGGGGATGGAATTAAAAGGTGTTTCAAAACGCAGTGCTTTTATTATTGATGCAGATGGAATTATTCGGTACATAGAAATATTGGAGGATGCAGGAAAAATTCCAGATTTTGAGGCGATAAAGAAGGTGTTGGGAGAGATCGTTCACCTTCGCTAAAGCTAGGGAGGACAAGTGAATCGTCATTCGTCATTGGTGAATCCGCGCAGTGCGCCGTGGTTGTGTGTTTTCACCAACCACTGAGGGGAGATATCTATATTCATTTTTTGCCTTTTTTTATCCCTTTAGATCCGCCAAATCAGCGTTCCTCTTTTTTTTATTCATTCCTTCATTTTTAATTCTTCTCCTATATCTCTCAGACCTCACAGGTTTCCAAAACCTGATGAGGCCGAGGGTGCTCATTCTTTAATTATATAATTCCTGCATTATTTTTATTGCAACAACTTTATCAATAGGCAATAAAAACATCTCTTCATTAACATCCTGAATATCTACCCATTTAAATTCCATCGTTGTATCGAGCATATAATTGATCTCCTGCTCATCCATCTCGCACAAATAATAAATACTGACTACCTGTTGGGTAGGATCTAAAAAACTTTTCACAAAGAAATCTGTAGTATAAAAATGTTTAATATTTTTAATTTCCATCCCTAATTCCTCTCTGAATTCCCGCTTTAGACAATCAATGGTGCCTTCCCCAATTTCCAGGCCACCGCCGGGGAACTTCAATAGCCTGGCATCACGAACATTTTCTTCCACCAATAAAATTTTATTGTTATTCACTAAAATTCCATATACACGAATATTGAACATTTGGTAATTTTTTAATTTACAATTTGGTAATTTTACAAATTCATTTTATACCTGGAAATTAAAGTCTTGGATTCTAACATTTCCTCCAATGTAAAGTCATCTTCTTGATTACACATTCTCAATTCGGCATGCTTTTTTTGGTAGTTTTTAAGTCCAGCATATTCAAACCATTTGGTTCCAGTCCTGTTATATTTTTTTGAGTGAAACGAAAAACTTCATCATAAAACAAAGGAATTATTGGTGCATCCTGAATCATAATACTATCCATTGTATAATATAATTGTTTGCGGATGATATCATCATTTTCAGCAACTGCTAATTGATATAAACTATCAAATTGTTTATTTCTATAATGCGTATAATTAGGAGGAGCTTCGCTGTTGCCGTACATAACTGTCAAATAATTTTCCGCATCGGCATAATCTGCTATCCAGCTGCTGCGAAATAAAACTGTGGTTTCATTTAAACGCATTTCTCTCAAAATTCTCGAGTCAACGGTTTCAATTTTTATGGCTATTCCGATATCTTCTAATTTATCTTTAATGTAAACAGCTATATCCTGATATTGTTCCACCGTGTGCAAAGTAATTTCAGGCAAACCCACACCATCTTCAAATCCGGCCAATGCTAAAAGTTGCAAAGCGGTATCCGGATTGTAGTGATAGCCATAATTCATATCTCTGCTTTGATCCAATAAACTGGGCGGAACAATTCCTCCGGTAGCGGCAATACCGCGATTGTTTTTTAGGAACAACAACATTTCATTTCTGTCGAAGCCATAATTAATTGCTTGTCGCACTTGTTTAAATTGTAAAGGACTTTGTTTCACTAATTCCTGTGTAGAATCCATTAATATTGCAAAATATTCTGTATTTAAAAAGGGACCTTTTAATAACTTTATTTTGTCAGCATATTTAGATTGCAAGGTTCCTTCCTTGGTGAGAATATTATCCTTTAACGCAGCATCCACATCACTCACAAAATCAATTTCCCCGCTCAAAAATTTTAAAAACTCAGTGGATTTATTGGTTATAAATTGAATATTCACCGCATCCAGATAAGGTAATTGGTTGCCTATTTCATCCCGCTCAAAATAATTTTCGAATTTATGTAAAATCAGCAACTCCCCTTCCTCCCATCGAATAAATTTAAAAGGACCTGTGCCAACAGGATTACTTCTGAAATCAGTTCCATATTTTTCAATTGCCTCTTTTGGCACAACAGAACAATATTGAATACTTAATCTTTGTAAAAAAGGAGCAAAAGGTTTTTGCAGTTTAATTTGAAACACGCTATCGTTTAAAGCATAAAACGGATTTATACTATCTACAATATTTTGAAAAACCCAATTGCCTCGAGCTGCAGTTGCAGGGTCTATTAAACGTTTAAAGGAATATTCAAAATCTGCGGCAGTCACCTTTTTTCCCTTTCCATCTGCAAAACATTTATTGTCGTGAAAATACACATCGTTTCTCAAAATAAAGGTGTATAACATTCTGTCCTCAGAAATATTCCAGTTTTTTGCAATACAAGCAACTACATTTAAATGTGTATCAAGTTGCACTAATCCGTTATACAATTGATTTACGCTCCAGGTATTTGGTTGGTCACTTGCAAAAGCGGGGTCCAGTGAGGTAACAGGAGTAGAAAGATTTAATTTGAAGATGGTTTTATCGGAATTGGAATGGTCTTTTTTACATCCGTTAAAAACGAGCAAAACAAGAAACAGGTATGAAATTAGAAGGTTTTTTTTCATTGTATAAACACAAATTTACACAATGCGGAAAAACACTTTTACAAGTTATCTACAATTGTATAAAAAAAGCCGCCCCGTTGGACAAGGCGACTACAATTCGAGAAATTGTTTTAATTACTCTTCTGCATAATAACTTTTATAATGCTCCTTCATGATTGCTATTCGTTTTGACAAATGATCGTTTAATTCTCTTACTTTCCACTTATGTTTGTTAATATAATCTCTGTTGAGTACAAGATATAATTTGTCACTTTCTATGTCAATTCTGTAACTCACAATACCATCTTTAATTCCGGTGAAATAGTTTTCTTTTTCTTCAGCACATTCAAATGTTAATCCATTGGCATCAATTTCATACGCAGAAAATATATCCTTATCCTGAGGAATTACTATTATCATATTTTTCTCCAATGTTATGGGTATAGAAACAGAATTAGAGGGCGTTTTTTGTGTGTAAGAAACGCTGGAAGTGATAAGCAGCAGAAGTAAAGAGTGTAATACTTTTTTCATTTTATAGTTTTTTATAATTGTTAAATGAAGGGTTTCCCCTTTTATGAACAATTATATTATTCAAAATACCATGCCTTTGACCAATTTTATAAGGTAAAGTGTTGATAATCTGATAGATAGAAATTTGTAAGATATAATTTTGTCTGCATTTAGCGCCTATAAAAGAGAAATTATTTCCACGTACGGGTGTAAATTGTTTCAGATCGGCACCTGCATGCGCAGGGTTAGCATGGATAGTTGATTTTTTTGGAATGCTGAACCCTGCTAATACTTATGTGTGCGAGGCACAAATTGATGGAAGGATCTGTATGGTTCTCTTCGATTCCGCATGCGCAGGGTTAGCATGGATAGTTGATTTTTTGGGAATGCTGAACCCTGCTAATACTTATGTGTGCGAGGCACAAATTGATGGAAGGATCTGTATGCTTCTTATCGATTCCGCATGCGCAGGGTTAGCATGGATAGTTGATTTTTTTGGAATGCTGAACCCTGCTAATACTTATGTGTGCGAGGCACA
>ENA-ORBV01000515-ORBV01000515.1-microbial-mat-metagenome-genome-assembly--contig:-NODE-515-length-88921-cov-13.190446_pt1 | contig 88921 bp, 88 predicted proteins | sample MGYA00237777_ERZ505514 | MGnify/ENA primary metagenome ERZ505514 (study PRJEB26160, sample SAMN06269048) | microbial mat metagenome | isolation source: Oligotrophic lake microbial mat | place...
TTTGGGCGCGACGGCAGTGGCGAGATTTTCGGGCGCCTGCGGGCCGCCGGCCATGCGGGGCTCTACGCTCGAGGCATCGAGGGGTTCGAGGCCTGGCTGGATTTCGTCCTCGACGCGAAGAATGCGCAGCTCCTGACGCCGGCCTACAGCCCTCCGGTGGCCGCGCAGGTCGGCCTGGTGTCCTACCGGTTTCTGCGGCTTGCGTGCCCGGGTTTCGCCTCGGCGTGCGCGCGCTTTTCCGGCGCTGCCGATGTCCGGCGTCATTTCGAGCGCGAGAAAATCATAGGCGCCGTGATCCGATACGAAGCCCTGACCGAGGACTTGAGCAGCCTGATCGCGGGTCCGCTGAAGCACGCGATCAATGATATTGGCGCGGCGCAGGCATGGATCCGCGGCACGCCGCCGATCAATCCTTCGAATCGCCGCGACCGCCTGACGCCCGTTGCCCTAGCGCCAGCCACGCTTGACAAGTTGCGCGCGCGCGAGTGGTTCATGTATGAGAATTTCTACACGCAATGAGCAGGAAGGACACGCAGATGGAGAACAAGCCCGAAGTATTGTCCGACGCGAAAGCCTCCGCAATGGGGCGATCGGCCAGAGGCGGGAACGAATTCTACGAATCCCGTTTCGATGTCTCCGTGGTGAACCCGGTCTCTTCGCGCTACATGTTTTTTTCGTCGCAGCGCACCGGCAGCAATTATCTGTGCCGCCGGTTATGCAACGTCAATGATCGTTTCGGCTTGCCGAGCGAATACCTGAATCCCAATGCGATCAAAGGTATGGCTGCACGCCTGGGCGCACCTGTCGCGGGCGATGCTCAAGGGCTCAAGCTGGGTGAGTACCTGCGCGGCGTAGAGCGCATCCGCACCACCAAAGACGGTTGCTTCGGCATCAAGGTCCAGCCCAAGCAGGTTCTGACGCGACTGCCGCCCACCAACGACAGCGCCGCGAGGTTCCTGCAGAAATTCGAGCGTGTCATCGTACTGACACGACGCGACAAGGTGGCGCAGGCGGTCTCCGGGTCTATCGCGGAAGCGACCGGGAAATGGTTTTCCGATGGCAGCGAAGCCGTCCTGGCCGATGCAGATCTTGCGAAGTTGTGTCCCGATGTGGCGTTCAAGCTGAACCGCTACATCCAGGAGGAGATCATGATGGTCAATGCCGCGACACGCAGCGGACGGCCGGTATTGCACATCGACTACGAAGAAATCCTTGCTGAACCGGATGCGACCTTCAACCGCTTGCTCGTTTTTCTGGGTGAGCCGCGCGGCGTGGCCGGGGTTGAGGAGGCGGATGTGGCGGCGGTGCCGGAGAAAGCCGCGGGGGAAATCGCACGGCGCCTGAAGGAACAATTTCTGAACTTCATCACGGGTGCCGGCCGGCATCCGGTTTCCGGCGCCGGGCCGGCTTCGGATCAGACCTCGATCCATTCGCGCAGCAAGCCGTTGTAGAGGGCGGTGAGCACGAGGATTTCCGGCGCCTCCGGCGTGCGCGAGACGAGCCCCTGCACGGCCCGGTCGAGCTCGTAGAGCATCTGGCGCCGCTCGGCCTGGCGCACCATGCTTTGCACCCAGAACACCGCCGCATCGCGCGAGCCGCGCGTCACCGGCTCGACGCGGTGGCGGCTGTTCGCGGAATAAAGAATCATGTCTCCCGCCGGCAGCTTGACCCGCTGCACCATCTGCCCGGCATGCACCGTCAGCTCGCCGCCGTCGTAGCTGGCCGGATCGGACAGGAACAGCGTCGCCGCGATATCCGAGCGCAATCCCTGCTTGCCGCCCGCGCGCATATAGGCGTTGTCGACATGCGCGCCGTATTCCATCCCGGCTTCGTAGCGGTTGAACAGGATCGGCATGAGCTTGCTCGGCAGCGCCGCGGCAAAGAAGGCCTTGTGGCGGTTGAGCGCCTGGTTGACTATCCGGGCGAGGCGCTCCTGCTCGGTCGAGCCGGGTGGGAGCTGAAGGTTGCGCTTGACCTTCTGTGCCTGAAAGCCCGCGGTCTTGTTGCCCGCCGCAAAATCGGCCGCTGCGAGGGCGGACTGGATCCCGGCCAGCTCTTCGTCGTTCAAAACCCGTTTGAGGACCTGCATGGTGATGTGCGTCGCGAAAGAAAAGAGCCGTTAGTCGAGGCCGAAGCCGATATCAGGCCTCGAAATGAGGTGCTTCAGGATGATTTTCGCTGACCACAGGTTATGTGCCAACGCCGAAAATCCGGAGTAGGTTACCCCATACTTGTTGGGTTCGACTTTAAGTATATAGAGCCGATTGGAAAGCGCGAGCATCAGCAGGTCGAGGATCGAATCCCGGTTTTTCGCGTAGGTCTGCGCGGCTGGCGAACGGCTATTGTGCAAAGGCTCCCCGGCAGACGAGGGAAGTGTGGCGAACGAAAATACGCGATCCCTGCCGAGGGCGAGCCTGAAGTCGTCCAGCACCTTGCCATTGTCCGTTGCTACGAACAACCGTTTAACGGGGGATTTCCCGAGCTGCAACAGGGTGGGCTCGTAGATTGTCGTGTAGTCGGTATGGCGAACGTGAATGGCGGAATACGAAGTCCCGATTTGACGGACTCGCCTGGCCAGCTCGTCGACGATCGAATCTTCGAGCCGCATTCTCAGCAGGGCAAATTGCGCAATGGACCCGCCGCCCGATTGGTGATGGACGAGAAGCTCCTGAGGATAGCTTTTGGAGAAATCAAACGTAACCGGCTGTGCGCTGTCCGAATCGCGCCAGTTCCAGCGCTCCGTATCCCAGGTTGTCGTGTATCGGCTGACACGGCCGGACAGGAATTCGGGGAAGACCTGCATTCGATCGAACGAGCCGCTGAAATTGTCCGCGTTCAGAATGAATTTCGATTGCCGGGAAACAAAATACCTGCCGAAATGATCGCCGAAGTAGAGGGAGTTCCTATAATTGGTATCGACAATGACGGTCCGGTCCGTCTGCTCGGCGTAGCGGCAGCATTTTTCGATTTGGCACAGAATGTCGTTAAGCCCGCCTTGGGGGCGGCACAACAGGAGTTTTTTCATTGCATGGGCTGAAACCGTGACCGCTGAAAACGTGAACTTCGCATTATCCGGCGGCCGCGTCGCTGCCGCGACGATCCTCTGCGCGCTGCTTGGCGCCTGCGCGGTGGGCGACAGCCGGAACGCGGTGCGGGAGGTCTGGCTGTCGCCGTCGGGGTCCGAGTGGCGGACCGCCGCGATCCAGGGAGTCACCCTTTACCGTACCGACAAGTCGACCAGCCAGGTCGTACCCGCGCCGGTCATCGCGCGCTTGCTCGCGGCAATTGACAGGCTCGAAAAGGCCGGCGGCTCGCGCGCCGACCTCGCCCTGGCGGAGTCGGAGCCCCCCAATGCATTCGCGTTCTCCTTCGAAGGCCGGCCGATTATTGCCTACAGCCTTGGGTGGCTGGACAAGCTGGGGCACGACGCGGACGCGATCGCGGCCGTGGCGGCACACGAGTTGGCGCATCTGCAGCTTGGCCATTCCGCCGCCGAGCGCAGCGCGCGGGACAAGTCCGCACAGGTAGCCGGGCAGGTCACCGGCCTGATTCTGCGCATGATAGGGGTGCCATTCGGTGGGGCCCTCTCGAGCGCTGTCGCGTCGGCATATGCGCAGTCGTTCACGCAGGACGAGGAGCGCGCTGCCGGCGAGCTGGCATTGAAATCGATGCTCGCCGCGGGCTACGATCCCTGCGGTATGCGGCGGGTAGTGCGCCTGTACGAAAGCCTCGAAGGCGAGGCGCCTCACCCTTGGCTGCACGCCCATCGAGGCGCCGAAGAGGCCGCCTCGCAATCCGCGGTTACGGCCGGCCGGAAAAGCTGCGCATAGGCCCGGTGCCGCTCAGCGCTCGTTGAGGGACTGCGAAAAGGTCCTCACGATCGGATTGACGAGGTAGCGCAGCACCGTGTTGGTGCCGGTCTTGATTTCGATCACGGCCGTCATGCCCGGCTGGATCTCGATGCGTTCGCCGCCGCGCCGCCCTTCTTTCGCACCCGGAAGGTCGCGCCCTTTGGCCTTGATGTGGACCCGGTAATAGGGCTGGTCACCGGTCTTGTTTTCCTCGCTGAGCGTGTCTGCGCTGATGTAGACGACTTCGCCGAACAGCGAGCCGTAGATCGTGTAATCGTACGCATCGAGCTTCACGTTGGAGGGCAGGCCCGGCTTGATGAAGGCGATATCGCCCGGCTTCACCTTGGCCTCGAACAGCAGCGCGTCGTCCACCGGGACGATCTGCATGATTTCCTCCGCGGCCTTTGCCACCGCGCCGCGGGTGGTCAAGCGAACGTTGCGCACCACGCCGTCCATGGGCGAGTGGATCTCGGTATAGCCCAGCGATTCGAATCGCTGGGCCAGTGTCTGTTCGGCGCTCTGCAGCTCCTCCTGCGCCTTGGCGAGGTCGGTCTGCGACTCCTGAAAATATTTGTTGCGGCGGTTCGAGATCTGCGCCCTGACATCGGCAACTTGCCGCTGCAGCTTGAGCACTTCGGCTTTGCTCACGTCGCCCGACTTGAGCAGGGGCAGGTTCATGTCGAGCTCCTGGGTCACGAGCTCGAGCGACTTCTCCAGCGACGCGATTTCCTCGTTGACGGCCGCCTGCCGCTTGGTAAACAGGGCGAGCTGGTTGGCCTTGATCTTGGGAAAGCGGTTGACCTCCGGCGGGAACTCAGGCGCCCCCCCCAGCACCTCCGCATTGAGCCTTGCAACTGCCGCCTTCAGCGCGGCGACCTTGCCGGCCGAATCGATGTACCCGGATTCGGCTTTGGTTTTTTCGAACGTCGCGAGCCGTTGTCCGCGCTTCACGATCGCGCCTTCGCGCACATAAAGTTCCTTCAGCACGCCGCCGTCCGGCGCCTGGATCAGCTGGTTGCGCGAGCTGGCGATCACCTGTCCCGGCGCCCGCGTGATCTGGTCGATTTCGGCCCAGGATGCCCACAGCAGGAACCCGGCGATTGCGGCCACGCTGGCCAGGACGAGAAACGTGCTGAGGCGCGGCAGCTCGTCCTTGCGCAGGCCTTTGCCGGGGCCCTTCATTTGGAGGATTCAGCCACTTGGATGGAATCGCGCCCGGTGCGCCGTCCGCCGAGCTTCTCGATCGCCTCGTCGCGCGGCCCGTCGAACGCGATGCGCCCTCCCTGCAGGACAATGATGCGGTCGAACAGCGGCAGCAGGGCGTTCTTGTGCGTCGCCACGAGCATCGTCGCGCCCGCGGCAGCAGCCTCGCGCAGCAATTGCACCACGCGTGCCTCGGTTGCCGAGTCCATGGCGGTTGTCGGCTCGTCGAGCAGCCATACCCGGGGTGCGGAGAGCAGTACCCGGCTGAGGGCGACCAGCTGGCGCTGGCCGCCGGAGATGCCCCGGCCGCCTTCGGTGATCGGCAGGCCGAGACCCTTGGGGTGGCCGGAGATCAGTTCGATGAGCCCGGTCTTGCGCGCCGCGCCGAGGATCGCCTCGTCGCCCGGGTCGAGCAGGCCGAGGAGCAGGTTGTCGCGCAACGTCCCGCTGAAAAGCCGCGGCTCCTGTGGAAGATAAGCGATCGTCTCGCGCAGGAAGGCGGGGGCGATCATGCTCATCTCGATGCCGTCGAGCGAGACTTTGCCCTGGGCGGGGCTATAGAGCCCGGAAGCGAGCTTGAGGAGCGTGCTCTTGCCCGACCCGACCGCCCCAACGATGCCGGTTTTTTCGCCCGGCCGGATGGCGAGCTTTGCGATGGCGAGGGCAGGAGGGGTGTCCGGCGCATAGGCGAAGCGAACCGCGTCGAAGCCAAGTGCGCCGGCGACGCTCTGCGGAATCAGCGACGAGCCGTCCGCGTCCGCTTCGTTGGGCAGGCCGATTATTTTCTCGAGCTCGCCCAGCGCGGCGCGCGCATGCGCCCACTGGACCATGACTCCGGGAAGCTGGGCAATCGGGGCCAGCGCGCGGTTCGCGATGATCGCGCAGCCGATCAGCGCGCCCAGGGTGAGCTGGTTGTCGACAATCAGGAAGGCGCCGTAGGCGACCATGCCGACGTAACCCATTTGCTGCAAGGTCATCGTGAGCTGCTGCGCGAGCGCCGAATACCGTCGCACACGATAGTCGGTGTCGGCCACTTGCTCGACCAGTTCGTTCCAGCGTCCCTGGATCTTCCAGTCCGCGCTGTTCGACTTCAGCGATTCCGCGCCGTCGATCGACTCGACGAGTAAGCCCGTCTTGCGGTGGTTGTACGCCTGGAACTCGCGCGCGCCGCGGCGGATGATGCCCTGGAAAATCAATCCTGAGATCAGGCAGATCGGGATGGCGATGAGCGGGACGATCGCGAGCGAGCCGCCGATCAGGAAAATCACCACCACGAAAAACACCGCGAACGGAACATCGACGAGCACGAATATCGGCGTCGAGGTCATCACGCCGCGCACCAGCTCGAACCCCTTGATCTGGGCCGCGAGGGTGCCGACCGACTGCGGCCGCGCGTCCATGCGGATGCCGAGCGCGCGCGCGAAGAACCATTCCGACAGGTCCTTGTCGATGGCGTTGCAGGTGCGGTCGATGGCAATTGTGCGCACCTGCTTGAGCATGAACTCGAGGCCGATGGCGATCATCACCCCGACGGAGAGCACCCACAAGGTATCGAACCCCTGGTTCGGGATCACCCGGTTGTACACCTGCATGGTGTAGAGCGAGACGCCCAGGGTCAGCAGGTTGACTAGGACGGTGGCAATCAACGCCTCGACAAAGATCAGGCGGCGCTGCCATACCGCCTCCCACACGAGCCCGACGGCGCTTGGTGCGGCCTGGACCGGACCGGCGCGGCGCGGGATCGACACGCATTCGAGGGCGTCGAGGTTGTCGAGGCGCAGGGATTCACCGCCGGCTTTCACCAGCGACCAGCTCGCGTCGGCGAGCTGCGCGCGCACGATCAGCCAGCCATGCTCGGGGCTCCAGCCGATGGCGGGAAGATCGTGCTGCCGCACCGTGGCGAGCGTGCGCGGCTCGCCTTCGAGGCCTGCGGCGCGCCAGGCCGATTCGATGAACTCGGCCGCCGGCGCCTCCGGGCTGGTGACCTTTGCGGAAGCGGCGAGCGCGTCGACGCGCGCGCGGTGCAGCGTCTGGCCGCCGAGCTGTGCCGCCCGCTGGACGATCTCGGTGAGGCTGGCGGATTTCAAGGCCGCGGTTTTCAAGGTACTCCCGGCTGCAGGGTGCCGGTGACGATGCCCAGGCGCAGCGCGGCGCCTGCAAACTGTGCTTCCGCGTCGGCCACTGCGAATTCCGCCAGCGTGAATTCGCGCACCGCGTTCATCACGTCGATCCAGGTCTTGCGGCCGGTGGTGAATTGCTGCGTAAAGGATTCGAACACCCTCGCGCTAGTCAGGCGCGAAAGCTCGGCGTTCTCGCGCCGCTCGCGAGCGAAGCGAAACTCGTTCCAGTCGATTCCGACCCGCTCCTGCAGGTCGCGCAGGGCGCCGTCGCGTGCCTGCTCGAGCGCGCGCTGGCGCGAGCGCGCGGCGTCTATGTTGGTGACCGCGGAAAGCCCTGCGCCGGGCTGCGCTTCGAGCACGAGCATGACGCGCGAATCGGACAGCGCGCCGCCGAACAATCGTTCGAAACGCACCCCGACCTGCGGCCAGAGCGCGGCCTTGCGCGAGTCCACATCCGCCCCGGCCGCCTGCTCCTCGGCGCTGATCCGGGCAAGCGTCGGCGAAGCCGCGATCGCCTTCTGCAGCGCAATCTCTTCAGACTGCGGCGCGGAGACCAGGCCCGGCTCGAGCGGGGCGAGGCGCGCGACCGGCTGGCCGGTGAGCTGGCTCAACTGGGTGAGCGCACTTCTGCGCTGCTGGGTGTTCAGCGAAAGGTCGTTGATCGCCTGGTACAGGCGCGACTGCGCAAGCTCGCTGTCCACGCGCGCGCTGACCTCCTGCTCCACCCGCCGGCCGATGAGCCCGAGCAACCGCTTGTGCTCGTCCACGCTGCGGCGGCCCTGGTTCTCGCGCGTCTGTTGCCGCAAGGCTTCAACGTAGGCGGCCGCGACCCGAAGCGAAATTTCCTGGCGGGTCTCCGCAACCACAAAGTCGGCTGCGTTCTTGCGGAACTGGGTCGCCTCGATCCCGGCAGTGATGCGGCCTCCGGTCCATAACGGCTGCTGGACCTGAAAACTGGAGGTATTGGCGGCGTTGTTCCCGCCGCCGGAGATCGCCTGCAAAGACGGCGTCGGATAGCGCTGCCATAGCGCCGACTCGCGATCCGACTCGGCCGCCGCGGCCGAAGAGCGGCGCGCAAGCACGTTCGGATGCGTGGCCAGCGCCTGCCTGAGCGTTTCGTGGAACGTCCACGTGAGGTCTTGGCCCCAGCCGGCGCCAGACCATGAGACCGCCACGAACGCTATTAATATTTGGAATTTGAGCAAAGGTTGCGATCCGCGGGGCATGAGCCATCCGGGACGCCGTAGCGAAGCAAGATAATGGTAACACGCGAGCCTCTGCTCGGCCCTGCATGGCGCAACTTCAGCGGAAGCTATAGGCTGTCGATCGTCATGCTTACCAGCCGCATTTACCAATGGGCGCAGGCCGGTCCGGAGAGGACCGCCGTGATCTACAACGACACGCCGATCAGCTACGCGTCTTTTTCCCGCGCAATCGAGGATGTTCGCGTCCTGTTGGAAGAGCAGGGCCTTCCGGCAGGCGGCGTCGCCATTGTGCTTGCCAAGAATCTCCTGCAGGCGTGGATGCTCGACCTCGCGCTACGCGCTCTCGGGCTCACTTCGATTTCGGTGCAATCCATCGCACAGGCGGAGGAGCTCAAGGTCCGCAACGTCGCTTGCGTAATCGTGATCAAGCGCGAAAGGGACGCGCACGATCTGGGCGCTAAGTCGTTGGCCGGGATCAAAGTAATCGTGGTGTCCACTGTGATCCGGCCGGAAGTCGATCCGGACAGCCTGCCGGAGCTGCCGGACAATCCCCCCGCGTTCGGCGGGCACATCGTCTACACGTCCGGAACCACGGGGTCCTACAAGAAGCTGCTGATGGGCGGCGCAAACGACGCGCAGAGAAACGACTGGTGGGCGCGCAAGCTGTCGCTGACCAGTGGCACGGTGTTCCATATCGTCGGCTTCGGGCTGTGGACTGCCGCGGGCTTTGGCTTTCCAGCGGCGGTGTGGCAGGCCGGCGGGTGCGTGGTCATGGACCAGCGCAAGGACCCGCTCAAGAAATTGTTTCGCCATCGGATCACAAACGCGTTTCTGATGCCCGACATGGTTGCGGAAGCTGTCGAGGTCCATGGCTCCGCGCCGCGCGTCGATTTCGAGCTGACAACCGCGGGCGGCTTTCTGCCGCTCGCGGTTGCCGAAAAAGTGATCGGCCGGTTGACGGACAAGCTGAAGATCAGCTACGCCTCGACCGAGTGCATCGCGGTATTGCGCGCGGAGTTCCGCGCAATCGACGACCTGTACTGGCTCACGCCGTACAGCGAGCGGATCGTCCAGGTCGTCGACGAGAACGGCAACGAATGTCCGCCGGACGAGGAGGGCGACCTGCGCGTCCTCTTGAGGGATATCGATTGCGCCGCCTACCTTGACGACGCCGAAACGAGCGCGAGGTTCTTCCGCGACGGCTACTTCTATCCGGGCGATATGGCGGTCAAGCGCGCGGACGGGCGTTTCCGCATCCTTGGCCGCACGGCGGACGTCCTAAACGTCAAAGGGCGGAAGATCGCCGTGGCGCCGCTCGAAGACGCAATCCAGCGCCACCTGCAGGTCGAAGCCGTGTGCCTGTTTTCCGGATTGAGCGACGAGGGCAAAGAGGAACTCGTCGTCGCCATCGAGTCGGACCGCGACCTGCCGAAGGCTGAGCTGGATGCGATATCCCGGCTTGACGCCCTGGCCCGTGTGGTCGCGTCATTCGGAGGTTTTCGCTACTCGATCCTGAAGGCTTTCCCGCGAACGCAAACAGGAATGAGCAAGGTTCGGCGCGCGGCCCTGCGAAAACGATTGTTCAAGCAATAGAGACCGGCAGGGAAGTTTATTTTCCCGAACTGGCAATTGGATTCACCGGAAGCCCGCTCCAGTATTGCATCTCGCGAATGTCGAGGACTTCGCCGACCTGATCGGCGACTTTGGGCAGGCGATGGCCAGGCCGAGCCGGTAGTGCCAATGAGTCCAGGAGTGATCTTCGAAGTTCGAGGACAAGAGGCCTCAGGGTAGGCCGTTGCGCCCATGCGCGCGGAACGCGGGCCGCTCGGTGAGCAGCTCGTAGTAACGGCTCACCGCCGAGTTTTCCGGCCGTTTCAGCTCCGCGAGCGCGAACCAGCGGTTCACCACCAGCCCCATCGGGATGTCGGCCAAGGTGAAGTCCTTGCCGAGGAGGTACGGGCCGTTCGCCGCGAGGTAGCGGATGATCGCGTGCGATTCGCGCATCACCAGCCCGTCGTCGATCACGCACGGCACTTGCCCGACCGGATTCAGCTTGAGGAACTCAGGCGTGTCGGTCGGCCGGAAGCCGCGCCCGTAGTCTTCGCGCTCGAACGGGAGGCCGATCTCGTCGCAAGTCCACAGCACCTTGCGCACGTTGAAGGAGTTGGCCCGGCCGAGGATCCTGAGCATCGCCTTACTCCGACTTGTTGACGTTCAAGTCGCCATCAGGCATCCCGCTGGACGAGATGCATGAGGATGCCGCCTGTCGCTTTGGGATGCGGGAAGCCGATCAGCGCGCGGCGCGATCCCGGCCGCCCCTTGGTATCGATCATCTGCAGGCCGGCACCGGCCATCCGGCTGAGCGTCGCGTCGATGTCGCTCACCTTGAGCGCGACATGATGCAGGCCGCGCCCGCGCGACTGCACGAAGCGAGTGATCGCGCCCTGGTCCTGCCTGGTCGAGCCGGCTTGGCCGTGCTCGATGCGGGCGCCCTGGCGCGGATCGAAGTTGGCGAGGAACTCCAGCTCGCAATCGCCGACGCTGATGAAGTACACGCGCAACCCCCCGACGGGCTCCGGGGAGCGGTTGTGATAGACGACGCCGTACTTGTCCGAGGTGAAGCTCTCGAGCGCCATGCTGACTTCCATGTCGGTCTGCCGGCTCTCGACCGTAAATCCCAGCTTGCCCGAGAACACCCGCTCGTCCTCGAACACGTCGGCGCTTGCCACGCCGAGGTGGTCGATGCGCTCGACGGCCGCGTCCGGGGAGGGCGTGAGGCCAAGGCGCTCTGACAGGTGCACCCGCACCCCTGCCGTCGACGCACGGTCGAGCTGGACGGTCTTGCGGCCGCCGAAACCGGCCATCGGCGCCCCCGCCGCGGCCACGCCCGCGCTTGCGGCTCTCGCGACCGCGGCCTGCACGTCGTCAACGCCGAGCGCGATGTGATGCACGCCGGGCTTCGCGCCGCCGTCGATCATCGGGTGGCCGAGCGCAAAGACCGCGAGCGCGCTGCGGCCGAGCGCGAAGACGGGCACTTTGCCCCGCGTCGATTCAAGCTCGGTGCGCGGCAGGCCGAAATGCTTTTCGATCACCGCGCACGTCGCGGCCGGGTCGTTCGATGCGAGCGCCACGTAAGCGATCTGGTCTGCAAGCATGGGACTCCTCCCTAGGTGCATTGGATGGTCTTGGCCGCGGCGAGCGCGTCGATGCGCTCGACCGGGATGCCGAATTCGCCAAGCACGGCCCGGCTGTCGGCGCCTAGCGCCGGCGGCGGGGTGCGGACCGATTTTCCGCCCAGGCCCTCCATGCGGATCGGGTTGGCGATCAGGCGCAGCTTGCCCAGCGTCGGGTGCTCGATGGTCTCGATGATGCCGGTCTCGTTGACATGCTTGTCCTCGAAGACCTGGTCGAGCGTGAAGATCGGTCCGGCGGGCAATCCGAGCTTCACGAGGTCGAGCGTCCATTCCATCTTGCCGCGCGTGGCGAAGATGGCGTTGAGCTTCTCCTTGAGGCCGGCGCGATTGCGGCTGCGCGTCGCGCTGTCCTTGTAGTCCGGGTTTTTGATCCATTCCTCGTGGCCGACGAGCCTGCACAGCTTGGCCCACATGTCCTCGGTCGCCGCGGCCATGTTGAACGGGCCGTCCTTGGCTTCGAACATGCCGTAGGGATAGATCACCGGATGGTCGTTGCCCGCGACCGTGGGCGTGTCGCCAAGCGACAGCTGGCGTTGCCCCTGCACCGTCAGCAGCCCGATCAGCCCGGCGAGCAGCGAGGTTTCGACGAGCTGGCCGCGGCCGGTGGCCATGCGCTGGATCACGGCGGCCTGCACGCCAAGGGCCGCCCACATGCCGGAGACCACGTCGCCGATGGGAATGCCGACCCGCGTCGGGCCTGTTGCCTCGTGGCCGGTGAGGCTCATGAGCCCGGACATGCCCTGCGCGATCTGGTCCACGCCCGGCCAGCCGCCGTACGGGCCGCTCGTGCCAAAGCCGGTGACGGAGGCGAAGATGAGCCGCGGGTTGCGAGCGGCAAGTGTCGCGTAGTCCATCTTCATGTCGGTCATGACGCCGGGTTTGAAGTTCTCGACCAGGATGTCGGCCTTGTCGGCCAGCGTGCGGATGAGGTCGAGGCCGGCGGGGTCACGGAAGTTGACCGCGAGGCTGCGCTTGTTGCGGTGGATGCTGAGGTAATAGACGCTGATGCCATCCTGGAAAGGGCCCCAGCCGCGCACCATTTCGCCTTCGGGTGTGGGTTCGATCTTAATTACGTCTGCGCCGAGGTCGGCGAGGATCATTGCGCAGAATGGACCCGCGAGCGCGCGTGAAAGATCGAGCACGCGCAGCCCGGTGAGAGGGAGGTTCTTTCCCGCGCCTTGCTTGGTTGGTTCAGTCATCGCAAGCCCTATGTTGGAGCTGGGGGAATTCTATAAGGCTTGCACGCTGGCCTGTCGCTCTCAGTCGGCCTGTTGCAGCGTCATAGTGAAACTGACGTCGTCCTTTTCATTCCTTGCCGAAAGAGTCCCGCCCATTTTCGCCATGTATGTCTTGGCGACGAAGAGCCCTTGTCCGCGACGAGCGGAGTCCGAAGCGCCCTGCAGATCGGAAACACTGTACTCGAAAATATTTTCCATCACCGCCGGATCGATCCGCGCGCCTTCGTTCCGGATCGTCACGCTTGCAGTGGCCTCCGACTGCGTGAGCGAAATGACGATCGACTTGCCCGGTATGCGGTGGCGATCGGCGTTGCGCAGGATATGGGTCACCGTGTCCTCTAGCGAATACTCGTCGGCACGCACCGGCACCGGGCCGGGCTCGAAGGTCACGTTCTCGATTCCCGCGAAATGCGCGTTGGCCGAAACGTGGCCGAGGAATTCATTCAGGTCGATCGCGCCCGTCTGCAACGTAGCTGCCTCGATGGCTTCGCTCGGCGAAGCCGTCCGTAGAGAACCTTGACCGCCTGCTGCATGCGCTACACATAGCGGTGGCTGGGGTCCTCGGGCTTGCCGTGCAGCGCCATTATCGATTGCAGTGGCGACATGATCTCGCGTCCAACCGCATGCCACATGTCTCGCTCCTGCGCGGTACGGATCTGCTCGCGCTCGACGTCATCCTTGACGCGCTTCAGTAGCGTGGCGAGCTCGCCTGCGAGAATGCCCAACTCGTCGCGGCCTTGCAGGTCGGACACGTCGAGCGCGCCTATGCGCTTGTCGCATGGATGCGCCACACGCCTAGCCTGCGCTGAATTTTCCGAAACAGGCAATTCAATTGGCATGAGAGCCGCTTTACAAGCGGCTCTCATGGATTAAAAGCTCAATATTTTCGGAACTACTCAGCCTGCACGCCCGCGTCCCTGATGAGCTTGGCATACTTCGGGATCTGGGCCTGCATGAAGGCGCGGAATTTATCCGGTGTCGATCCTGCGGGCTCATAAACCATGGCCAGGCTGCGCAGGCTTTCCTGCGTATCGGCTCGCGCCAGCGCCTTGTTGGTTTCCAGGTTGAGCTTCGCAACTACGTCCTCCGGCGTTCCGGCCGGGGAGAGCAGGCCCCAGTAGCCCACGATCTCGAACCCTGGATAACCCGACTCCGAAATGGTCGGAATGTCCGGCACCAGCGGCACGCGCTGCAATGTCGTGACGCCGAGTGCGCGCAATTTCCCCGACCTCACGAGCGGCTCGACGGTCGAAAGCACCTCCATGTACACGCTCACCTGGCCGCCGAGCAGGTCGTTGATTGCCGGCGCGCCGCCTTTGTAGGGCACGTGCAGCATCTCGATGCCGGCCATGTTGGACAAGAGCTGCATTCCCAGGTGATGGCTGGTGCCATGGCCCGCGGACGCGTAGGGCACCGCGCCCGGACGCGCCTTGGCGTAGTCGGCGAGCTCGCGCGGGGTTTTCACCGGCAGGTTCGGGTTGACCACGAGCATGAACGGCGTATAGCCGATTAAGGCGATCGGCGAGAAATCCTTCATCGGATCGTAGGGAACGTGCTTGCGCAGCATGGGATTCGTGACATGGTTGCTGATCGCCCAGAGCAGCGTGTAGCCGTCCTTCGGGCTCCTGGCGACGATGTCCGTCCCCAACACGCCGCTGACGCCGGGCTTGTTGTCCACGATCACCGTCTGCCCCATGCTCTCGGTAAGCTTGGTGGCGAGGATGCGCGCGGTGGCATCGGACGACCCGCCGGGGGGCCAGGGCACGACGAGGCGGATGGGTTTTTCCGGGTAAGGCGCAGCGAGGCACGCGGTCGCGCAGAACGCGAGGGCGGCGGCGATGCCGGCGCGAATGCTCATTCGGACACGACGCGTTTCGCGTAGGCGCGCTTGCTCGCGACCAGGCCGTCGCGGAAATCGAACAGGTCGCAGACCCGCATCGTGACCTGCTTGCCATCCGGTCCGGGGTAGCTCACCGTAACTTCGGTGAATCCCTTGTCGCCGAGGATCGCGTAGGTGCGATCGGACGAGGAGATGCCGGGCAGCGCCTCGAAGTAACGCACGATGCCTTCGCGGAAAGCCTTCTTGCCGGAGAACCGCTTGCCATGCACCTCCGGGCCAAAGGCCGATTCGAGCACGGCATCATCGGTGAGCATGCTGACGATGTCGTCGGCGTCCTTGCGCTTCCAGGCATCGAAAAACTTTCGCATGAACGCATCGTCGACGATCGCTTTTCCGGGAGATTCCATCTTCATTGTGTCTTCCTTGCCAGTCGGAGGTTGATATCAGGCGGCGCGTTTCGCCGCCGCGTTGAGGAGGCCCAGGTCCGCAAGGTGCTTCTGCAGCTTCTTGCGGTCTTCGCCTTCCAGCATCCTGAGCGGTGCGCGCGGTGCGCCCATCGATTGCCCCATCAGTTCCAGCGCGGTGTGGGCGACCCGCACGCCGCCCTTCGCGGTGGCGAAACTCCAGAGCGGATAGAGCGAGTCGAAGAACTCGCGTGCGTCGCCGGCCTTGCCGGCCTTGATGAGGTTGAAAAGCTTCATGCACAGTTCCGGCGCGAAATTCGCGCCGCCTGAGAACCAGCCGGTGGAACCGACCAGCATTGCGTCGAGGATCTGCGGATCGCGCCCGGTCAGCACCGGGATGCGACCAGGATCGTGTATCCGTCCGGTTTCGATTTGGCGACCGATTCGGTGGCGATCGTGGTTCCCGCGCCCGGCCGGTTCTCAACCACGAAGGAAGCCTTGAAGCCTTCGCTCAGCTTGTGCGCGAAGAGGCGCGCCATGATGTCGGTAGGACCACCGGGCGGAAAGCCCACGACAAGTTTGACCGGGCGGTCGGGGTAGGTCTGCGCGTTCGCGGCAGTGAATATCGCGCACAGCGCCGAGCACAGGAGGGGAAGCAGGCGTCGCATGGTGACAGGCCTCAGGCGCAATCCGATGTCCGCAACCTAAGGTCTCGCAGCCTCCGCGAAAAGAACCATTTGCGCGGCGGCGCAGGGCCACTTCCCATGCCGCTTCCTGTTGTGGTGCGATTTACCGGCGCCGATCCTGCCTTCGCCCCTTCGCGGTGCGCTCGACGGCGTTGGCAAGGCGCTCGGTTGCGATCTGCAGGCTCGGCAGGCTGAAACCCGTAAAGCCGAGCAGCAGCCCCTGGCGCGCCGGCGCCTCGAGGTACATCGAGCTGACCGGCCGCACGACCACGCCGTGGCGCTGCGCTTCCTCCGAGACGGCGGTATCCGAGAGCCCCTGTTCCAGGTAGGCGACCAGTTGCATGCCGCACTCGGGTGTTGCCATCGACACGCAGGGCCCGAGGCACCGGCTGACGGCCTGCATGGTGAAATCGCGCGCCTCCCGGTAGCGCTGGCGCATCCTGCGGATGTGGCTCGTGAGGAAGCCTTCGCGCAGGAAGTCGGCGACCGCCGCCTGCTGCAGCGTCGAGGCAAACCGGTCGGCGAGAAAGCGCGCGCCGGCGAACGCGTCCATGAGGTCGCGTGGCACCACCGCGAAGCCGACGCGGATCCCCGGGAACAGCACCTTGGAAAGCGTGCCCACGTAAATCACGCATTCGTTCTGCAGGAGACCCTGCAGCGAGGCCAGCGGCCGCCCGGCGTAGCGGAACTCGCTGTCGTAGTCGTCCTCGATGATCCATGCGCCGCGGCTTCGCGCCCAAGCGAGCAGTTCCAAGCGCCGCGCCATGGACATTGCGGCGCCCGAGGGGTACTGGTGCGAGGGTGTCACATAAGCGAGCCGGGCGTCGGGCTCCGCCTCGATTCCCTTGCCCACGACCAAGCCTGATTCGTCCACCGGCACGGGAACGAGTCTGGCACCCAGCGCATGGAGCGCCGCACGCGTGGCGGGATAGCAGGGATCCTCCACCCACGCGGCATCGCCCGGGTTGAGCAGGACACGCAGCGACAGGTCGATCGCCTGCTGAGCGCCCGAGACGATGAGGATCTGTTCGGGCTCGCAGCGCACCGCGCGGGCGGCGCGCAGGTATTCAGCAATTTCGCGCCGCAGCGCGGGGAGCCCGAAAGGATCCGAGTACCCGTAGTCGATCAGGTCCGGCTTTCGCAGGCGCCGCGAACTGATCCCGCGCCAGGCGTCCACGGTCTGCAGGTCGACGGAAGTGCGCCCTGTGATGAAAGGGATGGTGTCAAGCGACACCTTGGCCGGCACATACTCGCGGCACCGGGTGCCGTAAGCCGACAGCCTCCTGCGCGCCTGGGCGGCATCGCTCGTGGCTTCGCCGTCCGCGCCGGCCGTCACCAACGGTTCGGGAAGGTCGCTCGATACGTAGGTGCCCGAGCCGGCTTTGCCCTCGACATAGCCTTCGGCGAGGAGCTGGTCGTAGGCCGTGAGCACCGAGGTGCGCGATACGCCGAGTTTCTTTGCCAGCTCGCGCGTCGAAGGCAGGCGGCTCCCCGGCGCAAGGGCTTGCCCGATGATGGCGTTCCTGAGGCACAGATAGATCTGCCGGAACAGGGCGATGGACGCGTTCGCCTCGACCCGGAGGTCGAGGAAATCAGCCCATTTGAGGCGGTGTTCGCTCGGCATGACTGGTCTGTCCAGGGAGCACTATATCCCCTAACCGGTCATACCAGTTAAAACCGTATCAACCCGCCCAGGGACCTACTTCCAGCCAGGTACTCTGGTAAGTCGCGCCTTCGCCGATGTCGGTGTAGCGGTCCGAGCAGAGCATGTTGATCGTGCCGTGCACTGCCTCCTCGTCGGGGCGCTGTCCGGGCACCAGAACCACGCCGGGCTGGATTTCGTCGTCGACGCGCAAGAGGAGGCCGATCCTGCCGCGGTCGTTGTAAAGGCTGACCTCCTGCCCATCCGTGAGCTTGCGCGCGGCAGCGTCCTTGGGATGCAGCACGCACCATGGTGCACCTTCGCGCCCGCGCAGGAACGGAACTCCGGAGTAAGCGGTGTGCGGCTGGAAATAGGAAGGCGCGGTCAGAAGGCGCAGCGGCCAGCGCGCGGCCTCCTCCTCGTCTCCGGCATCGGGCTGCCAGTCGGGGAGGGGCGAGATGCCGAGCGCCTTGACCTGCTCCGAGTAGATCTCGAGTTTGCCGGAGGGCGTGGCGTACTTCTGTACGCCTTCGGGTTTCACTTTGATCGGCCCGGCGTCCGCGACGTGGGCGGCATCGAGCGCGGTCGGGCCTTTGCCGCCTCGCAGGAGCTCGCCAAGAATCTGCAGTTCGGTCATGCCGAATACCGGGTCGGTAAGGCCCATGTGCCTGGCGAGCGCCTTGGTGACCGCCGTATTGGAGCGCGCTTCGCCGACAGGCTCGACCGCCGCTTTCGCGTACTGCATGTAATAGCTCCCGTAAGAGCGGAAGAAGTCCTCCGTTTCGAGGTAAATGGCCGAGGGCAGCAAGATGTCGGCATAGCGCGCGGTCGCGGTCATGAACGGCGTATGCACGACGGTGAAGAGGTCCTCGCGTTCGAGGCCGCGGCGCACTTTACCGACATCCGGGCAGGTGACGGCCGGATTGTTCGCGGCGACGAAGAGTGCATGGATGGGCGGCTCCTTCATGTTCAGCAGCGCTTCGCCCAGGCGCAGGTGGTTCACCGTGCGCGTGGACGCCGGCCCCGAGGGCTTGCGGATCGCGTTGTAGTCGAGATGGATCGAACTCGCGGTCAGCAGCAGCGCTCCGCCGCCGTGGACGCCATAGGCGCCGGTCATTGCCGGCAGCACCAGCACCGCGCGCAGCGCCTGCCCGCCCTGCACGAGGCGCGTCATGCCCTCGCCCAGGCGGATGAAGGATTTCTTCGCGGCCCCGTACATCGCCGCGAAGCGCTCGATGTCCTCGACGGGAACACCGGTGATCTTCGAGGCCGCCTCGGGCGTGAATCGCGGCAAAACCTCCTTCTCGAGCTTGTCGAACCCCAGCGTGTTCGCCTCGAGATACGCGCGGTCGCACTTGGCGTCGCGCACCAGTATGTGCGCCACGCCAAGTGCGAGCGCAGCGTCGGTGCCGATGTTGATCGGGATGTGCCAGTCGGCGCGCTCGGCCGTCTTGGTGCGCCGCGGGTCGATGACCACGACCTTCACGCCTTTTTTTCTTGCCTGCTCGACCTTCGTCCATACATGAACGTTCACCGCCATGAGGTCGGCGCCCCAGGACACGATGAAATCCGAATCGGCGACCGACTCGGGATCCGCGCCGCCGATGGGGCCCATGGTGAGGTCCCAGGCGGTCTCGCAGCAGCTGTCGCACACCGTGCCGGCGGCCAGGCGTGAGGCGCCCAACGCATGGAAGAGCCCGTTGGTGAGGCCGCGGTTGATGAGGCCCTGGTGTGCGCTGTACGCGTAGCCGAGCAGCGCGGTGGGGCCCGATTCGGCGATGATCTTTTTCCAGCGCGTGGCGATCTCGTCGAGCGCTTCGTCCCAGCCGATCGGCGAGAACTTGCCTTCGCCTTTCCTGCCGGTGCGCCGCAGCGGCTGCGTCAGGCGGTCGGGGGAATTCACCAGCTCCGCGTCGCGGTTGACCTTCGCGCAGGCAAAGCCCGCGGTGAAGGGCTGCTGCGGATCACCCTCGACTTTCGTGACGCGGCCGTCCTCCACGGTCGCGATCAACGAGCACATGTCGGGGCAATCGTGTCCGCAGACGACGCGTACGGTATTCATGTCCTGGCTCCGCTCATTTTGGAAGGCGCTAGAGTACCCGTGCGGCGTGCTGGTGCAAGTGCCGCTTTGGCGCGGCCGGGAGGCCACCCGCCAGGGCGGGGCCGTGCTCGATGGCGTCAGCGTGCCGATGGCCATCCGGATGCCGATCTCGCGCGTGAGCTCGGTCACGCTCACGAGCATGATGTTCATGACGCCGATCCCGCCCACCAGCAGCGATATCGCGGCCACCGGACCGAGGAGCACCGTGAGCGTGTTCTGCGTGTCGGTCGCGGTTTCGAGGATCGAGGCCATTCAGGCCCATTGCATCCTCAGTGCGCTAGCGCACAAAGGCTTGCTTACTGGGAGGGCGGCGTGACGATTTCCTCGACTTCCTCGCCGATTTGCGCAGTCTCCGGCGCCTCTCCCGGAATCTTGTGCCCGAGACGCTCGTACTCCGCGATCACCTGCGCGCCGAACAGGAGCAGCGTAGCCACGATCTCGAAACTGAGCAGCACCACGATCGCTGTAGTGAGCGACCCGTACACCACGCTCACCTGCGAGAGCGTGCCGAAATACCACAGGAGACCCCGGCGGATGATTTCCCAGAGGATTCCCGCAGTGGCTCCGCCGATCAGGGCGTGCCTCATCGAGACCTGCCCGACCGGCATGAAGTAGTAGATCGACGAAATGAGCAGGATCTCGCCCGCAAACCCGAGGGCATACAGCGTCGCGCGAGAGATCGATCCGAGCGACCAGGTACGCCCTTCGAGCACGATGTTCCATTGCGCTATCGCAGATACATCGGCGATCAGGTACGTGCCGATGAAGAGCATCGCGCCGATGAACAGGATGTAGCCGAATGGCAGCAGCAGGGAGATCGCAAAATGCCGCCTTCGAATCGCAATGCGGTGAAGGAAGATGACCGACATCGCGTTCTCCATCACCTTGAAAGCGAGGGAGCTGAAGAACAGCATCGTCCCGAACAGCACCCATCCGATGGTCGCGCTGTTGTCGAGGAATGTGCTCAGCTCCTGCACCACCTCCCTTGACTGCCCGGGCACGACGAATTCGAGCGCCCGCCTGAGCGTGGAGAGCAGCTCGGCCTGGTCGATGAAATGCGAGAGCCCCATCACCATGAGGATCAGCAGCGGCACGATCGACAGCAGCGCGTAGTAGGCGACCGCCCCGGCAAGCAGCAGTCCCTGGTTGGCCTGGAAGGCCTTGAGCACCTGCAGCGAGAAAGCAAGCGGGTTCTTGAGGACGAGCTGCGCACGCTCCGGGATCCGGAAATCCATTTTCAGCCTCTGCTACGACCGCCAATTTTAGTTTTTTCGTGCGCGCTCAACGGTACGCAAGCGCACAAAGACGGACGGCGTGGCTTATAAAATGTCAGTATTTCGGCTGGAGCACCGCTCCAGTGCTGGGGCCACGCCGGAATTTGGCAGTATTAGCAGAATCCAAGGAACGATTCGAGCATCGCGCGCAGGTGCGGCCGCACCTCGCCCGCGAGGTCCTTGCGGTAGCCGAACGGATGCGGCTCGTCCATATACGTGATCTCCGAGAGCTCCAGCTGGACGGCCTCCACGCCTTCGGCTGGCTTGCCATAAGTGCGCGTGATGTAGCCGCCCTTGAAGCGGCCGTTGAGTACCGAGGTGTACCCCGAGGCGGCTTGCGCGATCTCGAGCATTTTCGCGCCGATCTCGGGACGGCAGGACGTACCGCCCGCGGTGCCCAGGTTGAAGTCGGTCAGCTTGCCCTCGAAGAAGCGCGGCACCCTGGAGGCGATCGAGTGTGCGTCCCACAGCAATGCGCTTCCATGCTCGGCCCTGAGGCGCGCGAGCTCTTCCTGCAGCTTCGCGTGGTAGGGCTTCCAGTACGTGCCGACCCGATGGCGGATCTCGGTGTCGTCCGGCTCCTCGCCCATGCGATAGATCGGCTGCTTGGCGAATGTGTCGATGGGGCAGAGGCCCGTGGTGTCCTGGCCCGGATAGAGGTTGGCGTTATCCGGGGGGCGATTGAGGTCGACGACGTAGCGCGAATGCGTGGCCGCGAGAACCGACGCGCCAAGCTCGTCGGCAAAGTCGTAGAGCTGCTCGAGGTGCCAGTCGGTATCCGGGACCGAATGCGCGATCGGCATCATGCGGCGCTTGAGCGCATCCGGAATGTGCGTGCCGACGTGCGGCATTGAAAGCAGCAGCGGTTTCGTGCCCTGCTTGAACTTGAAGAGTTCCATGGGGCGATTCTAGCCCGAGGGCAGCAGCGCGGCCGCCTCCGGCGAGTAGAAGCCACCCGTCACCAGCGCCTTGATCGCTTCGATGTCCGGCGCGAAATAGCGATCCTCGGCGTAGAACGGCACGCGCTCGCGGATCGCGGCCATCGCGCGCTGCAGGGCAGGGGACGTGGCCAGCGGCGATCTGAAATCAACGCCCTGCGCCGCGGCCAGCAATTCGATCGAGACGATGCCAGCGGTGTTGTCCGCCATGTCTCCCAAGCGACGCGCTGCGAAGGTGGCCATGCTCACGTGGTCTTCCTGGTTCGCGGACGTGGGCAGGCTGTCCACGCTGGCGGGATGGGCGAGGGACTTGTTCTCGCTTGCGAGCGCTGCCGCGGTGACCTGCGCGATCATGAATCCTGAATTCAAGCCGCCATGCTCGACCAGGAAAGGTGGCAGGCGGCTGATGCTCGCGTCGATGAGCAACGCGATCCTTCGCTCGGACAACGCACCGATCTCGGCGATCGCAAGCGCGAGCGTGTCGGCGGCAAGCGCCACGGGCTCGGCGTGAAAGTTGCCGCCGGAGAGCACTTCGCCGCTTTCGGGAAAGACGAGCGGATTGTCCGTCACGCCGTTGGCTTCGATCGCGAGCGTTTTCGCAGCCGAGCGCAGGAGGTCGAGGCACGCGCCCATGACCTGCGGCTGGCAGCGAAGCGAGTAGGGGTCCTGCACGCGGTCGTCGCCGGAAAGATGCGAAGCCCGGATCCCGCTGCCCGAAAGCAACTCGCGATAGCGCTTCGCGACGTCGATCTGGCCGGGCTGCCCGCGCAGCGCGTGGATGCGCTCATCGAACGGGGTGTCGCTGCCCATGGCCGCGTCGACCGACAAGGCGCCGGCCACTACGGCCGCCGCGAATGCATCTTCCGCCGCAAAGAGGCCGAGCAGCGCGAGCGCGGTGGAGACCTGGGTGCCGTTCAAGAGGGCGAGTCCTTCCTTGGGCCGGAGCACCAGTGGCTTCAGTCCCGCGTGTTCGAGTCCTTCGAGGGCGGTGACTTTTCTGCCTTCGATCCGCACTTCGCCGACGCCGATCAGCGCGGCCGAAAGATGAGCCAGCGGCGCGAGATCGCCCGAAGCGCCGACCGAGCCCTTGGACGGAATGCAGGGGTAAACGCCTTTGTTGTAGAGCGCGACGAGCGCCTCGATCGTTGCGGGATGCACCCCCGAGTGGCCCTTGGCCAGGCTCGCGACCTTGAGCACGAGGATGAGCCGCACGGGTTCGTCCGCGAGCAGCGGCCCGGTGCCGGCCGCATGCGAAAGGATCAGGTTCGTCTGCAATTTGAGGAGATCCGCGCGCGAAATGCCGGTCTGCGCGAGCTTGCCGAACCCGGTGTTGATGCCGTAGGCCGGCTCCCCCAGTGCGACGATTCGCTCGATCGTTTCCACCCCCGCCTCGAGCTTCGCGACACACGCGGGATCGAGCGCGATTGCAGGCCCCTCGCGCGCGACCCGGCGCAGGGTGGCCAGAGTGAGCGGATTGCGACCGACGAGGATCATGAGGGCTTCCGGATCATCGGCAGGTCGAGACCCTGCTCTTTGGCGCAGGCAATAGCATCTTCATAGCCCGCGTCCGCATGTCGCATCACGCCGGTGGCCGGATCGTTCCACAGCACGCGCGCGAGGCGCGCATCGGCCGCGAGCGAGCCGTCGCAGACGATCACCATGCCGGCGTGCTGCGAGTAGCCCATGCCCACGCCGCCGCCATGATGCAGCGACACCCAGGTCGCGCCGCTTGCGCAGTTGAGGAGCGCGTTCAGCATTGGCCAGTCGGACACCGCATCGGTGCCGTCCTGCATCGATTCGGTTTCGCGGTTCGGGCTCGCGACCGAACCGGAGTCGAGGTGGTCGCGCCCGATCACCACGGGGGCCTTGAGTTCGCCCTTGCGCACCATCTCGTTGAAGGCGAGGCCGACGCGATGCCGGTCGCCCAACCCGATCCACAGGATGCGTGCGGGCAGCCCCTGGAAGTGAATGCGCTTGCCGGCCATGTCGAGCCACTGGTGCAAGTGCCTGTCATTCGGGAAGAGTTCCCTCACCTTCGCATCGGTCCTGGCGATGTCATCGGGATCGCCGGACAACGCGACCCAGCGGAAAGGCCCGATGCCACGGCAGAAGAGCGGGCGGATATACGCCGGCACGAAGCCGGGAAAGTCGAAGGCGTTCTTCACGCCGACGTTCTTGGCTTCCTGGCGGATGTTGTTGCCGTAGTCGACGCACGGAATGCCCATGGCCTGGAACCCGAGGATCGCGCGCACCTGGTTGGCGATGGCCTCCCGCGCCGACACCGCGACTTCGTCCGGGTCCTTCTTGCGCAGGTCTCTCCAGCGCTCGAGCGACCAGTGCTCCGGCAGGTATCCGTTGGCCGGGTCGTGGGCGGAGGTCTGGTCGGTCACCAGCGCCGGCTTCATGCCGCCCGCGCGTGCGCGCTTGAGCATTTCCGGATAGAGCTCGGCGGCATTGCCCACGAGCCCCACCGACACCGCGCGGCCTTCGCTCTGCGCTCGCTGGAGGATTGCGTACGCCTCATCGAGCGTATTGGCGCGCTCATCCAGATACCCGGTGCGCAGGCGCATGTCGATGCGCGAGGGATCGCATTCGACCGCGAGCATCGAGGCGCCCGCCATCGTCGCGGCCAGCGGCTGGGCGCCGCCCATGCCGCCGAGGCCGCCGGTGAGGATCCATTTGCCTTTCCAGTTGCCGCCGTAGTGCTGGCGACCGGCCTCGGCAAAGGTTTCGTAGGTGCCCTGCACGATGCCTTGGCTGCCGATGTAGATCCAGGAGCCGGCCGTCATCTGGCCATACATCATGAGTCCCTTGCGGTCGAGCTCGTTGAAGTGCTCCCACGTGGCCCAGTGCGGCACGAGGTTCGAATTGGCGATCAGCACTCGCGGCGCATCGGCATGCGTTTTGAAGACGCCGACCGGCTTGCCCGATTGGACCAGCAGCGTCTCGTCGGCTTCCAGCGCGCGCAGGCTCGCGACGATCTGGTCGAAGCACTCCCAGTTGCGCGCGGCCTTGCCGATGCCGCCGTAGACCACGAGCTCGTCGGGGCGCTCGGCAACCTCCGGATCGAGGTTGTTCATGAGCATGCGCAAAGGCGCTTCGGTGAGCCAGCTCTTGGCCGACAGTGTTGTGCCGCGAGGGGCGCGAACGACTCTCGCGACGGATTTCGTTAGTGCGGTCATAGGGTCCCCCAGACTTGGAGAGCGGTTTCGAGCATCACGTCGATCTTCGCCCACTGCTCTTCTTCGGTCAGCAGGTTGCCCGCGATGCCGGATGCGAAGCCGCACTGCGGGCTCAATGCGAGCTGCCCGACGTCGATGAAGCGGCTGGCGTCGTCGATGCGCTTCCTGAGTTCATCCACGGTTTCGACCTTGCCGACTTTCGTGGTGATCAGTCCGAGCACCACCATCACGCCCTTGGGCACGTAACGCAGCGGCTCGAAGCCGCCGGCGCGCTCGGTGTCGTATTCGAGCAGCAGGCGGTCGAACTTGAGGCTCCCGAAGAGGCGCTCGGCGATCGGGTCGTACTTGCCTTCGCGATGCCACATGCTCGCGCGATTGCCGCGGCAGATGTGCAGGCCGAAGGTCGCCTTGCCCTTGAATCCTTCGATGACCGCGTTATCCGCGGCGATGGCGCGGTCGAGGTTCTTCATCGGATCTTCGCCGCGCGAGCGCAGCCGGTCGAGTGTTGGTTGGTCGACATAGCCCGTATAGCTCGGCTCGTCGATCTGCACGTGCTTGCAACCTTCATCGATGAGTCCTGTCACCATCTGGTGCTGGATCGTGACCACGTCGGCGAGGAAACTATCGGCGTCCGCGTACACCGCGCGCGATCCTTCGATGTCGCACATTTGCACGACGCGGTCCGGTCCCATGAGCATGACTTTCACGGGACGCCTCGAGACCGACGCGGCGAAGCGGTATTCGTCCAGCGGAAAGCTGCGCTCGAGGCGCAACTTCTTCGTGACCGGCGTCTTGAAGGACAGGACCGCGTCTTCGCCTTTCTGGAAGGGGGTTTCGCAAGGCGCGCGGTTCCCGGGGTTCTGGCGGAAATTCATCCACGAGGTTTTCCACATGTCCCAGCCGTCGACATCGGAAAAACTCACCTGCCAGTTGAGGCGGCGGTACTCGCCGTCGGTGACGACCGGCAGGCCGTGCGCTTCCTGCTTGGCGATGACTTCGCGGATCGCGGCGTCCTCCGCGGTGTTGAGTTCCTCGCGAGTCATCTGGTTGGTGGCGTGGCGCATGAAGGCGGCCTTGAGGCTTTCGGGACGCAGCAGGCTGCCGACGTGGTCGACTCGGTGTTGTTTCATTGGCAGGGGATCGATGCGGTTGTGTGAAAGTGTATTTGCGAAAGCGCATTTTGTCAGGCCTGCGCGCGGGATGTATGCTCCCTGTATCGAAACCGCACCACGAACCTTAAGGATGTTTCCATGCTTCGCCCGATTCTTGCTGCACTGTGTTTTGCCTTCGCCGTTCCTGCCTCCGCGCAGGAATGGCCGACCAAGCCGATCCGCTTCATCGTGCCCTGGCCCGCCGGCGGCCTGAACGACGTCATCGCCCGCACTTTCAACGATCGTGTTTCGAAGGCGCTCGGCCAGACCGTCGTTACGGATTTCAAGGCCGGGGCGGGCGGCCGCATCGGCGTGGCCGAGGTCGCGCGCGCGGCACCGGACGGCTACACGATCGGCATGGGCAACCTCGGGCCGCTGACGATCTTCCCGAACCTCTACAAGAATATGCCGTACGACTCGAAGAAGGACCTGGTCCCGATCACCATGTTCGCGGCCTCGCCGCTGGTGCTCGTGGTGCCGGCGAATTCGCCCGCGAAGAGCGTCAAGGACCTGATCGCGATGGCCAAGGCACAGCCCGGCAAGCTCAACTACGCTTCGGTCGGCGTCGGCACCGCGCAGCACCTGATTTTCGAAATGTTCAAGCGCAAGGACGGCACGGACATGGTGCATGTGCCTTACAAGGGGACGAACGAATCGCTGCCGCACATGATCGACGGGCAGATCCACGCGATGTTCGACACGCTCCCGCTCATGCTTCCGCAGCTCAAGGGCGGGCGCATCCGCGGCATCGCGGTGACCACGCCGCAGCGCGTGCCGCAGTTGCCCGACGTGCCGACGCTGGCCGAAGCCGGCTATCCGGAAGTCGATGTCGTCACCTGGTACGCGCTGATAGCGCCCGCGGGCACCCCGAAGGCGATCACCGACCGGCTCTACAAGGAGTACACGACCGTATCGCAGATGCCCGAGGTGCAGAAATTCCTCGCCGAGCAGGGACTGGTCTACATCCCGAACACGCAGGCGCAGTTCGTCAGCCGCATCGATGCGGAGCGCACGCGCTGGGGCCAGATCATCGCCGAGCAGGGCATCAAGGTGGACCAGTAAGCGCGATGGCGAAGCCTCATCTCCAGCCTGTGACTGAGGCGTGCGTGTCTTCAGGGATCAGCGCCTGGCGAGTCCGTCCCGATAGACCACGCCGCCCTTCATCACGAACCCGACTTTTTCCAGCAGCGTGATGTCGCGTAGCGGGTCGCCCGGGACGGCGATGAGGTCCGCGTACTTGCCGGGCTCGATGCTGCCGACGCGGTCGCTCCAGCCGATGATCCGCGCGTTCAGGCTCGTGGCGGAGACGATCGCGGCCATTGGCGATTCACCGAGTTTGACCCGTAGCACGAGCTCCTTGGCATTTTCGCCGTGCCGGATCACGGCCGCATCGGAGCCCACGCCGATCGGCAGGCCGGCGGCGAGCGCGCGCCGGAATCCATCGTGCGAGAGGGCGCGCATGCGGCGGGCCCGCTCCATTTGCGCTGCCGGCATGCCGCGCTGCTGGCCATCGGCCTCAAACGCTTCGCTGGTGTAGAGGGTCGGCACGTAGAACGTGTTGGGAGCAGCCTTGAGCATCGCAATAGCTTCGTCGTCCAGCGCCGAACCGTGGTCGATAGTGGTCACGCCGGCGCGAATTGCCGCCTTGATCCCGGCGATGCCATGCGCGTGCGCGGCCGTCTGCCGGCCCCAGCGCTGCGCCTCGACGACCGCCGCCCGCATCTCCGCATCGGAGTATTGCTGCGCGTGCGGGTCGATTCCGCTCGACTGCACGGCGCCGGTGGCGAGAATCTTGATGAAATCCGCGCCGTTCTTGATGTTCGTACGCACCGCCTTGGTGACTTCGTCCGCGCCGTCGGCGAGATTGCGCACGAGCGGCACGTCCACGTAGATCGAGAACCGGCGCGCGTCCCCGGCGCCGCCGGTTGAGGAAACGTAGTTGCCCGCAACGAGGAGGCGCGGGCCCGGCACCGCGCCTTCGTCGATCGCCTTGCGCAGGTCCACGTCCACGTAAGGCCACGTGGGGCCCATGTCGCGGCAAGTGGTGTAGCCGGCCAGCAGCGTGATTCGCGCGTTGTGGGCGCCCCAAAGCGCATTGTGTCCGGGCGTCGTCTTCAGGAGCGCCTCCTCCCAGTGCGTGCCGTAGCGGTCGGTGAGGTGCGTGTGCAGGTCGATGAGACCGGGCAGCAGCGTCGCTTCGCCGAGGTCGATGACGCGCGCCCGAGGCGGGACTGCGAGGCGCGAGCCGACTTCGGCGATGCGCTCGCCCTCGATGCGCACCATGGCAGGCGCGAGCGCCGCGCCGCCGCGTCCGTCGAGCATGCGGGCTGCCTTGATGACGACGGATTGCGGCCACGCGCTCGCGCAGGCGAGGGCCAGCCCCGCAGCGAGCACAACGCGCGCTGCGTTCATCGAGCGCGCTACTTGTCCCAGGGCCGCTTCCAGGGGGGCTGGTAGGCTTGCGACGTTTGGCCGGCACAGGCCGGCGGGCAGGCATCGACGCCGACCGCGCCGAGCGCAGGCTGGCCGAAGCCCTCGCGCGCGCGCCAGCCCGGATACTTCATCGCAACGTTGTTGAGGAACCCGCCCGGATCGTAGGTGAGCGGCTTGTCCGGAAATTTCGAATTCCATTCCTCGCTCAGGCTGCGGCTCGTGCGGTACCACGGCACGCGATTTGCCCAGTAATAGAGCGTCGCGGCGCGCCAGTCCATGTCGCGCACCTTCGGCCACATCTGGTCCGCATGCGCGATGTTAAAGGCCGGATCGAGGCTCCACTTGGCATGCCCAACGATGTCGCCGAAGATGAACAGCCGCCCATTCACGATCGCCCACTCGGTCGGGTCGCTGCCCATCTTGATCCCGAACGGCGCGCCGTTGGAGCAGAAGCCGCCGTACTGCGGCTCGTACCTGCCCGGATTGGCCGCGAAAAGGCGCTCGTGCTCGGCGTTCGCGAAGTAGTAAGTGCGATCGGGCAGCGCGACCTTGTGCTTCGGGTCGCCGCGCACGGGCTTGCCCTGGGTGAAGTATGCGACGGGGTCGTGACCGAGCAGCATCAACGGTTCGCCCGCGGGCGTGCGCAACGTAGCGTACGGCGTGCCGCAGCCGCCCAAAAACAGTGCGGAGGCCAGAAATGCAAGAACCGTCAGGATTTTTAGATTGGGCATGAGAAAGAATGCGACACCGGCTGGCCAGACTTCAGTATAGCTGCCGGTTGCTTTGCTAGAATCCCTCGATCGACACGGGGGGATTACATGAAAAAGATCTTGAGTGGGTTGCTTGCGGCGTTGTTCCTTGCGGTCACGGGTGTGGCGTGGGCGCAGGAGAAAGTCATTCTCGGCATGAGCGGCTGGACGGGCTTCCAGCCGTTGAAGCTCGCGGAACTCGCCGGTATCTTCAAGAAGAATGGCGTGGATATCGAGATCCGCTTCATCCCGCCGGTACAGCGCTCTGCCGCGCTTGCCGCGGGTGCGTTGAATGCGGCGGCCACCACCGTGGACCAGCACATCGTCTGGACCTCGGCCGGGATTCCGACCACGCAGGTGGCGCTGATCGACAAGTCCAACGGCGGCGACGGCCTGGCCGTGCGCCACAACATCAATTCGATCAAGGAGCTCAGGGGCAAGTCGATCAACGTCGACGGCCCTGGCAACGTGCAGCATTTCATGCTCGCCTACATCCTCGAGAAGAACGGCATGACCATGCAGGACGTGATCCGCGTCACTATGGGCCCGCAAGCGGCCGCCCAGGCTTTCGTGGCTGGCCAGAACGACGCGGCGGTCACGTACGAGCCGTACCTCTCGACCGTTCGCGCCAAGCCCGATGCCGGCAAGATCCTCGTCACCAGCAAGGACTACCCGGTGGTGATCGACGTGCTGGTGTTCCGCAAGGACTTCATCGAGAAGAACCCGAAGATCGTGAAGGCGACGGTGGACAGCTTCTTCGAGGCCCTGGACATGATCAAGCGCGAGCCCGCCCGGGCCTACGAGCTGATGGGAAGCACGGTGAAGCAGCCGGGCGAGGCGTTCGCGAAATCGGCGGCCTACATCACCTGGCAGGATCGCGCCGCGAACGCGGCGTACTACGCAAAGGAGCACCAGCAGTTCACGGATTTCGCGGTGAAGGTGCTCAAGTTCAACCGGGTGATCAAGACGGAGCCGAAGGCGCAGCAGATGATCGACCTGCGCTTCCTGAAGTAGGAGGCGTAGCGGTGGGTCTAGCCCGGCGAGCCGGTCCGGGCAGGCACTCCTGAGGACTTCATGTTCGAGCCGCTGAAACCGGTTTCCCGCTCGACCCGGATCGTGCTCGGCACGGCGTTTTTCGTGTTGTTCCTGGCCGTATGGGCCCTCGCGACGTTCGGCGGGCTGATCGATCCGATGTTCCTGAAGGATCCCTGGTACACGCTGACGACCGGCTGGACGCTGTTCACCGAGTACGCGTTCATCAAGGACATCGGGATCACCATCTTTCGCGTGGTCTGCGGATTCGTGATTGCGGCGATCGTGGCGGTCCCGCTCGGTATTGCAATGGGCGCATTCAAGGCGATCGAGGCGCTGTTCGAGCCGTTCATCTCGTTCGCAAGGTACCTGCCGGCGTCGGCATTCATCCCGCTGCTGATCCTGTGGGCCGGAGTGGGCGAGGCGCAGAAGCTCTCGGTGATCGTCATCGGCTCGGTCTTCCAGATTGTGCTGATGGTGGCCGTGATCGTGGGCGCCACTCGGCGCGACCTCGTCGAGGCCGCCTACACGTTGGGCGCGGACGCCTCGGGAATCGTGAAGCGGGTGATGCTCCCCGGTGCCGCGCCGCAGATTGCCGAATCGCTGCGGCTGGTGCTCGGCTGGGCCTGGACCTACGTGATTGTGGCCGAGCTGGTCGGCGCATCCTCGGGCATCGGCCACATGATCATGGACAGCCAGCGCCTGCTCGATACCGGCCAGATGATTTTCGGCATCTTCACCATCGGCGTGATCGGGCTGGTCTCCGATTTCATCTTCAAATGGGTGAACCAGAAGCTCTACCCTTGGGCGTTCTGATGTCGAAGCTGGCCATTGAAGGTGTGTCGCGTGTGTTCCCCGGCGTTAACGACGGGGCGCCGACGCACGCGCTGCAGCCCACTGACCTCGCCATCGAGGACAACGATTTCATCACCATCCTGGGACCCTCGGGCTGCGGCAAGTCGACCCTGCTCAGGATCGTCGCGGGCCTCGACCAGCCGACCACCGGACGCGTCCTGCTGGACGGTGTGCCGGTCAGCCGACCGGGGCCGGATCGCGGCATGGTGTTCCAGTCGTATACGCTCTTTCCGTGGCTCACCGTGCGGGAAAACATCTGCTTCGGCCTGCGGGAGAAGGGCATGGAAGCGGCGAAGCAGGCGGAAATCGCCGAATATTTCATCGGCCAGACCGGCCTGGCCGGCTTCGAGAACCACTACCCGAAGATGCTCTCCGGCGGCATGCAACAGCGGACGGCGCTTGCGCGCGCGCTGGCCAATGACCCGACGATGCTGCTGCTGGACGAGCCTTTCGGCGCGCTCGACAACCAGACCCGCGCGCTCATGCAGGAACTGCTGCTCGGCATCTGGGAAGCGGACAAGAAGACTGTGCTTTTCGTCACACATGACATCGACGAGGCGATTTTCATGGCCAACCGCGTCGCCGTCATGTCGGCCCGCCCCGGGCGCATAAAGACCATCCTTGCGATCGATTTGCCGCACCCGCGCCACTACACGATGAAGACTTCGCCGCAGTTCTCCGGCTACAAGGCGCAGCTCACCGAGGAGATCCGCACCGAGTCGATCAAGGCCGCCAGCATGGCGCCTTGATTGTTCTCGTGGCCGCCAGCATGGCGCCTTGATTGTTCTCGTGGCCGCCAGCATGGCGCCTTGATTCCGCGATTTTTCTTATCGCGCGATTGAGGCCGGGGTGAAAGGGGAGTAAACTTCGGCTTTCAAGGCATTCGTCCCCCGGATGACCAAATACGTATTCGTAACTGGTGGCGTGGTTTCTTCCCTGGGTAAGGGGATAGCCGCCGCCTCCCTCGCCGCGATCCTCGAATCGCGCGGCATCAAAGTCACCAACATCAAGCTGGATCCGTACATCAACGTGGATCCCGGCACCATGAGCCCGTTCCAGCACGGGGAAGTGTTCGTGACCGAGGATGGCGCCGAAACCGACCTGGATCTGGGGCACTACGAGCGCTTCCAGTCCTCCAAGATGAAGCGCTGGAACAACTTCACCACCGGCCAGGTGTACGAGAGCGTCATCCGCAAGGAACGCCGCGGAGACTACCTCGGCGGCACGGTCCAGGTCATCCCGCATATCACCGACGAGATCAAGGCCTTCGTGAAGCGCGGCGCGGGCGAGGCCGACGTCGCGATCGTCGAGATCGGCGGCACCGTCGGCGACATCGAGTCGCTGCCCTTCCTCGAGGCGATCCGGCAGATGGGTCTGGAACTCGGCCGCAACAACGTCTGCTACATCCACCTTACGCTGGTCCCGTATATCGCCTCGGCGGGCGAGATCAAGACCAAACCCACGCAGCACTCGGTCAAGGAGCTGCGCCAGATTGGCATCCAGGCCGACGTGCTCCTGTGCCGCACCGACCGGCCGCTGCCGGAAGACGACCGCCGCAAGATCGCGCTGTTCTGCAACGTCTCCAAGGAAGCCGTGATCGCGGCGTGGGACGTGGATTCGATCTACAAGATTCCCGCGATGCTGCATGACCAGATGCTCGACGAGATCGTCTGCCACAAGCTCAACATCCTCGCCAAGGCCGCGAACCTGTCGACGTGGAACAAGCTCGTCGACGACCTCGAGCATCCCGAGCACGAGGTGGACATCGCGCTGGTCGGCAAGTACGTCGACCTCGCCGACTCGTACAAGTCGCTGTCCGAGGCGCTGATCCACGCCGGCATCCACACGAAATCGAAGCTCAACATCCACTACATCGACTCGGAGTCGATCGAGGCCAATGGCGTCGGGAGCCTTGCGGCGATGGACGCGATCCTCGTGCCCGGCGGGTTCGGCAAGCGCGGTGTCGAGGGCAAGATCGCCGCGATCCGCTTCGCGCGGGAAAACAAGATCCCGTACCTTGGCATCTGCCTTGGCATGCAGCTCGCGACCATCGAGTTCGCGCGCAACGTCTGCGGGCTCGAGGCGGCCAACAGCACCGAGTTCGACCAAGCCACGCCGCACCCGGTTGTCGCATTGATCACAGAGTGGCTGGACAGCACAGGCAGCGTCGAGCGCCGCTCGGATAACTCGGACCTCGGCGGCACGATGCGCCTTGGCGCGCAGAAAGTGCCGGTCACCACCGGCACGCTGGCCCACAAGATCTACGGGCCGGAAGTCAACGAGCGGCATCGCCACCGCTACGAAGTCAACAACGTCTACGTGCCGCAGCTCGAAGACAAAGGCTACAAGGTCTCCGCCCGCACGCCGAGCGAGAACCTGCCCGAGATGATGGAGCTGGCCGACCACCCCTGGTTCGTCGGCTGCCAGTTCCACCCGGAATTCACGTCCACCCCGCGCGCGGGGCATCCCCTCTTCACCGCATTCCTGCTCGCCGCGCAAAGATACCGCGAGCGGGCGAAACGCATCAGTCCGGGCGGAACCCTCTCAGTCGTCGCGGCATGAACCTCTGCGGCTTCGAAGCCGGCCTCGACAAACCGCTCTTCCTCATCGCAGGGCCCTGCGTGGTTGAATCCCGCGCCCTGCAGATCGACACCGCCGGCAAGCTCAAGGAGATCTGCGCTTCTCTGGGCATGCCGTTCATCTTCAAGTCGTCCTACGACAAGGCCAACCGCAGCTCCGGCAAGTCTTTCCGCGGCCCGGGCATGGAGGAGGGGCTCCGGATCCTCTCCGAGGTGAAGAGCCAGCTCGGCCTGCCGTTGCTTACCGACGTGCACACGATCGAGGATGTGAAGACCGTCGCTTCGGTGGTCGACGTGCTCCAGACGCCGGCTTTCCTATGCCGCCAGACCGACTTCATCCACACAGTGGCTGCAGCCGGCCGGCCGGTAAACATCAAGAAAGGCCAATTCCTCTCGCCGCACGAGATGAAGAACGTGGTCGACAAGGCGCGCGAGGCCGCATTGGATTCCGGTGGGACGGACAGCATCATGGTGTGCGAACGCGGCGCCTCGTTCGGCTACAACAACCTCGTGTCCGACATGCGATCGCTGGCGATCATGCGCGAGACCGGTTGCCCCGTGGTGTTCGATGCCACCCACTCGGTGCAGCTGCCCGGCGGCCAGGGCACGGCCTCGGGCGGCCAGCGTGAATTCGTGCCGGTGCTGGCGCGCGCTGCGGTCGCCGCCGGTATTGCCGGCATCTTCATGGAAACGCATCCGCAGCCGGAGAAGGCCCTGTCCGACGGGCCGAATGCGTGGCCGCTCGGGATGATGAAAGAGCTGCTGGAGACGCTGCTCGAGCTGGACGCGGTGGTCAAGCGACGAGGGTGGGCCGAGAACCGCGTCGCCGCCTGAAAATAACCAGAACACAGGGAAAAGAAAAATGAGCTCAATCGTCGATGTGGTGGCCAGGGAGATCCTCGATTCGCGCGGCAATCCCACCGTGGAAGCCGACGTCCTGCTCGAATCCGGTGTCATGGGCCGCGCGGCGGTGCCTTCGGGCGCCTCCACCGGCAGTCGCGAAGCCATCGAGCTGCGCGACGGCAATCCCCAGCGCTACGGCGGCAAGGGCGTGCTGCAGGCGGTCGAGCATGTGAACACCGAGATTTCCGAAGCGATCGTGGGGCTGGACGCGACCGAGCAGGCGTTCATCGACCATACGCTCATCGACCTCGACGGCACCGAGACCAAGTCGCGCCTCGGCGCCAATTCCCTGCTCGCTGTTTCGATGGCCGTGGCCAAGGCCGCGGCCGAAGAGTCCGGCCTGCCGCTTTACCGCTATTTCGGCGGCTCCGGCGCGATGCAGATGCCGGTGCCGATGATGAACGTGATCAATGGCGGCGCGCATGCCAACAACGGCCTCGCGATGCAGGAGTTCATGATCATCCCGGTGGGCGCGCAGAGTTTCCGCGAGGCCCTGCGATGCGGCGCCGAGATCTTCCAGGCGCTCAAGAAACTCATCGACGCCAAGGGCATGTCCACGGCAGTGGGCGACGAAGGCGGATTTGCGCCGGACCTGCCGACGCATGCCGGCGCGATCGAGTTCATCCTGCAGGCGATCGACAAGGCCGGTTACACCGCCGGCCAGGACGTGGTGCTGGGCCTGGACTGCGCGAGCTCCGAGTTCTACAAGGACGGCAAATACGTGATCGAATCCGAAGGCCTCACGCTGGATTCGGCGGCCTTTACCGATTACCTCGCCAACCTCGCCGACAAGTACCCGATCATCTCGATCGAGGATGGCATGGCCGAGAACGACTGGGAAGGCTGGAAGCGCCTGACGCAGAGGCTCGGCAAGTCGGTGCAGCTCGTCGGCGACGACCTCTTCGTGACCAATACCAGGATCTTGCGCGAGGGCATCCAGCAGGGCGTCGCCAATTCGATCCTCATCAAGGTCAACCAGATCGGCACGCTGACCGAAACTTTCGCCGCGATCGAGCTCGCCAAGCGCTCGGGTTATACCTCGGTGATCTCCCACCGCTCGGGCGAGACCGAGGACACCACGATCGCCGACATCGCAGTCGGCACGAACGCGCTGCAGATCAAGACCGGCTCGCTCTCGCGCTCCGACCGGATCGCCAAGTACAACCAGCTCCTGCGCATCGAAGAAGACATCGGCGCGGCCGCCTATCCGGGCCGCGACGCGTTCTTCCAGCTCAAGTAGGCATCAGCGCCGGCAACGGCCCCGGTCCATGAAAGTCCTCGCCGGAATCCTCGCCGCACTGATCCTGCTGATCCAGTACCCGTTGTGGCTCGGCAAGGGAGGGTGGCTGCGCGCGTGGGAAGTCGACCGGCGCCTTGGCGCGCAACAGAACGCCAACGTGGCGCTCGAGCGCCGCAACATCGCCCTCGGCGCGGAGGTGCGCGACCTCAAGCAGGGGCTCGATGCGATCGAGGAGCGCGCGCGCTACGAGCTGGGCTTCGTCAAGGCCGACGAGGTATTTTTTCAGGTGGTGGAGCAGCCTGCGGCGAAGAAGTGACTTCCGGGGCGTCCCCGGTGATTGGTCGCAAGTTATTGCGCCGGCCGAAGCTGTCCTCGTCCACTCCCACCTATCCACACCTTACGCCGCCTCGGCGTGCAGCTTGACCCCGAGCGCTCGGGCAACTTTCAGAATCCTGGCAAAGCTGGGATTCCCGTCTGCGCTGAGCGCGCGGTACAGGCTTTCGCGGCTCAGACCAGCGTCTTTGGCGACCTGCGTCATCCCCTTGGCGCGTGCGATATCTCCAAGTGCTCTTGCGATACCGGCCGCATCATCAGGAGCTTGTTCCAGCCAGGCATCGAGTTACGCTGCCATTTCTTCCGGCGTACGGAGATGCTCCGCCACGTCATAAGGCAGAGTTTCGGTCCTTGCGGGTTTCTTCGGCGCGGTCTTGCGCATGGTTCGCTACGTTAAGTTCCGAAGCCCAGGCTCTTGCCGGCCCTCGTGCCTGTATTCGGCGAGGTAGTCCTTGACGGCGAGTTCAAACTCAGCGCGCAATTCCTTCACCGTCTCGCCATGGAAGCTGATGATTGTGCGAACGCCGAGAATTCGGCCAACAAAGAAATTGTCTCGTTCGTCGTATTCGACACGGGCGGTGTAGCCCTTGTGGGACATTGTGTTCACGGTTCGGGCACCTTGGTCAGCCGTGACCGGCTTCGGCATGCAACTTTAATCCCAGCGCGCCGATTACTTTGAGGATAGTGTCAAAGTCAGGGCTGCGTTCACCGGAAAGCGCCTTGTACAGGCTTTCGCGGGAGAGTCCGGCATCTCGCGCAACCTGGGACATCCCCTTGGCACGAGCGATATCGCCTAGTGCTTTGGCAATAAATGCGGCATCTCCGTCAGCTTCTTCAAGGCAGGCTTCGAGATAAGCAGCCATCTCTTCGGGAGTTCTGAGGTGTTCGGCGACATCATAGCGAGAGGTAACGGTCTTCTTCATCGTGGCTGCTCCGAGAGACTGCGTGCGAGGCGTAAGGCTGCCTTGATGTCCTTGGCTTGCGTGCTCTTATCGCCACCGGCCAGGAGAATGATCAGCTCTTGCCCTCGCTTCTTGAAATACACCCGATAACCGGGGCCGTAGTCGATTCGCAACTCCGAGACACCTTCGCCCACCGGTGCTACATCACCCGGGTTTCCCGCCGCCAGCCGTTCAATCCTCGCTTGGACGCGCGCTCTTGCTTGAATGTCCCCAAGGTCGTCGAGCCATTGAACGAAGAGGTCGGTCTTGCGAATTTCAACCATGGAGTCACTGTAGCCTTGTGGCTACATGTTGTCAATGCTGTGTACTGCGCCTGTCATAGGCCGTCAGGTGTAGAAATCGCAAACCGCCTAATTCATTCATGCACCGAACGGCAATTTTCTCATAGACACAAACGTACCAGTACCGATACACAAATTGACAGGAGAGCAGCTCCCAACGGTCATATTTAAAAGAGAAAGTTATAGATTAAAGGCCCGGGAAGCACCATCAATCAGGTATCGCGCTTCTTGAACTCCTTCTCCTTCTCCTTCTCCTGCTACGACCTCCACTGGATCTTCCCCGAACGCCTCCGCGCCGAGGGTGCGGGGTTCGCCTGGCTCGACGCCTGCAGCAGCCCGAACGGGGAGGCGCCGACGATTGCCTCTATCGCGTAAGTGTCAGCGGTACACCCGATATAGCCAAGCAACACCTGTCAGCCACCTCAGGTAGCCTATACGGTTTGCGGTTGCACATTAACTACATCGTAATTACACTCCCCCCATGCGCGCACTTCGATTCGAGTGGGATGATCGGAAGGCGTCGATCAATCTGAAGCAACATGGCGTGTCATTCGAGGAAGCTCGAACCGTCTTCTTTGATGAACGGGCGCGATTGATCGATGATCCCGACCATTCCGAGGACGAGGAGCACTTTGTCTTGTTGGGTTTGGGCAGTTCACTTCGGCTGCTTCTGGTCTGCCACTGCTATCGGAGCGAGGGCAACGTCATTCGCATCATCTCCGCACGCAAGGCAGTATCAAAGGAATCGAAATCCTATCCCTGAAGGTGCCACATGCGCAAAGAGTACGACTTCTCGCAATCTCGGAAGAATCCCTACGCTTCGCAACTCAAGAAGCAAATCACCATTCGTCTGGACGAGGATGCTATTGCGTATTTTAAGGCAATCTCCGAAGAGGTTGGCATCCCCTATCAAAGCCTGATCAATCTCTACTTGCGTGATTGCGCGGCTTCGAGCAGGAAGCTCAATCTAAACTGGAAGTAGGCGCGTCGAGGAGGCTTCATGAAACTGAACGCGGAACAGCTCGCCCGGTTCGAGCGCGAAGGGTTTCTGTTTTTCCCGGATCATTTCTCCGCCGAGGAGATGCGGCGGCTGAGTGCGGAAGTACCGGCCATCTACGCCGAGGAGCGGCCCGAGGTGGTGCGCGAGAAAGACGGCGTCACCCCGCGCACGAGCTTCGCCGCGCATACCTACAACCCGATGTTCGCGAAACTGTCCCGCCATCCGCGCTTGATTGTGCCGATCGAGCAGGTGTTCGGCGAGAAGCTCTACATGCACCAGTTCAAGATCAACGCCAAGGCCGCGTTCGACGGCGACGTCTGGCAATGGCACCAGGATTTCGGCACCTGGCACCGCGACGACGCGATGCCAGAGCCGCGCGCGATGAACGTCGCGTTATTTCTCGAAGAAGCCAACGAGTTCAACGGCCCGCTCATGTTCATCCCGGGTTCACACAAGGGCGGCGTGCTAAACGCCGGGCACGACACCCAGACCACGAGCTATCCGCTCTGGACAGTAGACAACGCCACGATCACGCGGCTGGTCGAGCGCGGCGGCATCGTCGCGCCCAAGGGCAAGCCCGGCTCGATGCTCATGTTCCATTGCAATCTCGTGCATGCCTCGGGCAGCAACCTCACGCCCTGGAACCGCACGATCGTCTACTTGTCGTTATGCGCCGTGTCGAACCACATCCGCCAGTACAAGCGGCCCGAGTACATTGCGCATCGCGATTTCACGCCGATCGAAGCGTTGCCGGACGACTGCCTGCTGCGCGAGGACATCCGCGTTCCCCTGAAAGCGGCGGCCTGAGATGAACCTTCACAGCCTGCTGCAGAGAAGGGAAGCGCAGGGCAAGCCGCTGCGCGTGGGCGTGATCGGCGCGGGCAAGTTCGGCGCAATGTATATCGCGCAGGTTCCGCGCACGCCGGGCGTGCATCTTGTCGGCATCGCCGACTTGTCGCCGGCGAATGCAAGGACGAACCTCGAGCGCACCGGCTGGCAGCCCGCGTGGTATGGCGCCGCTTCGCTGGACGCGGCAATGAAAGAGCGCCGCACGCACGTGGGAGACGACTGGAGGAAGCTGGTCGAGCATCCTGATGTTGAGATCATCGTCGAAGCCACCGGCAATCCGATTGCCGCGGTCGAGCATGCGTTGCATGCCTTCGCCCACGGCAAGCATGTCGTGATGGTGACGGTGGAGGCCGATGCTTTCTGCGGGCCGCTGCTCGCCGAGCGGGCGGAATCGGCGGGCGTGGTCTACAGCCTTGCCTACGGCGACCAGCCTGCAATCATCTGCGATCTCGTCGACTGGGCGCGCGCCGCGGGGTTCCCGGTAGTCGCCGCGGGCCGGGGGCATAAGTGGCTGCCGCATTACGCGCAGTCGACGCCCGAAACCGTCTGGGGCTACTACGGCCTCACGCCCGAGCAGGCCGAGATCGGCGGCTTGAATCCGAAGATGTTCAATTCTTTTCTCGACGGCTCGAAGCCCGCCATCGAGAGCACCGCGGTCTGCAATGCGACAGGACTTACGCCGGCGCCCAATGGTCTCGAGTATCCGGCCGGCGCCGTCGACCAGATCCCGAATCTGATGCGTCCGAGGTCCGAAGGCGGGATCCTGCATCACAAGGGGCAGGTTGAGGTCGTGTCGTCGCTCGAGCGCGACGGCACACCGATTCTGTATGACATCCGCTTCGGCGTCTGGGTCGCTTTCGAGGGCGAGACCGAATACATCCGCCGCTGCTTCGATGAGTACGGCGTGAAGACGGACGACTCGGGCCGTTACGCGTGCTTGTACAAGCGCTGGCACCTGATCGGGCTCGAGGTGGGCATTTCCGTTGCCTCGGTCGGCCTGCGCCGCGAGCCGACCGGGTGCCCCACGGGCTTTCGCGCCGACGCGGTGGCTACGGCCAAGCGTGCCCTCAAGGCGGGAGAAGTCCTCGACGGCGAGGGCGGCTACACAGTGGTCGGCAGGCTCATGCCCGCCGCAGCGTCCCTGGCCGCGGATGCGCTCCCGCTTGGCCTTGCGCATGGCTGGAAGGTGCTGCGGCCGATCGCGGCCGGCGAAGTCGTGCGCTGGAGCGATGTGGCGGTGGATGCGAACAACACGGCCGTCAGGCTGCGGCGCGAGATGGAAGCGCGCTACCGGGAGCCGCAGCGCTCGGTGGCCTGATCGCCCTTTCGAGGGCCGGGCGTGCTCAGCCGGGCTTTTTCATCTGGTCGAGGTACTTGAAGATCGCGGTATGGTCGACGCCGGGTAGTTTCTTGGACGCATCGCTCCACATCGCCGCGCACACTTCGCCCAGCGGCGTGGGCACCTTGACTGCCTTGGCAAGGTCCATTGCGATGGCGAGATCCTTGGCCATGAGATCCATCGCAAATCCCGAAGCGAAAGTCCCGGAAAGGACGTGTTGCTTCAGCTTGTTCTCGGTCGCGTTGTTGCGGCCGGTGGACGCATTGAGCACGTCGGTCATTACCGCAGGATCGAGTCCGAAGGCCCGCGCGACGAGCAGCGCTTCTGCCGCGGCCGCGAGGCCCACGGCCGAGAGGTAGTTGTTGAGGGCTTTCATCGCGTGCCCGGACCCGAGCGGCCCGGTCGGGATGATTGTGGCGCCCAGCTTCTCCAGCATGGGCCTCGCGCGCTCCAAGTGCTCCGGCAGGCCGCCGGCGATGATCGCGAGCGTCGCGTTCCTTGCCTTGGCCACGCCGCCCGACACCGGCGCATCGACCATCGAAACGCCCTGTTCGGCTAGGTCTTCGCCCAGTTGCCGGGTGCCCATGGGTGCGGAAGTACTCATGTCGAGCAGCATCTGGCCCTTCTGAAGGCCGGCGCCCAGCGCCACCTCGCGCACGATCGCCCCGTTCGGCAGCATCGTCAGCAGCACGTCGGCGCCCTTTGCCGCCTCGGCGGCGGAGGCGCAGCGGACCGCGGCGGGATGCTCCTTGCAGAACGCGTCCAGCATGGCGGCCGAAGCGTCGGCGGCGCGCACCCTGAAGCCGGCGCGCACCAGGTGACCGGCCATCGGGCGGCCCATCATCCCGAGCCCGACGAAGGCAACTGAGTCAATCATCCTGCCTCCCTGAAAGTTGGAGATTCATTTTTGCGGATCCAATCAGGCTGCGGCTCGCAAGCCGATTTCTATAGCGTTTCAATAATATCCGACGGCCCTTTCCCGAGGCGGCCGACAGCGGATTGTAAGCCCCCGGAGATTCCCGCGGCCGGTCTGTTTTGCCCCGGCAAGGGGTTGTAAATGCACGCAATCGACCCAAACTGCCCCGCACCGGCCGCAGCCCGGCCGGCTCCATTCAGACAAGAGGCAGAACGCAATGTCGCAGACCGCAACACGGGAGACCCTCGGATTCCAGGCCGAGGTCAAGCAGCTGCTCAAGCTGATGATCCACTCCCTGTACAGCAACAAGGAAATCTTCCTTCGCGAACTCATCTCGAACGCCTCCGACGCCGCGGACAAGCTGCGCTTCGAGGCCCTCGCCGACAATTCGCTGTACGGGGCCGACCCTGACCTGAAAATCCGGGTCGCCGTCGACAAGGATGCCCGGACGATCACGATCGCCGACAATGGCGTGGGCATGTCGAAGGACGAGGTCATCGCCAACATCGGCACCATCGCCCGGTCCGGCACGCGCGAGTTCCTCGACAAGCTCACCGGCGACCAGAAGAAGGACGCCAACCTCATCGGCCAGTTCGGCGTCGGCTTCTACTCCTCGTTCATCGTGGCCGACAAGGTCACCCTCACGACGCGCCGCGCCGGCCTGCCTGCGGATTCGGGCGTACGGTGGGAATCGGACGGGGGCGGGGAGTACTCGATCGAGCAGGTCGAGCGCCCGGAGCGCGGCACCGAGATCGTGCTGCACCTGCGCGAAGGCGAGGACGACCTGCTCGAGCCCTGGAAGGTCAAGGGCATCGTGCGCAAGTATTCCGACCACATCAGCCTGCCGATCCTGTTCGACGGCGAGGACGCCCCGGTCAACAAGGCCAGCGCGCTGTGGGCACGCCCCAAGGCCGAGGTCACCGAGGAGGAATACAAGGAGTTCTACACGCACGTCGGGCACGACCCTGAGCCGCCGCTCGCCTGGACCCACGGGCGCGTCGAAGGCCGCCAGGAGTACACGCAGCTCCTTTACATCCCGGCGCGCGCGCCTTTCGACCTTTGGGACAGGCACCAGCGGCGCGGGGTCAAGCTCTACGTGCGGCGCGTCTTCATCATGGAAGACGCCGAGCACCTCATGCCGGGATACCTGCGGTTCGTGCGCGGCGTGATCGACTCGAACGACCTGCCGCTAAACGTCTCCCGCGAGATCCTGCAGGAGAGCAAGGACGTGGAGTCGATCCGCAACGGCGCCACGCGCAGGATCCTCGCGCTGCTCGAGGATCTCGCGGACAACCAGAAGGAGAAGTTCGCCACCTTCTGGAAGGAGTTCGGCCGCGTGATCAAGGAGGGCATCGGGGAGGACCACGCGAACCGGGAGCGGATCGCCAAGCTGCTTCGCTTCGCCTCCACCCATGGCGATACCGCGGATGAGACCGCGTCGCTCGCGGACTACGTCTCGCGCATGAAGCCCGGGCAGGACAAGATCTACTTCGTCACCGCCGAGAGCTTCGCGGCGGCGCGCTCGAGCCCGCATCTCGAGGTCTTCCGCAAGAAGGGCATCGAAGTGCTGCTGATGCACGACCGCGTGGACGAGTGGCTGGTCGGCAACCTGCCGGAATTCGACGGCAAGCAGCTCGCTTCAGTTGCGCGCGGGGGCCTCGACCTCGGCGACGAAAGCGAGAAGAGGCAAGCCCAGGAGAAGGGCAAGGAGTTCGGCGACCTCATCGCGAAAATAAAGACGGCGCTGGGCGAGCGCGTAAAGGACGTGCGCGTCACGATGCGCCTGACCGAATCGCCGGCGTGCCTTGTCGCGGACGAGCACGACATCGGCGCAAACCTGGCCCGCATCCTCAAGGCGGCGGGGCAGAAAGCGCCCGATTCAGCGCCGATCCTCGAGATCAATCCTTCCCACCCGATCGTGCTGCGCCTCAAGCGCGAGGAAAATCGGTTCGACGACTGGGCGGCGCTGCTGTTCGAGCAGGCGCTGCTGGCCGAAGGCGGGGAACTCGAAGATCCCGCGGGATTCGTCAAACGCCTGAACGGGTTGCTGCTCGAACTCTCGTCCTAGCCGGCAGTGCGGCGAGAAGGGGCAGGGCGCCCCCTCCTTTGGTTCGCCTAGCCGAGCTGCTTGAGCATCGTGTCGGCATCGCTCACTTCGAACTTGCCCGGGCCTTCGATGTTGAGGCTCTTGACCACGCCGTCGTCGACCAGCATCGAGTAGCGCTGCGAGCGCACGCCCATCCCGCGCGCGGTGAGGTCGAGCTCGAGGCCGAGCGCCTTGGTCCACATGCCGGAGCCGTCGCCCATCATGCGCACCTTGCCGATCGCCTTTTGCTCGCGGCCCCAGGCCGCCATAACGAAGCCGTCGTTGGTCGCCACGCACCAGACTTCGTCGACACTCTTGCCCTTGAGCTTGTCGATGTTCGAGACATAACCCGGCACGTGCTTGGCCGAGCAGGTCGGCGTAAAGGCGCCGGGGAGGGCGAAGATGACGACCTTCTTGCCCTTGGTGGCCTCGGCCACGCTCACGTCCTTGGGCGGCATCGGGCAGGCTGCGTCGAACTCGACGGATTCTGAAAGCTTGCCGTCCGGCAGGCGGTCGCCGACTTTGATGGTCATTTGTTTCTCCTGATTCGGGGGGGAAGGCGGGTTGGAAAAGCGAGGCGGAATAATACCTCAGGCTCTGAGCGCGGCGACGCGTCCGCGGCCCAGGTCCACGCCCCGCAGGATGAACAGTCCGATCGCGAAATACACGCCCAGCATCATGATGGCCGTGCGGTGGTCGCCGGCGAAGATCCACGTCATGAGCCCATAGGTCAGCGGCCCGAAGATCGAAGCCAGCTTGACCGCGAGCCCCCAGAGCCCGAAGAACTCCCCAAGCCTCGCGGGCGGGGCGAGCACGCCGACGATGGCGCGCCCGGCGGCCTGCGAGGCGCCCATGCACAGGCCAGCGATGTTGGCGGCGATCCAGAAGGCAGTCACCCCCTGGGCCATGCCGGCGATCAGGACCATGGCGATCCACCCCACCAGCGTGAAGCCGATCGCGCGGATGTGGCCGATCTTGTCCTGCACGTAGCCGAAAGCGAACGCACCCGCAGCGGCAGTCACGTTGACCACGAGGATCAGGAAAATGGTCTGCTGCGTCGTGAACTTCATCGCTTCCTGGGCGTAGATCGCGGCCAAAGCGATCACTGCCTGGATGCCGGCCTGGTAGAACACCACGCACAGCAGGAACCTGCGCAGGTCGCGGTAGCGCTGCGCCTCCTTGAGCGTTTGCAGCACGCGGCCCCAGGCGGTGGTCATGACGCCTTCGCGCAGCTTCTGCGGCACCGCGCGTTCGCGCAGGAAGAGGAAGGTCGGCAGGCTCACCAGCCCGAACAATGCGGCAGTGATCAGCATCGTGTCCGGCACGAAGCGCGTCGCGGGGATGCCCTTGCCCTGCGCCCAGGTGATGTACGCGAGGCACAGCCCCAGCGAAAGCAGGCCGCCGAGGTATCCGATGCTCCAGCCCCATCCGGAAACGCGGCCCATCGCCTCGGAGTCCGCAAGCTCCGGCAGGAAGGCGGCGATCAGGTTCTCGCCGCTGGCAAAGAAATAGTTGGACACAACGATCAATACGAGTGTGACCGCAAGCGTCCCGGGGCCCGCGTACCAGAGGAGGGCGGTCCCGACCACGCAGCCGATTGTGCTCACCGCGAGCAGTTTCTTCTTCGCCGCGTGGGCGTCGGCCCATGCGCCGATCAGCGGCGCGGTCAGCATGACCAGCGCATACGATACCGACAGCGCCGCAGTCCATGCGAAGGTCGCCCAGACGGCCTTGCCGGCCACGACCGAGACAAAGTACGCACTGAACACGGCCGTGATGACGACCGTCGTGTAGCCGGAATTGGCGAAATCGTACATGGCCCACGCCCAGACTTCCTTGGGGCGGACATCGGCGCCCAGGGCGCGCTTCGGGGCGGTCTCGGTCATTGGGTGGCAGGTAGTCGCGTGGTTTTTGTCATTGTATGTCGGCCCGACGAAAACGTTGAGCCTACCGCGTTGAGCCCACCGGTGCCGCGCTGCTATAGTCACAGCGTTCCTCTCTGAAAAGCGCCGGATGGCCGCAGTCCAACCCAAGCCCGTCGAGCACCGCGTCAGCCTTCCCGAACTGATCGACTGGCTGGTCGAGGACAAGCACGTGGCCGCCGACCCGGCCGACCTGCTCAAGAAGGAGCGGCGCTACTACCGCGGCACCGCGCATCCGCTGGTCATCATCGCCGACCAGAAATGGAAGAGCCTCCAAACGCCTCACCGGCTGATGTCGCTCGAGTGGCTGACCGAGTGGATGGCCGGGCGCGTGGGTCTCGAGTACGTGCACATCGACCCGCTCAAGATCGATTTCTCCGCGGTCACCGAAGTGATGTCCTCGGCCTACGCGACCCGGTTCCGCGTGTTGCCGATCAGCGTGAACAGCAAGGAAGCGGTGATCGCGACCGCCGAGCCGTACATGCGCGACTGGGAGCGGGAGCTCGCGAAGATCCTCAAGCTCGAAGTGCGGCGCGTCATCGCCAATCCCGTAGACATCGAGCGCTACCAGGTCGAGTTCTACAACCTCGCCAAGTCGATCAAGGGCGCCAACAAGGCCGGCGGGGGCGGCGCCGGCATCGGCAACTTCGAGCAGCTCGTGGAGCTCGGCGCCGCCAACAAGCAGTTCGACGCGAACGACGCGCATATCGTGCGCATCGTCGACTGGCTCTGGCAATACGCGTTCGAGCAGCGCGCGAGCGACATCCACATCGAGCCGCGGCGCGACATCGGCATCGTGAGGTTCCGCATCGACGGCGTGCTCCACCAGGTCTACCAGATCCCGTCCGTCGTGCAGGCCGCGATGACCAGCCGCATCAAGATCCTCGGCCGCATGGACGTGGTCGAAAAGCGACGGCCCCAGGACGGGCGAATCAAGACGCGCACGCTCGATGGCCAGGAGATCGAGTTGCGGCTTTCCACCTTGCCAACGGCCTTCGGCGAGAAGCTCGTCATGCGCATCTTCGATCCCGAGGTGCTGGTGCGCGATTTCACCGAGCTCGGGTTCTCGCTCGAGGACCACAGCCGCTGGAAGGAAATGACCGAACGCCCCAACGGCATCGTGCTGGTCACCGGGCCCACGGGCTCGGGCAAGACCACCACGCTCTACTCGACGCTCAAAGCGCTCGCCACGTCGGAAGTCAACGTCTGCACGGTGGAGGACCCGATCGAGATGATCGAGGGTACCTTCAACCAGATGCAGGTGCAGAGCAATATCGAGCTGGGCTTCGCCGAGGGCCTGCGCGCCCTCATGCGCCAGGACCCGGACATCATCATGGTCGGCGAGGTCCGCGACCTCGAAACCGGCGAGATGGCGGTGCAGGCCGCGCTGACCGGGCACCTCGTGCTCTCCACCCTGCACACGAACGACGCGCCGACCGCGATGACGCGGCTGCTCGAGCTCGGCATCGCGCCTTACCTGCTCGTGGCGACGATCAACGGCGTCATGGCGCAGCGCCTGGTGCGCATCCTGTGCAATGCCTGCAAGCGCAAGATCGACCTTGGCCGGGTCGAGGACGTCGCCGCCTGGGACGGTCTCGTTTCCCCGTGGAAGACCAACCGCCCCGCGGCCATCTACAAGCCGGTGGGGTGCCTCGAGTGCCGCATGACGGGGTTCCAGGGACGCGTCGGGATCTACGAGGTGCTGACCTGCACCCCTACGATCAAGGAGCTGCTGTCCGAAGGCGGCAACGAGGCCAGGATCCGCCAGCTGGCGATCAAGGAAGGCATGCGTCCGCTGCGCCTGAGCGGCGCGCTCAAGGTCGCCGCGGGAATCACGACGATCGAGGAAGTGGCGAAGGTCGCCCCGCCGTCACGCGATGTCCCGCGGCCCCAGGATCCTCCGCCCGCATGAACCTCCTGCGGAACCTCGCACGCCGCACGCGCCAATTCGGCGTGCGGCGCTCGGTGGCGATCTACCTCATGATCGTCGCCGGCATCGTGCTCGCCTGCGAGCTGGCCATCGGATACCGCCTGGGGGAGGGTTCGGACAATCCCGCGGTGCCTGCCCTGGGCGCGCTTGCGCTGTCCGCATTGGTGGCCGTGTTCGTGTTCTCCCTTTTCCAGAGCGCGATCGAGGATCGCGAAAGGGCCGGCATCGGCCTGGCACGCAGCGAGGAGCGGTTCCGCAGCCTCACCGGGTTGTCGGCTGACTGGTTCTGGGAGACCGACGCCGACCTGCGGCTGAACTGGATCGCGGGCGGCCAGTCGATGCTGAAGCTCTTCGGTTCGTCGCTTGCCTATGGACAGCGGCCTTGGGAGATCAAGGGCATCGGGGTGATGGAAGGCGATCTTGCTGCGCATCGCGTGGCGTTGGACAAGCGCGCGCCTTTTCACGAGCTGCAGCTTTGCCGGCCGGCGGCGAACGGTGAATGCAGCGAGTTCCACCTGATCTCCGGCGAGCCGAAGACGGACAGCGAAGGGCGGTTCGCGGGCTATCGCGGCGTCGGACGCGACATCACCGGCATGAAGAATGCCGAGCGGGCGCTCTCGGGCGCCAAGGACCGGCTGGAGATGGCGCTGGACGCGGGCGCGCTTGCGTTCTGGGACAGCGATGTGGTCACGGGCCGTTTTTTCGTCAGCGAAGGCTGGGGGCAGATGCTTGGCGAACCCGGCGGGCCGCAGAGCCTTGCCTTTGCGGATGTGCTCGCCCGTATCCATGCGCACGACCTGCAGCCGGCGCTGTCGTCATCCCGCAGCGCGGTCAAGGGCGTGACGGAATCTTTCACGGCCGAGCTGCGTCTTCGCACCGAATCCGGCGGCTGGAAATGGATTTCCAGTTCCGGCAAAGTGGTCGAGCGCGACGCGGCCGGACGCGCGCTGCGCATGACCGGCACCGCGGTGGATATCGACCGCAGGAAGCGCGCCGAGAACGCGATGCGCGATGCCGAGGCCCGCTATCGGACGCTCATCGACCTGTCCCCGGACGCGATCCTGCTGCAGTCGGACGGGCGCATCGAGTATGCGAACCGCGCCGCGGCGGAGATGCTCGGCATGGCGGGTCCCGCAGCGCTCGTCGGCCGCGAAACGATGGGCATGGTGCATCCGGAAGACCGCGAAATGGTGCTCGAGCGCGCCCGGTATCTTCGCGACGGCCCCGGCAAGAGCGACTTCCGCGAGCGCCGCATGATGCGCGCCGATGGCGGGGTGGTGACGGTCGAGGGCGCGAGCGTCTCGTACCTCGAGCGCGGCCGGCTGGTGATCCAGACCGTCCTGCGCGACATTTCCGACAAGGTGCGAGCACGGGAGGAGCTGGCCGAGCGCGAGCAGCGCTTCCGTGACGTCGTCGAGGCGGCGGGCGAGTATGTCTGGGAGACCGATGCAGACTTTCGCTACACGTGGCTCTCGGACCGCATCGAGACAGTGCTCGGCCATGTGCACGCGGAACTTCTCGGGCGCAGGCCGCAGGAATTCATGCCGCTCGGCGAGGAGCGCACGATGAACGAGCGCTTCGGCGGCTATCGCGACCGCGCGGAACCTTTCCGTGACCTCGTGCATCGTTCGATCACCAAGTCAGGGCGCGTGATCTGGCAGAACATCTCGGGCGTGCCCGTGTTCGATGCCGCCGGCAGGCTCAAGGGATTCCGCGGGACCGGCGCCGACATCACCGCCAAGCGCCACGCCGAAGAACGCATCCAGTTCCTCGCCACCCGGGATGCCCTCACAGGATTGCCGAACCGGCTGCTGCTTGCGGATCGCGCCGGCCAGGCCATCCTCAACGCGGGCCGCCACACCGGGCGCATTGCGGTGCTTTCGATCCAGATCGACAGGTTCCAGAGGGTCAGCGATTCGCTCGGCCATGGCGTTGGCGACGCCGTCCTGCGCGCGGTTGCCGAGCGCCTCTCGCGCACGCTGCGTCGCGACGACACGCTGGCGCGGCTGGCCGGGGACGAGTTCGTGCTGCTCTGGGACGGCACGCGCGAGATCGACGACGTGGCGGTGGTTGCGCAGAAAGTGCTCAACTGCCTCGCGCCGCCGGTGATGGTCGAAGAGCGCGCCCTGAATGTCTCGGCGAGCATCGGCATCAGCGTGTTCCCGGGAGACGGCGGCGATTTCGTCGAGCTGCTGAAGAACGCGGACGCCGCCCGGCACGCGGCGCGCGAAGCCGACGGCAACACCTACCGGTTCTTTTCGCCGGAGCTCAACTCGCGCGCGCTCGAGCGGCTGGAGATGGAAAACGACCTGCACCGCGCCCTTGCCCGCGACGAGTTCGTGCTCTGCTTCCAGCCGGTGGTGAGCAGCGGCACCGGCCGCGTCGTCGGCGCCGAAGTCCTCATGCAATGGCAGCATCCGTCCAAGGGCCTGCTGGCGCCGGAGGCCTTCGTTCCGCTAGCGCAGCAAACCGGGCTCATGGGCGCGCTCGACGCGTGGCTCATCGAGAAGGCTTGCGAGCGGATCGGCCGCTGGTCCGGGCAGCCGCTTTCGGGCCTGTGGTTCGCGCTGAACGTCTCGATCAGGGAGTCCTCGCGCGACCGCGGATTTGCGCAGGTCCTGGTGCGCGAATTGGAGGCTAACCGGCTGAACGCCTCGCGGCTCTCGCTCGAGATCGCCGGCAGGAACGTGCAGCACGGCGGCAGCGAGAACCTCGACACGCTGCGCGCGGTCACCGACCTTGGCGTGGGCCTGACGGTCGACGATTTCGGCATCGGGCAGCTCAACCTCGTCGCGCTTCGCCAGCTTCCGGTAAGGAAACTCAAGATCGACCGCAGCCTGGTGACGGAGCTTTCAGCGCGCGAGGATGCGGCGATCATCGTGCAGACCCTCGCGGCCATGGCAAAGGGCCTCGGCCTCGTGCTCGCGGCTGAGGGCGTAGAGACTTCCGCGCAGCTCGCGCAGTTGCAGGCGCTGGGCTGCGACGAGTGGCAGGGGCTGCTTTACAGCGCAGCGCTCGAAGCCGAGGCTTTCGAAAGATTGCTTGCCTCGGTGCCGCGCACCGCGAGTGCCTGAGGGGTCCGACGGTAGAATGGCAGGGTCCGGATAAGAAGAGGATAAACGCGAAGCCCATGCTCAATGTTTTCGCCATCGTGCTCGTCGGGGCGGGCCTGCTCATGCTCGTTGCCTCGCTGCCTCCCGCGCGCAGGCTCATCAAGGAACTGCCCGCCGGCCGGATGCGCTCGCAATGGCGCCTGCTTACGGCAATGGCCGTGTTCTTCGTGCTCGCCTACGGGGCTTATGTCGCCGTCTCCTGGGGGCGGCACAATTCTGCGTCCGACCTCCTGGTGCCCGTGGTGTTCGTCTGCACTGCGTGCTTCGTCTGGCTGGCCGCGCGGCTTTCGCTCGCCACGGTGGTCAATGTGCGGCGCATCTCGGGACTCGAGCGCCAGAATGTCACCGACGCACTTTCGGGGCTGGACAGCCGCAGCTATCTCGACCGGCGAATGCGCGAGGAGATCATGCGCGCCGAGCGCCACGGGCTCGCCGTCTCGGTGATGCTGCTGGACATCGACGACTTCGCGAGCGTCAACAAGACCTACGGGCATGCGGTCGGCGACCAGGTGCTGACCGAGATCGGCCGCATCCTGAGCGGCGGGGTGCGCGAGTCGGACGTGCTCGTGCGCTACGGCGGCGAGGAACTCGCCGTCGTCGCCACTCACACCGCGCCTGCGGCGGCGGCGGTGGTGGCTGAAAGGCTGCGGCGCGATGTCGAGGTTGGCGCGCGCAAGGCGCTGCGCGAGGCGCAGGGCGCGAGACGGGCAATCACCGTAAGCATCGGGGTCGCCGGGCGCGAAGCCGGCACGAAGCAGGGGGGCGACCTCTTCGAGAGCGCCGAGCGCGCATTGCGCCGGGCGAAAAGCGAGGGGCGAAACCGGGTCGTGCTGGGCTGACCGGCCGCCAGCGGGCAGCCGTACCCTAGCCTATATCGCTTCCGGCGGGTCTGGAGTAGGCTGGTTGGTACACCGGTTCAGCCTGCAGGGGGGCGTTATGCCGATCATCGCGATTACCCGGGAAATGGGATCGTTGGGAAAGGACGTCGCGGTGGGTCTGGGGCAAAGCCTCGATCTGCCGGTCTGCTACCACGAAGTGGTCGAACCTCTCGCCGACAGGATGCGGGTGAGGAAAAGCCACGTGACCAGCCTCATCGACGGCAGCGCCGGACTGCTCGAGCGGCTGACCGCGGACAAGACCAGCCTTGCCATCTTCTCGGCCGACGAAATCTTCGAGCTGGCCTTGCAGGGGCAGGGGGCCGTGGTGCGAGGCTGGGGCGCAACGCACCTGCTGCGCGACGTGCGCCACGCGATTTGCGTGCGCGTCTGCGCGCCGCTCGGGCTGCGCAAACGCCGCATGATGGAGCGGCTGAACACCAAGGACGACACCGCCGTCAGCGTCGAAATTCACTGCAACGACGAGGCGCATACCGCGATCATGCGCCGCAACTTCGGGCTGCAATGGACTGACCCCGAGAACTACGACGTGGTCTTCAACACCGAGCGCGTGAGCGTCGAGGAGTGCGTGGACGAGGTCATCCGCCTGGCGAAGTCCGACGCATTCGCCGAAACGCCCAAGTCGCGACAGCAGCTCGAGGATCTTGCGCTCGCGGCGCGCGTGCGCGCCGCGCTGAGAATCTCGGCGAAGACCCGCAACACGAAAATCGCAGTGACCGCGAAGCAGGGTCAGGTAACGCTCGCCGGCGAATTGGGCACGGACACGCTGCTGGCGGTCGCCGAAGTGGTCGACTCGGTGCCGGGCGGGGCGAATTTCAAGTACCAGTCGCATGCGCCCCGGGCAGCCGAGGCCAGACCCAACTGACCCAAGGGAAACCTATTTCGCGAGGACTTTCATGGCCTTTTCCAGGCCGCCGATGGTGGTCGGGAACATGCGCCCGTTCATGAGTTCCTTCATCACCTGCACCGACTGGCGGTAGCCCCAGATTTCCTCCGGCTCGGGATTCAGCCAGATGCATTTCTGGTAGACGTCGGTCACGCGCTTGACCCACACGGCGCCGGCTTCCTCGTTGAAGTACTCGATCGAGCCGCCCGGCTGCAGGATCTCGTAGGGGCTCATCGTCGCGTCGCCGACGAAGATCACCTTGTAGTCATGGCCGTACTTGTGCAGCAGGTCCCAGGTGCGCGTGCGCTCGGAATGCCTGCGCCGGTTGTCCTTCCACACGAAGTCGTACAGGCAGTTGTGGAAGTAGAAGTGCTCCATGTGCTTGAACTCGGTCTTGGCCGCCGAGAACATCTCCTGGCAGAGCTTGACGTGATCGTCCATCGAGCCGCCGATATCGAGGAGCAGCAGCACCTTCACGGTATTCCTGCGCTCGGGCCGCATGTGGATGTCGAGGTAGGCCTTCTTCGCCGTCGAGTTGATGGTGTTCTCGAGGTCGAATTCCTCCGGCGCGCCCTGCCGCGCGAACTTGCGCAGGCGGCGCAGCGCGACCTTGATGTTGCGCGTGCCCAGCTCCACCGAATCGTCGAGGTTCTGGTACTCGCGCTGGTCCCAGACCTTGACCGCGCTGCGGTTGCGCGAGGACTTCTGGCCGATGCGGATGCCTTCGGGGTTGTAGCCGTACGCGCCGAAAGGCGAGGTGCCGCCGGTGCCGATCCATTTGTTGCCGCCCTGGTGGCGCTCCTTCTGCTCTTCCAGACGTTTTTTCAGCGTCTCCATGAGCTTTTCCCAGCCGCCCAAAGACTCGATCAGCTTCTTTTCCTCGTCGCTCAGGGTGAGCTCGGCCTGCTTCAGCAGCCACTCGAGCGGGATCTCGGCCTCGATGCCGGGAATCGCCTCTACGCCGTCCCAGAACTCGGCGAACGCGCGGTCGAACTTGTCGAAGTTCGACTCGTCCTTGACCAGCGCGATGCGTGACAGGTAGTAGAAGTCCTCTACCGAAGAGCCGATCACGCCTTTCTCCAATGCCTCGAGCAGCGTCAGGAACTCCTTGATGGAGACCGGCAGCTTGTGGCTTTTGAGCTTGAAGAAGAAGTCGATCAGCACGGCGGCGAACAGTCCGTCAGTTGTTTTTCGCGCGCGTCATGAACACGAGCCGCTCGAACAAATGCACGTCCTGCTCGTTCTTCAGCAGCGCGCCGTGCAGGGGCGGGATGATCGTCTTGCGGTCTTTCGACCTCAGCGCTTCCGGGGGGATGTCCTCGGCGAGCAGCAGCTTCAGCCAGTCGAGCAGCTCGGAAGTGGAAGGCTTCTTCTTGAGGCCCGGCACTTCGCGGATCTCGAAGAAGACTTCCAGCGCCTCGCGCAGCAGGTTCTTCTTGAGCTTGGGGAAATGCACGTCGACGATCTTCTCCATCGTTTCCTTCTCGGGGAAACGGATGTAGTGGAAGAAACAGCGGCGCAGGAAGGCGTCCGGCAGCTCCTTCTCGTTGTTCGATGTGATGAACACGATCGGGCGCTGCTTGGCCTTGACCAGCTCGCGCGTCTCGTACACGTAGAACTCCATGCGGTCGAGCTCGCGCAGCAGGTCGTTCGGGAACTCGATGTCGGCCTTGTCGACTTCGTCGATCAGCAGCACGCACGGCGTGTCCCGCGAGAAGGCCTGCCAGAGCATGCCCTTGACGATGTAGTTGTGGATGTCCTGCACGCGCGGGTCGCCCAATTGGGAATCGCGCAGGCGGCTGACCGCGTCGTATTCGTACAGCCCCTGCTGCGCCTTGGTGGTGGACTTGATGTGCCACTCGAGCAGCGGAAGGTTCAGCGCCTTGGCGACCTGGACCGCGAGCATGGTCTTGCCGGTGCCCGGCTCGCCCTTGATGAGCAGCGGCCGCTCCAGGGTGATTGCGGCATTCACCGCGAGCGTGAGGTCTTCGGTGGAGACGTATTCTTCCGAGCCGGCGAAGCGCATGAGATCAGGGTCCTGGGGGAAAGCCCGATTATAACGGGGCCGAACGCAGGCGAAGGTCAGCGACCCCGCTCGGCCAGGAAGGCCCCGACCTCGCGCCAGTATTCGGGGTGCCCGCTGATGTTGTTATGGCCGGTGCCCGGCAGCACGCTGAAGCGCCTGGGTCCCTTCCATGCCTGTACCAGGTGCGAGGCATGCACGGAGGGAACGACATGGTCGTGCTCGGCGGCGAGGCAGAGCAGCGGCAGCTCCAGTCCCGGTGCGTGGGCGATCGAATCGAACCGGTGGCGCAGAAGCAGCGAAACGGGAAGGATCGGATAGTGATGCTGGGCGACGTGCACCATGCTGTCGTAGGGCGACACCAGGATTGCGCCTGCCAGGGGCCGAGCCGCTGCGAGCTGCACTGCGACGCCGCTGCCGAGGCTGCGTCCGAAGACGACGATGCGCGCAGTGTCCACGTCGGCGCGGGTTGCGGCGAAATCGTAGATGCGCAGGGCGTCCGACACCAACGCCGTCTCGCTTGGCCTGCCTGCGGAAAACCCGTACCCGCGGTAGTTGACCAGCAGCCAGGCCCATTCGCGCGGGCGCTCGGAATCGTGGAGGCCGTCGAGCATCCAGGAGACTTCCTCGGCATTGCCGCCGAAGTAGATCACCAGCGGAAAGCGTGCTGCCTCGCCGGAAGCCGGCGCCTTCGGCTTGGCCAGCCAGCCGTGCAGCTGCGTGCCGTCCGCGGCCGCGATGCGGACTTCCTCGATCAGCGGCGCGCGCCGCGCGAGCATCTCGCGGCGCGCCGGTTCGAGCGGCTGCGGCATGAAGAGGAGGCCGTCCTGCACGAGGTACACGACCAGCGGCACGCCCACCACGATGGCCGCGCCGATTTTGAGCACTGTAGCGATCAGTTCCATCTTCGGACTCTTTTAGGTTGAGCGGGGGGCCGCGTTCAGATAGAATTTTGCGTCTAAAACAAAAACGACTCACACCCTGGAAATGCGCACTTCCCGACTGATCGCAGCACTCCTTGCCGGCGCATCGCTGGCAGCGCTCTCGCAAGGCGCGCTGGCCCAGGCCACAGGCAAGACCTCTCCCAACTCTGCACCGGCTGCGTCAACCGCCCCTGCACCTACGCCTGCGAATACACCGGCAACGGCTACTCCTGCCACGGTCGCGGCAGCCCCCGCCGCCGGCAGTGCCGAGGCCGGCAAGACCAAGCTTGCGATGTGCATCGGCTGCCATGGTATCTCGGGCTACCGGACCGCGTACCCGGAGGTCTACCACGTGCCGAAGATCTACGGCCAGCAGCAGGCCTATATCGTCAAGGCGTTGCAGGCTTACAAGACGGGCGAGCGCAACCACCCGAGCATGCGCGCCATTGCGCGCGGGCTGACCGACGCCGACATGGCCGACCTTGCCGCGTACTACGGGGGGCCGCGCAAATGAAGGCGATCCTTGTCATTCTCGCGGCAATCGCGTTTTCGGCCGCAAGCTTCGGCACGCTCGCCAAAGGCAATGCGGAAAACGGCAAGGCCAAGGCCGCGCAGGTCTGCGCCGCCTGCCACGGGGCCGACGGCAATAAGCCCACCGGCCCCGATTTCCCGGTCCTCGCCGGGCAGCACGCGGACTACCTCAAGCGCACGCTGCTCGACTACAAGACCGGCAAGCGCAACAACCCGATCATGAAAGGCTTCGCGGCCACGCTCTCGAGCAAGGACATGGACGACCTCTCGGCTTGGTTCGCAAGCCAGAAGTCGGACCTGGTTTCGCACCGCTAGCCGGTACTCGCGCCTACGTTCGCGCGCGCTTGTCCATGTTTTCCAAGTAGGCCGCCGCATCCGGGGGCGCATTGTCCTTCTGCGAGCGCCAGACCATCTCGGCCAGGCACTCGAGGGCTTCGTGCAGTGCCTTGTGACGGTCGCCGCCGCTGCGCGCAACCAGGTTCTCGAAGCGCTGCCTGACGCCCGCCGGCTGGTCGATCGACAGCTGCTCCTCCAGCGCAAGGTGCAGGCTCATGTGCAGGAAGGGATTGGTCTGGCCGAGTTCCGGGAAATAGGCTTGCTCGCGGTAGTGCTCCGGATCGTCGAGGACCGCGTGATATTCGGGGTGACTCAGGGCAACCTCGAGTGCGATCGTCTCCGCGCCCGCGAGCGGCTCCGAGGCGCGGTACTTGCGCCATGTTTCGAAGAAGAAATCGCGCACCTGGTCGCGCGTTGGATTGAACATGGCGCTGTCAGCCCTTGGTCTTCGGCCTGAACTCGCACAGGTCGCGGATCACGCACTCGGGGCAGCCGGGCTTCCTTGCGATGCACACGTAACGGCCGTGCAGGATCAGCCAGTGATGCGCATGCTGCCGGAACTCCTCCGGCGTGAACTTGTTGAGCCTTTCCTCGACTTCGAGCGGGTCCTTGCCCGGCGCGATGCCCGTGCGGTTGGAGACGCGGAAGATATGCGTGTCCACCGCGATGGTCGGCTGGCCGAAGGCGACGTTCAGCACCACGTTGGCCGTCTTGCGCCCGACGCCCGGCAGGGCTTCGAGCGCTTCGCGGGAGGCGGGCACTTCGCCGCCGTGCTCCGAGAGCAGCAGCTTCGAGAGCGCGATGACGTTCTTTGCCTTGGTGCGATACAGGCCGATGGTGCGGATGTACCCGGTGAGCTTTTCCTCGCCGAGCTTGACCATGGCGGCCGGCGTATTGGCCACGGGATAGAGCTTGGCCGTCGCGAGATTGACCGACTTGTCGGTGGCCTGGGCCGACAACGCCACCGCGACGAGGAGCTCGTAGGGCGAGGCGTGCTCGAGCTCGGTGCGCGGCGAAGGGTTCTGCGCGCGCAGCCGCGAGAAGATCTCGTGGCGCTTCCGCGGGTTCATCCGGGGCTTCCCGCTTTGGCAGCGCGCCGGATTCGCGCGCGCTCGATGGCTGCGGCCACGGCGTTGCGGCGTTCGCCCGGCGCGACGGGCGGGATCGAAGACTGCCCAAGCAGCCGGGCCTTGCGGGTGCGGGCCCGTCGCCGCGCTGCCCTCGCATCGGCGGATGTCCACTCCAGCCGCGAGGGCACGATCTCGATGCAATCGACGGGGCATTGCGGCACGCACAGATCGCATCCGATGCAGTAGCGCTCGACCACCGTGTGCATCAGCGCGCGCGCTCCCACGATCGCATCGACCGGGCAGGCGGCGATGCACAGCGTGCAGCCGATGCAGCGCGCCTCATCGATCTCCACCACGGTGCCGCGCTTCATGGCGCCGCCTCAGCGCATTCGCCCACCAGTGCCGGACCGCGGTACACGAGGCCGGTGTAGAGCTGCACCAGGGATGCGCCTGCGGCGAATTTTTCCCTGGCGTCGGCACCACTAAGGATGCCGCCCGCGCCGATCAGCGGCACCTCGCCGCCGAGGGCCGTGGAAAGCGCGCCAAGCACGGAAGTGGCGCGCGCGCGGATCGGCGCACCCGACAAGCCGCCTTGCTCGGCCCCATGCGCCAGGCCCTCGACGCCATCGCGCGAGGTCGAGGTGTTGGTCGCGATCACCGCGTCAATGCGGCTGGCGCGCACGGCCGCCGCGATGTCCGCGATCTGTGTCTCGTCCAGGTCGGGCGCGACCTTGAGCGCCAGCGGCACGCGCTTGCCATGCTTGTCTGCGAGTTGTTCCCGTGTCGAGGCGATCCGGCCGAGCAGGTTCTCGAGCACCGATTTCTCCTGCAGGCCGCGCAGGCCTTTGGTGTTCGGGGAAGAGATGTTGATCGTCACGTACGTGGCGGCGGAGTAGACCTTCGCGAGGCAATGCACGTAGTCGTCGGCCGCTTTTTCAAGCGGCGTGTCGAAATTCTTGCCGATGTTGATGCCGAGCACCCCGCGCCAGCGGGCTCGCGCGACGTTGGCGAGGAACGCATCGACGCCGACGTTGTTGAAGCCGAAACGGTTGATCAACGCGTTGGCCTGCGGGAGCCGGAAGATGCGTGGCTTTGGGTTGCCCGGCTGCGGCCTGGGAGTGACCGTGCCGACTTCGATGAACCCGAAGCCGAGCGCCGAAAGCGCATCGATGTGCTCCGCGTTCTTGTCGAGCCCGGCCGCAAGTCCGATCGGATTCGGGAAATCTATGCCCATGACGCGCGCCGGCTTCGAAACCACGCGCGTCCCAAGGAGGCCCGCAAAGGCGTCCGCGCTGCGAAGCGTCAGGTGATGCGCGGTTTCCGGATCGAGCGAGAAGAGGAACGGGCGAAGGAGGCGGTACAGCATGGCGGCATTCTACCGTTCTGTCTCCGGCCGGAGAAATGTATCGGTACCGATACAAAAACTCACCGGAGAGCCGCTCTGGGAGCCGACTCTGGCGATCGAATGTTCGACTTTTCCGGTTCTACGGGCGGCCGTGCCTAGGCCGTGTCGCGCTCGTCCAGTCGGCGCCAGATGCCGCCCACGAACCCTTCGATGGGGAGGAATTTCGCCTTGTAGGCCATCTTCGGGCTCTCGCGGATCCAGTAGCCGAGGTACAGGTACGGCAGGCCGAGCGCCTTGCAGGTCTCGATCTGCGCGAGGATGTTGTAGGTGCCGAAGCTCGCGCCCCTCCGGTCGGGCTCGAAGAACGTGTAGACCGACGACAGCCCGTCGGGCAGGAAGTCGACGATCGACACCATCACCAGCTGGCCCTGGTCGCGGAACTCGACCAGCCGCGTATCGACGCGGCTCTGAAGCAGGAAATGCGAGTACTGGTCGCGGCTGTCGTTGTCCATGCCGCCGCCCGAGTGGCGCTTGGACTGGTAGCGCAGGTAAAGCGCGTAGTGCTCAAGCCGGAACTTGAGCGGCTGGGTCTGCGAGGTGAGGCCGGAGTGCAGCTTCCATGCGCGCTTCTGCGCCCGTGCCGGCTCATACTCGGCGACCGGGATCCGCACCGGCACGCAGGCGCGGCAACTGTCGCAATGCGGGCGGTAGGTGAAGATGCCGCTGCGGCGAAAGCCGGCGCGCACCAAATCGCCGTACAGGTCGGTGTTGATCAGGTGCGACGGCGTCGCCACCTGCGAGCGCGCCATGCGGTCGGGCAGGTAGCTGCACGGGTAGGGCGCGGTTACATAGAACTGCAGTACTGCGTGCGGCAGGTCGTTCAGTCGTGACATTGGGCCTCGTCCAGCCGCTTCGTCGTTCGGTCCGTGAATTGCCAGGGGCCGGGCGGCTCGGCGTAGTTTACCAATGCGCGGACCGCCCGCAAGAAATCGGCGCGCCTTATTTCACGGGCGCCGAGCGAGGCGAGATGGCTGGTGTTCATCTGGCAGTCGATCATCGGGTAGCCGCGCGCGCGCAGTTCGCCGGCCAGCGTGGCCAACGCGACCTTGGAGGCGTCGGTTGCACGCGAAAACATGGATTCGCCGAAGAACATGCGGCCGATCGCCATGCCGTAAAGCCCGCCCAGCAGCTCGCCTTCGCGCCAGGTTTCGAAACTGTGCGCATACCCGAGCTGGTGCAGGCGCAGGTACGCGGCGCGCATTTCGCGCCCCAGCCAGGTGCCGGGTTGCTCGCGCCGCGGACCCGCGCAGCCCTCGAGCACCTCGCCGAAAGCGGTGTCGATGCGCACTTCATAACGTCGGTTGCGAATGCTCTTGGCGAGCGACCTCGAGACCTTGAGCTCGTCGGTGAGCAGCACCATGCGCGGGTCGGGCGACCACCAGAGCAGCGGGTCGCCCTCGGAAAACCACGGGAAGATGCCGCTGCGATACGCGGTGAGCAGCCGGTCGACCGAGAGGTCGGCGCCGGCGGCGAGCAGTCCGTTGGGATGACGGAGGGCCTGCTCGACGCTTGGGAAAGGGGTGTGGCGCTCAAGCCAGGGGATCACGGCCGGTTTGCGGCGCGGTTCACGCGGCACTTCACGCGGCGCGGTTCACGCGGCACTTCACGCGGCGCTTCAGCACCGGACCTGCTGGCGGCAGTAGTTGTCGAGCTCGGTCACCACGGTCGAGCCGGTGACGGCCTGCCGCGCGGCGCCGTTGTGCTCCAGCGCGAGCCTGAACTCGTACTTGGCGAAGAACTGGTTGAACATCTCGCCTCCGAGCGTGCCGACCGCAACGAGTTCGTCGGTCTTTGCTTCGTGCTCCAGCAGGATCGCGGCCAGCGGCTGGGGCGCGGGTCCCGCGACCACCTTGCCGCCGGCGGCCGGGTCGTACTGGCTGTGCTCGGCGCAGCAATGGATGACCTGCGCGTGCTTGTTGCGCGCGCTCGATTCGGCGCGAAAGCTGATGAAGCTGATCTGCCGCGTTGGATAAGCGAGCTGGTGGGCGCAGATCGCGGAATAGGCGACGATCGACCCGGCGCGACCGACGCCGCCGCTCCATTCGTAGGGCTCGTTGCCGGCGGTCTTGAGCGCGGTCTTCGTGCGCGCGGGCTTGCCGAGATTGATGAGGAAGCACGGCGTCGACGCGTACGGGTAGTGGAAGATCAAGTTCTTCTGCGCCGGCAGGGTGGAGGCGAGCAGCGGCTTGTTGTTCGCGTCGAGCAGCTTCGTGCGGGCATACAAGCGCGCCCTGAGATTCTGGGCGGCAAGCGTGGACGGAACCCCGGCCGCGGCGATGCCGGAGGCGCATACACGGATGAATTCGCGCCTCTCCATGCTTACCAAATCCCCGCGTAGCGGTCGGCCGATTCCTGGATGCCGTGGAAAACATCGTAGGAGGAGGGTTCGGGCACCGCGAACCGCCGCAGCAGCAGCGTGCCGCGGGCCTGCGCGAGCTCGCTCGCGTGCTCGACGGCCGCAAAGGCGCTGCGCAGCCGGCCCACCGTGTCCGGGTCGAGCGCCGCAGTGGCGATCAGCGGCGGCATCGGGGCCGCATCGGTCTGCGCAACGATACGCACGTTGGCCGCAAATGCCGGATCGTTTTGGCGGATGAGGTCGTATACATAGCCATCCAGCGGGCCGACGTCGATGCGCCCGTCGATGAGCGCCTGGATGATGCCGCGCGCATTCACCAGCTCGCCGACCACCTTGCCGTAGATCGGCTTGCCCCCGGGATTGTGATGCGGGGCCTTGCGAAAAGGCAGCAGGTGCCGGCGCAAAGCGACGCAGCCGGACATCGAGTCGGTGAGCGTGTAGCCGACCACGTGCCCGAACGTGTCTTCGAGTTTCTGGAATGGGGAATCCGCTCGCACTGCGACATCCGTGAAGTAAACCGCGCGATTGGCATAGCGCTCAGGCGTTGGCACCGGCGCCGCGAGCAGGAGCGGGCGCGGCTTGCGATGCGAGTAAGGCAGCCCGCACATCATGGCCACGCCGAGGTCGCCGCGCGACCACAGGTCGGCGAGCGTGGCCGGCGGTTCCTGGTCGACGAACTCCATGCGCACGTTGGCGCGCTCGAGGATCCACTCGAGCAGTTCGCGCCACGCGGCTTTCGCGGCCGGGGCCACCGAGTACATTCTCGTGTTGACGATCATTGCGTAGCCTCGCTGGCTTCTTAGTCAGCCAGCTTGATGCCGGACTTGCGGATCGCTTCGCCCCAGCGCGCATTCTCAGCGCGCAGCCGCTGCGCGAACTCCTGTGGCGTGCCGCCCACGGGGTCGGCGCCGAGCGCGGAAAGCTTCTCGCGTAAGTCCGGCATCTGGAGCGCCCTGGTGGCGTCCGCCGCGATTTTCTGAACGATCTCGGCAGGCGTGCCTGCGGGGGCGAACAGCGCGTACCACGCCATCGCCTGGAAGCCGGGAAAGCCCTGTTCGGCAATCGTCGGGATCTCGGGCGCGGCCGGGTGACGCTGCAGGCTGGCCACGCCGATGGCTTTGAGCTTGCCCTGCTTGACAAGCTGGAGCGCCGAGGACATCTGGCTGAAGAACATGGTGACCTGGCCGCCCATCACGTCGTTTACCGCGGGCCCGGTGCCTTTGTAGGCGACGTGGATCATGTCCAGGCCAGTGGAGCCCTTGAGCATTTCACCCGCGATATGCGGCGAGCTGCCGAGGCCCGGCGAAGCGAAGCTCAGCTTGCCCGGGTTGGCTTTCGACCATGCGACCAGATCGCGGACATTGTTCGCCGGCACCGCCGGGCCGACCACGAGGACGTTCTGCACCGTCGCAAGCATCGTGATCGGCACGAAATCCTTGTTGATGTCGTACGGCAGTTTCGAACGCAGGTTCGGCAGCAGCACCGCATTGCCCACCGGCACTGTAATGATGTTGTAGCCGTCGGGAGGCTGCTTGGCGGCGAATTCCATGCCGATCAGGCCGTCCGCACCGGGCTTGGCTTCCACGATGACCGGCTGGCCCCACATCGTCTGCAGCTTGTCGGCCACGGCGCGCGACAGCAGGTCCGAAGGGCCGCCCGGGGCAAAGGCATTGATGATTCGTACCGGCTTGGAAGGCCACGTCTGTGCGTATGCGGTCTGTCCCGCCAGGGTGGCGATTGCAAGGAACAAGGCGGCCGGAAGCTTCATTCAAATCTCCAATGGGGAAGACGGACTGCTACCCGAAAAAACATGCAAGGAACATACCAGAAGCGGGGCGCCGCGGCGGCTAGCGGTAGCGCAGCCGCTGGCCGATGCCCAGGCGCTTGGCTTTTTCGAGCATCGCGGCGCCCAGCGCAATATCCGACAGGGGCAGGCCGCGGTGCCAGAAGAGGATCGTCTCCTTGTCGTTCTCGCGGCCGGGCTTCGCGCCGGCCACGATCTGCCCCAGCTCGGCATGTAAAGTTTCCTCGGACAGCTTGCCTGCGTTTACGTGCTCCCGCAGCGAGCCGAACGGGCCGGAGCGAGCCTGGCCCCAGTCGTCCATGACCATCTTGTCCATGATGTCGGTGAGCGAAAGCTCGATCGCGCTCATCGTGCCGTAGGGCATCACGAGCGCGCCTTTCTTGATCCACGAGGTCTTGAGCATCGGCGCGGGCTGGGTGAGGCGGGAGGCCTCGACCACGATGTCGGCACCCCTCACGCAGGACTCCCAGTCCCCGGTCACGATGACCTCGCGGCCGAGATCCTTCTCGAGCCGCGCGCCGAAGGCGTTGCGGCTCTCCGGGCGGCGCGAATGCACGCGGATTTCCTTCAGGTCGAACAAGTGGTTTAGCAGCCGCACATTCCAGTAGGCCGTGCCGCGCGCGCCGACGTGGCCGAGCACCCTGCTGTTCTTGCGGGCGAGGTACTTAGCGCCAAGCGCGGTGACCGCGCCGGTGCGCATGTCGGTAATCACCGACGCGTCGATCATCGCGATCGGCGAGCCGTTCTTCGGGTCGGCAAGGTAAAGCATCGCGAGTTCCGAGGGCAGGCCGACCTTGTAGTTCTCGTAGAAATCGCCCACCACCTTCACGCCGGCCATGCCCAGCGGCTGGATGTAGCCGCGCAGGACGTTGAAGTGGCCCGGATAGGTCTTGTCGGGCACGAGGTGCATGCGCGGTTCGATCACGACCTGGCCGAGGCCCTGCGCGCGCAGGCCGTCTTCGACCGCGTCGAGGATCTCCTGGTCGCTCATCGCCAGGGCTTCGATGTCCGGCGCATTCAGGTAATGCAGGTGGATTGGGTTCATTTTTTCAAGTTAGCATCCCGGCTCCTGCCCGTCCACGCCCGGAGCGAACATGCAACAGAAGACCCTTATCAACGTTCGCCTGCTCAGCCGCTCGCAGGTCGAAGCGCTCAGCCCGGGTCCGGACGACCTCATCGAAGTGGTCGCTTCCGGCCTGGCGGCGCACGGCCGCAAGGAGGTCGTGCAGCCGCCGAAGGGCCACCTGCACCTCGACCACGTGATGAACGGGCATTTCAATATCCTGTCGGCGTGGGTCGGTCCGATCGAGCGGGCGGGCATCAAGGTGATCGGCGATTACGTGGAGAACTGGCGTCGCGGGTTGCCCTCCGAGGTCGGCGTACTCACGCTCTACGACCCCGCAATCGGCGTGCCGGTCTGCATCATGGATGCGACCAGCCTCACCTGGCAGCGCACGGGCGCAGTCACCTGCGCGGGCGCGATGCATCTCGCGCCAAAGGATTCGACCGTGGTTGCTCACATCGGGGCGCGCGGCACGGCGTTTGCGAACATCCAGCTGCTCTCGCGCAAGTTCAAGCTGCGCGAGATCCGCATCAACAGCGCGCGGCCCGAAACCCGCGAGCGCCTCGCCGCACGGGTCGAGGAAGAACTCGGTATCCGGGCGAAGTGTTTCTCGAGCGCGGCCGAAGCAGTCGACGGCGCCGATATCGTGATCGAGGCCACGCGCCTCGAAAAACCCGAAGTGCTGATCCCGAACTACGCGGTCAAGCCGGGCGCGCTCGTCGTCACGTATGGCTGGATGATGGCCCTCGATCCGGCCGTGGTGACGGGTGCCTCGAAGGTCGTGGTCGACGACTGGGCGCAGTGCAAGGTCGGCGGAGCGCTGCACCCGATGATCGTCGATGGGCGCCTGAGCGAGAAGAACCTTCATGCCGAGATCGGGCAGATCGTCGCGGGACTCAAACCGGGGCGCGAGGCGGGCGACAAAACGATTGTCTTCTGGCACCGCGGCTTCGCGGTCAGCGACGTCGTGCTTGGGAACTGGATCTACGAGCGGGCGGAGCGAGAAAACGTGGGGACCCTGTTCCCCCTCCTCGAGGCGGGCGAGGAGTGACCTTGGCAAAGCGACGGCGTCAGCAGTAGAGCCGTGCCGCCCGCTGCGCCTGTTCGAGGCGCGCAGCCTTCAGGGGCGCCATCACGCCGCGCAGGCCTTCGACGACGGAGGCTTCGGCGGTCGACGGATGACCGCAGCTGAACGGGGGCGCGGGGTTGTACTCGATCAGCAACTGGATTCGCTTGGCGGCTTCGGGGCCAACGACTTCCGCGGCCACCGTCAGCGCGAAATCGATTCCGGCCGTTACGCCGCCACCCGTGATGCGATTGCGGTCGGTCACCACCCGATCCGGCAGCGCCGTCGCGCCGAACACCTCCAGCAGGTCGAGCGACATCCAGTGGGTGGTGGCGCGATAGCCCTTGAGCAACCCTGCCGCGCCGAGCACCAGCGCGCCGGTACACACCGAGGTTACGTATTTCGCGTCCTTCGCGTGCCGGCGCAGGAACTCGAGGATCTCGCGATCCTCCATGAGCGCGCCTACGCCCGGTCCGCCCGGGACGAAAACAAGATCGAGCGGCGGTGCGTCGGCGATGGTCGTATCCGGAAGGAATCTCAACCCGCCCTTGGCCGCAACAGGTTCCAGTGTCCTGGCGACGACCCTGACGTTGCAATTGGGCAACTGCGCAAAGACTTCGTAAGGACCCGTGAAGTCCAGTTGCGTCATGTCCGGGAAGATCAGCATGCCGATGTTCATCGTGCCATCGCTCAATCCGGGCTCCTGGGCCCTACGTCCTCGCCCCAGCGCTTGACCACGCCCGTGTCGATGCCGAACAGGTCCAGCGCCCGCCCGACCGAGTGGTTGACGATGTCGTCGATGGTCTTGGGCTTGGTGTAGAACGCGGGCACCGGCGGCATCACGATCGCGCCCATTTCGGTGACCGCGGTCATGCTGCGCAGGTGGCCGAGATGGTTCGGGGTTTCGCGCACCATGAGCACCAGCCGCCGCCGCTCTTTCAACACCACGTCGGCCGCGCGCGACATCAGGCTGCCGGTCACGCCGGTCGCGATTTCGGAAAGGCTGCGGATCGAGCAGGGCGCGATGAGCATGCCGAGCGTCTTGAATGACCCGCTCGAGATTGCCGCGCCGATGTCCTCGTTGCGGTAAGTGACGCTCGCCAGCGCCTCGATGTCGCGGACTTTGAGTTCCGTCTCATAGGCGAGCGTGACCTGTGCCGAGCGGCTCATGACGAGGTGTGTCTCGACGCCGATCTTCTTCAGCAACTCGAGGGCGCGGACTGCGTAAACCGTGCCCGAGGCCCCGGTGATGCCGACGATGAGGCGCGACCCGGCCATGCCCGCTAGCCCCGCACCTTGCGGATCAGCGCCTTGGCGCGCTCGATCGCGTCGGCCGGAAGCGTGTGGCGCTGCGCGAAATCCGGCCGCGGCTTGGTCGCGTCGATGATCATCTTCGCGGTCTTGCCGTTGTCGTTCGACGGGTCGAGGATCGCGCCGTAGGCGTTGCGGATGACGTCGATGTCGTCGTCGGCCTGCATGCGGGTGGCCATTGCCCAGAATACGTCCTGGTCGTCGAACACGTCCACGTCCTCGTCCACGATGATCACGAGCTTGAGGCTGAGGTCTTCGGCGAACGCGATCATCGCCGCGTTCTTCTGCTGGCCGGGGACCGGATTGCGCATCGCGATCACCGCGTGGAAGCGGCAGGTGCCGGACTTCGGGTACGCCACTTTGGTCACGTTCGAGAAGGTGCCGCGCAGGCCGCGCAGGAGTCGCGCCTCCTGGGGCACCGCGAGCATGCTGCAATGCTCGTCCGACATGCCGCCGACCACGTCCTGGTAGATCGCGCCTCTGCGGTGCGTGATGGCGGTGACTTCGATCACGTTCTCCGTAGAGCGCTCGGAGTGGTAGCCGGTGAATTCGGCGAAGGGGCCTTCGGGCTCGCGAACGCCCGGGAGGATGTGGCCTTCGAGCACGATCTCGCCTTCGGCGGGGACTTCGAGCGGCACCGTGATGCATTTCGAGATGTCGAGCGGCCGCCCGGCGAGACCGCCGGCGACGGCGTATTCGTCGACGGTCATGGAGCCTTTCCACAAGCCCGCGAACGTCATCAGCGGATGCCCGCCGATCACGATGGCGATCGGGATCTCCTTGTTCAGCTCTTCCGCGCGCCGCACGTAGTCCCACAGGTGGCGGCGGCTGTGCAGGCTGGTGCCCAGGCGCGTGCGGCCCTTGACCTGCATGCGGTGATGGCTCGCGTTGCGAACGCCGGTCTCGGGGTCCCTGGCGATGATGATGCCGTTGGTGATGTAGCGGCCGCCGTCGCGATCGAAGTGCTTCTTGATCGGGATGCGCCCAAGATCCACGTCCGCGCCCTTGTAGACGACCTCCTGCACCGGACCCTTGTCATGCAGTTTCGGCTCGAGCGAACGATCGCCGCGCGCCGCCCATTCCTCGATGAGGCGCTCTTCGGGCACGCCCAGCGCCAGCGCGTAGCGGCCGCGCGTGGCGAAGACGTTGGTGACAACCGGGAAGGCGGAGTCGGCGACGTTCTCGAACCACAGGACGGGCGCCTGCCAGGCACGGCCTCGTTCGAGTTCCAGCGCCACCGCGGTGGCGTCGAAGTCGAGGTTGATGCGGTCCCTGAAGCGCAGGATGTCCTTGGGATTGCTGCGCTCGACCTGGTCCAGAAAGGCGCGCAGGTTGAGCGAGTCGGGCGTGACGGGCATTCGCGTAAGTCTCGTTCCTGAGGGGAACCTGAAGTCTAGCAGCCCCGCCGGGCGCACCGGGCAAGTGCATCCTTTGTTTCGAATCCGGTTACGCACTATATTGCGGCATGCCGGGACCACACCGGCCGGAGACAACAAGCAACCACTTGACGGGGGAGGACCCGAATGGAGACGCTCAAAAGCGGATCGGACGCTCTTTTCATTTTGCTCGGCGCGATCATGGTGCTGGCGATGCATGCCGGCTTCGCCTTCCTCGAGCTGGGGACGGTCCGGTCGAAGAACCAGGTCAATGCGCTCGTAAAGATCCTCGGCGATTTCGCGGTTTCGACCGTGGCGTATTTCTGCGTCGGCTACGGGATCGCCTACGGCGTGAGCTTCTTCGTCGGCGCGGAGACACTGGCCGAGAAGAACGGCTACGACCTGGTGAAGTTCTTCTTCCTGCTCACGTTCGCCGCGGCGATCCCGGCCATCGTGTCGGGCGGCATTGCGGAGCGCGCCCGGTTCTATCCGCAGCTCGCGGCCTCGGCGCTGCTGGTGGCTTTCGTCTACCCGTTCTTCGAAGGCATCGCGTGGAACCAGCACTTCGGCGTGCAGGCCTGGCTCAAGGGCGCGTTCGGCGCGGAGTTCCATGACTTCGCCGGGTCCATCGTCGTGCATGCGGTCGGCGGGTGGATCGGGCTGGTCGCCGTCGTGCTGCTCGGCGCAAGGCGGGGACGCTATTCCAAGGACGGGAGCGCCGCGGCCGCGCACCCGCCGTCATCCATCCCGTTCCTCGCGCTCGGCGCGTGGATTCTCACGGTCGGGTGGTTCGGCTTCAATGTCATGTCGGCGCAGGAGATCGGCAAGCTCTCCGGGCTTGTGGCCGTGAATTCTCTGATGGCCATGGTCGGCGGCACGCTTGCGGCGCTTGTGGTGGGGAAGAATGACCCGGGCTTTGTGCATAACGGCCCGCTGGCCGGGCTCGTTGCGGTGTGCGCTGGATCGGATGTCATGCACCCGGCGGGCTCGTTCGTCGTCGGCGCGGTGGCCGGCGCGCTCTTCGTCTACATGTTCACCCTGACGCAGAACCGCTGGAAGATCGACGACGTGCTTGGCGTGTGGCCCCTGCATGGCTTGTGCGGCGCATGGGGCGGCATCGCGTGCGGGATCTTCGGCACAAAAGCGCTGGGCGGCATGGGGGGCGTGGCATTCATGCCGCAACTGATCGGCACTGCGATCGGCATCGCAGTCGCCGTCGCCGGCGCGTTACTGGTTTACGGAGGGCTCAAAGCCATGGTGGGCCTGCGGCTGGACGAGGAACAGGAGTTCGAGGGCGCCGACCTGTCCATCCACAAGATCTCGGCGCACTCCGACCGGGGTTGACCGCAGCGACGACCCTGGACGAGAAGAGGGGCATGCGCGCCCCCTCCTCAAGACCTCCTCCTAGCGCGGCGCCGGCGGCACGATATCGTCCGCATGAAAGCCGAAAGTGCCGCGCTTGCGGTCCTCGAACCAGTGCTTGAGCGTCAGGCCCACGGTGCGGAAAGCGATCTCCTTCCACGGAATCGCGGCCTCTTCGAAGAGCGCGACCTCGAGGCTTTCCTCGCCCGGCGCGAAAGACAGGTCGACCAGCTTTGCGCGAAAGAAGACATGCACCTGGTTCACATGCGGCACCGACAGCATCGTGAACGCGTCGCCGAGCTCCACGCGCGCGCCGGCCTCCTCGAGCGTTTCGCGCAACGCGCCTTCGCCCGCGGTCTCGTCGTTCTCCATGAAGCCCGCGGGCAGCGTCCAGTATCCGTAGCGGGGCTCGATGGCGCGGCGGCACAGGAGCACTCGGTCTTCCCACTGGGGAATGCACCCGACGACCATCTTCGGGTTCTGGTAGTGGATCTCTCCGCAGCTGTCGCAGAGGTAGCGGGGCTTGGTGTCGCCGGGCGGGACACGATGCGCGAGAGGCGCGGCGCAATTGGGGCAGAACTTCAACACGGGACTGGGCATGGCGCGATGATACCTGCGGCTCCGTGTTTATCCACGCGTCCGGCGAGATGCACGGCGGTGGTATCATCCGCGTGACCCAAAACCGGAGGCGCTGATGAGTGCCGCAACAACGCAGGCGAGCGGCGCGCAGCAGTCATTCACCGCCCCTTTCGGGGAGTTGTTCTGGCGTTTCCTCGCGGTTGCAATGCTCCTCATCCTCGAAAAGCTCAGGCTCTCGGAAACGATCGAGATGCCCCTGGTGCGCCGGCCCAGGCGCGCCGCAAAGCCCGTGGACGACCTCCTGTGACCGACCGCTACGACGAACTGCATTCCGCGTTCCGCTGGCAGGTGCCGCAGCGCTTCAACATGGGATGGGATTGCTGCGGGCAGTGGGCCGCCGACCGCAACCGCTTCGCGCTCTACTGGGAAGACGAGTCCGGCGCAACGGCCGCATATACGTTCTGGGATATCCAGCAGCGGGCCAACCGCCTGTCGAATGCACTCGCAGCGCTCGGCGTGAAGCGCGGCGACCGCGTTGCCCTCGTGCTGCCGCAGCGGCCCGAGATGGCGATCGCCTATATCGCGATCTTCCAGATGGGCGCGGTTGCGCTGCCGCTGTCGCACCTCTTCGGCCCGGACGCGCTCGAGTACCGGATGCAGAACAGCGAGGCGAGCATCGCGATCGTCGAGCCGACGACGCTCCCGAACCTGTGGGCCGTGAAGGACAAGCTCCCGTTGCTTCGCCACGTCATCGGCGTGGGTGGCGCGCTCGAGGCCGGCGTGCACGAGTGGACGCCACTGCTGGAGAAGGCGAGTGCGCGGTTCGAGCGCGCGGACACGGCTGCGGACGAGCCCGCGCTCATCATCTACACGAGCGGCACGACCGGCGCGCCCAAGGGCGCGCTCGAGCCGCATCGCTCGATCATCGGCAACCTGCCGGGCTTCGTGCATTCGCACGACTTCTACCCGCAGCCCGGCGACATGTTCTGGACCCCGGCCGACTGGGCGTGGGCCGGCGGGCTGCTGGATGGCTTGCTGCCCGCGTGGCATTTCGGCACGCCGATCCTCGGCTATCGCGGGCGGTTCGACGCGCAGAAGGCCTATTACCTGCTCGAGAAGTACGGCGTGCGCAATACTTTCCTGTTCCCGACCGCGCTCAAGCTCATGATGAAGGCGGTGCCCGAACCGAGGAAGCGCTATGACCTCAACCTGCGCTCGATCATGAGCGCGGGCGAGTCGGTCGGCGTGACGGTCATCGAATGGGCGCGCGACCAGCTCGGCGTCACGATCAACGAAATGTTCGGCCAGACCGAAATCAATTACGTCGTCGGCAATTGCCAGGCGGCGTGGCCGGTCAAGCCGGGCTCGATCGGCCGCCCGTATCCCGGCCACCGGGTAGCCATCATCGATGAGAACGGCGATGAGAGGCCGCGCGGCGAGCTCGGGGAAATCGCGGTAAACCGCACCTGTAACGGCCTGCCGGACGCGGTCTTCTTCCTCGAGTACTGGAAGAATCCGCAGGCCACGAAAGACAAGTTCATCGGGGAGTGGGGCTGCACTGGCGACCAGGGCCGCATGGACGAGGACGGCTACATCTGGTACCAGGGAAGGTCGGATGACGTGATCAAGAGCGCGGGCTATCGCATCGGCCCGGCCGAGATCGAGAGCTGCCTGGTCAAACACCCCGCGGTCATGAATGCGGCCGTGATCGGCAAGCCCGACGCGGCGCGCGGCGCCATCGTCAAGGCGTTTATCGTGCTGCAACCGGGCACCAGCGCAACGCCGGCACTCGAAGAGGAGATTCGCCAGCACGTGCGCGGTCGCCTCGCCCCGTACGAGTATCCACGTGAGATCGAATTCATCGCCGAGCTGCCGATGACCACCACCGGCAAGGTGCAGCGCAAGGTGCTGCGCCAGCGCGAGGAACAGAACACCAAAGGGGCCGCGTGAACCGCTTCCAGAAGATCGTCCTGTTTGGCGGGGCGGTGAACCTGCTGCTGCTGCTCCTGTTCCCCCCCTACGACCTGGTCGTCGTGGGCCGTGGCGCGCCGATGTTCGACGCGTTCTACCCGATGTTCGCCGTGCCGCCGAACCGCGTGATCAGCGGGGACGTCCTTTACCTGCTGGTCTTCGGAGTGCTCATCAACGCCTGCGTGGCCTGGCTGCTGCTCTCCAGCCCGAAGTCCACCCCTGGCCAGCCGCGCTTCGACGAGCAGGCCGTGGTCATCGTGTTCGGCATCGTCAACCTGGCGATCGTCCTGCTGTTTCCGCCGATGGAGGCTTTCCCGTTCGCACAGCGCATTACGGTGGGGACCTTCGACGGCTTCTATTTCGCTTTCGGCGACAAGTCGCGGCGCTCGATCTTCGTGCCGCTGCTGTACATGGAAGTCCTGTTCGTGCTGACCAATGCGTGCGCTTTCTGGCTTGCGATGAGCATTGCACGCCGCAAGTTGCCGGCCGAGGCGGGGGCGTTCACCATGCTTGCCCAGGCCGATGTGCTGCGCGAGCGGGCGGGCGAGAAGCTTGGGTTGCGCGCGACAGGGTCGGTGTCCAAGCGCGGCCCCGAGCGGCGCAAGGGGCACGACCCGGTGTTCAAGGGTCCCGAAAGGCGCCGCAGGCAGGAGCGCCGTGGCGCAACCACCCGCTGATCCGGTCACGGACTTTGTCAAACATTATTTGTTGAAGAACCGCTCCCAGAGCGGCCTTCCGGACAGTTCGATTGCCGAGTTTGGAAATTACTGCGGCGGGGCGCTGACGATCCCGCGCGCGAACAGGCTGTCGATGGCGCCGGCCCCATAGCCCACGGCGGCGAGGATTTCCCGCGCGTTTTCCGACACCAGCGGCGGATCTGCGCGCTTGCCCAGCCTTTCGCCGTCGAGTTCCAGCGGCAGCGTCGGCACCTTGATCGACTTTCCCGGACCGACGCGCATTTCGACCAGTCCGCCCGAGGCGTTCAGGTGCGGGTCGTCGAAAAGGTCCCAGGGCTTGTTGATGGGAGCGTAAGGCAGGCCGATGGCCTCGAGCTTCTTTTCCAGGTCTTCGCGCGCCCACGTCCTGAACACCTCGCCGATGCGCGGGATCAGCCAGTCGCGGTTCCTGACGCGTTGCCCGTTGGTGCGGATCTCCGTATTGGCCGCGAGGTCCTCCTGGCCGAATTCGCGGCAGAACACTTCCCACTGGGTATCGGTGACCACGCCGACGAAGAGGCGCGGGTCGCCTGCGCCGGTGTCCCGGGTCTCGAAAATGTCGTACACGCCCCAGGCGGGTCTCTTCACCGACATCGGCGGCGGCGCCTCGCCGGTGATCGCGTACTGCGCCATGTGCTGGGCGACGAGGAAGGCCGTGTTCTCGAACAGCGCGCTCTTCACGAGCTTGCCGCGGCCGGTGGTTTCGCGCTCGCGCAGCGCCGCGAGGAGGCCGATGGCGGCGAACATGCCGCCCATGATGTCGTTGACCGACGAGCCTACGCGCAAGGGGCGCTCGGGGAGGCCGGTCATGTACGCAAGGCCGCCCATCATCTGGACGACTTCGTCGAGCGCGGGCCGGTTCTCGTAGGGTCCGTTGAGGAATCCCTTGAGCGTGCAATAGACCAGGCCCGGGTTGCGCCGGGCGAGGGCTTCGTAGCCCAGGCCGAGCTTGTCCAGCGCCCCGGGGCGGAAATTCTCGGTGAGCGCGTCGGCTGCGTCGACCAGCTTGAGCACGACTTGCATGCCCTCGGGATGCTTGAGGTCGAGCGCGATGCTCTGCTTGTTGCGGTTGAAGATCGGGTAGAAGCCCGCGCCCGCGCCCTGCAGCCTGCGCGTGTTGTCGCCTTCGAGCGGCTCGACCTTGATGACCTCTGCCCCGAGGTCCGCCAGCACGAGCCCGCAGGTGGGGCCCATCACCATGTGCGCGAATTCGACGACGCGGATTCCCGCCAGCGGGAGTTGCGCCATCTAAGCAGGGGCCCCCGGGCTTGCGGCGCGGCGAAAACCCCTGGGCAGCCCGGCGCCGGCGAAATGGCCATACACCGGCTCCTCCGGGATTGCGTTCACGAGGATCTCTCGCGCGCGCAGCAGCGCATCGAAATCGATTCCCGTATTGAGCCCCATGCTCTCGAACATGAACACGAGGTCCTCGGTGACCACGTTGCCGCTCGCGCCGGGCGCGAACGGGCAACCGCCGAGACCGCCCATCGAAGAGTCGAAGGCGCGCGCGCCTTCCTCGTAGGCAGCCAGCGCGTTCGCGAGCCCGAGCCCGCGCGTGTCGTGGAGATGCACGCCATCGAGCTTGTCGCCGATCGCGTCCCTGACCTTGCGGTAGAGGCGTCGCATCTGCGCCGGGTTGGCATAGCCCACCGTGTCGGCGAGGGCCACGCAGTCCACGCCCGCGTTCACCAGCTCCTTTGCAATTCGAACGACTTCGTCCTCGGGCACGTCGCCCTGCAGCGTGCAGCCGAAGGCAGTTGCCACCGCGCCTTCGATCTCGGGGCGCTTGTCCTGCGGGAGCGCGGCGCGCAACTCGCAGGCCTGCCTCACCTGCGCGACCATTTCATCCGGTGTCATGCGCACGTTCGAAACGCTGTGCATGTGGCTTGCCGAAACCGGGAAGGCGATCTTGTGCGCGCCGGCCTCGAGCGCGCGCTGGAAGCCTTTGACGTTCGGCGCAAGCGCCACCACCTTGAGTCCGGGAATCTTGAGCGCGTGCGTGACGATCTCGCCGGTGTCGGCCATGGCCGGGATCACTTTGGGCGGCACGAACGAGCCGACCTCGATCTCCTTGAGCCCGGCGGCGGCAAGTGCGGTGATCCATGCCTTCTTGGCCTCGGTGGGCATGAGGTGATGCGCGTTCTGCAGCCCGTCGCGCGGACCGACTTCGCAGATGAAGACATCGAGCTTGGCCATGGGAGGCTCCGGTGCGGGAAGGCGTCGATTCTAGCGCGCAGGGGCAGGCGCTGGCGCCGCGAGCCGCATCTCGAAACGCCCGACGACCATCCCCGCCACCGCGGCCAGCGCGGCAAAGGTCAGCATGACGCCGAGCGAAGCCGACCAGCCGCCGAGCCCTTGCGCGGCCAGGGCGACGAGGATCGGCCCGAAGAACTGGCCGAGCTGCGCGCCCTGCATGATCATGCCTTGCGTGGTGCCGATGTGCTGGGGGCTGCGCGCGTGGACCGGGCCGCCGGCGAGCACCGCCGCCGGGATGAGTCCCCCGAGCAGCGAGAACGCGAGAACGCTTGCGAGGCGCACCGCATCGGGGAGGGCGGACGAAAGCGCGCACAGGGAGCCGGCCGCCATCGAGACGCTGGCCAGCACGATCACCTGCCAGCGCGCCATGCCGCGCTTGAGTACCCAGCCGCCGGCGAGGTTGCCGGGCACGTTGAATGCGACATAGAGCGCCGTGACGAGCGATGCGGTGGCGGGGCTCATCGCGCGCTCGTCGACCAGGAAAGTCGGTAGCCAGATCATCAGCGAGCTCCACTGGGAGACGTAGAAAAAGAACACCAGGCACAAGGCCATGCTGCCGGGGCGCGTTACGGATTCGATGACGAGCCTGGCCGACCCGATGCCGCCGCCGAAACGCGGCGCAGGCACCATGCGCGCAAGCAGCACCGCGACCAGGGCGGTATACGCGGCGATGCCCAGCCACAGGCTGCGCCAGCCAAGCGTGGCCAAGGCAAGTGGCGCGGCGAGCAGCGCGAGCGCGCCGCCGGTGGGCATGTAGGCACTCCAGAGCGAGAACGCCATCGGGCGGTCGGACGTTTGGGTCACGCCTGCCAGCAACGGCACACCGGCGACCGTGAAGAGCATGAAACCCGCGCCTTCGAGGAACCGCGACAGGAGCAGGCCCGCGTAGTCCTGAACGAACACGCCGTACACGCCACCCGCGCACATGCTGGCCAGGCCGATCAGCGCGAAGCGCTTCTGGCCGTAGCGATCGACGAGCGCACCCACGAAGACGCCGACCAGGCCGCCCATTGCATAGAACATCGTTGCGATGAAGCCCGACTGGACGAGCGTGAGGCCGAGGTCCGCGCGCAGAAGCGGAAGCGCGGGCGGCACCTTGCAGATATGCGCACCGGCGGCGAGGCCGGCCGCGAAGATGACCCAGACACTGACCCAGGCGGTGCGCCGATCGCTCAAGCCGGCTCCGGGGCGCGGCGAGCAATCGGGGCCGCGGGCGTCACGCGGCCGATCAGGCCGCGTAGACCGGGAGCTTGAATTCCCTGATCTTCTTTTCCCACTCTGCCGGGCCCGTGGTGTGCACCGACGTACCGTTCGCGTCGACCGCGACCGTGACCGGCATGTCCTCGACCTCGAATTCGTAGATCGCTTCCATGCCGAGATCCGCAAACCCGACGACGCGCGACTTGCGGATGGCTTTCGACACGAGGTACGCCGCGCCGCCGACGGCCATCAGGTAGGCCGCCTTGTGCTTCTTGATCACCTCCACCGCAAGCGGGCCGCGCTCAGCCTTGCCGACCATCGCGATGAGGCCGGTCCTGGCGAGCATCATCTCGGTGAACTTGTCCATGCGCGTAGCCGTGGTGGGGCCTGCCGGACCGACGACCTCGTCGCGCACCGGGTCGACCGGCCCAACGTAATAGATCACGCGATTGGTGAAGTCCGTCGGCAGCTTCTCGCCCTTCTCGAGCATGTCCTGGATGCGTTTGTGCGCGGCATCGCGGCCGGTGAGCAGCTTGCCCGAGAGCAGCAGCGTCTGGCCGGGCTTCCATGAGGCGACTTCGGCGGGCGTGAGCTGGTCGAGATTCACGCGCGTGGCTGTGGCCGACGCGCTCCAGGTCACCTTGGGCCAGTCGGCAAGCGTTGGCGGCTCGAGCATCGCGGGCCCTGAACCATCGAGCACGAAATGCGCGTGCCGCGTGGCCGCGCAATTGGGAATCATCGCGATCGGCTTGTTGGCCGCGTGCGTCGGGTAGTCGAGGATCTTCACGTCGAGCACGGTCGACAATCCGCCGAGGCCCTGTGCGCCGATGCCGAGCGCGTTCACCTTGTCGTAGAGCTCGATGCGCATTTCCTCGAGCTTGCTCTTCGGCCCGCGCGCCTTGAGGTCCGACATGTCGATCGGTTCCATCAGCGCTTCCTTGGCCATGAGCATGGCCTTCTCCGCGGTGCCGCCGACGCCGATGCCGAGCATGCCGGGCGGGCACCAGCCCGCGCCCATCGTCGGCACGGTCTTAAGCACCCAGTCGATGATCGAGTCGGAGGGATTGAGCATTGCGAACTTGGATTTGGCTTCCGAGCCGCCGCCTTTCGCGGCGATGTTCACGTCGACCTTGTCGCCGGGGACGAGCTCGACGTTGATGACCGCGGGCGTGTTGTCGCCGGTGCTCTTGCGGGTGAACATCGGATCGGCCAGCACCGAAGCGCGCAGCTTGTTGTCCGGGTGGTTATAGGCGCGGCGCACGCCTTCGTTGACCATGTCCGCGAGGCTCTCGCCGGACTCCCAGCGCACGTCCATGCCGACCTTGAGGAAGACGTTGACGATGCCGGTGTCCTGGCAGAGCGGGCGGTGTCCCTCGGCGCACATGCGCGAGTTGGTCAGGATCTGGGCGATCGCATCTTTCGCGGCGACCGACTGCTCGCGCTCGTAAGCGCGTCCCAGCGCCTGGATGTAGTCCTTGGGATGATAGTAGCTGATGTACTGGAGGGCATCGGCGATGCTCTGGACGAGGTCTTCATGCCGGATGGTCGTCGCCATGGCGGCTAGTGCCCGTTCTGGCGCGGAGGGTTCGTGATGCGCTCGGTCCACGCGATGGCTAGCGCCGAGAAAACGAAGGTGAGGTGGATCACGGTTTGCCAGAGCAGCACCTTTTCCTCGTAGTTCTGTGCGTTGATGAAGGTCTTGAGCAGGTGGATCGAGGAGATGCCGATGATGGCCGTGGCGAGCTTGACCTTGAGCACGCCCGCATTCACGTGGGAGAGCCACTCGGGCTGGTCGGGGTGGTTCTGGAGGTCCATCCGCGACACGAAAGTCTCCCACCCGCCGACGATGACCATGACGAGCAGGTTCGAGATCATGACCACGTCGATGAGGCCGAGCACGATCAGCATGATTTCGGCTTCGGTAACGCCCTTGGTTGCCGTGGTGCCGATCAGGTGGACGAGCTCCAGCCAGAACTGCCAGACATAGACGCCCTGGGCCACGATCAGGCCGATGTAGAGCGGCGCCTGCAGCCAGCGGCTCATGAAGATCCAGCGCGGCAACGCCCTCATCACTGGATCGGGAGGCGGGTTATTCATCAGGAGGGCTTTCAGGCGTTCGAGGGAGGGGTGAATTCTAAGCGAATTCGGTTATGCTTTTATTGCCGGGGCACGGCCGCCGAGAGTAAGTGCTGCGCAAGGATTCGGCCGGAAAATCCGCAAGTCGTAAGTCGAGAGCGAGAAAAAGGAGAAACCGACCATGTCGTCCAGCATCGAGTCAGTCATGCGGGAAACGCGCGTGTTCCCCCCGTCGGAGGCGTTCGTCAAGCAGGCGAACATTTCCGGCATGGCGGCGTATCAGGCCATGTGCAGCGAGGCGGAGCGCGACTTCGAGGGCTTCTGGGCAAAGCTCGCAAGGTCCGAGCTGCTGTGGTCGAAGCCTTTTACGAAAACGCTCGATGAATCGAAGGCGCCGTTCTTCAAGTGGTTTCACGACGGCGAGCTGAACGCCTCGTACAACTGCCTGGACCGTCACCTGAACACGCAGCCCGACAAGGTCGCGATCGTGTTCGAGGCCGACGACGGCAAGATCACCAGGATCACCTACAAGGCCCTGTATCACGAGGTCTGCAAGTTCGCCAACGGCCTGAAGAAGCTCGGCATCAAGGTCGGCGACAGGGTGATCGTCTACATGCCGATGTCCATCCAGGCCGTGATCGCGATGCAGGCGCTCGCGCGCATTGGCGCAACGCACTCGGTGGTGTTCGGCGGCTTCTCGGCGAAATCGCTGCAGGAACGCATCATCGACGCCGGGGCGGTCGCGGTGATTTGCGCGGACGGGCAGTTCCGTGGCGGCAAGGAGATTGCCCTCAAGCCGGTTGTGGACGAGGGCATTGCGCTCGGCGGCTGCGAGAACATCAGGAATGTCATCGTCTACAAGCGCTCGGGTTCGCCGGTGGCGATGACGGCCGGGCGCGACCGCTGGTGGGACGAGGCGATCGCGGGCCAGGCGGACACCTGCGAACCCACGTTCGTGAATGCCGAGCATCCGCTGTTCATCCTCTACACCTCCGGTTCGACCGGAAAGCCCAAAGGTGTGCAGCACTCGACCGGAGGCTACCTGCTCTGGACGATCCTCACCATGAAGTGGGTGTTCGACTACAAGCCCACCGACGTCTTCTGGTGCACCGCCGACGTGGGCTGGGTCACCGGGCACTCGTACGTCTGCTACGGCCCGCTGGCCGTGGGCGCGACCGAGATCATCTTCGAAGGCGTGCCGACTTACCCGGACGCAGGGCGGTTCTGGAAAATGATCCAGGACCACAAGGTCTCGGTGTTCTACACGGCGCCGACGGCGATCCGCTCCCTGATCAAGGCCGGCGGCGACCTGCCCAAGAAGTACGACCTGTCGTCGCTGCGCATCCTCGGCACGGTCGGCGAGCCGATCAATCCGGAAGCCTGGATGTGGTATCACGAGACGGTCGGTGGCGGGCGCTGCCCGATCGTGGATACCTGGTGGCAAACCGAAACCGGCGGCCACATGATCACCCCGCTGCCGGGTGCAACGCCGACCAAGCCGGGATCGGCGACCTTCCCGCTCCCAGGGATCATCACCGATATCGTGGACGAAACCGGCAACCCGGTCGGCCGGGGCAAGGGCGGGATTCTCGTCATCAAACGCCCGTGGCCTTCGATGATCCGAACGATCTGGGGCGATCCGGAGCGTTTCAAAAAAACTTACTACCCCGACGATTTCCAGGGCCGCTACTACCTCGCAGGTGACGGGGCGAGCACCGACGACGAAGGCTACTACCGCATCATGGGCCGCATCGACGACGTCATGAACGTGTCGGGGCATCGTTTGGGAACGATGGAAATCGAATCGGCGCTGGTCGCGAACACCAGGCTGGTCGCGGAAGCAGCCGTCGTGGGGCGTCCCGACGAACTGACGGGCGAGGCCGTATGCGCTTTCGTAGTCCTGAAAGGCGCACGCCCCTCGGGCGACGAGGCCAAGCAAATCGCGCAGGAACTGCGCAACTGGGTCGCCAAGGAGATCGGGCCGATCGCGCGGCCGAAGGACATCCGCTTCGGCGACAACCTGCCCAAGACGCGTTCAGGAAAGATCATGCGGCGGCTTTTGCGCTCCCTCGCGAAGAACGAGGAGATCACGCAGGACGTTTCGACGCTGGAGAACCCGGCGATCCTCGAGCAGCTGAAGGAAGTGCGCTAGTTCAGCTCGGCTTTTTCGAGCGTGTAGCCCAGGCCGCGCACCGTCAGGATCTTTATGCCGCCGCATTCGAGTTTCCGGCGCAGCCGGTGCACGTAGACCTCGATCGCGTTCGACGAAACCTCCTGGCCCCATTCGCACAGGTGATCGACGAGCTGGTTCTTCGATACGAAGCCCCCCGGGCGCCGCAGGAGGATTTCGAGCAGGCCCAGCTCGCGCGCCGAGAGATCGATGGGCTCCCCGCGGACATGCGCCGTGCGCCCGACCTGGTCGTACGTGAGCGTGCCATGCCTGAGCAGCGTGGGCCCGCCCGCCATTCCGCGTCGCGTGAGCGCCCGCACACGCGCCTCCAGCTCGGCCAGCTCGAAAGGTTTGGCGATGTAGTCGTCGGCGCCCTGGTCCAGCCCGTAGACGCAGTCCTTGACGCCATCGAGCGCGGTCAGGATGAGCACCGGCAGGTGCGAGTCCTTCGCACGCAGGCACTTGAGCACGTCCAGGCCGGATTTTTTCGGCAGGCCGATGTCCAGGATGAGCAGGTCGAACTGGTTGGTCTGCAGCGCCGAGTCGGCCTCCAGCCCGTTCTGCACCCAATCGACGGCATAGCCCGCGTGACGCAACGCGTACTGCACGCCGCCGGCAAGGGTGGGATCGTCTTCCGCGATGAGTATGCGCATGTCTCCTCCGACTTGGCGCTCTCGAGAGTCTTGTGTTCGGGTCCAGTGTAGCAAAGGTGGCTTGCCGCGGGCGCGGCGCGTCCTGTAGCATCGTTCGCAGGGAGGAGGGCCATGGGCAATCCGGAGGCAAAAGGGCAGCGCCTTGCCGCGTTGTGCATGCTCGGCGCCCTGCTGTTCAACTTTCCGGTTCTCGCGCTGTTCAACGTGTCCGGCGCCCTCTTTGGGGTACCCGTCCTGTACTCGTACCTCTTCATCGCCTGGGCGTTGCTGATTGCAATGATGGCCCTGATGTCCGAATCGGACGGCTGAGCAAGCGCCCGGGCCCAAATGCTGCAGGGTCCGGTAATAATCTTCGTTTCGTTTGCCTACCTGGGCCTGCTGTTCGCCATCGCGTATTACGCGGACAAGCGCGCCGATGCCGGCCGGTCGGTCATAGCAAGCCCGTACATCTACAGCCTTTCACTCGGCGTCTATGCCACGGCATGGACTTTCTACGGAAGTGTCGGGCGCGCGGCTGTCGACGGGGTGGGGTTCATGCCGATCTACCTCGGGCCGACGCTGATGATCGCCCTGTGGTGGGTGGTGATGAGGAAGATCATCCGGATTTCGAAGCAGAACCGCATCACGTCGCTGGCGGACTTCATCGCCTCGCGCTACGGCAAGAGCGCGCTCCTCGGCGGGCTGGTCACGGTCATCGCGGTGATCGGGATCGTTCCCTACATTTCCCTGCAGCTCAAGGCCGTCTCGAGCAGCTTCACCATCCTCGTGCAGTTTCCCGAGGTGGTGATGCCGGCGACGCTCGGCGCGGGGCCGCTGCTGGAGGACACGGCCTTGTGGGTTGCAGTCATCCTCGCGGCGTTCACCATCCTGTTCGGCACGCGCCATCTCGACGCCGCCGAGCATCACGAAGGCATGGTCGCGGCGATCGCCTTCGAATCCCTCGTCAAGCTGCTTGCTTTCCTCGCCGTCGGCGTCTTTGTCACCTTTGGCATGTATCAGGGGTTCGGCGACCTGTTCGAGCGCGCGGCCGCCGAACCGCGGCTCAAGGCACTGATGACGCCGTTCGAAGGCGTCGCCGGCAGCTATTCGACCTGGGTGTGGCTGACGATTCTCTCGATGTTCGCGATCATGTTCCTGCCGCGCCAGTTCCAGGTCGCGGTGATCGAGAACGTGGACGAAAAGCACCTCAAGAAGGCGATCTGGCTGTTTCCGCTCTACATGCTTGCGATCAACGTGTTCGTTCTTCCGTTGGCCTTCGGCGGCCTGCTGCGCTTTCCGGATGGCGGCGTCGATGCGGACACCTTCGTACTTACCCTGCCGATGGCCGAGAAGCAGGAGCTGCTTGCGCTGCTGGTGTTCATCGGAGGATTGTCGGCCGCCACCGGGATGGTGATCGTGGAGACCATCGCCCTGTCAACGATGGTGTGCAACGACTTGGTCATGCCGGTGCTGCTCCGGCTGCGCGGATTGCGCCTCACTGAGCGCAAGGACCTCACGGCCTTGCTGCTCGGGATCAGGCGCGGGGCGATCCTCGCGATCCTCCTGCTCGGTTACCTGTATTTCCGGCTCGCAGGAGAGGCTTATGCCCTTGTGTCCACGGGCCTGATTTCGTTTGCGGCGGTCGCCCAATTTGCGCCGGCATTCCTTGGCGGTATTTTCTGGAAAGGCGGCACTCGCGCGGGCGCCCTTGCCGGACTGCTGGGAGGCTCGGCAGTCTGGTTCTACACGCTCCTGATGCCGGCGTTTGCCCGCTCCGGCTGGCTGCCCATCGGGCTGCTCGAGAACGGCCCCTTCGGCATCGAATTGCTCAGGCCCCTGCAGCTCTTCGGCCTGACCGGCCTCGACCAGATCACGCACGCAATGATCTGGAGCATGATCGTCAATTGCGGCGCTTACGTGGCCGTTTCGCTCATCGGCCCGCAGAGCGCCGACGAGCACCGGCAGGCCAGCCTGTTCGTCGATGTTTTCGGCCGCACCGGAGAAGCGGGCGGCGCGCGCTTCTGGCGGGGCACGGCCTCCGTGCCGGACCTTTACGACGTGCTGGCGCGTTTTCAGGGCACCGCGGCCGCCGACGAGGCGTTCGCGGACTATGCGCGAGCGCGAGGCATAAAGTGGCCGGCCGATGCGCTGGTCGCGGATGCCGATTTCGTGCATTACGTCGAAGTCCAGCTTGCGGGCGCAATCGGATCCGCCTCGGCGCGCATCATGATCGCTTCCGTGGTGACAGAAGAGGCGCTGACTGTCGCCGAGGTGCGCGAGATCCTCGACGAGGCGTCCCAGGTGGTTGCCTACAGCCACCAGCTCGAGCAGAAATCACACGAACTCGAGGCCGCCACGGCCGACTTGCGCGAAGCGAACGATCGCCTGAAGGAGCTCGACCGCCTGAAGGACGACTTCGTGTCCACCGTCACGCACGAGCTTCGCACGCCGCTCACTTCGATCCGCGCCTTTTCCGAGATGCTGCGCGACGATCCGGGCATGGCCGTCGCGCAGCGCGCGAAGTTCGTGGACATCATCACGCGCGAGACCGAGCGCCTCAGCCGCCTGATCAACCAGGTGCTCGACTTGTCGAAGATCGAGTCGGGCAAGAGCGAGTGGAACGAATCGCCGATCCACATGGAGGAGGTCGTGTGCGACGCGGTTGCCGGAATGGGACAGCTGTTCGAGGAAAAGAACATCAAGATCGAGCTGAAGATCGCAAGCGACGTGCCGCCGGTCCTCGGCGATGTGGACAGGATCATTCAGGTTCTTCTCAACCTGCTTTCGAACGCGGTGAAATTTTGCGATGCGGCAAAGGGCCGCATCGAGATTGCGCTTGCGCAGGACGGCGGGTGCCTGCGCGTGGCGGTGACCGACAATGGTCCGGGGGTGAAGTCGGGCGATCGCGAGATTATTTTCGAGAAATTCCGGCAGGCCGGAGATACGTTGACGGAAAAGCCGCATGGCACCGGCCTCGGACTGCCCATCAGCCGCCACATCATCGAGCACCACGGGGGACGCCTCTGGGTGGAAGGCGGCCTGGACGGGCATTCGGTGAGCGGTGCGCGCTTCGTATTCACCTTGCCGCTGGCAGTGGCGAGGCCCGCATGAGCCGGGAGTGCGCAACTTGAAAACTGTGCTGATCGCCGATGACGAGCCCAACATCGTCACCGCGCTCGAGTACCTGATGGAGAGCAGCGGGTACCGCGTATTGATCGCTTGCAATGGGGAGGAGGCCCTGCGGCAAGTCGCCGCGCACCTGCCCGACCTGGTGCTCCTCGACGTGATGATGCCGGTCGTCAGCGGGTATCGAGTGTGCGAGAGGATGCGCGAGCGGCCGGAGTGGCGGCATATCAAGATCGTCATGCTGACCGCAAAAGGGCGTGACGTCGAAGTCGCCAAAGGCTTGTCCGCCGGGGCCGACCTCTATGTGACCAAGCCGTTCTCTACGCGGGACCTGCTTTCCAAGGTAAGGGGGTTGATCGAAGGACAAATCCAGTCGAGACAAGGGGGGTGAAGCAAGGGGGGGTGAAGCCGTGAACCAGAAGGTCAAGCATTGCGCGCGGTGTTCTGGAGCGTCGGCACATTGCGGTGCAGCATTGAATCAACGCACCGACTGGTGTAATTGACGTGTAAGTTTCGTCACACAATATCCGCTGGGTCGTCGTCAAAAAAACGGGGAGGAGTAGATGGAACTCACAGAAAAGCACCAGGAATACTGGCGCAGAAACCTCAAGATCACCGGCATCCTGCTGCTGATCTGGTTCATCGTAACGTTCGTCGAGGCCTGGTTTGCACGAGACCTGAACAACATCACGTTCTTCGGCTTCCCCTTGGGGTTCTACATGTCGGCGCAGGGCTCGCTCGCCATTTACGTGGCCATCATCGGGTACTACGCGTGGTACATGGGCAAGCTCGACAAGGAATACAACGTGAATGAGGGAGACCTCGAATGAGCACCCAGACCTTCTCGCACTCGAGCTTCAAGAGCCAGCTCAAGAAGTACTACAGCTTCTACACCGGAGGCTTTCTCGCCTTCGTGATCCTGCTCGCGATCGCCGAGCAGATGGGCATGTCGCGCCAGTGGATCGGCTACTGGTTCCTGTTCGCGACCATCGCCCTGTACGCGGGCATCGGGATCATGAGCCGCACGGCCGAGGTGTCCGAGTACTACGTCGCGGGCCGCAGGGTACCGGCGTTCTTCAACGGCATGGCCACCGGCGCCGACTGGATGAGCGCGGCTTCCTTCATCGGCATGGCCGGCACGCTCTTCCTGTCCGGCTACGACGGCCTCGCGTGGGTCATGGGATGGACCGGCGGCTATTGCCTGGTGGCCCTGTTCCTCGCGCCGTACCTGCGCAAGTTCGGTCAGTTCACGATCCCCGATTTTCTCGCCGAGCGCTATGGCGGAAATATCGTGCGGACCATCGGCATCATCGCGGCGATTACCTGCTCGTTCGTCTACGTCGTTGCCCAGATCTACGGCGTGGGCCTCATTACCAGCCGGTTCACGGGCCTGGAGTTCGGTGTCGGCGTGTTCGTCGGCTTGTCCGGCATCCTCGTGTGCTCGATGCTGGGCGGCATGAAGGCCGTCACGTGGACCCAGGTGGCGCAGTACATCATCCTGATCATCGCTTACATGACACCGGTGATCTGGCTCGGCGTGAAGCACACGGGCATTCCCGTGCCGCAGATCGCCTATGGTTACACGCTGCAGAAGGTGACCGAGCTCGAGAAGAAGATCACCGCGGATCCGAAGGAGCAGGAGGTCCGCAAGATCTTTGCGGATCGCTCCGCAGCAGGCAAGGCCGCATTGGCTGCGCCGGACAAGGCCTACGCCGAAGGCAAGACGAAGGCCGAGCAGAACGTGGCGACCCTCAAGAGCTCCAATGCGGCTCCAGAGAAAATCGCGGAAGCCGAGAAGGCGCTGGCCTCCTATCCCAAGGACGCGGCTGCGGCAAAGGCCGGCTACACGCGCGAATCGAACCTTGCCGCGCGCGCCGCACCGCCTCGACCGCATGCCACGGCGTTCCCGGGCAAGGACGAAGCCGCACGCGATACCGCGCGCCTGAATTTCCTCGGCATCGTGTTCTGCATGATGTTCGGGACTGCGGCGCTGCCGCACATCCTGATGCGCTACTACACCACGCCGAGCGTGCAGCAGGCACGGGTGTCGGTGTTCTGGTCGCTGTTCTTCATCTTCCTGCTGTACTTCACGGCCCCCTGCCTGGCGGTGCTCGCCAAGTACGACATGTTCACCAACCTGGTCGGAAGCTCGTTTGCTTCGCTTCCAGCCTGGGCGGCGGCCTGGGCGAAGGTGGACCCCGCTTTGCTGAACATCACCGACATCAACAAGGACGGCATCGTCCAGTGGGCCGAGGTGGTGATCGGCGGCGACCTCATCGTGCTGGCGACTCCCGAGATCGCAGGCCTGCCGTACGTCGTTTCCGGCCTCGTGGCGGCAGGTGGGCTTGCTGCAGCGCTCTCGACTGCCGACGGCCTGCTCCTGACCATCGCCAACGCGCTCTCGCATGACCTGTACTACAAGATGATCGACCCGAATGCTTCCACAACGAAGCGCGTGACGATCTCGAAGGTCCTGCTCGTCGTGGTTGCGATCATTGCGGCGTACGTGACCTCCCTCAAGCCTGGAGACATCCTGTTCCTGGTGGGTGCCGCGTTCTCGCTGGCCGCATCGGCATTCTTCCCGCCCCTTGTACTGGGCGTGTTCTGGAAGCGCGCCAACAAGTGGGGTGCCATCGTCGGCATGATCGCGGGCCTGAGCGTGTGCATCTACTACATGATGCGCACCTACCCGTTCTTCACCAACATGGGCGTGCCCAAGATGGACCTGTGGTTCGGGTTGAACCCGGTCTCGGCCGGCGTATTCGGGCTGCCCGTGGGCCTGCTGACGATCATCATCGTCAGCTGGCTCACCGCGCCTCCGCCCAAAGATGTGCAGGAACTGGTGGAGCACGTGCGCTACCCGAACCTCGTTGGCGACTCGGTGGTGAGCGAAGCCAGGTAACAGGTTCACCGCTTAAGACAAAGCCCGCTTCGGCGGGCTTTGTCTTTGCGGGTCCGCGGTCAGACCATGAGGTCTTTAACGAGGTGGGTGAGGTCGCTGCGTCCCGCATCCTGGATCAGTCTGCGCGTCATGCGCGGGTCGAATCGAAGAAGATGCATCGCGACCTCCGTGACCTTTTCGGGATTTCGCAGCGTGTGGTAGGCCATGCCGAGCTGGTACCAGGCATGCGGATTCATCGGCTGCAGGGTTGCGGCCTCTTGCAGGGCCGCGGCCGCTTCCTGGTGCCGGCCGAGGTGCGCCTGGGCAAGGCCCAGACCGTACCAGGCGCGATCCAGCGCGGGTTTGAGGCGGGTCGCCTTCTGGAAGGACTTGACGGCCTTTTCGTATTCGCCGCGCTTGTCGAATGTGTAGCCGAGGTTGAAGTGCGCGACTGCATTTTCCGGATCCGCGCGGAGCGTCTCGCTGAAATAAGGTTCGGCCTCACCAAATCGCCCGAGAGCGGAGAGGAGGTAGGCAATGCGGTTGGAGGCCCGATGAAAACCGGGCTCTGCGCGCAACGCCGATTTGTAAGACTCGATCGCCCCGGGGCCTCGCCCGAGTGCCTCGAGCGAACGGCCGACGATGTAGTATCTCCAGTGTTCCATTGATTTTTTTCCGGATCGATCGATGTACGAGATTATCGTAGTTCTGAAGGCCCTGACCGAAGTCGCGGGGGTGGCGATGCTAGGACAAGGAATTCTTTACGTGCTGGCGGGCTCGAAGCGCAACGAAAACGCGATTTACGGCATTTTCAAGACGATAACGTCTCCAGTCATGAAGGCCGCTCGCTGGATCACTCCCAAGATCGTGCTCGATCAGCATCTGGGACTGGTGGCTTTCCTGCTGCTGGTGCTTTTCTGGTTCGGCCTCACTGTAATGAAAATCCGGATCGTCCTGGAAAACGCCCCTCGCGCGGCGGGCTGATCCGGCTTTGCGGTAAAATCCGCCCGCCGCGGAGAGATGGCCGAGCGGCTGAAGGCGCACGCTTGGAAAGCGTGTATACGCTAATCACGTATCAAGGGTTCGAATCCCTTTCTCTCCGCCAAATGCTCCCGCGCTGATTTTGCCGCCATCAAGATCAAGCTGCCACTCCGATGGCAACATTTCACCTGGCCCGCCGCTCTGGACGCGGGGTTGACCTGAAAAATGGCAGTATTTCAATACTCTCTTGAACACGATCGAGTTCCAGAACTCGAACGAAAATATCGCGCCCCTCGAGCAATCCAAGAGTTGCTGAGCAATGGCGTAGGTGATGCTGTTCGAGCGTGCAAGGTACAATCCATTCGCGTGGCGTTTACAAGCCGCGCGGAGGCCACGCACGATGATGGAAACTTGGGATCGGCTCACTTCGTTGGATATGGACTTCGCTTTTCTGCTGGCTCTGCCCTTCGTCATCGGGCTCTTTGGGCTCGCGAGAGAGGCTCTCGGGTCAAGGGCGAATCAGGTGGCGGCCAGCCACGGCTGAACTGACCGACCGGATGATCGATGGACGAAGCGGGGAGGATTGACATGCGGCTTGGTGTCGTCTCTTTTTGCGTGCTGCTCGCCTTCTGGCTCGTACTTTCCGGGTATTTCACCACTTTCCTCGTGCTCTCCGGGGTGGGCTCCGGGGTGGCCGTGGTGCTGCTCGCGCGACGGATGGAGGTGGTGGATCGCGAAGGCATCCCGCTCGAATACTGGCGCGCCGTCTTCTCGTATTGGCCGTGGCTGGCCTGGGCTGGAGCGAGCACGCCGACTTCTCCAGACATGATGGGCTTCTGGACATTGAGGAGGGTGCAGCGCAGCCCTGCCCCGTCACCACCAATCAGCGCAGCCCAGCGCACCGCCGCCTGAGAATGCTCGGATCCATCTACCGCAATGAGAAAGTGAAGCAGTTCGGTCCTTTCAGGGATCATTCTTATCCTCATGAGGTAAGCCGAATCACGACACCCCTTCGATGGTCCATGAACATCTCCGAGAAATCGCGATGTTCGACGAAGTACCCGAATATCAGCAGAATCCCCGCAACAAGCAGGATCAGGATGGTGAGCCACCTGGCGAATACGTCCATCTGGGCAACAAGTGGTGTGGTCAGGGTCTCGACGCTGGACAGCATTCCGCTGATCCGCCCGATCTCCGTGGCCGCCCCGGTCGCGACCACCACGCCCTTGCCCTGGCCGCTGGCGACCAGGGTGCCGCTGAAAGCCATGCAGGACCGATCGCCGAGCGCAGCGTCGCCGGCAACAGGTTCGATGTGCTTTTCCACAGGCAAGGACTCGCCCGTGAGAATGGCCTCCTGAATCTGCAAGCCGTGGG
>ENA-ORBV01000517-ORBV01000517.1-microbial-mat-metagenome-genome-assembly--contig:-NODE-517-length-88785-cov-12.341818_pt1 | contig 88785 bp, 61 predicted proteins | sample MGYA00237777_ERZ505514 | MGnify/ENA primary metagenome ERZ505514 (study PRJEB26160, sample SAMN06269048) | microbial mat metagenome | isolation source: Oligotrophic lake microbial mat | place...
TTAACCGAGAGGTACTGAACATAACAGTCGAACGGTCCATTGGAGCCAAGCGTGTCATCCGGGAATTGCAGCAGCTAATGGAATGGCGAGGCAAACCCGAGTCACTTCGCTTCGACAACGGACCGGAATTCATCGCTACCAGCTTATCGGACAATGACCGCCCGCATGATACCTTGTTGGGAATGACCCCAACAGAAGTCTTGTTGGAATATGGAAAACGCATTGAAGATAAACCAATGGAAATGTTTTCCACATTCCAACAAGATGACGATGATGGGGATTTTCTTTCTATTTTCAACTGATTCTGTTTTAGGGATGGCTACAAAATGTTTGAACTTCCTCCTTTAAAGTATGATCCTGTTTATAGTATGATCCTGGAGTTTTCCATAGTTGAAAAGGATCAATTTGGGGCTAATCCTGTCATTTCATGGTTTTGACAGGCGTTATCGTACATATTGAACAAACAAAGTTAGCTTAGGATGTAAATATATAATTTATAATTCATTTCACTCCCTCACACACCTAACCCCAATTCCTCCATTCTTGTTAAAACTCGAATCTCGATAAAACGTCCCACTTTGATAAGTTATGGTTCTGAAAAAGGCTCCCCCTGTTCCATTTTCAGTAGCACTATACCAATCGGCATTTTGATTGAGGAAGAGATAGTTGCTTAAGGGCAGCCTGGAGCCTGAAGGCAAGGCAGAAAAGCCGGACATATTTGTGGCTCCCACGTTAGGTGATTGCCAAAGTCCGGTGCCTAATTCAAGTTGACCTTCTGATTTTAGAGCGCCTCCCGCAGTGCTATCAGGGCCAAAGAAATCCGATAGTTCTTGCCATTGTTCGTCTGTAGGGAGTTGCCAGCCTATTGGACAAATACCGCGCGGATCGGTAGCAGCATACCAGTTGTACAAATTGCCGTAGGTATCGGAGTAGTCGGCAATGCCTGGATAGGTTGAATACGCACCGAGCGTTGTTGTACGCCAGGCAAGGTCACTTAGGCCAGTGTTAATGAAATCGCCATTGTTGTAGAGGGTAGTTTTCAGGTTTTGCGCCATCCAGCATTGTGTCCCGATTTTTACCGTGGTGTAAACGTTGCCTTCGGCATCGATTATTTCTGATGGGCACACTTCGGGATCTGGAATAGAAAAAGTGTCTGGGAATGAAACTGCGCCTGGAGAATAGGGCGGGGTAGTGCTGCAGGCTACTTGAACGCGCCATGTGTAGGTTCCAGGCAGAAGAAAGCGTTCGGGGATAAAAAACTGACTGCGCTCAAATCCTGCTACACGGGTCGAAATGGTAGATCCAAACGGCAGAATGGCTTGTATCTGAAATCCTACGCTACCTGGGACAGCTTCCCAATGTAGCAATGCACCAGAGCCCGGGTTGTAATTCGAGGTCAATCCAATTGGTCGCACAGCTGGGTCGCAAGGTTGTGCGCCCAAGGCAGCAAACGCGAAAAGGAGGAAGAGAAGGCTTGATAGCCGAAACATTGCATGGGTGAATATGTACTGATTCATGCTTCAAGATAGGTTGTTTTTCTAAAAGGCCTTCAATGGCAGTATAAAAAAACCCCCACCAAGCCCAAGCCTGACGGGGGTTAAAACAGGTGGAGCTGCGGGGAATCGAACCCCGGTCCAGTCAAAGCAGAAATGAACTTTCTACATGCTTAGTACACTGCTTGTTTTTCGGGCTTTGCCAGGTTCAGGTACCCACCAATGCAAAGCCTTATCCGCTATTTCTTGCTATTGGGTCGCGGCAGTCCCTTTAGCCAGCCTGTTATTGATTATGCCCTTCAGCAGGTCAACAGGCCATCCTGAAGAAGGACAAATGGCACCTAATTCCTTGAATTAGGCAGCCAAAGCGAAGTTGGATTCGCCATGTAAAAACGGTTCGTACGTTGAGATTATCGAGCCAAATGCACGCAAAGCTCGGCATGCTTACCCACCACGAACATTGCTGTCAATTCCGATCAGCCCCGTAAGCCAAAGAACACGGTTGCCACAAGAGCCGGAAGCCTTTCGACCTAAACCGGCTGGCCTGTAAAGATACACGCCCGGACAATGAAACGCCATAGGGGCGCAAGGAGTTCCTAACAGCAGCCGGAATGGGCGCTATTTTTGTTGAAACCACCGCCGATAGGGGTATTTTTGCGGCCATGTTAACGATTGGATTGCTTCGAGAAGGCAAAGTACCCCGCGATAGCCGGGTGGCCCTGACCCCGGCACAGGTGGCCGCGCTGGCGGCTGCGCACCCGGAAATTACCTTTTTGGTGCAGCCAGCCGATTTTCGCTGCTATGCAGACCAGGAGTATCGGGATGCGGGCATTCAGGTTCAGGAAGACGTATCGGCTTGCGATGTGCTGCTGGGAGTCAAGGAAGTTCCTGTAGGCCAGTTGATCGGGGGCAAGACGTACTTCATTTTTTCGCACACCATCAAGAAGCAGCCGCACAACCGCGAGCTTTTGCGGGCTGTGCTGGATAAAAAGGTGCGGTTGATTGACTGGGAAACACTTACGGACGAACAGGGTAGGAGGGTCATAGCGTTTGGTCGTTGGGCGGGTATCGTGGGCGGCCACAACGCGCTTTGGACCTGGGGTGTGCGGAGCGACGCCTACCGTTTGCCCAGGGCCTACGAGTGCAAAGATTTTGAGGCATTGAAACAGACTTATGCCGGTATCAAACTCCCGGCTTTCAAAATCTTGCTGGCCGGTGGTGGCAGGGTTGCGCAGGGCACAGAAGAGGTGCTGCAGGCAGCCGGCGTGCTAAAGATCAGCCCCGAGCAATTTCTGGCCACGGGCAAGCCGGAACAGGCGGTCTACACCAGCCTGGACTGCCCGGATTTTTACCGCAGAAAAGACGACCAGCCCTTTGACTGGCAGCATTTCTTTAAGCATCCGGCAGAATACGAAAGTGCGTTTGCGCCTTACCGCAAGGCCACCGACCTGTTCATCAACGCCATTTATTGGGATCCGGCAGCGCCGCGCTTCTTTGACAAGGCAGACATGCTCAAGCCCGATTTTCGCATCCGTGTCATTGCCGACATTACCTGCGACATCAATGGCTCGGTGCCCAGCACAGTGAAGTCAACCACCATTGCTGAGCCGTTGTTCGGCACTGATCTGGTTACCGGCGGCATGACCGGCCAGCTTTTCGGCGGTCAGATCCTGACTACCATGAGCATTGACAACCTGCCTAACGAGTTGCCCCGCGACGCTTCCCAGGCGTTTGGCGCACAATTCAGCGAGCAGGTATGGCCGGAATTGCTCAAGCCCGAAGACTCCCGAATGTTGGCCAAGGCCTGCCTGGCCCGCGACGGCGAACTCAACGAGCCCTTCCTGTACCTGGCAGATTACGTGGGCGGGCATACCCAAAAGCATTAATGGTTCTGTTTGGGCACTCCTCGTTCCTGCTTATCTTTATCGCACTATGGCAAGGTTAACCAAAGAAGACTGGCTCAAGAAAGGCCTCCAAGTGCTCACCACCAAGGGATACACCAATCTTAGGCTGGAATACTTGTGCGAACAACTCGAAGTGACCCGGGGCTCTTTTTACCACCACTTCGACGACCTCAACGATTACGTGGACAAAATGATGGCGCATTGGGAAGACAATTCCAACCACATCATGGACAACGTAGCGGCATCACCGGGCGCGCCTTTAGAGCGGCTCAGCCAACTGCAGCGCGACGTGTTCAACATTCCCGCCCGCCTGGAAGTGGTGCTGCGCGCCTGGGCCACCTTCAACAAAATTGTGTTGAAGTACATTCGGCGCATCGACCGCAAACGCATCGGTTTTATTGCGGAGTTGTACCTGGAGCATGGTTTATCGCAGGAGGCCGCCGACACTACCGCCAAAATTGAGTACGCCACCTACATTGGGGTACAGAATTTGTACTTCATGGAGGCGCGCAAAGAAGCGGAAGCCCTGTATTACGAGTTCGAGCGCATCCTGATCCGGTTCGGCAAGGACAAGATTGGCCTGCGCACCGCCGTAAAGAAGGGCTGAGCAGCATAGGCTAAACGGCAAAGGCGCCGTGAGCCCCGCCTTTTTCAGCGGAACGATTCCTGCTCCGCGGGCCTCAGCGTCCGCCCCGGATACGCCGCCAGACCAGCTTCAAGGCAGTCCATGGCTTGCGCCAAATCACCCTTGTTGAGCACGTAGGCCACGCGCGCCTGGTTGCGCCCCAAATCATCGCTGGAGTAAAAGCCAGAGGCAGGGGCCATCATCACCGTTTTTCCATGTAGGTCGAAGGACTCCAGCAGCCACTGGCAAAAGCGGTCCGTGTCATCGACGGGCAGCTCCACAATGGCGTAAAACGCACCACCAGGCAGCGGACAGCGCACGCCATCCATGGCCTGCAGGCGGCTGACCAGGTAGCGCCGCCGCTCGTCGTACTCCTGCAAGATTTCGGCATAATAAGAAGCCGGCAAGTCAAACAGGGGCTCGCCCGCTAATTGCCCCAGCGAAGGCGGGCTCAGCCGGGCCTGCGCAAACTTCATGGCCGTTTGCATCACCTCCGGGTTGCGGCTGATCAACACCCCGATGCGGGCGCCGCATGCACTGAAGCGCTTGGAGATGGAATCAAACACCAAGGCATTCTTTTCCAGGCCTGGCAAGGTCAACACCGAAATGTGTTCGCGCCCATCGTACACAAACTCGCGGTACACTTCATCCACAAACAGGAACAGGTCAAAGCGCAAGACCAATTGGCGAAGGGTCTCCAGCTCCTCGCGGTTGTAGAGGTAACCCGTGGGGTTGTTGGGGTTGCAAATCAGGATGGCCTTGGTGCGCGGTCCAATCAGATTGACCAGCGACTGCATGGGCGGCAGCGCAAAGCCGTCTTCAATAGAGGTGGTCACCGGCTTGATTTTCACGCCACTGGCCGTAGCAAACCCGATGTAATTGGCGTAGAGGGGCTCGGGAATAATGATTTCATCGCCCTGATCCAGGCAGGCCATCATGCCAATGGCCAGCGCTTCAGACGCCCCGGAGGTGACCAGCACATCGGCGCTTACGATGTTGGCGCCCAGCCGGTTGTAGTACTCCACCCACTTGGTCTTGTAAGCCGGCAGACCATCAGAAGGGGCATACGCCAAAACGGTCATGTCCAAATCGCGCAATCGCTGCCAAAAGGCCGGCGGCGTCGGCAAATCCGGCTGCCCAATGTTAAGTGGAAAAACCTGAATGCCCCGGGCGCGTGCAGCCACCGCATACGGCGCCAGTTTGCGGATAGGGGAGGCGGGCATCAGCTGCCCTTTGTCGCTGATTCTGGGCATGGGTGGGGGGTGCTTTGGCCAAAGCCAAAGCGGACTGCAAATTTAGTGTTTACCCCTCCGATCTGGGTATGAGGGTCTCAAAGATCAAGATCAAGATTTACTGGTCATGGAATCGGGGTTATTGTGGAAGCAACCAGTAAATTTGAGAACGGTGGCAAACAAGATCCTTTATTTGATTTCAGGCTGTGATGGCGCTGGTAAAACAACCGCTTCCTTTACCTTACTCCCAGAGATTCTTGAATGTAAGGAGTTCATTAACGCGGATGAGATCGCAAAAGGCATATCACCATTCAATCCTGAATCTGTAGCTTTTGAAGCTGGCAGAATCATGCTTGCGAGATTTGATGCATTATTGTTAACTGACGAAAGCTTCGCCATTGAGACCACACTGTCCACACGCTCATACCACGAAAAGATTGGTCTTGCGAAGACAAGGGGATTTGACGTCATTTTGCTGTTTTTTTGGCTGCCTAGCATTGACATGGCGGTAAAACGGGTGAAAACCAGGGTTGAAGAAGGTGGACATTTTGTTGAGCCAGCGATTATTGAACGCCGCTACAAACGAGGAATTGTTAATCTTTTTAGCCTCTACCTGGATGCTGTGGACTTGGTGTTAATCTTTGATAACTCGGACAGAAGGGCGGAGTTAATCGCAGAGAAGGAAGGCGAAAAGGATTTGTGCAGCATAAATGATGAAAAATGTAGTATAATTAAAAATCAATACGATGAGTACAAAAGATATTAAAGAGCAGAAAAGGAAGATACTAGAGGGCCTGGATAAGGTTTACGAGAAGTTGATCGAATACAAGCGTTCGAAAAACTCAGATTTAGTGATCATGAAAAAGGGAAAAGTGGTAAAAGTAAAACCGGAATAGGTCTTCGATTTGTCCCAAAAACAAAAGCCGCCCCGAGGGACGGCCTTTTGTTTTGTGATGTTTTGGCGTTGCGGTTAAGGTTGCGGTTAAGGGGAACCGCCGAAGCTGGGCTTACCTCAAACTTAGTTGTTCGGAGCAAAAATGCTCTGCTTCTCTGGCACACCGCTTTGCTCGCCTTCGGTACCTTCAACGGTGCCTTTGAAGTAGAGTTTCTTGTTGGGGGTGCTGGCATTGCTTTGAACCGTGATGGCTTTGTTGAATGCACCGGCGCGGGCTGCATTGAACTCGGAGGTTACGAAACCTTTGCCACCGGGAACGATTGGCTCTTTGGTCCAGTCGGTCACGGTGCAACCGCAGGTCTTTTGTACGTTGGAAACAATTAGGGGGCTTTTGCCCGAGTTGGTGAATTCAAACTTGTGGGTAACCGGAATACCCATGGGGATATTGCCAAAGTCGTGAACTTCTTCTGCCCACGTGAAAACGGGGGCATTGGGGTCAACTTCTTCGTCGGTAACGAGGTTAACTTGAGCAAATCCTGCTGTGGCCACCACCATCAGCAAAAACATTACGGAAAGCATTCTTTTCATGGGGAAATGTGTTTTGGCGAGATTCAAAATTAGGGAATTGACTGCGGAAATTCCTGCGGCAAATTGCGGGGGTAATGCTGCAATTTTTATGCCAGAAATGGTCGGAGTAAGTGTTTGATAATCAACAAGGTAGCACTTTTTGCGGCGTTTTCCCTGCGCGCGGCAAAGTTGCATAAAGACGGAAAAAGTATGCAAAACTCGTGCCGGAAAGCTTCCCGCAGCCTGCAAGGACTGCCTTATCTTTGAAACCAACGGAGAAACCAACCGCAACTCCTGTTCAGGGCGGCCAGACCCCTTCCCCCGATTTGCACGGCATTTGTTGACGAACATCTTCTTTTCATTCTGCTCCTTCACTTTCCCAAACTGATATGGCCAATACCTCACCCCAGGAAGCTCTGGCGCAAAAGTTGACCTTTGATCAATTTCGGGACCAGGTGCTCCGCGATTACCGGACGGCGTGCGAAAGCCGCGAAGCGAGCCTGATTGGCCGCAAAGAAGTGCTGACCGGGAAGGCCAAATTCGGCATTTTTGGCGATGGCAAGGAGGTGGCGCAGGTGGCGTTGGCGCGCGCCATGCGCCCCGGTGATTACAAGGCCGGTTATTACCGCGACCAGACGTTCATGTTTGCCACAGGGGCCTCTACCATCCAGCAATTTTTTGCGCAATTGTACGCGGACCCTTCGCTGGAGGCGGATCCTTTTTCGGGAGGTCGGCAAATGAATGCGCATTTTGCAAGCCGTTTTTTGGATGCAGAGGGCAACTGGACCGACCGCCGGGGACACATTAACGTGGCCGCGGATACGTCGCCGACGGCCAGCCAAATGGCGCGTTCGCTGGGCCTTGCGCTGGCCTCCAAGTGCTACCGGAGCAATGAAGCGCTGCGCGAAGGCACGCTGTTTTCGAACCATGGAAACGAGTTGACGGTGGTGACCATCGGCGACGCCAGCACCTCGGAAGGGCTGTTTTGGGAAACGGTGAACGCCGCCGGCGTGCAGCGGGTGCCGCTGGCCATTTGCGTCTGGGATGACGGCTACGGCATTTCGGTTCCCAAGGAATACCAGACCACCAAAGGCAACATTTCGGAAGTGCTGGAAGGCTTCCGCGTCAACGAAAAGGGCCAGGGCCTGGACATCTACACCGTCAATGGCTGGGACTACCCGGCGCTGTGCGAGATGTTTGAGCGCGGCTTAGAGAAGATGCGCCGAGAGCACATTCCGGCTTTGTTTCATGTCGAAGACTTGACGCAGCCGCAGGGCCATTCCACGTCGGGTTCGCAAGAGCGCTACAAGACGCCCGAGCGCCTGGCCTGGGAAAAGGACCACGACTGCCTGCAGCGCATGCGCGCGTGGCTGCTGGGCATGGCGCTGGCCAGCGAGGAGGAGTTGCAGACGCTGGAGCAGGACGCCCAAACGGTGGCTCGCGATGCTCAAAAGCGGGCGTTGGCGGCTTTTCAAGAGGGCGTGATTGCCGAGCGAGCCGAAGCGTTCCAAGTATTGGACGCATTAGCGATGGAGTCGCCTGCGGCAGAGGCGGTCAGCGCGCTGCGGCGCGAGTTGGCCCAGACCCGCGACCCTATGCGGCGCGACGTGGTGCAGACCGTTCGCAGAGCGCTGCACGCCACCCGCGGAGAGTCGAGCCAGCCCCGCAAGGCCCTTCGCCAGTGGCTGAATCGGCAGTACGCGCTGGCCGAGGACCGCTTTCATTCGCACCTGTACAGCCAGTCTGCGCAGAGCGCCTTGAAAGTTGCGGAGGTGCCGGCTGTGTACGGCCCGGATGCCTCGATGAAAAACGGTTTTGAGATCCTCAACACCGCTTTTCGCCTGAATTTCGAAAGGGACCCGACCCTGTACGCCTTTGGCGAAGACCTGGGCCATATCGGTGACGTGAACCAGGGTTTTGCCGGCCTGCAAGACGTTTTCGGGATGGACCGCATTTTTGACACGGGCATCCGCGAAGCCACCATCATCGGGCAGGGCTTGGGCATGGCCATGCGCGGCCTGCGGCCCATCGCCGAAATCCAGTACCTGGACTACCTCATTTACGGGCTCCAACCGCTGACCGATGAACTGGCCACCCTGCACTACCGCACCCGCGGTGGCCAGAAAGCGCCGCTGATTGTGCGCACGCGCGGGCACCGACTGGAAGGCATCTGGCATACCGGGTCGCCCATCGGCATGATCCTGCATTCGCTGCGCGGCGTGTTTGTGCTGGTGCCGCGCAACATGGTGCAAGCCGTGGGCATGTACAACACGATGTTGCGCTCGGACGATCCGGCGCTGATCATTGAATGCCTGAACGGCTATCGCCTCAAAGAGCGGCAGCCGGACAACCTGGGCGAATTTACCGTGCCGCTCGGGCGGCCTGAAGTGCTGCGGCCCGGCACAGACCTGACGCTGGTTACTTATGGTTCCTGCGTGCGCATTGCCCAGGAAGCCTGCACCCGCTTAGAGGAATTCGGAGTGGACGTGGAATTGATCGACGTGCAAACCCTCTTGCCTTTCGACCTGGAGCACCGCATCGCCGAGTCGGTGCGCAAGACCAACCGCCTGTTGGTGTTGGACGAAGATGTGCCCGGTGGAGCATCGGCCTACATCCTGCAACAAGCCATGGAGGGCCAGGAATTGTTCCGCTGGCTGGATTCTGCGCCCGAAACGCTGACGGCCGCGCCGCACCGCACGCCTTACGGTTCCGATGGCGACTACTTCAGCAAGCCCAGCGCCGATGATGTTTTCGAAAAGGTGTATCGCATAATGAGCGAAGCCGAGCCGGGTCATTTTCCGGGGTTGTGAGGCCCTCAAATTTACCGTGAATCAATCTATAAAACTAATAGATATCATATAATATCTAGATCTGCTTATCACGAACATCAACCGCTCTTGCTTTTTGCTTTATTTCATATGGTTTAATCATGTGTAGATAGCAGACTTTATCGTTTCGGTTTCCAAATTTTGTTGAATGCTCCAGCGGCTGATTCGTTTACCAACTTTGGGCAATTCGGTGTCAAGCACTACATAAGAAGTTGTTCTAATTTTATGCAACTCATAAATAATATTTGAAATTATTATAAGCATTTCCAGAAGAAAACCTAATCTTTTTACAACTGCCTGCTTATCAAATTTTATAGCGTATTCAAATATTAATATATATTGAAACATTAATTGCTTTTGCTACTTCAACATTTCCTCCTGCATACTCGGGTTTGAACAAGCAGTCAATGATAGTTTTTTCCAAATCCGAGCAAAGTACTTTGTTGTAACTGTCGATCCAAATTTTCTTTGCACCAAAAAAGTGTTTCTCGTTGTGGTAGATAAATTGAAAAGCAACCTCTTTAATTTTAATTTCTGAGGGTCTTATTTGTTTTGAAACAACAATTTGTTTCTTCAAAGATGGCTGTGTTATCAGATCATGAATCTGCAAAGCAGAATAATATCCTATGTAATGCTTTGCGTCGTTCACATAGTGTTCTGCCGTCAAATGCCGGTTCGGCATAAACGCTACTACGTCCTGCTCGTAGGGTATAATGCAGTAAATACCAGCTTTTAATCTCAATAAAAGCCCCCTTTTTGGTCATGTCGCTTAAGAGTTCTCTAACTGCACCAGCTTTTGAATCAGGCAGAGCCTTGCACGCAAAAGAATAATCAAAGTAATTCCTGTTCAATCTGCTGAAGTAGGATAAAAGTCTGCCGGATTGAGTTGAGATGTACTTACTCTTCACAGTTGTAATGTCAGGTTAAAACTGACATTAATGATGCAAAAAGTTGGCGAGTTAGCATTCTGGATCTTTAAGAATGTTACCGCGGCTTCAGAAAGCAGGATTTGGGGTCTTTAGGGGTGCTCTTTAGCCCTAACCCTGCCACAGGTACAGCATATTTCCCCCGACCCGAAAGCTGTCTATTCCTGGCAGAGCGGTCAACGCAGCCTGTTCAAACTCCTTTCGGCTGTCGGTCAGTTCGTGATCCATGCGGCTGAAGAACAACAGGCCCTTTGGGGTCAGCAGCCGGCGCAGCGCAGTCAGAAAGGAGTGATCAGCGCAACCGCGCGGCACTTCGGTGTCCACAAACATGTCAACGGCAATGAGTTCGTAGCGGTTCGGGCAGCAGGGCACCCAGGGCAGCGCGTCTGTGCAGATCAGTTCGGTTCGCTTCAGCAGCGGTTCAGGCAGGTAGCGCTGTGCCATGCTGACCACGCGTGGGTCAATGTCCACTCCGGTAAGGACGGGCCTGAGCCCGTGCAGGCGATGCAGAATTAGCGCAATACTGCCCAAGCCAAAGCCCAGAATCAATGCCCGGCCAGGGCGGAAACCGCGCGGCATTCGCTCAAAGGCACCGGCAAAACTGCGGTAGTGTTCCTCCATCGAATAGATGGCGCCCGGCGAGACCAGCATCAGCCGGTTCTTGCGCAAATAGAGTTCCAATGGGGGAAGGGTCCCGGAGGGTTGCCACAACGATGGATGCGCTTCAACCAGCACATCCTGCCCATAACTGCGCAGGCGGGACCATCGGGTCAACGCTGCGCGGGCGGTCATTTTTGCCGGGTTTTTGCGCTCTGGTAGTAGGTCATGGCTACCGGCAGGTACTTAGTGCGAATGTCTTCAATCCGGGATTCGTGGCTGGGATGCGTAGACAGGAATTCGGGCATGGTACTGGCGCCGGCTCCGGCATTCATGCGGGTCCAGAATTGCACGGCTTCCGAGGGGTCATAGCCGGCGTGCGCCATGAAAATCAAGCCCATTTCGTCGGCTTCGCTCTCGTGCTTGCGCGAAAAGGGCAGAATGACGCCCAATTGCGAGCCCAGGCCTAGTGCCAGAAACAGCGATTGGCGCATTTCTTCGCTCTTGTTGTAGGTGCCGATGTCAACGGCGACCATGCCGGCTTCGGCCAGCAAGCCCTGGCTCATGCGCTCGTTGCCGTGTTGGGCAATGGCGTGCGCCAGCTCGTGGCCCATGACCACGGCTAGCCCGGTTTCGGTTTTGGTAATGGGCAGAATACCGGTGTAGATGACCACTTTGCCGCCGGGCATGGCCCACGCATTGGCCAGGTCATCCTGCACCAGGTTGAATTCCCATTTCAGCGTGGCGAGCCGTTCCTCCATGCCTTCCTGGCGCAGAATGTCTGTGACGGACTGGGCGAGTTTCCGGCCTACGCGGTCCACCATTTCGGCATCGGTGCCCTTTTCGACCACCTGATTCTCTTGCAAAAAGTCGTTGTAGGCGGCCAGGCTCATCTGCACCAATTCGGTTTCCGGCAAAAGCTTGACCTGCCGGCGCCCGGTCAGCGGTACTTTGGAGCAACTGAGTATCAAGCTGAGCGTCAGGCTCAGGAGGGTCAACAACAATACCGGGGTCTGGAACTTTTTCATGGGAGTGAATGGGAGAAGCGGCTTGGCAGGCCGTCTTGCGCGGGCAGGCTTGGCAGGCCGTCTTGCGCAGGCAGGCTTGGCAGGCAGGCTTTCAAAGTCAATCGCAGGCCGGGCAATCCCGGGCGAAACAGCCTTTTCCGCGCCCGGGCAAAGACGCCGGTCATTCTAAAAATACAACGGATTGATGATTCCGAGTTGTTCGGCAGGGGAGAGGGGCTTATTCTTCTTCCTCATCCTCTCCCTCGCTGTCGCCGAAGAAGCCGATTTTGCTCAGGAATCGGTTGCGCTCCGACACCGTGGCGATGGTCATGACGCTGTATTGCTGGCCGTCGGGATGTTTGAAGGTGCCCTTTTTGGGGTCAGTCAGGTTGACTGCGTCATTGAACTCCGGAATGGAGCTGATGACCTTCATCACGTTCTTGGCGTAGTAGAAGTAGAACCAGTCGTCCAGCTCGGTCTCCACGTAAACATGGAAATAGTCGCCGGCAGCACGCGGGGCAAATTCCACCGCTATTAATGCCTGCTGGTTAATGGTTTGATCGCCGATGTGCGCAATGCCGCCCTGATTGGCCGGATCGGCGCCGTCTTCTGATGGCTTGTTGAGCCCGCGCCAGCTCTCCGATTCCGCATTCCAGACCAGGTTCAGGTCGGTAAAGGTCATATCAAAAGGATAGTCCTTTGATCGCGAAAACTCCGCCATGGTTTCAATGCCCAACATGACCCGTTCTTCTTCTTTTGCGTTGACCAACTGGGGAAGGGTGCGCAGGAACACGCTCGACTCTCCGTAGTAATCCAAAAATTCAGCGTCCAGGTTGTAGTCGTAAAAGAGCTGCGCGAATTGCGCGAGTAACTCTGGTGTGAGCAAAAGTTTGATGCCCAGGGTGCTGCGGAACCTCCATACGGAATCCTCTTTGACTTTGCGCGTTACAGCAGCGGCGCCTACTTTGCAAAGACCGAAATCTGTCATGAGGTTGAGCGCGCCATCGGCTTCGACCGTGCCGTTCAGGTCGTTGAAGCGCAACAGGCTGCCGCGGTTGCTGAAGCCGTCGGCTTTGTCCGGATCACCAAAAATGAACATTTGTTCATCTTCGCGGTACTGCACAAAACCTTTGACACGCATCACCGGTTTGTCTTTGGCACGGCGGGTACCGGCCAAAATGGAGGGGTAGAAATCCGTGCTGCCAAACAAGCGGTAAATGCCCACTACGGCGGTGTCTTTGTTCTCGTCCAGCACCCCGTCAATGTTGATCAGAAAGTTGTCTGATTCAATGGCTTCGTTCATGGCAAACCAGCCCGCCCGGTAGGTGGTGTCCACGATGTTGAGGCGCGCAAATCCGTTGAATTCCACCTTTTCCGAGGTAGAGGTGAGCTTGACCGGCCCTTTGAACAGCACTTTGGGATCCAGATAAAAAGGTATGCTGTCCGGGATAATGCCGCGGGCCACGGTTTCATAGAGGGTGTCGCCGGTTTCGGTTATGCGCCGCTCTACGCCAATGTCGCCAAAGCGAATGATCTGTTCCTGGTCCAGGCGGTTGAGGTAGCGGTAGTCGCCTTCTGCATGCATGGCATTGCGGCCCTGAATTTTTACCGTGGCCGGTTCAATGACGTGGTACGCGTAAAGCGAGTCAAATACAATGCGCGCATTGTGTATCGGGCGAATGACGGCATCCTGCTCCACGACCACTTCGCCCTGACCCGGGGTGATGTGGGCGTCGCCAACCGCTATGTAAGGCACGCCGCTTAACTGCAGCACGTGATCGGCCATGTCGTAGGTACCCGCTTTGGCCTGGAAACCCAGCCCTTTTTGCTTGGGGTCTTGCGACCGAAACTGCGAGAAGTCGCGGCCAGAGGTATTGAAACTGATTTTGCCGGCGTTCATGTCCCAGGCAAAATCGTTGACGGTGGTTTGGTAGCGGTTAAACGGCAATTCGGTGTAAGCCTCTTCATCGTTGGCGCGGAAAATGCCGGTGCGTTTTTCAAAATCCACTTTTGCGTAAGCATTGGGCAACTTCAGTGCGGCGCGCTCGGCCTCCGGCGATTTGATAATGAACCCGGTGGAATCGGCTTCCATGCTCATAGCGCCAAAGCGAAAATCTTTGGAGGTAGCGCGGGCTTCGTCCCAGTCCATGACGCCGGAACCCAAGAGGCCTTTGGGCGTCACAATGACTTTGCCGCTCAGGTTGGTCAGTCCATCAAAAAACTGAAAAGACGACTCGCGCATAGCCAGGGTCATGCTGTCGCCATCGGGCCTCCAGTTCAGGGCCACACCGCTGTTGGCCACCTGCGGGAAGGGCACGCCTTTGTCCTGGCGGTTGATGGTTAACGTGTTGACCATTCCTTTGGTGCTGTCCGGGTAGAACACAAAGCGATCGCTTTCCAACACGGTAGTCAGGTATTCTATTCGGCCGGAACCGATAAGTCCGTCGTTGCTCAGGCTGACTTGATCGAAGTAGCGAGCCTTTCCCTCGTAAAGCGAAAGCCCGGTGGAAGGGGTCTCGGTTTTAAAGCCGAGCGATCGGTCGGGCATGACAGTTAGCGTTTCGCGCAACTCCGGAAAAATGCCATCGGATTTGAGGGTTCCGCTGAACCCCAGCCGACTGGGCTCGATGTTGTCCAGGCTGTCTACGCTGAATTCATCTACTTCAAAGAAAAAGCGCTCCTGGTCGTAAGCCCCGCCGTGAACACCGGGTTTGTCGTAATGCGCCATAGCAGGTTGATTGCTCTTGAAGTAGGGGTACTCTTCAAAATTCTGCGCACCGCTTTTGTTCTGCGGATAGTCGATGTACAACGTACCGCTGAGGCCGGAGATGGTGGTGTTTAACGCAGCGGTGATTGGCCGGCCGTTTCGGTCCATTTCACCCGTGGGCACGAACATTACCATGGAGTCAATGGCGCTCATGACTACGGCAAAGGAATCATAAGAGAAAAGGAAGTCGTCGCCGTAAAAGTCCGAGCTTCCGCCAAAAACAGTTCCGCTGAAATCCATGTCGCGGTTCTGGTTAAGCTTGAGCACTTTTCCCTTGGGGAAAATCCGTACGAATTGCGAATCGCTGAGGTTTACTTCAAAGACGCCCTGTAAATCCATGCGGCCCGTCTGGATGTTCATTCGGCTGTTGATGCCGCTTTCGGTAGCATTGGATTTTATTTTGATAACATCGTAGTCAATTTTTTTACCTTTGGACAAAACATAATTAATAGTCTTGTCCTGCACGAACACTTTTTCCTGGTCTTTGTCGTAATAGATAAAGCCTTCGAGCATCAGTTGGTAGAGGATGGCCTGCACCCCTTCCACCGTCAGGCTGCGATTAAATTCCTGGGCGAGCTCCAGCGTTTGGAATTCGCGCCGGCCGCCGCTGCGCTCCACCAGGCGTTTCATGATGACCAGCGGATGATAACTGACCACGCCCTGGATGAGCATAAAGAGCCCTTCGTCAAAGAGGTTGATGGAGCTAAAGTCTACTTCTTTTTTGCCAAGGCCCATGACCGGACCCATAATCATGAGCGAGTCGTTGATGTTCCAGCGAATTTGGTCGGGCCTGGTCTCGACTTTGTGGTACGAGGAGTAAAAGGGCGAACTGGTGGCGCCTTTGTTTTCGCGGGTCAGCGTGAGCTCGCTGGTCAATTGGTCAAAGCGCAGTTTGACGTTGGGGTGAAAGATGGAATCTTGCCCGAAGTAGACGGTAACCTTGGCCTCTTCGCTGTAAATGCGGTCTTTGTCATCGACAAAACTGGTGGAGGTGCGGGCGCGCACAGCCAGTTGGCCGGTGTAGTTGTAAAACTCCAGCGTGGCGCGCTCTTCGCTGCTGCCAAAGCCCTGAAAACGGTATCCTTTGAGCGAAAACGTGCCGGTATATTTGACGTTGGGGTAGAGTTCAACGGCCAGGGGATCGCTGCCAAAAGAGCGGAATTGCGGGTAGTCGGTTTTTTCCGGTGTGTTGTTGACCACCATTTTATCCACGAAACGGCCTTCCAGCGGTTTGGGGAGCAATGGAGTGTAAGTCAGCAGCACCGTATCGATGACCACTTCGCTGGTGCCCAGATTGATCTTGTACTCGCGGAAGTCTACAAAAACGTTGCTGGGTGACAGCCCGGCGCGTTGAAAATCGATGCGCCCTTGTGTGCCGCGCCACAGCTCTTCGCCCGGAAAATAACTGCCTCGAGTACGCAAAATGACGAGCGTATCGCCGGGCACGACGCCGCTGAGTTGTGCCAGGGGAAAGAAGACTTCAACCGAACCGGGCAGCGGCCGAAATTCATATGCCTCCGCCTGAATTTCCCAACTGCGGGAGCGCGACTGCGAAAGCACGCCAGTGTTGAAGAAGCTGTTGCTGAATTCAAGCCAGGTGCGCAGCGGCTTGTTGTTGGGCGAAGTATTGGCGCCCAGCAAGTGAAGGTTGATCTGCGCCCACTGGCTGAACCGGTCGCCGCCATGGCCGTTGGTGGCGATGCCGGCCGCAGCTAGTGCGAAGGGCAAGAGGTAGGTATCCGGGCCCATGCGCCGGTCTACCATCAGGCTGGCCGGCTCAATCATGTCGGCCACCATGACGGCATCCAGCGTGCCTTCGGTGTAGAGCTTTTGGAGGGCTTGGGCGGCCTGGGTCAGGTCTTCGCGCTTGGTATCGCGAAGCCGGTCCGTAAAAGCCTGTAGGAAACCGTCGGGATCTTGCGGAAACGTTCCGGACTGCGCCGCAGCCGGGGCCGCAGAACACCACAGGAGGACCGCCACAACGGTCAGGCGGTAAATCTGATGGCAATCCATTGGTCTTCAGATGTGGTTACGGAATAATGCAGGTTATGGGTTCGGGCGGCCTCCAGGATGGCCTGCTCATCGCCTGGCAACAGCCCGCTGATCAACAGGATTCCCCCCGGCCGCAAGGCGCGGCGGAAGGCTTGCATCGAGGCTAGCAGGATGGGGCGATTGATGTTGGCGAGCACAAAATCGGTCTTTTTTCCTTCCAATAACTCTACTGTGCCCTCCGTTATTTCAATTTGGGGCACGCCGTTGCGGGCAGCGTTTTCGCGGGCATTGGCCACCGACCAAGCGTGGTTGTCCACGCCCCAGACGGGTTCGGCACCCCGGAGCGCGGCGTAAATGGCCAAAACACCGGTGCCCGTGCCCAGGTCAAAGACCGATTTTCCGGCCAGGGTTTCGTTTTCGAGCAGCCGGAGCACCAGGCGAGTGGTGGCGTGGTGCCCGGTGCCAAACGACATTTTGGGTTCAATCACCAGTTCAATGTCGCGGTCACCGAAAGGCTGGTGGAAGGGCGCCCGGATGGCCGTGCGAGGGCTCACGTCAACCGGGGGGAAATTGGCTTCCCACAGCGCGTTCCAGTTCTCCGTTTCAATAACCCTGAATTGGACGTGGTGCGGGATGATGGTGTTGAGGCTGACCAACGCTGCGGCCAGGTCCGCTTCAACAGCGGACTGCGACCAGACTGCTCCCGGCACCCAGGCCAGCCAGCCGTCCTGGGTTTCTTCAAAGGCTTCAAACGGCAAATCCGAAAGCAGCCCCAACAGGGGTTCGGACAGCGCAGGGTCCTGCACCGTGAACCGGTACTCGCGGTAGTCCAGGTTGCTGGCTGTGCTGTTGCCGGCTGTGCTTGGATCCGCACTTTCACCCGCCGCGTTGCTGCTCATCGGCGTGCGCTGGGTAGGGCGTAAACGATGGCCAGAAAATCTTCCGCTTTGAGCGAAGCCCCGCCGATCAGGCCGCCATCAATGTCGGGCTGGTCAAAGAGTTCGGCGGCATTATCGGGTTTGCAGCTCCCGCCGTACAGAATGCTCGTGCTCTCAGCGGTGGCCGCGCCATAGCGCCGCGATATGAGTTCGCGCAGAAACGCGTGCACTTCCTGTGCCTGTGCAGGCGACGCCGTTTTGCCGGTGCCGATAGCCCAAACGGGTTCGTAGGCGATGACCAGGCGACGAAAATCGGCCTCTTCCAATTCAAACAACGCGGTCTGTATCTGCTGCGACACCACACTGAAATGCTTGCTCGCTTCGCGCTCCTCCAATTTCTCGCCCAGGCAGTAAATAGGTCGAAGGTTGTTCTCTAGCGCTGCGCGAACTTTTTGCGCAATCAGGACATCGTCCTCGCCAAAAAACTGGCGGCGCTCGGAGTGGCCCAGAATCACGTAGCTGGCTCCCAGCGAACGCAGCATGGCTGCACTGACTTCGCCGGTATACGCTCCGCTGGCTTCCTGGTGGCAATTTTGGCCACCCAAATGAAGTTTGTGTTTATTGGCAATGATTTCGCTGATGCGATAAAGGTGCGTGAACGGCGGGGCCAGAACAATGTCCGCTTTGTCAATGCGGGCTACATTCAACTGGCGAACAATATTTTCGGCAAGCGCCACCGCCTCGCTCAGGGTGGTGTTCATTTTCCAGTTGCCAGCTACAATAGGTTTTCTCATGGATAGTATAAACTATGTTATGTTGGTGGCGCAAGGCGGTCAGGGCATATCCCAGAATCGCTCATTGCGTGTTTTCTCGAAAATTCGGTTCAGCGTGTTTTCCTGGTCAACGCTCAAGGTCTGTTGGCGGCGTGCCATGACCCTACGGGCAGTTTCCAGGGCTTTTTCCGGGCGTTGGGTTTGCAGCGCTTGGGCTCCCCCCCACGAAAACGAGGGCAGGAATTTGGGTGGAAAGCCCCCCCCAAAGATATTGGCGCAAACACCAACCACCGTGCCGGTGTTGAACATGGTGTTGATCCCGGCTTTGCTGTGGTCGCCCATGAAGAGCCCGCAAAACTGCCGGCCGGTGGACTCCAATTGGCCGGTGGCGTGGTTGTACAGCTTGACGTGGCCATAGTCGTTTTTCAGGTTGGAGGTATTGGTGTCCGCGCCCAGGTTGCACCATTCGCCCAGCACGGAATGCCCCAGAAAGCCATCGTGCCCCTTGTTGCTGTTGGCCATGAGCAGCGACTGGCTGATTTCGCCACCAGCGCGGCATCCGGGACCAACCGTGGTGCCGCCGTAAATTTTGGCGCCCATTTTCAGGACGGCCTTTTCGCCGAGTACAAAGGGCCCGCGAACCAGTCCTCCAGGCATAATTTCCGAGCCCGCTCCGAGGTAAATCGGCCCTTCCCTCGCGTCTAAAACACTGGCGACCACGATGGCGCCCGGCTCCAGAAATACCGCGTGCGACCCCAGCACAGTGACGCTTGGATCCAGCGGCTGGCTCTGGCGGCCGGCCGTCAAAGCGTGCACATCAGCAGCAATCCAGGCCGGGTTCCCTTCAACCAAATCCCACAAATTCCGGAGCATGGAAACGGGCCCTGAATACCCAATTGATTGCGCAAAGTCTGCTGTCCGGGGAAGCGCGTCCGGCTCCAGCGCGACCGCACAGCGCGCGCCAAGCCACTGCCCATTTTGCGGTCCGCTTTGCTGTTGGTTTTGCGGTCCACTTTGCGGCCCATTTTGCTGTTGGTTTTGCGGTCCACTTTGCGGACCATTTTGCACCAGCACCTGGCCGGGCTGTAGCTGCTGCAAAGCGGCTGTCAATGCTGCGTCAGGCAACAGGCGGCTGAGTACGAGCAAGTCATCGGGTTGGGGAGTTTGCCGCCATTCAGGCAGCGCATCGCCTGGAACGTGCGGCAGGATTTGTGGCAAGCCGCCCGCCAGGCGCGACGGAGCTGGAAGCGGTTTTTCCAGCGACTCTCCGCCAGGGCCCTTCAACTTAAAAGCCCGCGACCATTTGTCGAGCAGCGTATCGATGCCGAGCCGGAAATGGGCAATCGGGCGGGTGAACGCCAGAGGGAGCAGGGAGTCGCGTCCGGAATCGTCAACCAACAGGACGCGTTGGGCTTGCGGCATGGGCTAAAATAAGAAATCCCCCGGCCGGGAAGGTCGGAGGATTATTTCGGCAGATTTTCGGAAGATTTGGTAAGGGTATAAAGCGGCAATAAAGGGTGTTTCTAAAAACTCCTGAGACAAGGCCTGCCCAATTTTTAAAACCGGAGTTTACTCCTGTAAATGAGGATGTTAAAAATTGGGCAAAACGCAGGATATGGGGTTTTTAGGAGTACCCTAAAGCGTTATTCGCCCTTCTGGCCGTACTTCTTGCGGAATTTCTCGATGCGACCTGCCGAGTCCACAAACTTCATTTTGCCGGTGAAGAAGGGGTGGCTGGCGCTGGAGATTTCCAACTTAACCAAGGGATACTCTTTGCCGTCTTCCCAAAGGATGGTATCGGAAGAGTTAGCCGTGGATTTGCCCATGAAGGCGTAGTCCACCGAGAAGTCCTTAAAAATGACGGTGCGGTAACTCTCGGGATGCAGGTTCTTTTTCATGGCTTGCAGTGCTTTTTGGAACAGGTGCCAGGGGCTGTTTTTGAACAAACAGGGGCGGCGGAACTGTTTCCGGGAGGGCAAAGGTACATAAAAGATGGAAACAATTCCACCGGGTTTTAACGCCCTAAACTTGGCGGAAAAGTGGTAATATCGGGTCTGTTCAAATTTATTAACACATGGAATGGAGAAGATTGAACGGCCAGAGGCTTGAAGGTTCCCTGCTTCAATCCGTAGAGCAAACCCTGATCAGAGAGCGCGAGCTGGGCCACCGGCTCAAAGTGTGCATCGGCACCGATTCGCAGGTCTACGGCAAGGTGATAGAGTTTGGCACGGTCATCGTTTTTTTGCGCGAGCAGCGAGGCGGGTTCATGTTCATCAGCAACGAGCGGTCGCACCAGCGCATGTCCATCAAAGAGCGCATGCTTACCGAAGTGGCCCGGTCCATTGAAGTGGCGTACAGCATCTGCGATTTGCTGGACCGCCACGACGTTGACCTGGAGGTGCATGCCGACATCAACACAAACCCTCAGTTCAAGTCGAACCCGGCGCTTACCGAGGCCATGGGCTACATCCTGAGCATGGGCTTTGCCTTTAAGGCCAAACCGGACGCTTTTGCCAGCTCAAGCTGCGCCAACAAGGTGGTCTGAGGGGGGGGGGAGGCGGACAGAAACGCGGACAGAAACGCGGCTGAAACGCGGACAGAAACGCGGACAGAAACGCGGCTGAAACGCGGCTGAAACGTGAACAGAACCAAGGCTTCAGGCCTCGGCGGCTAGCTCACCCTTAATCGTTCGGATATACCCCAGAAGTTCATCCTGGCCCATGCGCTTCTCCGCTGAAGTCATAAAGGACAGGGGAAGGGCTTCCCAGGTTTCCAGCAACTTTTCTTCAAATGCATCGCGCAGGGCCTGGCGCTTGGTCTTGGGCACCCGGTCGGTTTTGGTGAATACGTGCGCGAAGGGAACGCGGCTTTCGCCCAAAAAATTGGTGAAATCCAGGTCGTTTTGCTGCGGGGGAATGCTCCCGTCAATGAGCAGGAACACCATGGCCAGCGAGGGTCGGCGGATCAAATAATTGCGGATGAGCAGCTCCCAGTTTTTGCGCATGGCCTTGCTGACTTTGGCGTAGCCATAGCCGGGAAGGTCTATCAGAAACCAGCCTTCGGGGGTCCAAAAGAAGTTGAGGGTTTGCGTTTTGCCGGGGGTGCGCGACACCTTGGCCAGCGCTTTGCGGCCACTGAGCAGGTTGATCAGGCTGGATTTGCCCACATTCGAGCGCCCGATGAACGCAAACTCGGGGGCGCCGGGGGGGGGGCAGTCTTCTACGCGAGGGTAGGAGCCGGTGTAATCAATGTCCAGGGTCTGGATAGGTCGGAGCTATTTGAGGGTCTGCAGAATGCTAGGCCGCCGGCAAAAGTACACACAGCAGCTTCATTATGCTCCCATTCCCATTCCCGCCCGCCCGTCAAGCCGTGGGTTGGGGCTATCTTTGCCGCTTCCAAAATGAACAGCCCGGTAACCCCATACGGTCAGGAAAGCAAAAAAAAGGAAGTCGCGGTCATGTTTGACCGGATTGCCCCTCGCTACGATTTCCTCAACCACTTTTTAAGCCTGGGCATCGATCACGTGTGGCGCCGCAAAGCGGTGTCAAAGCTGGCGGCAGCCCGCCCGGAGCTGGTCTTGGATGTGGCCACCGGAACGGGTGACCTGGCCATTGCGGCCCTTCGCCTGAACCCAAAAAAAGTGATTGGGGTGGACATTAGCCGCGAAATGCTGGCCATCGGCCGCACCAAGCTCAAAAAACGCGGCATAGATGACCGGATTGAACTGTTAGATGGCGATTCGGAGGCTCTGGCGTTTCCGGATGCCCAGTTTGACGCGGCGCTGTGCGCATATGGGGTCAGGAACTTTGAGAACCTCCAAAATGGGCTTTCGGAGATCCGCCGGGTGCTCAAGCCAGGGGCCTTGTTTGTGGTGCTGGAGTTCTCTCGCCCCAGCGTTTTCCCTGTGAAACAACTATTTGGCTTCTATTTCCGTAAAATATTGCCGGCACTGGGGCGTTTGTTATCCAGCGACTCCAGGGCCTATGCTTATTTGCACGAATCTGTAACGGTTTTCCCTGAGGGTGAGGCCTTTGCAGACGAATTGCGCAAGGCCGGCTTTAAATCTCCAACATGCCAGCGACTCACCTTCGGCATTACTTCGCTCTACACCGGGCAGGCTTAACCCGCGCTTTGGCGCTGTTGCTAGTTCTGGGCGCCGGTTTCGGCGTGCAGGCGCAGCTCAATGCCACCGAGTTTGATCTGAAATACAGCAAAAAGCCTTACCACTTTGGTATTGCCCTGGGCTACAACGTCTCTGATTTCAAGGTTCAGCACAGCGAAGCCTTCCTGGCCAGCGACTCCATTTTTACGGCCGAATCCGCAACCGGTCCTGGCTTTAATTTGGGCATTATCTCCAACCTGCGCCTGGGCAAACGCTGGGACTTGCGCTTCATTCCAAGCCTGGTCTTTGCCGAAAAGCGGCTGGAGTACAACATGTTGGAGAATACTATGCAGAGCAAGACCATCGAAAGCATTTTCATGGCCTTTCCCGTATCAATTAAATTCAAGTCTGATCCGCACCGCGATTTCCGGATGTACGTGATCGGCGGAGCCAATTACACCTTCGATCTGGCCTCAAACGCAGAGGCGCGCAACGCCGAAGACCAGGTCAAGATTTTTCGGAATGACTTAAGCGCAGAAATGGGTGTGGGCATAGAGTTCTACTTTCCCTATTTCATCTTCAGCCCGGAGGTCAAGTTCAGCCACGGTTTGCTGAACGTCCATTCGCGCGATACCAACCTGCAGTTCAGCGACGTGCTGCAAAACCTGCTCTCGCGGGCCATCACCTTTACGGTGCATTTTGAAGGGTAAGCCTACTTAGCGGCAGGCATTTCGGGCGGTCAGCACGACGGGCAGGCATTTCGGGCGGTCAGCACGACGGGTAGGCATAGCTAAAGGTTGCCAGAAACTCAGGCCGCGCTTTCCTGCACCTGCCAGACTTTGATGGTTCTGTCGTCTGAAGCGCTGACCAACAGCCCGTTCTGTCCATGCCACATCAGCGCGTTGACCGAGCGCGCATGCCCTTCGTATCGGGGTCTTTCCAACACTTTTAGCAGGCGAAAATCTTTGGCAGACCACACCTTGATGGTCTTGTCCCGGGAGCCGGTGGCCAGCCAGCGCCCGCTGGGGTCCAAAGCCATGGCATTGATGGTGAACAGGTGCGCCGGGATTACCTCGTCCAGCGATAACTCGTCCTGGCCCTGCCAAATTCTGAGCCGGGCATCGCGCGAACCGGTAACGAGCGGGCCACCTTGCGCCGTCCAGGCCGCACAGAAAACGGACTGTTCGTGCCCTTCGAGCACTTGCGTAACCAACCCATTTTGGCTGTTCACCAAATAGGCGCAACCGTCTGACGCACAGACTGCTATGCGGTTTCCATTTGGCTCGGGCGAAAGGTTCCGCAGCCGCTCGCGACTGAGGAGCGTTTCCCGGAGCAGGGTCCAATCCCGGGTGTCGTATACCCGCAGGATGCCATCCCCGCAAGCCATCCACACTTGCTGGACTTGTGGCCGATGCAGCAGGTCAAAGACGGGAGCATGGGGGTTGCTCAGGGTTGCGAGCACGTTGCCAGAGGGCAGCGGTTGCCCGGAGTAAGGGCCCCCTTCGCCCGAAATCGGGGACTCCCAACCCAGCAGAAATGCGCCGCCGTGCATGCCACCGACGAGCAGTTGCTGCAGATCCGGGAGCCAACAAAGCGAAAAAACATTAGCCGGAATGCGCGCCAGGGCCATAGCAGGGGCGGGTTCATGGGGCAGATCCTGCACCGACCTTGGTGAATCAAGCCCGGCGAGGGTCCAATTAGCCACCAGACCGTCTCCGCAGCCAGACAAGATAGCATCGGCATGCGGGGCGGCAGAAAGCGCAAAAATGGCCGCGCGATGTCCTGTCAGGGTCTGTAAGTGGTTAATTTCAAGGGGCACGGCGTTAAAAATAGGCCTTTACGCTTGCGGAGTGCGAATGGGGACGCAAGGGTTTTTTAAGCGCTCCTTTGAACTTTGCCCCTCATTGCGGAACTTTACCGGGATTGATTATTCTGTTCCTATATAAACAATATTTAATATAGTGCCTCTTATTGACAAGATTCAACTGGACCCTCATACCAAGCTCGGGCTGTGGCACATTGAGGAGCCCAGCCACGCCTTGCGGCCGTTTTTGGTGTTCAGTAGATCTGAAGAGGAGTTTATGGGCAGGGTTACCAATGAAGATCGGCGGACGCAATGGATGGCCAGCCGGGTTTTGCTCAAGCGGCTGCTGGATACGACTTCGTTCGTGGACATTTACGTGGACCAATACGGCCGCCCGGAAATGCAGAATTTTGACTACCGCATGTCCATCAGCCATTCGCGCGATTATTCAGCGGTGATTATTTCAGACCGCTATACGGTGGGCGTTGACGTGGAGTCCATGCGGCATGACCTGGCCAGGCTCAAGAATAAGTTTATGCGACCAGATGAACTGGCGCTGATGCCGCCTGAACATGCCCTTGCCTATGTTTTGATGCACTGGAGCGCAAAAGAAGTAATGTATAAAATATATTATCGAAGAAAATTGGATTTTCGCGAACATATGGGTGTGGAGCCTTTTGATCTGGTCAGCAATCTGGAGGAAGGCCAATTTTGGGGATGGGTCCGCAAAGGCGAGTACGATCGCCGCTTCCTTTTGCGGTATCGCCGCTTGGTGGATTATTACGTGGTTTGGGCCGTGGATACAGAGAGCGCGGATGAGTGAGGGTGCTTTCTAAAAACCTACTTGAAAAACACCGCTATTTTGAGTCCGGCTTATTACTGATTCCCGTTGTTTCGTTTGACCAGCAAATGCCCTGCGGCATCCGCCATAGCAGCTCTGGCCTGGCGCAGTTCCTTGTACATGCCGAGCAGGTGCGTGATTTCCGGATCGTCTACAGCGTTTTTTAAGCGGAGCTGAAGTTCGGCCATCATGTTGTCGATTTTATGCGCTTTGAGGGCGGCCACAACCTTTTCAATGTCTTTTCGAATGAGAAATTGCTTGTCGGTAATAGCAATGTCGTGCTTTATGGTCCAATTGAGCGAGAGCTCCCAGGGTTGGTGGAGCATGGTCAGGGCGAGGTCTTTGAATTCGCGGCGCTCGTGCTCCAGAAAGTGCCGGCTGGGATGGACCAAGCCAGCCTCAAACGCCGTGCGGTACTCATCCAAAATGGCGGCGTAGAGCGGGTTCTCCAATTCCACGTCGCTGACCTGTTCCAGAATAAAAGCTATGGCGGGTTGTTCTTCTACTTTGAAGGCATCGGCTTCGAGCAACAGCCGGATCAGGTCGCGCTCGCGGTGCTCGCTAGGTTGGGTCGAAGGGGTTTGCGGCTCCGTGCCGTGCAAGTCGCGCTGGGGAAGGGGTTCTTCGGGCCCAGCGGACGAAGGGTAGCCGGGGCCACCTGCGGCGCCTGATGAGCCAGCACCATCGCGTCGGAAATCGCCAGCATGCGATTGCCGCCGTTCGCTGTCCTGTTGTTTTCGCAAGCCCTGCTGAATGGCCTTGTTGGTTTCCAGAATAAGCAATTGCTCGGGCATATCCAACAGCTCTGCGGTCTGCCGCAGGTAGAGTGAGCGCGTGATGGGGTCGCTGACTTTGGCGATGGTGCCGATGACTTCGCGGGCCAGAGCTGCTTTTTTGATCGGGTCGCCCTCGGCTTCCTGGAGCAGCAAATCGGTTTTGAACAGGACAAAGTCGCGAGCTTCGGTTTGAAGGTAACTGCGCATGCCCTCACCGCCGAGCCGCTGCACAAGCGAATCTGGGTCTTCACCCTCCGGCAAGCGGACGATGCGGACGTTTAGCCCTTCTTCCAACGCGATTTCCGTGCCGCGCAACGCGGCTTTGAGGCCGGCAGGGTCGCCGTCGTAGAGCAGCGTGACGTTTGGGGTGTAGCGGCGGATCAGGCGAAGTTGCCCGCTGGTGAGCGCTGTGCCGGACGAGGCGACGGCGTTGCGGATTCCGGCCTGGTGCAGCGAAATGACGTCGGTGTACCCTTCTACCAGATAGGCCAGGTCGCTTTCTGCAATGGCGCGCCGGGCCTGGAACATGCCGTAGAGCACCGCGCTTTTGCTGTAGATGATCGACTCCGGACTGTTGACGTATTTGGGAATGCCCGGCCCGGTTTTGAGGGCTCGCGCCCCAAACGCGATGACCTTGCCCGCGGGGCTGTGGATGGGGAAAATGGCCCTTCCCCGGTAAAAATCCCAGTGCCGGTCATCGCGGCTTTTGGTAAGCCCCAGCTCTTCTAAAAAGGCCAGTTGATAGCCTGCGTCGAGGGCGGCTTGGGTGAACCGGTCGCCGTTGTCCGGACACCAGCCCAGGGTAAAGGATTCCAGGCTTTCCTGGCGCAGGCCGCGCTCCTGGAAGTACGAAAGGCCTATGGCGCGGCCGGCATCGGTTTCCAGCATTTGCCCGGCAAACCACTGGGCCGCAAATTGATTGACAATGAGCAGGCTTTCCTGGTGATCGTGCGCCGCTTTTTGTTCCGGAGTTGCTTCCTTTTCTTCTATTTCTATCTGGTAGCGGTTGGCCAGCCAGCGCAGCGCTTCCGGGTAGTTGAGGTGCTCGTGTTCCTGCAGGAAGTCAATGGCGTCGCCGCCCTTTCCACATCCAAAACATTTATAAGAATTTCTTGGAATGTTTACATTAAACGAAGGTGTTTTTTCCTGGTGGAAGGGGCACAGTCCAATGAGCCGGCTGCCCCGTCGCTTTAAGGGCACAAATTCGCCCACCACATCTTCAATGCGGGTAGCTTGTTTGATGCGCTCGGTGGTTTCAGGGGAGATCAAAAGCGAAGTTCAGGGATGCATGGATGAAGGAAGGCCGGGGGACGAAGTTAGCAACGGGTGAGGCAGGTCAAGCAACGTACGGGGCCTGCGGCACAATTTTTAGCACTGACCAATTTTTGGCACACCTTTTGGCTGTAGCCTTTCAACTCCCGGAATTCACCGGGATGACACAATGAAGGAAGCGATGAAAAAGTTACTCATCACCCTCGTGCTCTCTGTCTTCAGTGCCGCGGCTGTTTTTGCCGGACACAAGGATTCTGATCTGAAAATTACGGTGCATCAGAACCAGCCTTTCATCCTCAACCTGGATGGCTATCGTTTAACCCGACCCGCCGATCAGGTGATCTTGCGCGACCTGGAACCCGGCCGTCACTTTCTGGAGGTATTTTCTCCCTCCGGCCGACACATCCTTTACCGCGGGTACATCAATGTGCAGCCCGCCAGCATGATTAAAGCCAGAATTGACCACCGCGGGCAATTCGTGGTCAGCCACGTCATCCGCAAGGGCTACCAGAACACGAGTTTTGGCCTGGAGGGACCCGGCACGGTCATTTACACGGGGGGTGGGGTCTACGTGCCCAATGGCCCGGTGATTGGCGAGTGCGGAACGCCTCCCCAGCCTTATGGGTACTATTCCGGCGGTCCGGCTGTTGCCCCGGCACCCATGGTTATGCACAGCTCATCTTTCAATAGCCTGTTGCGCTCCATTGAAGCCCAGCGCTTTGACGAAAACCGCCTGGCCATGATCCAGGATGCATTGAGCCGCAATGCCTTCACGGCCCTGCAATTGCGCGACCTAATGTGCACCCTGGATTTTGAAGCCAACCGCCTGCAGGCAGCCAAGTTCGGGTACAGCTCGCTCGTTGACCCGCAGAACATTCACTTGGTCACCGACGCGTTCCGGTTCTCCGGCAGCACCGCAGAATTGTACGCCTACATTCGCTAGCGCTGGGCCTCTGGGTTGCTGATGCCAAGAGCAGACGCGCCCTGCCTGCCAAAGCGAGCTAAGTGTTGACGTTTTCAGTGATGGGTATTGGTTAATGTGCTAGTTGATTTGTTTTGGCGAAGTAGCCTTTCCCCTGCGGGGGAAAGGCTTTTTTGCATTTGGCAACTTCAGAAACACAACAAAAGTTTTGCCGCCCGGGATGTAGGCAGTACATTGTAAATATTGTTCACTTATCCACCCCTGATTGTCATGAAGAAAATTTACCAAACCACCCTCTTCCTTCTCTCCTTTGCTTTTGTCCCGGCTGCATTTGCCTCCGTCCATGTGGTCAATGCCCTCAACTTTTTTTACTCCCCGGATGTCATCACCGTCAATACGGGTGATACGGTGCGGTTTCAATGGGTTACCGGCTCACACCCAACGTCATCTACATCAGGCGATTGGGCCTCGTTTGTGTTTTTTCCGCTCAATGCTTCACAACCCGTTTTTGACCTGGTGTTCAACAATCCGGGTACCTACAACTACCAGTGCGACTTCCACGTGTCGCTGGGCATGATTGGGACCGTGGTTGTAGTGGGACCCCCAACCTGCAGCACGGCTTCAGCACCCACAGCGCAAAGCAGTACGCCCTTGAGCAACCGGGTTCGCCTCAACTGGACCCCACAAGCTGGCGCAGTAGCTTGCCAGGTGCAGGGTAAACAAGTGCCTACAGGACCGCAACCGAGCATCAATGTGCTTGGCGCTGCAATCAATACCACAGATGTTCCCTATGCCGCAGCCGGTCCGGGAACCACCTGGACCTGGCGCGTTCGCTGTGCCTGTTCTACTTCGCCGCTGCAAGTAAGCCCCTTCACGGCCTTTGGCGATACTTTTTCTATTCCATTGGCCCGCGAAGCTTCCGGAATCCTGGCTGACCTGCAGGTTTACCCCAACCCTGCCACTGACCAGCTCATGGTTTCCTTTCAAGGCGGCGAGGAACAGGAAACTCAGCTTTTGGTCTACGACCTGAGCGGAAAACTGATGGAGAGCCGCGTGTTGGCCACCGTTCCCGGCGCGAATGTTCAGACGCTGGTGGTGGCTAATTATCCTACCGGCATTTATTTCCTGCAAGCGGGGGAAAACGAAGTGCGGTCGTTTGAGATCGTGCGGTAGAAGCGGGTTTCGCTCGCTTCCGGTCCGGTGTGCCAAATCTGCGCTGCAGGCGGACGCGCAGCGCTTATCCGGAAGTTTTGTGGCTCGTTTTCAGGGCTTCGAGACTTCCGGGTAGGCGATGCGCACGTGGTGAATGCTGAGCAACATTTTCCGGAATACTTTTCGAATCTGGTACAGCTCCCGGAAGGTCAGTTCAGATTGGACCAATTGCTCATCTTCGATTTTTAGGTGGACAATACGCTCCACCAAAGCATCAATGTCTTTGCTACTGGGTTGCTTGAGTGCGCGCGAAGCCGCTTCAAGGCTGTCGGCCAACATGACGACAGCGGTTTCTTTCGAGAAGGGCAGGGGGCCGGCGTAGCGAAAGCGATCGTCGTTGGCCGAAGGTTCCTGGCCGCGCAGTAAGGTGTACCGGCTCCAAAAGAACTCGACACGGGTGGTGCCGTGATGCGATTTGATGAAGTCGATGACCGAATCAGGCAAGCGGTGTTTGCGCGCCATTTCCACCCCGTTTTGTACGTGGCTGATGATCATCCGCGCGCTTTCCTCCGGTTCCAGGGCGTCGTGAGGGCTGTCTCCGCTGGCCTGGTTCTCGATAAAAAAGATGGGGTTGCGAATCTTGCCGATGTCGTGGTACAAGGCTCCGACCCTGGTCAGCAAGGCACTTCCCCCAATTTCTGCAATGGCTGCCTCAGCCAGGTTGGCCACCTGTACGCTGTGTTGCATGGTACCGGGTGCCCTGAACGAAAGTTCGCGCAACAGCGGTTTGTTCAGGTCAGACAATTCGCGAAGCGTAATGTCGCTGACCACGCCAAAGAGCCGCTCAAACACCAGAATGAGCGGGTAGGCCATCAGGCAAAAGAAGACGTTGAGCGAAAGCCAGCCAAAAGGCGCTGTGTCCAGTTGGTAGAAACTGCCTTGCTGCACCAGACCGATGGCCAGCCAGGAAAGAGAATACGTGAGCCAGAGCCAGAACATGGCCATGAAAAACTGGGACCAATACTGCGCCCGCAGGTTGCTGAAAATGGCCGCCAGGCCAGCGAGCAAATGCAGGAACATAAATTCACCGGAATTGCTGACCAGAAAACCGGCGATAAGCAGGATCACCAGGTGCGTAAACAGGGCAGTCCGGGTGCCAAAAAACGTCCGGATGATAATGGGCACGATGCAATAAGGAACCAAAAACAGGGTAGGATACTCCCTGGCTTCACTAAAAACGGTCAGCGAAATGAAGGCCAGGATGAGCAACAGCATGAAGAGCAGCGACCGCCAATGGCGGAATGCGTCGGCTTTGTATTGCAACAGAAACAAGGAGTACAACACCAGGCTGATGGCAACAATGGCAAAATAGCCCACCCACAAAGCATAAGGTTTGTAACCTTCGGTGTAGCGTTCAGACTCGTCGCGCAGGGAGGCGAGGATCAGGGCTTTTTCTTCGGTGACGATCTCGCCCGTAAAAATTATCTTTTCGCCCTCACCGACTTTGCCCCGGTGGCTGGAAAGTTGATCGAGTTCTGCCTGCAACGCCTGTTCAGAGGTATTCCGCCGGTAGGTGACATCTGGCCGGAGCACCGGTTGCAGGAGTTCGCGGACAAAATCCGCTTCTTCGGCCGAAAGATCCGGCGGCAGCAGGAGCTGGGCCCTGGCTTGGTCTATGGTGAGGAAATCGCCGATGCGCTGCTTGCGCGCAATCTTTCCGGTGAGTTCCAAAAGACCATGGTCTTCTGTAAAGTCCCGGTGGGTGCTGTCGAGCGCCAGGATACCCTGATTAAAAACCGCTTCGAGCGCCTTCAGGCCAGCTTGGAGCAGGCGAGTGCTGTCTGCAGTTGTTCTCAAAACCCCGCCGGTTGGTTTACCGGAAAGGTCGCGTTCCGCACGTGTTACCCCTTCGCCCGCTAGCATAGGCCAGCGGAGCCGTAGGTCAGCCGCAAAATTGCGCTGGGCGGTGGTTGCTACGTCAGACGTTTTCTCATAGTAAGGCAGAAAATCAGCCAGCACGCGCTCCATGTCCTGACTCCGTTCGGCTTCGCTTTTTTCGATGGCAAAGTCGAAAGGGGAGAGGAGGTTGTCATAGCGCCAGGGCTTTCCTACCTCAAAGTCATAGGGGAAACGGACATCTTTTGGAATGATGATGGTGATGCCCACAGCCGCTGCAAGGACCAACATATACCGGCTAAACAGCCGGCGGTGCTTGATAACCAGGTTTTTCATGGAGCGTGCGGCCGAACAATTGCAGCTGAAGGAAGCTGCCTCAAGATGCGTAAAAGTAGCCCCCCGCGACCTATTTGGCCACAATCTGTTTGACTCCTTCTGTTTGACCCTTTCTGTTTGACTCCTTCTGTTTGACGCTTTCTGCTTATTTACATTCCGCCAGGGCAACGGGATCAGGGAACGGAGTGCGGCGGCTTAACCGCCTTGATTCGCTATCTTTGCCCCTAATTTTGAGCTTTCGGGCTATCCTCATCCATCCCAATATCCCAGCCAACATGCGCGAAGTTTGCATCGTTTCGCTTGCCAGGACGCCCATCGGCAGTTTTGGCGGTTCACTCGGTTCCCTTGCGGCCCATCAGTTGGGGGCGCACGTTGTGCGCGCAGCCGTTGCGCGAGCCGGCATTGCCGCGGACGCTATCCAGGAGGTTTTTCTTGGCAATGTTCTGACGGCGGGTCAGGGCCAGGCCCCGGCCAAGCAGGCTTCGCTGGGGGGGGGAATTCCCAATACAGTGCCCTGCACCACGGTCAATAAAGTGTGTGCATCCGGCATGAAGGCCCTGATGTTCGGCGCGCAATCCATCCTGCTTGGCGACAACGACATCGTGCTGGCAGGCGGCATGGAAAGCATGTCAAACGTGCCCTATTACCTGCCCAACACCCGTTGGGGCCAGCGACTCGGCGACGGCAAAACGATAGACGGCGTGGTGTTTGACGGGCTGTGGGATCCCTACAAGAATTGCCACATGGGCAATGCGGGGGAATTGTGCGCGTCTACTTACGGCTTTAGCCGCGAAGACCAGGATGCTTACGCGATCGAAAGTTACCGAAGAGCCGCAGAAGCCCAGAAAAACGGGTGGTTCTCGGCCGAAATTGAGCCGGTTTCTATCGCCCAGCGCAGCGGCAGCCCGCTGATTGTTACGGAAGACGAAGATGTAACCAAGGTCAATTTCGACAAGATTCCGAGCCTTAAGCCCGTTTTTGACAAGAATGGCACCATCACGGCGGCGAATGCTTCAAACATCAACGATGGCGCTACAGCCATGGTCTTGATGAGCACGGAGCGCGCTGCTGAGCTGGGGTTGAAGCCGCTGGCCAAAATTCGCTCTTACGCCGATGCATCGCAGGCCCCGGAATGGTTTACGACCACCCCGGCTAAAGCCATGCCCAAGGCCATTGCCAAGGCGGGCCTGACCTTGTCAGACATTGACTATTTTGAGATCAACGAAGCCTTCAGTGTGGTTGCGCTGGCCAATAACCGCGACATGGGGCTGGATGCCGCGCGCGTTAACGTGTTTGGCGGTGCGGTCAGCTTGGGCCACCCCATTGGGAACAGCGGTGCGCGCATCATCGCCACCTTGATTTCCGTGCTGCGCCAGAAAGGCGGTCGTCTGGGTTGCGCGGGCATCTGCAACGGGGGTGGGGGCGCATCAGCCATGGTGGTGGAGTTACTGGCCTAATGACCGGTTTGGCGTTGCCTTCTGTGGAGCAGCAAATGATGCAGCACAGCAGGCAGTCAGGAAGGCAGTCAGCGTTGACTGTTAAAGTCCCGGCCTTAAGGCAAGCGCGGGATTTCCTGAAAGGCACAATATTTGCGCTTTCTTAAGAGTTTCATGAGCAGCCGATTAATGCGGAATACTTCTTTCCAATACTGGTTTACCACTGCGGTTTTTACCGCAATCCTTGCGTTGTCTATGCTGGACAGCGGAGCGCTACAGGCTGCTTCTGCCGGAATACTTTCTGGCGTTCAGGCCGCGGATTCTCTGACCACCGAGGTCACTGATCCCAACCTTCGAAGGCTCCTGGTGTACGAGGACAGCCTGGTTACCCTGGGCGATTCACTGGTGAGCGGCAGCAGCTATGAAGTGCGGGAGGCCGCCTGCGTGGCGTTTATTCCCATGTTGGTGCGGGCGTTGAGAACCCCGGATGCTTTCGATTTTTCATTTGACCGGGTGCAAACGCTGTCGGAGTTGCGAGCGCCAGATGAAAGTTTTCGGATTTTCACCTTCCAGATGATGCTCTGGGACTACACCTACCGCTACTTTGGAGCCATTCAGTACCGGGACAATGAATTGCGCCTGACGCCGCTCATGGATGCCTCGCTGTTCATGGCCGATTCGGTGCTGAACACTGCCGTGCTTGGTCCGGAGGAATGGTACGGAGCCATTTACTACGGCATCACCAGCCGCAAACACAAAGGCAAGACCTACTACTTCCTCTTTGGGTTCGACGGGCTGGACCTTTTCAGTTCCCGGAAATTGGTAGAAGTGCTTCAGTTTGAAAACGAGCGCCCGGTTTTTGGTGCGCCCCTCTTTCCGGATAAGCTTGAAGAACCGGTTTACAGCAACCGCTTCCTTTTGGAATACAAAAAAGAAGCCTCAGCCAGCCTGAATTACGACGCCGAATTGGAACAAATTGTCTTTGACCATTTGGTGCCGGAAAATCCGCTCTCAGAGGGCATCCGTTCCACGTACATCCCTGACGGCACCTATGAGGGCTTTAGCTGGGATAAAAAAGGGTATTGGGTTTACATTGACAAGGTGTTTACCCAAATGCAGCTTTTCGCACCGGACTATACGCCGGATAGCGATCCATCGCAAGACCCGTTTAATTACGAGAATCGCACTAAGAAACGCGACGAGTAGCTAGGTTTTTAGAAGTACCCTTAGGTGTATTTCAGCACTTTGGCTAACAGGATGCCTGCTGCCACCGCAGCGTTAAGCGATTCGGTTTGATCTGCCCCGCCAATGCGGCAGCGTTGGGCCAACCGTGCACTGACCTCTTCTGAAAGGCCGTGCGACTCGCTCCCGACGACCAGAATGCCATTTGGTGGAAAGTCGAGTTCGCGCAGATCAACGCCGCTGGCATCGGCTCCCCAGAGCGGTTGCGCAGGGTTCGCGGGCCATTCCCCCGGTTCAAGCACGCGGCAGGGCAGCCGGAACAGCGAGCCCATGGAGGCCTGAACCACCTTGGGGTTGAAGCGGTCCACGCAGCCGGGCGACAAATACATGCCCACGGCGCCAAACCAATGAGCAGTGCGCAGAAGCGTGCCGAGGTTGCCTGGATCGCGGATGCCGTCCAGCGCTAACGCCCAGCCGTTGGCCGGAATGGGCGTGTCGTCGGCGGGAATTTTGGCCAGCGCCAGGACCGATTGGGGCTGGTCTTGGAAACTGAGCCGCTCCAATTGTTTAGGGCTGACCACCAAGGCTTCCACCCCCCGGTCGGCAAGTTGGCGTTCGTGGGCCAGCACCCATTCTTCGAGCCCAAAGACCTGATCCACTGGCCAGCGGCTGTTCAACAGCTCGCTTACCACCTTCAGGCCGGCAGCCGCGAACATCCCGTACCTTTGGCGGAACTTTTTTTGTTGAAGGCTTTGCACCAATTGCACCTGCGTTTTAGAAAGCATCGGGTTCTGGATTTATACCGGGGAAGGGTCCTCGTCGTCGGGCTATGGGAGTGCCGCAAAGAAGCTGTGCAGCGTTTTGCGATGCCGGGTTTAGTGTTGCTGTTGACTTTTGCCGCTTCGTGCAGCAACACCCGGTACCTGCAGGAAGGTGAGGTGCTGTACAAAGATAGCCGGGTCACCTGGCCGCACGATGCCCCTGACGGCAAACTCCAGGAAGAACAGAACGATTTGGCGGCGGATTTGCTTCGCTTCGAAAAGCAGAAGGCCAACCAAAAGATTCTGGGCGTAGTGGCGTTCAAGCTCTGGTTTTACAACATTCTGACCCAAACCGAAGAGGGTTTTCTCAAAGCCTGGATCAACAATGGGCGCGGAATCAGGCAGTTGAAAGACGTCTTGCGGGAATTGCTCTATCCCCCCGACACCCAGGATTTGCGCGATTGGTTTATCGAAAACCTGGGAGAGCCTCCAGTGCTGTATGACAGCGCGCTCGCGGAGTCGGCCGCAGCGGGCATGGAAGTGTACCTGAACGACAACGGATTTTTTAATGCCCAGGTGGAACCGGAGCACCTGGTCAAGCGCAAAAAAGGAACCGCCAACTACGTGGTCGAAAGTGGGCCCCGGCACATGTTGCGGAACATTGTGACCGAAGCCACTGACACCTTTATGTTACGGCTGATTACCAAGCCTCAGAAGGATTCCATTTTGAAGTCCGGTGAGCCGTATCGGCTTAGCGACCTCAAGGCCGAACGGGTTCGCATTCGGGATACGCTGTTGAACAACGGCTACTTCACCTTCGACCGAAATTTTGTGGAGTTTGAGCTCGATTCCATGATTGGCAACCGGCAACTGGACGTGTATGTGCGCATTCTTGCTCCGGAAGAAGACACGGCACACCACCGCTACCGGATCGGCGAAGTGTACATCTACCCGGATTACCAATCGGCGGCGTTGTCGCCGAATACCCCGCCGGACACGCTGTACCGCCGCCGTATTCACCTGATCAGCTACGATTTGAACTTTCGCGTTTCCACGCTGCTCAACCCCATTTTTATTGAGCCCGGCGGCTGGTACGATGCCTCTGCCCATTCGCTCACGCTCCGAAAATTCACCGAGCTGGGCGCGTTCAAGTTTGTCTCTATCATCTACCGCAAGCCCGAGGGAGATTCCAGTCAGGTGGATCCATACCTGCTGGACGCCTTCATCCGGCTGCAGCCCAGCCTCAAGCAGCAATGGTCAATTGAATTGAACGCCAACACCAATTTCAACTCGCTGATTGGTTCAGACCTGGACTTCAATTACCGCAACCGAAACCTGTTTCACAACGCGGATTTGTTCACACTGAACCTATCCACTGGTGTGGAAACGCAAGTGGGCGAAGGGGAATCGTTCATTCGCAACGTAGACTTCACGGGCATGGCCAATTTGGATATTCCAAAATTTGTGGTGCCGTTTAAGATCAAGCGATCGCGGATGTTCAATCCGGTTACTTCGTACGCGGCTCGCTACAGCTACGTTCAGCGCATTGAGTTTTATACGTTGCACAGCACTTCCGTTTCTGTGGCTTACTCTTGGCGACGCAATGCAGTAATCGCGCACCGCCTTAGCCCGGTTGACGTGAGCCTGGTTCGCCCGACGGAAATTTCGGATGCTTTTCGCGCCATTCTGAACGACAACCTGTTGCTGACCCAAAGTTTTCAACAACAGATCATTCCAGCGGGCATCTACACCTTTTTGTACAACGAGCCCAGTTTGAAGGGCAGCCGAAACGGGCTGTATTTCCGGGGGGGGCTGGAGTTCGCGGGTAATTTGGTGAACGCCGTGGCGTCGCTGGTTGGCGGCAGCGATACCGTCAACAACATTTCCGGTATCCCGCTGGCGCAATACGGGCGGTTGCAGACAGACTTTCGCTATTACTTTAACCGCACTGACCAAGACATCTGGGTTTTTCGCCTGGCTACCGGCGTCGGGTTGCCTTACGGCAATTCCGCTGCGCTTCCATTCGTCAAGCAATTCTTCGCCGGGGGGCCAAGCTCTGTTCGGGCCTGGCGTGTGCGCCGTCTCGGTCCCGGTTCATTTGAAGCGGAAGAGGACAGCGAGCAGAACGTTTTCATCGACCAGACAGCCGACCTGAGTTTGGAAGCTAATATTGAATATAGATTTCCAATATACAATATTGTTAAAGGAGCTTTTTTCTTAGACGCTGGCAACATCTGGTTGCTCAAAGAAGATGCCACTCGCCCAGGGGGTAAAATAGAACCTGATTTCTACACGGATATCGCGCTTGGAACCGGTGTGGGTTTGCGCCTGGACTTCAGCTTTTTTGTGTTTCGCGCTGATTTTGGCCTCCGGGTTCGGGACCCTGCGGTTGAAGGCAGCCGCGCTTGGTTATGGACACACCCCGAAGATTACCTGAACGATTTTAGCCGAAATACGGAGTTTAACATCGCTATTGGGTATCCGTTCTGAGCAGGTAAAGACGTTGTCAAACGCTGATCAACTCCGTGGTGCGCAGTTTTTTGATACCAGCGCTTACTTCCAGTCCGGGACGGGCTTTCCCACGTAGCGTACAACCAGCCACAGGATGCCGATTCCCAACAATAAGTTGATCCAGGTCGGGATACCCATCACAGAAAGCACTCCGCCAACAAAGAGGCTAGCAGCCCCTACGGTTAGTGCGTATGGCAATTGTGTCCGAACATGATCCACGTGGTTGCAATTGGAAGAAAGCGAGCTGAGGATGGTGGTGTCGGAAATGGGGGAGCAGTGGTCGCCAAACACCGAGCCGGCAAGAACCATGGCAGTCACGTTGTGGAAAATGGGCATGATGGCCTCATAAGACAGACCTGAGGATTCCGCAAGGTTGTAGGTGAGCGGCAAAATGATTGGATAGAGGATGGCCATGGTGCTCCAACTGGAGCCGGTAGAAAAGGAAATTAGTCCAGCCATAATAAAAGTTATGGCTGGTAGCCACATTGGGTTTAACCGGTCGGTGAGCAACCCGGATAAAAAGCCCGCGGTGTGCAGGTGATTGGTAACAGCAGCCAGCGACCAGGCAAGAACCAGGATAGTAAGTGCGGGAAGCATAGTTTTGAATCCGTCCTGGATGGCATCCACCAATTCATTAAGGCCCAGGGTGCGCGTACCCAGGCTCATGAACGCAGCGACCAACAGCGCGCTGGCCGACGCCCAAATCAACGCCGTATAGGAATCAGCACCGCCAATAACTTTGCTCAGGAGGTCGGAGGTGAAGAATAAATTGAATTTGTTCGCAAGAGTTTCGTTTTCCCAAAACGTAGCATAGGCATGCCCTTCCATTCTCAGCGATTCAAAGCCCGTAATCCACAAACCCAATAGCGTAACAAATATTACGGTTGCCACAGGCAAGAAGGCATTCAACCAGCGGTGGCGAATACCCGCAACGGGTTCCAGGTCAGCGCCTTCCGGCCCTTGGCCTTCGCGTTGTTTGTGTCCTGGCGCAGAGACTTGTCCGCTGTTGCGCGCGCGCATTTCTGCCTTGTGCATAAATCCGAAGTCTCTTTTGCTCATGATAAGCATGAGCATGAAAATGAGGGTCAGGTAAGGGTAGAAGGCGTAGGACAGCGAACTCAAAAAGACGCCATAGGCACTTTCCTGCAAGCCAAGGGTGGAAATGGCTCCGCTGATGTAATCCAGTTCAGCGCCAATCCAGGTGGTGATGAAGGCAATGGCCGCCACCGGGGCTGCAGTGCTATCCACCAGATAAGCCAGTTTTTCGCGCGAGACCCGAAAGCGATCCGTAACTGGCCGCATGGTATTGCCCACCACAAGGGTATTGGCGTAGTCGTCAAAGAAGATGGCTATTCCCAAAAACCAGGTAACCAATTGGGCATTCCTGGCTGAATTGGCCAAAACGGATAATTTTTCTACCACCCCGTACATGCCGCCGTTGCGGGAAATAACGGCCACCATAGCACCGATCAACAGTGAGAACAGGATGATGGAAGCGTGCGAAGAGTCGGCTATGGAATGGAGAATAAAGAATTCAAAAGTTCCGGTAATGGCAGGCCACCAGTTGCTGGGTTGGAAGCCAATTAACAGCAAACTGCCCAAAACCACGCCGGCCAACAGGGAGCCGATGACTTCGCGGAAAATCAACGCCAAGGCAATGGCCATAATCGGAGGAAGGACAGAAGTCCACGGAGCGACTGGGTTCTCGCGCGTGCGGGTTCCCAGTGTGTGAAATCCGTATTGCAGGTGCTGGGGGCCAGCGGTGTTCCAATAGTCCAGACGGATGGACTCAAAGCGCTCGCCCTCAAGCGGGAAATTGCAGTAACCCTGGCTGAAGGTCAACTCGGTGGTTTCGCCGTTCAGCGTCAAGGAGTATGGCCCGTTGAAGTCACCGTTTACGCTGCCATCCGGGTGGACGACACGGAGCATCAGGTTGACACTTCCCCGGTTGTTGATTGTTTCTGCTCGCAAGGTGCCCGGCAAGAGGTTGGGCCCAGCCTGGAAGGAGGAGCCTTGGTTTGCGGGTTGCGCCGCTACGGTGCCGACCATGCCCAATAAGAGCGACCATGCGAGAAATACAGGGAGGAAAGCAGCCATCAGCGTGGGTTTCGGGAATGCGGGCTAACTTTAAGTGCCGGCAAGGATTTGCAATACTATAAAACCTTTCCGACTTGCTTTAGGGATGCCCTTTAGTCTTTCTGCGGCCCTGCTCCGGATCCCTGGCTGGTCAGGCGTCTCTCCACCCAATACAGGATTCGCTCATGGCTCTCTCTTTGCCCCGTTTGCTGCCCTCCGGGCTCAACATGCTGTTGGCACTTGCTGGTTGGCTCAGCCTTTTTGCCCTTCCCGTCAGGGCTCAATCCTACATTTTGGCCAGCGACGTGCCGGTGTTGGGGGTGGGGGGGCAGCCGCTTGCCCATGCCTGGGCAGGTGGGCTCAACAACCCCCAGTTCAGCAACATGGACGTGAACGGGGATGGTATCCCGGACCTCTTTGTTTTTGACCGCCAGGGTGATGTGCCCCTGATCTTCCTGGGGGATGGGGTGGGGGGGGCAGACGGATGGAGGCTTTCGCCGGTTGATGCTTTTCGCTTCCCCCCCTTGCGAGATTGGGCGTTTCTCCGCGATGTTAACTGCGATGGGGTCCAAGACTTGGTGACCTCGCGCGAGGCCGGTGTAGTCATTTACCAGGGCAACCGGGATGGAGGCCTCAATTTTAACGTGGACACCAATAGGTTGCGTTATGTACAAAGCGGATTCACCCGATTTCTGGGGGTTACGGAGATCGACATCCCGGCTTTGGAAGACGTGGATGGCGACGGTGATCGGGATGTGTTGACCTTCAACCTGAGCGGGGGCTACGTGGAGTGGTATCAAAACCGCGCGGCAGAAAACGGCGATCCTTGCGGACCTATTGATTTGGAATTTGTCGATGGCTGCTGGGGGCGTTTTTATGAAAGCGGTTTGGCCAAGGCGGTGCAACTAGACACCTGTCTGGGCGGTTCTCCGGTGCAAAAACCCGTGTCCCGGAGCGGCGTACATTCGGGCTCTACCATGATGGCCTTTGACGAGGACGGCGATGGCGACCTTGAACTCGTTTTGGGCGATCTGTCTTTTGACAACCTCAACCGCCTCGTGAACGGGGGATCGCCGGAAGCGGCCCTGATGGTGGAGCAGGATACGCTCTATCCAGGATATGATCAGCCTTATGAAGTGCATCAGTATCCCGCGCCCTTCCATGCAGATGCCGACCAGGATGGCCGACCGGACATGCTGGTGGCCCCCAATTCGGTTGTGCTGGGCAAGGATGTCAACAATGTCGCTTTTTACCGGGACATTGGAACTGGTAGCGGGGTGGTTTGGGAGCAGCAGCGCGAAGATTTTCTGGTTGGCGACATGATTGATGTAGGCCGCGGGGCGAATCCGGTTTTCTTTGACGAGAACAGCGACGGGCTCCATGATTTGGTCATTGGAAACAGTTCGTATACGCTTTCTGTCGGGACCAAAGTGGGGCAGTTGGCGTTTTACCGAAACACTGGCACAGTGACCGCACCGGCCTTCGAACTACAGAGCACCGACTATGCCGGTATTTCCATTTACGGTTTTGAAAATGTGCATCCCACCTTTGGCGACGTGGATGGCGACGGCGATCAGGATATGGTCATCGGCGAGGAGAACGGGTTGCTGCATCTTTTTGTCAACAATCCGCTTGGCGGGGTGGCCAGTTTTACCTTAAGTGCTCCGGGTTGGCAGGGCATTGATCCGGGCAAGACGTCAACGCCGTTGCTGGTGGATTTGGACCGCGATGGTGATCTTGATTTGCTGGTAGGCGAGCGCAATGGCAACCTGAATTACTACCGGAACGATGGCTCGGTTTCCGTGTCCGGTTTTACGTTCGTCACCGAAACGTTTGGGGGTATTGTTCTGGCCAGTGGTGCCACCAACATCGGCGAAGTTCAGCCATGGGTAGTGCCGGATCCGGAAACGGGCTCCTACCGCTTGTACGTGGGTGAGCGAACCGGAAGGGTCTGGCGTTACGACAATTGGGAAAGCGATTTAGGCGCCGTGTTTTCCGTAACAGATTCTACGGTTGGAGGTCTTGATGTCGGCGATCGCAGCCGGGTGGCCCTGGCGGATCTGGACGGCGACGGCGTCTTGGAACTGGTTGTTGGCAACATGCGCGGTGGCCTCGGGTTGTACCGGGAAGGGGAGTATGTCGGTGTCTCCACGATCGCCGAAGCTTCTCCATTGCGGGTTTGGCCTAATCCGGCTCGGCAGCAGATAACCTTGTACACTGGCCTTCAGGAACCCCAGTGGGTGCGGTTAATTGATGTCCAGGGAAAAGTCTGTGGCCAGTGGCAAATGAGTGGCGCGCAACATCAGCTTGGATTGCCAGAGCTTCCAGACGGTTTGTACCAGTTCTTAGTGCAAACGAAAACGATTCAATTTTCGGTTCCTGTTATCATTCAGGCGCAAGCAGAAAACTGATGCAGCCTTTTTCGCACAACGGGACGAATCGACTGGGTTTCACCATGTTGTTGCTTGTTCAGACGGCATCGCTGGCTGTCCATGCGCAATTCCGCTTGGCCGAAGAAGTGATCGTGCAGGCAGGGGCCACTGTGTTGGTGGACCCTTGGGTAGGCGGTTTCAACCAGCCCCAGCTTTCGCCATTTGATCTAAACGATGACGGTTTTGACGACCTGATTGTGTTTGACAAAAGCGGAACGGTATATGCCACTTTTTTACACATTGGAATAGCTGGAAGTGCTGCGTACCGCTATGCGCCTGAGTACGAATCCGCCTTGCCTCCGCGCAGCGATTGGGCCTTGTTTCGCGACTACAACAGCGATGGACTCCCCGACCTTTTCAGTTACACCACTGCGGGTTTTGGGGTTTGGAAAGCCAGCAGAAATGCCGTGACCGGCATGCCCTTTTTTACACAGATCAAAGACGTAGTGCGCTACGCGGACGGTGACTTGCGGCCCCCTGTTTTTACCAGTCGCGCCGACTTGCCGGGTTTTGCAGACATAAACGGCGACGGCGACCTGGATATCATAACTTTTGGTACGTTCGGTGGCTTTGTCCGGTATTTCGAAAACCTCACCGCTGAGAACGGCTGGGATGCGGACAGCCTGCTGTTCAGTTTTGCCACCGATTGTTGGGGCAATTGGTTCGAAGCGGCTTTATGCAACGGTGGCGACCTCAATGTGTTTTGTCGGCCAGGGGGGGGGATCGGGGGAAAGAGCCAGACAAAGAGCGGGTACAATAGCCAAGAGCAGCGTGCCCACGCTGGTTCTGCGATTTGCCCGTTGGACCACGACGGCGACGGCGATCTGGACATGTTGATGGGCGATGCCGGTTGCAACAACCTGGTCTTGATTCGCAATGGCGGTACGGTTTTCTCCGCGACCATTACCGGACAAGACACCGCCTACCCCAAGACCGCGCTGTCGGTGAATTTTCCCACTTACCTGGCTCCCTTCCACCTGGATGTGGACCAGGATGGTCGCGCGGATTTGTTGGTGGCTCCCAATGACGATTCTGAAGCGCGCAATGCCCGTATGATCTGGTATTACCGCAACCAAAGTCCGGACTCCGTGGATCTGGTCTTTGTTCAGGAGGATTTTCTGCTGGGGGGCATGCTGGACGAAGGGGCAGAATCGCGGGTCCATATCGCTGACCTTACCGGGGATGGTCTGCCTGATCTTCTTGTCGGGCGGCTTAATCGCGTGGATGGAGATGGTACTCGCGCCAACGGCCTGACCTTTTTTCGAAATACGGGCACCGCGGAATTGGCCGTTTTTGAACGCATTACCGATGACTACGCCGGGCTTTCTGCGTTGGGAAGGCAGGGGCTGGCCCCGACTACCGGCGATTTAGACGGCGATGGGGATTTGGATTTGATCGTAGGAGACATCGGGGGCAATCTTCACTTTTACCGGAATCAGGCAGCGACTGGAATGCCCGCCGATTTTGTTTTGGCTGAAGTTGACTTTCAAGGCATCAATTTTGGCGTACAGGCTGTGCCTGCCCTGTACGATGCTAACCGCGACGGCAAGCTCGATCTGATTCTTGGAGAGCGAAACGGCAACTTGAATTACTTGCGCAATATTGGTTCTGCCAGTGCCCCGGCTTTCCTGTTGGAAACGGAGTTTTGGGGTGCGGTAGATACCCGTCGATTGGGATTTACCGTTGGCAGCAGCGCTCCCTTTCTGCGCCTGAATGAAAGCAACCAGACGGAATTGTATGTAGGCTCTCAAAGCGGCTACCTTTACCGATACAGCAATATTGATGGCAACTTGCTGGGCACCTTCACGTTGGTTGATTCCAGTTGGGGTGGCTTGCAGCCTGGATTGAAGTCATCGGTGGCTTTGGCGGATTTTAATGGGGACACCGTGCCCGACGTATTGGTTGGAAATATCCGGGGAGGTTTGCAATTGTTTACGTCAAAAGGTGTCCCGCCAGTCATAGGTTTTGATCCTGTTTTAGAATCGGCGCGATCACTTAAAGTTTGGCCAAACCCAGCTTCAACCGATTTGTTTGTTGCACTGCCAATTGGGTTGTTGGGCGAGTTCCAATGGGAGCTGTTGAGCTCCGCCGGTCAACCGTTGCTTCAGGGGCAATACACGGGCGATCGCAACGCTTCAGCAGATGGGCTACTGGACCAGAGGCAAAGTCAACTTGAGCATACGGGCTCCGGGCAAGTTTTGAGGATTTCAGTGTCCGGTCTACCTCGTGGCTTATACCTGGTTGTGTTGAGAGAGGTCAGTTCAGCAAGAGGCTCCAAGCCAAATGTTGGCTATGGGGCTTATAGCCCGGGATTTTACATAGAAAAGATTATGTTATTTCCATAGGAAAAGTTATTTTTTGTGGAGGAGAAGGATTACGGCGCTGTTGGCAATATTTTCAGGAATAAATCAAGTGCATGACAATGAATGACGGCATTCATCCGGCGCAGCATATCCAGACCGATAAGGCCGCAGGGTGGGGGATAACCGTTTTCGCGATATTGGTTTCTGATAGGACCCAGATCGATAAGCCCCCAGGACAATGGGGGTAACTCTGCCACACCGATTCGCATTCCGGCTACCAGCATCGGTTCCTGCGAACACGAAACACTACCCCCACCCCCCACCACCAGTACGGCTTCGGCCAGACCGCCGATGCCCCTCCCGCGACCCTTCCGAGCAGACCTTGCTGAAGTGTCATCGAGAAGAAACAAGCCTGTGTGCAAAAGCGAATGCGTGGACCCCGTATCCAGGATGAGTGGTACCGGTAATTCCTTCCACCAGGTTTCCACCACTAAGTGCCCCCCATCCCCGCCGAAGGATCGGAACGTCAGGGGAATGAGCACCGAGCCAGCGTGTGGGCTTTCGGGGCTGTAGAAATCATGATGCCCTGCATGGCGTCTTTCTGCGCTGCCGCTCGCGCCGCCGCTGCCCGCGCCGCCGCTCGCGCTGCCGCTGCCCGCGCCGCCCATGCTACCGGTCGCGCCGCCGCCTGGTTTCTTTCCCCGCTTTCGCAAAAGAAAACCTTCTGAGTCCTTGCTGCAAGTCATGGGGCGAAGCTGTGCATCAGGCATCGAACCAGGCAGGAAAAAGCCCGCCCTGATTGAAGCGATTCACTGCCCAATTTGCCTGCCCTGAACCTGAGGAAAAAAACAGGAGCTAGGGGGGGCGCGCGGCTGCTTCGCTAAGGGCGCGGCTGCTTCGCAAACGATCCGGCTGCCTCGCTGCGGGCGCGGCTGCTTCGCAAACGATGGGTCTCTTTCACAAACCATGCGACACCCGCACAACGGGCAGCCTCCCCTTAGCCCGAAAAAAAAAGAGCGCCGCAGATGCGGCACCCTTTTTGTATACGATAAAGTGTACTTGTTAATGCTGCTGCGTCCGGGAAAGCCCGAACCTCGTTTAGCAAAACCGGTTTGCGTCAGAAACTACCAGCAATTAAGCGCTGATGTTCATGCCGTCAAGAACGTTCATCACTTCTTTAACGTGACCGGCAGAAGACTGTAACAAGGCCATTTCTTCGGCGTTCAATTTCAATTCAATGATCTGCTCGATGCCGTTGCGGCCCAGTTTTACCGGCACCCCCAGGTAGACATCGCTCAGCCCATACTCGCCGGTCAGCCATGCGCAGACCGGGAAAATGCGCTGTTCGTCTTTGATGATGGCTTCGACCATTTGCGCTGCTGCTGCGCCGGGTGCATACCAGGCGCTGGTGCCCAGCAGGTTCACAATTTCACCGCCGCCCGATTTGGTGCGCTGAACGATGGCTTCCAGGGCATCAGCAGCGATCATCTCCGTGACCGGAATTCCGCCCACTGTGGTGTAGCGGGGCAGGGGAACCATGGTATCGCCGTGGCCTCCCATAAGTACAGCCTGGATGTCTTTGGGCGATACGTTCAGGGCTTCGGCCAGGAAAGCGCGGTAGCGGGCGGTGTCCAGGATGCCGGCCATTCCGAAGACCTTGCTGCTGTGCACTCCTGCGGTGAGGTAGGAGCAGTAGGTCATCACGTCCAGCGGATTGGCCACCACCACGATGATGGCGTTCGGGCTGTGCTTGATGACGTTTTCCGTCACGCCTTTCACGATACCGGCATTAGTTGAAATCAGGTCGTCGCGGCTCATTCCCGGCTTGCGGGGAACGCCGGAGGTAATGACCACCACGTCTGAACCCGCGGTTGCCGCGTAGTCGTTGGTTACGCCCCGGGTTTTGGTGCTGTAGTAGTTGATGGGGGCGGTTTGCCAGATGTCCAGCGCTTTGCCCTGGGCCACGCCCTCTTTAATGTCCAGTAACACGACCTCTTTGAGGACGTCCTGGTGAGCCAGCACGTCGGCGCACGTTGCGCCTACATTGCCGGCTCCGATAACCGATACCTTGCTCATGGAATGGTGGATTGGAATTTGGCCGCAAAGGTATTGGTTTCGGGGGAATACCCTCATTCCCGAGCAACCGTGAACCAAAATCCGGGCTTCGGTGTTGTCATGGAACTGTCTGAAAGTGTCTGGATGACGAGAAGTTAAAGAGAAGGTAAAGGAGACCTGCCCCGAACTTCTTATCTTTGATCAATCAGGCTTTAAGGTGCCCAGTTGGACAACCCTTACAATTCCCTTCTCACGGGTTAGCTAAAAGTTGTCTAATTTAGTAGGCATGCCCCCCCTCGGCGGTCTGACACGGCCTGAATTGGCGACCTGAATTATTGGCTACGCGATTTTTTTTTTGACGACAAACCTCCCTCTAGACCCATGCGGAATTTTTTTAGCCTGTTGGCAACTGCCTTCCTGGCAGGGTTGACTCAACCAGCAACCCTTCAGGCACAAGCACCGGACAATTACTGCGGTACCCATCAAACGGAAGCAGATCTTCAATGGCTGCGCGCCTGGCAGGCCGATCCAACGCGGTTTGCTGAATTCCGCCGGGCTGAGGAAGACCGGATCCTTCCGGTCAAAGTGCACATTGTGGGAACGGACGATGGGAGCGGCTACTACCGCCTGGACCAACTCATGGAGGCGTTTTGTGACGTCAATGAGCAATACGAAGCCACCGGCTTTCATTTCTACATCCACGGCGACATCAATTATATCAACAACTCGGCATACTACGCGCACGATTACTTTAATGGCTCCAACATGATGCTGGAAAACAACATCCAGCAAATGATCAACATTTACTTCGTGTCCGACCCGTCGGGGGCCTGCGGCTATTACACCTACGGCCCTGATGCCATCGCGATTGCCAAATCCTGTGCGGCTGATGGCAATTCCACCATTGCGCATGAAATTGGCCACTACTTCAGCCTGCCCCATACTTTTTATGGCTGGGAGTTTGGAACGGTCACGGCATCAGCTCGGGAGAAAGTGGCTCGTACCAACTGCAACGGCGCGGCAGACGGATTTTGCGGTACAGGACCCGACTATGCTCCCTACCGCTGGAACTGCCCCACAACCGGTCCGTTTACTGACCCTGATGGCGTTGAGTTTGTCCCGGATGGCACTTTCTACATGTCTTATTCCAACGATGCCTGCACCGATAAGTTTTCCGACGACCAGCAGGCCGCAATGCACGATTACCTGAATGAAGAGCGGGAAGACCTGCTGGTCCGCGTGGCCCCCGATCTTTATACGCATAATCCGGTTGAACCTATCGAGCCGTTGAATGGTACCATCGGCACGGCCTACAATTATACCGTGCTCAAATGGACCAAGGAAGCTAATGCATCTGGCTACCAGGTTTCCGTGGGTCTGAATGCTTCCTTGAGTGCGATTACCTATCAAGCCATTGTAGAAGACACGTTCTACATTTTACCGGAACTGCCTACTGACCGCAAGCATTACTGGCGCGTCAAGCCCATCAGCAAAGGCAACACCTGCACGCCTTACACCAGCACTCAGGAATTCACGACGGGCGAGATTGCCTCTGGTTTAATTGACTTTGCTGCGGGTACCGGAGCACTTCGCGCGTTCCCTAACCCGCTTTCCGCAGGCCAGGCCCTGACCGTCCAGTTTGACAGCCCATCCGCTCTGGACATGACCGCATCGCTGCTGAGCATGGACGGCCGGATGCTGGCCAGCCGCGCGATCAACGCGGCAAGCGGCGAAAACCGCGTGGAGTGGAATCTCCCGGAATTGCCCGAAGGGCTTTACCTGCTTGAACTAGTGCCAACAAACCGTATAGATAACACCCAGCGCTTCCTGCACAAAGTGGCCATCACCCGATGAACCGCGCCTGCTTCGTCTCGTGCACACTGGCCTGGGCAGTGGCCTGTATAGTGGCGTTAAGCCTGGGGTCTGCGGCAAACTCGCCACTGGTCGCGCAAGCCCTTTCCCCGGAACTTAAAGCACATGCCGATTGCGGAACAGCGTTGACGGAAGCCGACCTCGTCTGGTTGCGCGCGCTGCAACAAGACCCGGCTTTCCAGAACCAAACCCATGCTGCATCGCAACGCGGCGGGGTCCAGTACGTGCGCGTTCAGGCTCATTTGGTAGGAAAAGAGAATTACACTGGCTACTACAAAATCCAGTCGCTGCTCGAGTCTTTTTGCCGACTCAATACCCAGTACACTGAAACGGGCTTCTACTTTTATTTGGAGTACCCGATTAAAACCCCCGAGGACGATCGCTGGTACAGCCAGACTTTTTCTGATGGAATTGGAATGATTCTGCTCAACAATGAAGACGGTGCCCTGAACGTCTATTACGTCGGGAGCATCGAAAGCGGTACCATTGCCGGGTATTTCAGTCCCGGTGCCGATGGGGTGGTTATGGCCAATTCCGCTTCCGCACCAAGCGGCAATACCCTTGCGCATGAATTTGGACATTTCTTTTCGCTGCCCCACACCTTTTTTAGATGGGAAGGAGGTGAACCGCCCCCGGTTTCTCTGCAGGAGCGCGTAGACGGAAGCAATTGCACCACTGCCGGCGATGGATTCTGCGACACCCCGCCCGATTACGCTCACTACCGCTGGAGCTGCCCGAGTGTTGGACCTTTCGTGGACCCCCTCGGCGTTTCGTTTTTGGTGACGGACAGTTTTTATATGTCCTATGCCGGCAACGAATGCCTGCGGACTTTCAGCCCGTTGCAAAGCGCCGCCATGCGCGCCAACCTCAATGGCCAGCGGCCGGAATTGATTGGGTCCATTGTGCCCAACTTCCCCAATGGGTATGACTCCGTGGTTTTGGGCGAGCCGGTGAACGGGGCATTGAATGTACCGCCACGCGGCAATCGTTTTACGTGGTCAGCCGTGCCTGGGGCGGTGGCTTATCACGTGGCCATAGCTTATACTATCCTCTTTACGGCCATTGCCGAAGAGTCGGTGGTTACGGCAACTTCTTTTACCGCATTGCGCCTGGCGCCTGACCGCAATTTTTACTGGCGCGTTAAACCCATTTTCGAGGGAAATACCTGTGAGCCTTACTCGGCGATGCAACAGTTCCGAACGGGCGAAGAAAACACGCCAGTAAGCGGTATCAACGATCTTAACCTTCCTGACTGGACGGCTACCCTCCATCCTAATCCCGCAACTGCCGGGGCAACCATGACCCTGGAATACACGGCCTATGTGGCCGGTTCGCGCACCTGGGAACTCCGTGCTATGGACGGCCGCATCGTGTCGCGCGGAGCCTTATCCGACGCAGCGCCGGGACACTCTCAGTCTATCTTACTGAAGGCTCCAGATCAGCCCGGGATGTATGTGCTCCTGGTATCGGGGGCTGATGGACGAGTCTGGCGGCGCAAGGTTATGGTGGGCTAAACCGGGCTCACCTTGACCTTAACCATAGGTTTTTTTATGGAGACAAAGCGCGCATCGGGGCAGTATCCCACTACCCAGGCGATGCGCTCCCCGCTCAGCAGCACCAACTGTTGGCTTTTCTGGTGCGCGGGGATTTTTTGATCGCTGAGGTAGCGCTTGAGTTTGCGCTTTTTTCCGCTCGCAGCGGGATGAAAGTAATCCCCTTCTTTCCAGGGTCTGATCATTAGCGGAAACGCGAGCGAAGCAGCATCCAGCAGCACCCCTTTATCCAGCCCCGGCGTTTTCAGATGGTCCTTATCCACCAGCGAAAACGCAAAGCGCAAGGAACCGCAGTGTACCGTAGCCGGTACAGCGGACACCGAAACAGGCAGCGGAGTGGCCAGACCATCGCCCGCCACCCACACGAGTTGCCCGCGCTCGCGGTACAGCACCCCCCCCGGACAGGGCCAGGATGCACCCGGCTGCCCTTGTGCCTGGCCGGCAATTTCGTCTACTTGCGCTCCGCTAAAGCCAAGCGGCAGTAAAAATTCCCGCAACAACGTGCGCGCAGCGCCAGACGCCAGCAGCGCGGGCAGCGCCAGCGAAAATCCGTGTTCGTTGGGCCGCAGCACTCGCCGCCGCCAGTGGGTCAGGCCCGTTTCGTAGAGCACTTCTGCTTCGCGAAGCAGGCTTGCAGAGCGAATGATGCCGCCCACCGCGCCCGGCAGCAGGATTTCGGCCTGCGGGAGCGCCTCGCGGCGCACGCGGTTGCGCAAGTAGTCTGCCTCGCGGTTCGAGCGGTCTTCGCGCCAGGGCACAGCATAGGCTGCAGCGCAGTCCAACAGTTCTTGTTTTCTGGCGAAAAGCAGTGGTCGAACGAGGCGGTCGCGGGTGGGGCGGATGCCCCGAAGCCCGCGCAGGCCGGACCCGGTTAACAGCCGCATGTACAGGGTTTCGGCTGCGTCATCGGCGTGGTGTGCTGTGGCGATGCGGTGGTAGCCTTCGGCAGCGCGAATGCTTTCGAGCCAAGCGTAACGAAGGTTGCGCGCTGCCATTTGCAAGGAATCGGGGCCACTGGCTGCCAACGCGCTGGCATCCAGTGGCGCGGTGTAATAGGGAACCGCCCAGCGTTCCGCTGTTTCCCGGACCAGGGCTTCGTCGGCTGCGGAGTCTTCTCCCCGCAGCCCGAACTGCGCATGGGCCAGCCCGAAGGGTTGCCCGATCTGGTGCAAAAGGTGGGCCAGCACCATGGAATCCGGCCCTCCACTGCAAGCCAGGAGCACTGGCCGGCCCGCCTTAACCCGGCAGACGCCGCGCAGGTATTCGCTGAATCGCTGGGTTAGCGTGTGGGGGGAGGGGGGCGCAGCCATCCCGACAAAGTTGCGGAATTCCCCGGCGCTGTTGCCCTCCAACGGGTGCCCTTCGCCCGAAATAGGCAAGCCTGTGCAGCCCAAAAGGGCCAGAAATACGATCGCGAGGCGGGAATTAAGGCTCCAAAAGGTCTAGCGCAGCCTGAAGTTCGCCGGCAGTTTTGTGTTCGCCCAAGCGGCGGGCCAGCGTCAAGCCTTTGCGGTAAAGGTCTGCGGCGGCTTCGGGCTGCTCTTGCGCCTCCAGAAAGCGCGCTCCAGTGTAATAGGTACCCAGGTAATCCGGGTGGCGCTGCAACAGGGTATCCAGCGCACTCCGCGCATCTTCCGCGCGCCCCAGCCGTATAAACTCCAGCAGTTGCGCATAGTGCAGAAAGGGGTCGTCCTGGCGTTGCCGGAGCAGGTCGGTTAAACGGTCCAATCGCTCGCTGTTCATGGTCGGGATTGGCGTTTATCCGTATATTCGCAACGCGAAAATTCGCGCTGTCTGCCGGGCTTGCTCTTGATGCCCCAAATGGCCGTGTTTAGCGGTAAAGGTTGCCTGAATGCCGCGCTTCGCCCAAATTCTTTCTTCCATTCGTCCAACCGATTAAGTGCCAATCGCCGCATGAATATTCTCGTCTGCATCAGCAAAGTTCCGGATACGACCACCAAGATCAGTTTTACGGACAACAATTCGAAATTCAACGAAGCCGGCGTCCAGTTTATCCTCAACCCTTTCGATGAGTGGTATGCGCTGGTGCGCGCGGTCGAAATTCGCGAGACCCTGGGCGGCGAGGTAACTGTGATCAACGTGGGTCGCACGGACAACGAACAAATTATTCGCAAAGCGCTGGCCATCGGCGCAGACAAAGCCATTCGGGTGGACGCCGATCCGGCGGATGCCTTTTACGTAGCGCGTCAGATTGCGGAGCAGGCGCGTGCCGGTGCTTACGACATGATTTTGCTCGGCAAAGAAACCATTGATTACAACGGCTCCATCCTGGGCGGGATGGTGGCTGAATTGCTGGACCTTCCCTACATCAGCCTGGCGTCACATCTGGAGGTGGAAGGCCAGACCGCTACCCTGACCCGCGACATCGAAGGCGGCAAAGAGGTGCTGCAAGTGGCCATGCCGTTTGTGGCCAGCGCGCAGAAGGGCATGGCCGAAGCGCGCATTCCCAACATGCGCGGCATTATGATGAGCAAGTCAAAACCGCTCAGCGTGGTGCCGCCGGTAGACGTGACCCCCCCGACGCGCATTGAGTCGTACCAACTTCCCCCGGATAAAGGCCAGGTTAAACTGATTGCTCCGGACAACATGGAGGAGCTGGTCAGGTTGTTGCACGAAGAGGCGAAGGCCATTTAATTATTTTTTAACATCCTATAAATTCAGTTCTGTTATGGCAGTTTTGGTTTACGCGGAATTTGTGGACGGCAAACCCAAGAAAAGCACGTTCGAAGCGGTGTACTACGCCGCGCAATTGGCTAAGCAATTCCAAACTTCAGCCGTTGCCCTGACCATTGGCCCGGCCGACGCTGGCGATTTGGCGGCTTTGGGGCAATACGGTGTGGACAAGGTGCTGCACGCGCAGGAAGATCGCCTGGTGCAATTCCAATCCAAGGCGTACTCCAAAGTGGTAGCCGATGCTGCACAGGCGCAGAATGCCGATGTGGTGGTGCTGACGCACAATTCTAACGGCAAAGCGCTCGCGGGCCGGGTAGCCGTTCGTCTGGAGGCCGGCCTGGTGTCCGGAGCCATCGCGCTCCCCGACACAGCATCAGGATTTAGTTTGCGCAAACCGGTATTTTCCGGCAAGGCTTTCGCCCAAATCAGCATCCAGACAGAGCGGAAAGTCATTTCCGTGAACCCCAACAGCCTGAAACCCGAAGCTGGCTCTGGCTCTGCGGCTGTCGAAGCCTTTCAAACAGTGCTTCAGGACAGCGATTTTGACGCGAAACTGGTCAAGCGCGAGACCATGAGCATGGATGTAGTTCCACTGCCTGAAGCCGAATTGGTGGTTTCTGCAGGCCGTGGCATGAAAGGCCCTGAAAACTGGGGCATTATCGAGGAATTGGCTGCCACACTTGGTGCCACAACCGCCTGTAGCCGCCCGGTGGCCGACACCGGCTGGCGCCCTCACCACGAGCACGTGGGGCAAACCGGGGTTGCCATTAAACCGAATTTGTATATTGCGATTGGAATCTCCGGCGCTATTCAGCATTTGGCCGGAGTGAACCAGAGCAAAACCATCGTGGTCATTAACAAAGACGCCGAAGCTCCTTTCTTTAAGGCCGCTGATTATGGCGTGGTTGGCGATGCGTTTGAGGTGGTGCCTAAGCTCACCGCAGCCCTGAAAAGCTTTAAGAATTCCTAAGCCTTAGCCCTCGGGAATGCAGAAAATCAAGATGGAGATTGTTGCCTTGTCGCACAGCGTCTCCCAATCGCAATCTTACGCAGTGGTACTTGGCGAAGTCGCCGGTAGACCCCGGCGCCGTTTGCCCATCGTCATCGGTGCTTTTGAGGCACAGGCCATTGCCGTGGCCATAGAAAAGATTACGCCCACCCGTCCGCTTACGCATGACCTGGTCCGCAACATCTTCGGCATGATTGACGTGGAGTTGCGCGAAATCGTGATTGATAATCTCCAGGAGGGAATCTTCTATTCCAAGTTGGTTTGCGTCAGTGCGGGCCGCGAAATTGAAATTGATTCGCGCACTTCCGATGCGCTGGCTTTGGCCGTCCGGTTCAACTGCCCAATCTACACCTACGAGTTTGTGCTTGAAGCTGCCGGCATTGTCCTTGAGGAGGACGATCCGACGGCACAGGTAGAGGCAAGCCCGCGCGAAAAATCCCAAGTGCCGCGCACCACTCCTTCTTCCACCACGCCACTTTCGGAGTTTTCGCTCCAGGAGCTTAACGATAAGTTGAAAGAGTTGCTGGACCAGGAAGATTACGAACGAGCCATTCGCATCCGCGACGAGCTGGACAAGCGCAAGCGAGAGAATTCCTGACCAGAGAGTTTTTGCTTTACGCCTTCGGCCAATAGTTTTAGCCCATGGATTTTTTCCGACCCATTCTCGGGCTGATTTTTTTTCTGTTGGTTGCCTGGTTGCTCTCGCAAAATCGCAGAAACATCAACTGGCCGCTGGTGGTCAGTGGTATCGTCATGCAGCTGATCATCGCGGTACTGGTGCTTCGGGTTCCGCAGGTGGCGGGGGCCTTCCAAGCAGTGGCGACTGGTTTTACGCTGTTGTTAGGTTACTCAGAGAAGGGCGCTGAGTTTGTGTTCGGAAGCTGGCCCGGCGATGTTTGGGTGGCTACTGGAGCAGGCCCGGACGGCCAAATGGGATTTGCGCGCATCGGGTTCATTTTTGCGTTCAAGGTCCTGCCGACCATTCTCTTTTTTTCCGCCTTTTCCGCGGCCCTCTATTACCTCGGCTTGTTGCAATTGATTGTCAAGGGCTTTGCCTGGATCATGAGCAAAACCATGCGATTGTCCGGCGCAGAGAGCTTGGCTACCGCGGCCAATGTGTTCATTGGACAAACGGAAGCGCCGCTGGTCATCCGGCCCTATTTAGAGCGCATGACCAAGTCGGAAATCATGTGTTTGATGACCGGGGGAATGGCCACCATTGCCGGGGGCGTCTTTGGTGCATACGTCGCCATTTTGGGGGGCACCGACCCGGCCGAACAGGCGCGTTTTGCCGCCCATTTGCTTTCTGCATCCATTATGTCCGCCCCGGCGGCCATTGTTTTTGCCAAGATTCTGGTGCCGGAAGAACCCGGCAGCAATCCCGATCGATCGCTGAGCATTCCCAAGACGGACATTGGCACGAATCTGCTGGAAGCTATTTCTACCGGAACACGAGACGGCCTTAAGCTTGCTGTCAATGTCGGGGCCATGCTTTTGACGTTCACCGCATTTATGTACTTGTTAAATGGGGTATTGCTTTGGGGGGGCTCCTGGTCTGGCTTAAATGCCGTGATTGCGGGGGGGGGGCAGTACGATGGTCTGACCTTGCAGTATTTGTTGGGGCAGCTCTTTTCACCGGTGGCATGGCTCCTTGGTGCCCATCCAGGCGATCTGGCGTTGGTTGGCCAGGTGCTCGGGGAGAAGACCATCCTCAACGAGTTTTTTGCCTACGCGACGCTGGGCGAAATGAAAGCCAGTGGCGCGCTCCAAAGCGATCGCTCCGTGGTGATTGCCACCTATGCCCTTTGCGGCTTTTCCAACTTTGCCTCGATTGGCATCCAGATCGGGGGAATTTCTTCGCTGGCTCCAGGGCAACAAAGCACACTGGCCCGCCTGGGGCTTCTAGCGCTTTTAGGCGGCACCCTTGCCTGCCTCATGAGCGCTGCTATAGCCGCCCTCCTGATTTAGGGAACTCGTTTAGCGTTGGATTTGGGCTATTCTTTTAAATCATGCCACGGATTTGTCATGGTATCATCCTGTATATGTCAAAGTTCGTTAATTCTATGTTAAGGTTAGCTCAGCACAGCGGATAAATCCAAGCGCTTGCTTATTTTCGGTAAGGTCATAGCGATTCAATTGCTTTGCACCGAAAAGTAGGTTTGTCGTTTCATTTTTCGTTTTCATTTGTCGTTTCATTTTTAGAGGGAAGGCGCAGCGATTGGTTCGCTGCGCTTTTTTTTTAGCTCCCGCGCTAAAGCCCGGCCGAACCCTCAGGTCTGCGGCCAATTTTGCCCGCTGGAAGCGATAGCGCCAATCCCGTAGAAAAGTAACTGCCTGTTTGCATCAACGGATAAACCCAGTATTGATCCGGATTGCGAAGCACAGCTGCGGCTACTTCTTGCGAGCCGGTGATTCCCTGGTGGTAGGAGGCATGTAGTTCGACGCAGAAATTGGAGGAGGTGCAATAGCCCAATTCTCCCTGCACGCTCAGGGCTGCCCGAATGTGTTTTTGAGGTTGTGCCAATACTTGAAAGACAGGGCCTAAGGGAGAAATGGGCTCTGTAGACGATCCGCTGCCGAGCACTTGCATTTCGAACGCGTATACCTGGCGGATGGTCCAGCGCTGGCCCAAGGCGCGCTTTAACCCAAACCCAAGCGGGATCTCGACCACCGAAAAATCATCGCGCTGCATTTCCTCAGAGCCAGGCAGGTTCCACAACACGGTCGTAGTTTGGTTGCGCAGGCGGAACCCGGTTCTCAGTTCGGCATCGTCTGAGAGAGGAAACCGAAGATCAAGCCCAACGTAGGCGTTGTGGCCGGGCAGCGCCTGAAGGGCAGGATCGGCCATAGACTGCGGGATTTGTGCCTCTTGCACTGCGTATCCAGCACTCACGCCAACTTTTGGGCCTGTTTGGGCGTTGCTGTTGGAGCAAAGGGCGAAAAACAGAGCCAACCACAGCAGAGCGAGACTATCGGGCACCCAAAATTGCTTTTCGGTAGTTTTTTTTGGTGGATAAAAACCGGGCCCATAAAAACCGGGCCCATAAAAACCGGGCCCATAAAAACCGGGCCCATAAAAACCGGACTCATATAAGCCGGGCCCATAAAAGCCGGCGAAAACAGCCCGCGGACCCTCACTGACCTGTCTTGCTTGACGGAAGAAAGAAATAGGCTGGATAGGAAAAATCCTTGGAGTCATGATAACGGACTTCCTTTGCTGCCAAACCAGTTCAGGAACATCAGAACACGGCATAAACGCTGGTATGGAGAAGAAAAGTACACGGATTTGGCAACGAGCTTTAATGTTTATGACGGCCGCCGGATTAGCGGGATGGTTGTTGTCGCCCGTTGGTGCCACCTGGTTAGAGCCGGGGGCTGCTCGGGAAGCGAACCCTTCGCCCGACAAAGCGGGGGAACTGGCCGCCCACAAGGGAACACCTGAAGGGGTTGAGTACGGCCGAACAGCACTTCCTGCGCGCATGAACGGGGTCTCGCTGACTGCACCGCCGCAACCGGTGGGAGCGGAAGTTTTTGAACAATTAAAAACCGAAACAGCCGCCGGTTGGGTCAGTGTCATTCCCTACGCGTTCTGTTTTGCCAGTGACCCTGCCGTTCATTTTGATGTTTCGCGGCAATGGTGGGGCGAGCGCTCTGAAGGTGTCGTGGCTCAGGTGCGCCATGCAAGGCAACACGGTATGAAGGTTATGATCAAGCCGCATGTTTGGGTGGTGCACAGCGGGTGGATAGGCGAGTACGGCTTTGATCGCGAGGAGGACTGGCAGCGCTGGGAGGAAGCCTACCAACGTTACATTTTGCGCTATGCCCGTTTGGCGGACTCGCTGGATGCAGAGCTATTCTGCATCTCCACGGAAACCGAACGTGCAGTCCGCGAGCGGCCAAAATTTTGGGACGAGCTCATTGTCAAGGTCAGGGAAGTGTACGATGGTCCATTGACCTATGCTTCCAACTGGGACAACTTTGGCAACATTCCATTTTGGGAGCAACTGGACTACATCGGCATTAATGCCTACTTCCCTTTGCTGCCAACTCCGGAGCCTTCGATGGAAGAGCTCAAGGCTGCCTGGCAACCGCATCTTGAAGCCGTGAAGGCGGTGCAGGAGAAGGTGGGCAAACCTGTTTTGTTTACAGAGTACGGCTACCTTAGTGTACCGGGCAGCACGTGGCAAACCTGGAAGTTGGAAAATCAGCTGGCCGATTTGCCCGCCGATGAAGTGGCTCAAAAACAAGCTTATGAGGCGCTTTTCCAAACTTTTTGGCCACAAGAATGGTTTGCCGGGGGATTTCTCTGGAAGTGGTACTTAGACAAGGAAAGCCGTTTGCATGAACACGACCGGGACTATACGCCACAAGGAAAGGCCGTGCTTCCATTGATCCGGGAATGGTATCAGGGCGTCCCTTAACCCCCCAGGCAATGACCCGCCTATATCAAGTTGAGTCACAAAGTTTTCCACATTACGAATTTTTTTTTCTGGGTATTCATTGGTTCCAATTGCTCGTTAACCGATCTTCTGTGATTTATGCAACTTGCTGATAATCTGTTAATTAATTTCGGATTAGTGCTTGTTTCATCAAAAACAAGGCGTACCTTTCTTTTGTATTTACAGGGAGCTTTAAACAGTCGACATGCAACAAGGGGGTATTTTTCGCGGTAAAACTGTTTTGACACATGTTCAATCGGACATCCATGTTGCAAATTTCTGCACGGGCGTTGGTCTTCCTCGCCCTTCCTTTAACGGCGCTTCAGGCTCAAATTCCCTTCGGGGATTTTGAAACCTGGGAGTCAACCGACTCTTTGTTTGAAAACCCCTACCAATGGTCCTCGCTCAACGAGATCCACCATTTACTGGGCTACAAAGACTACACCGTGGTGCGCGCTTCGAGCGAGGTTGAGGGCAGCTACGCGATGAAGGCGCAAACCCGAAAATTCTGCGCTGCCGACTCCTCCGTTTGCTACCTCGTACCCGGTATGGCGGTATTAGGCGAGCTGTACATAAACCCCTCCGACCTTTCTATTATTACTCCCGGGCTTCCTTTTGAAGAACGTCCGGAGTTTGTAACCGCCTATTACCAATATCACCCGGTACTAGAGGATTCGTTTCGCATCGTGGTAGAATTGTCTAAAAGTCTTCCAAGCGGGGGAAAAATGATCATTGCATACGGCGAGTACCAGAGCGGTGATGTCGTGGCCCAGTTCCAACCTATGAACCTGGAATTGGTCTACTTTTCAAATTTTCAGCCAGATAAAATCAAATTGGCAATTTTTTCTGGCGTTAGAAATGAGCCTTACACCGAGGATTATTCGTTGGGTAGCCATCTGATTTTGGACAACTTGCAACTTGGTCCGAAAATCGAGACCTCAACGGGCTTTGCCGGAAATCCGGCAGCAAGCGGCAGTTTCCAGTTGTATCCGATACCCGCCAGCTCAGACTTGACCTTACAGTGGGCTGGTCAGGGCCTACAAGGTGCCACAATGATTCAACTTTATGACAACACTGGCCGACTGGTTCAGGAACAGTATGGGTTCTCCGCTACTCCCAACAGCACAACCTCGCTCTCGGTTGCGGAACTACCCTCTGGAACGTACTGGTTGAGGCTCAGTGGACCCGACGGCCAGCATTTAGGAACCCGCCAGGTGCCCGTGCTGCGCTAAGAAATGCGCTGACTGATGAGCGGATCGATCAGCGGATCGAATCTCTACCTAACCCGAACAGCCTGAATCCCCGGATTCTACAAGCATAAACGAGTACAGAAAGCAACCATGATAAGCCCCGCTGCGGATCCGCAGCGGGGCTTTCTTTTTTCGTCTGTTTAGCAGCGGGATTACTTACCGTCCACTTCTTCGAACTCCACGTCGGTGACGTCTTCAGCGGGCTCGCCTTGAGCGGCACTGGAGGTTCCGCCGGCTCCGCCTTGCGGTCCACCGTTGGTGCTGCCAGGTGCGGGGCCGCCTTGGTTGGCTTTGTAGAGGTCTTCGCTGGCGGCGTTCCAGGCTTCGTTCAGCGCTTTCATGCCGGCATCCACGCCATTCAAATCCTGTGACTTGTGCGCTTCGCGCAAGCGCTCGACGGCACTTTCTATCGTCGCTTTTTTATCAGCGGGCAGCTTGTCGCCATACTCGCGGAGCTGCTTTTCTGTTTGGAAAATGAGCCCGTCAGCCTGGTTGAGTTTGTCAACCCGGGCGCTGGATTCTTTGTCCGTGGCCTCATTGGCCTTGGCTTCGTCGCGCATGCGGCGCACTTCCTCTTCGGAAAGACCGGTGGAGGCTTCGATGCGGATGCTCTGCTCTTTGCCGGTGCCCTTGTCGCGGGCGCTTACATGGAGCAAACCGTTGGCATCAATATCAAAGATGACCTCGATTTGGGGTACCCCGCGCGGCGCAGGAGGAAGACCGTCAAGGTGGAAACGACCGATGGAGCGGTTGTCATTGGCCATGGGGCGTTCGCCCTGAAGGATATTAATTTCTACTGAAGGCTGGCTGTCAGCCGCCGTGGAGAACACTTCCGACTTCTTGGTCGGGATGGTGGTATTGCTCTCGATCAGGCGGGTAAATCGGCCTCCCATGGTTTCAATCCCGAGCGAAAGAGGAGTTACGTCGAGCAACAGCACGTCTTTGACATCGCCGGAAAGCACGCCGCCCTGAATGGCAGCCCCGATGGCCACAACTTCGTCAGGGTTCACACCCTTGGAGGGTTTTTTGCCAAAGAATTGTTCCACCCGCTCTTGAATCCGGGGAATACGGGTTGAACCGCCTACTAGAATCACCTCATCAATGTCGGATTTGCTGTAGCCAGCGTCCTTCAAGGCACTTTCGCAAGGTTTAATCGTGCGCTCGACCAGTTCGTCGCTGAGCTGCTCAAAGCGGGCGCGGTTCAGTTTCTTGACCAGGTGTTTGGGCACGCCGTCAACAGCCGTGATGTAGGGCAGGTTGATTTCGGTTTCAGACGTGGAAGACAGCTCAATTTTGGCTTTCTCCGCGGCTTCTTTCAAGCGCTGCAGGGCCATTGGGTCTTTGCGCAAGTCGATGTTTTCTTCGCGCTTGAACTCGTCGGCCATCCAGTTGATGATGACGTGGTCAAAGTCGTCGCCACCCAGGTGAGTATCTCCGTTGGTGGATTTAACTTCAAAAACGCCGTCGCCGAGTTCCAGGATGGAGATGTCAAACGTACCACCGCCGAGGTCATACACCGCCACTTTCATATCGCGGTTGCGTTTGTCCAGCCCGTAGGCCAACGCGGCGGCTGTAGGTTCGTTGATGATTCGCCGAACCTTTAAGCCGGCAATTTCCCCCGCTTCTTTCGTAGCCTGGCGCTGGGAATCGTTGAAGTAAGCGGGAACCGTGATCACGGCTTCCGTCACCTCATGGCCGAGGTAGTCTTCGGCCACTTTTTTCAGCTTTTGGAGCACCATGGCGGAAATCTCCTGCGGGGTGTATTGGCGGTCGCCAATTTGAACGCGGGCGGTGTCATTATCGCCGCGGACCACCTGGTAGGTGATCATGGACAGTTCCCGGCTGATCTCCGAGTGGCGGTTGCCCATGAATCGTTTGATGGACGAAACGGTTTTGGTAGGGTTGGTGATGGCCTGGCGCTTAGCCGGGTCGCCAATTTTGCGTTCCCCATTGTCCAAAAAGCCTACAACAGAAGGTGTGGTTCGGCGGCCTTCCTCGTTGGGAATAACCACGGGCTCCGAACCTTCCATGACCGCCACGCAAGAGTTCGTAGTGCCCAGGTCAATACCGATAATTTTGCTCATGTCTCTCGGAAAGTTTCTGCGGATAAAATAGGTGCCGGGAACAATTTTACCCCGACACAAGCCCATGATCAAGGGTTGTGCCAAGGGCAATAATGTGACATTTTCACGCAGAATCAGCCTTTTAGGCTGACAAAGGGGCGGTTGATGCGCCAAATCGGCACGTCAAAAGGGCGAACAGGGTTTGCGAAAGATCCTTTAGGGACAAAAGGGGAAGAACGGCGAATCGCCGCTGGAAGCGTAGTTCAGGCCGCCAGAAATGGATCCGCACGCGATGCTGTCCAGGGTCTGGTTGTTGAACTTGTACTTAGGGGTGGTTTCCAGGTGCCGGCTGGCCAGAAGTCCCAGTCCCCCTTCGACATTGGTATAGGTAGCGCTGATCTGGTCGGCGGTAATGCCGAGCTGCGAGCTGCCAAACAAGATGTAGTTGTACATTTCCTGATCGCCGGCGTAGAACTGAAAATCGACCGAATCCACGATGCGAATAACGCCCGGCTCCGGATTGGCGGCGACGCGCAGAAAACTGTAGAATCCAGGACGGGAAATGTCGAAGTCCAGGGCCGTGGCCAGATCCGGATTGTCAACCAATTCCTGATTGAAGACCTCCCAGTCGTACACGGTATCGCCGAGCTCCAAGGTGACGTCGTTGGCATCCACGGTCTTAATGTAAAAACGCATGTGCATTTCGTAGACCTTAGCCCCGGGAGCATTGTTCCAACGCACCTGGTAATCAGCCAAGGAGGCGAAGCTCAGCGAGGTGGAGAGCGTGGGGGTGGGGGTGGGGCGGATCACGCTGAAATCATCCAACACGGCCGTTTCAGCGCTGATGTTGATGTCCAGCGCAGGATCTTCCGCCACAATTCGGTAGGTGCGGTCCGGGTTGAGCGTGCCCACGTAGCGGTAGAGCAAGTTGGGAACTTCGGCGAAGGTGCCTAGGTTTTTGCCCCGGCCCAAGCTGTCGCCGTTTACGAGAAGCAACTGATTAGTGGAGACCAGGTCGTCGTTGTTGTACTCCTCAATGCGCACTTGCAAGCCCGGGCCGTAATAGATTTCAGCCGGGTCTCGCGCTAGCAACAGCGCGCTTTCGCCCTCCTTCAAAAAAGCCCGGTTAATGCGGATGAAATGGGTGTCTTCGGCAATATCCAGCAAACCGAACAGCACCGGGGTTTCAACGAAATCGGCGTTGAGGTCCAGGTCGGTGGAACAGCCGCCCGCGGCGAATACAGAACCCAGCAGGAGCATGCCTGCTGCGAAGCGAAAATTCTTCATGCCGGGCGAAAATACCGCTTTTCCCGGCACAGCAGCAGTTTCTGAGGCCGGGTTTAGCGTCACGGAGCTGTCAAGAATCGGTTGGGGGAGGCGAACGGCGTGGCAGGTTGAAGCGAAGCCCGCTCTGTAGTTCGGTGATCAGGGACAAGTTTCCGAGCCAGGAATTGCATCGGGCCGCTCAAAGCCCAGAGAACGGGTTATGCCGCCGCAGGCGAGCGAGTCCAGGGTGGCCAGTGTAAGCGGAAGGTCAGTAGACGAGGCGACGCTGCGGCTGCTGAAAATGCCCAAACCACCGACCAGGTTGGTGTAGGTAGGAGTGATGTAGAGTGCGGCAATGCCGAGCAGCGCCTGGTTGTTGAGGTACAGCAGGTAGACCTCCTCGCCGGCAGCCAGGATGTTAAGATCAAGCCCGGTAAATCGCCGCCGGCCGGGGGGGAGGGGTGCGAGGCTGCTCCGCAAGCCTGTAAAAAAAATGAAGTTCTGAACCTTGACCTGCATGAGCACAGGACCCTCAGACGCCAGCAGCACCCGATTGCGAAAGATGGGGTATTCCACGGTCTTGCTCTGCCAGGAACCGTCCTGCCATTCCTCATAGCGAACCTGGAAAAATCCGTCGTAGAGCCGACCGCCAAATGCGCTGGCCCACAGCACGTTGAAACTGCCGGTATCGGCATAGTCGATGGGTACGTCCGGATTGCCTGCGTAGTAAACCGGAAAGGGTTTCACCAGGGTGGTTCTGGCCGTGTATTCGGTCGAAGGGCCTATGCGCTCAACGCGAAGCCGGTACTCCGCATCGGGGTCCAGGGCGGTCTTAAACCGGTAGAGCACGTTGGGCTCTCCGGCAAACAACCCGGTCTCTTTGGGCAGCCCAATGCTGTCGCCGATAACCCGTTCCAGATTCCAACTGCGTTGCTCGAGTCCGCCAATCCATTCGCCCATTTTCAGAACAACGGAGTCTTCAGGATAATAAATCTTATTGGGGTCAGCAGCGCTGATCAGTCCGCTGACGCCTTCGGATTGAAAACTGCGCTGCAACCGAACATAATGTAAGCTATCCTGAACATTCAGGAGCGCCCATACCACGGGGGTTTCCTCAGCCGGGCCGAATAGATCAATTTCGTTGCTGCAGGACAGCAACAGCATCCCTGTGCCGATCAGCAGCAGGGTGCGCATGCGTCAATGTTGGTGGTCGTGGTGGTTATTGTTTGCTGGCGGGTTTGCAGATTCAGAGGATAACACCAGCGAATCAGCCACTGTCATCGGCGTGCGGACACCACCGAAAATGAACGCTGGAACATTTTCTTCGCGCCAAGTGCTTTCGCCCTCTACGATGCGCAGAATCCTGTTTTTAGGAAGCCCGTCAATGCGCTGGGTTTGGCCGGTCCTGGGCCAGAAAATTTCGATTTGGGCAATGGTATCGGCTTTGCCTAATCCAATTTCTTCCTGGTAGGAACTGCCGCCAAAGCTGGGGCCGGACGAAATGTGCCGGTGCAACTCACGGGTGGCTCCGGTGCTGTCGCGCAGCGTCAGCTTAAGCCGGGCGCCAACGGCATCGCGGTTGCTTTCCTTGCCTTCCATGCGCAGCGTGACCCAGTTGTTTCCAAAACCGGGATTTTCGAACAGTGCATTTTGGAAAAAGTCAGTTTCCAGAGCACCGCCCATGTTGGCATAGACGTCCTGGTCGCCGTCGTTGTCCATGTCGGCAAAAACAATGGCATGGCCTTTTTGTAAATGGCCAAAGGCACCGTCCATGGTGACGTCTTCAAAGCGCTTGCCTTCGCGGCTCAGGAACATTCGGTTGGGGAAAAGCGCAGTCAGGTCGGGGTTGCCTACACCGACAAAGAACTCGAGCCAACCGTCTCCGTTCAGGTCGCCGTAATTGCTGCCCATACTCATCAGCATGGTGTTCATGCCCAATGATTCTGTCCGGTCTTCAAAAGTGCCGTCGCCTTTGTTCCAGTAAATGCGGGAAGTTTCAAATTCAAGCTTTCCGGAGATGAATTCTTCGGCAACGGCGTTGTTCATTGCAGGTGAATTGCTGAAACTCAACACACACAAATCCAGGCGTCCGTCGTTGTCGTAATCAAACCACCACACGGGGAAACTGTCTACCGGCTTAGAAACTCCCGCTGCGGTGGTCACATCTTCAAATGAAATCTTTCCACCTTTTTTAGTGGTGTTGTGCAGCAGAAAGTTTTCGCCGTGGTAAACAGAAATGTAAACATCCGCAGACCCGTCGTTGTCGTAATCGCCTGCATTGACGCCCTTGATGTAGCCTTTGATGGCCGCTCCGGCTTCTTTGGCCACATTGGTAAAGGTGCCGTCGCCGTTGTTGCGGTATAATTCACACGGGTTGTTTTTGGTGAATTTTGACGATTCATTGCCGATGAAAACATCCACCCAGCCGTCATTGTCAAAATCAGCCCAGGTGGCGGTCTGAGTCGGGTAGAAACTTAAGATACCGGCCTCTTTGGTCACATCCGTGAAGGTGCCGTCGCCGTTGTTGCGCAACAGCGAATTGGGCACATGACCAAAGCGGTTCCACCAACCGCCGCGCAAAATAAACAGGTCGCGATCGCCGTCGTTGTCGTAGTCAGCGTGGGTGGTATTGAGCCCGCCGGGAAGGCCCTTGAGTCCGGCTTGATCAGTCACTTCTTTATACCCCCCTTTTCCATCGGCAAAAAACAACCGGGCTTGTTCCGTCAGGCCAAAACCAGAACAAAAGATATCCAGGTGACCGTCCCCGTTAAAATCGTCAATGTTGGCGGAGCCGCTGGTGCTAAAACAATCCACCCCCAGCATTGCGGAAATGTTCTTGAAGCGAGGCAGGTCAGAACCCTGGGTCAGTTTAACCGGGTCAATCAAGTATTTTGGAGGCACTGCGGCGGGGTATTCGCCCAGAGTGATGTAGGCCAGGTTCAGCAGGTAGCGCGCGTGGGAGTTTTCTGGGTCCATTTCCAGAATGCGGGTGTAAACCTCAATAGCGCTGCGCGATCCGTCCTGGTTGCGGTGTACCGCGTTGTCGCTAAATGGCAAAATGCAGGATTCGGCGTTGTGGTTGGTGAGGCAGTTTTGCAATTCACCCAGTCGGAAGTAGCAAATGCCCAGTTGTTCCAACAGGGGAAGGGCTTCCTCGCCCGTATACTTCTCTGCGTCCATACGCTGCACCGCAGCTTTGGCAATGGCGATGGACTCTTCCGCCTTGCCGCAGTTCAGCGCTTGATGGGCACGACGTCTGTCCCAGTTCAGGTGCTCCTCGAAGTCTTTAGGCGGCTTCTGCTTATTCAGGTATTCGTAGTGTTTTGTATTGGCGTAAAAGTTGCGCGGATCCTGGAACTCCTTCCTTTTAATAGCCAGAATGGCCAACATTCCCTGCGTATTGCTGGTGCCTTGCGGATACTCGAGAATAACGAATTGCTTTACAGAAGTTTTTTTCTTATAATAATTATAACCAAAAAATGCTCCTCCGCCCAGAATGACAACAAAAATAATTAATAGGATCTTTTTCATCGTAGTGGCGGATTATTTAGGCGCGCAAGGGCGAACCGAGTGCAAAATTAGCCCGGTTCTACCTCTTTTTACCACAAAAGAATCCGGTTTGGCTTCAAACCCTCCAGGAGGGAGCTAAGAAATTTTCAGTCCGTTTACCCGGCAGATCGATGCCTCGGGCTGCACTGGAATCAACCGGTCCCGGACCGCTCGATTTGTCTATTTTTGGATGATTATCGCAACAGGGTTGCATGAGCAAACCCAGCAATTCCCCCGGCATGTCAACAGCAAAAGGCAACGATTACAAACGGATTACCACCCATGTGCTTCAGGAAATGAAGGACAATGGGGAGAAAATCTCTATGTTGACGGCTTATGATTTCAGCATGGCGCGCATTCTGGATGCCGCCGGGATTGACATTTTGCTGGTTGGGGACTCGGCGTCAAACGTGATGGCCGGCCATGAAACCACCCTTCCGATTACGCTGGAGGAGATGATTAACCATGCTGCGTCGGTGGTTCGCGCCGTCCAGCGCACGCTGGTAGTGGTGGATCTGCCTTTTGGCACCTACCAGAGCAACCCCATGAAGGCGCTGGAATCGTCTATCCGGATCATGAAAGAAGCCGGCGCTCACGCGGTTAAGCTCGAAGGGGGTCGCGAAGTAGGCAAGGCCATCAACAAAATCCTGGAGGCGGGAATTCCGGTCATGGGCCACCTCGGGCTGACGCCCCAAAGCATCTACAAATTCGGCACCTATTCGGTGCGCGCCCGCGAAGAAGAAGAGGCTGAGCGCCTGCTGGAAGACGCCAAATTGCTGGAGAAATTGGGTTGCTTCGGCCTGGTCCTGGAGAAGATTCCCGCGGGGCTGGGGGGGGAAGTGGCCCGTTCGCTTCGCATCCCGGTCATTGGCATCGGGGCGGGGGGGGAGGTGGACGGCCAGGTGCTGGTGGTTCACGACATGCTCGGCCTGAACAAAGATTTCAACCCGCGTTTTTTGCGGCGGTATATGAACCTTTTTGAGGATATCCGTATTGCTGTTGAGCACTACATTACCGATGTGAAATCACGTGATTTTCCCAACGAGCACGAACAGTATTAAGCCGGGCTCAATTAAATCGGTGGAAGGGCTGCTTCTCGCACCGCAACCCCTTCGCCCGAAAAACTACCTTTCGGGCCTTTAAAACCGCCTTTAAAACCGCCTTTAAAACCGCCTTTAAAACCGCCTCTAAAACCCAAACAATGCAAGCTATTTCCGTCATTGGAGCCGGAACGATGGGCAACGGCATTGCCCACGTATTTGCCATGCACGGCTTTTCGGTTACGCTGGTCGACGTGGATGCCGCTGCGCTGGAGCGGGGCATGAGCACCATTTCGCGCAACCTGGACCGCATGTTGGCCAAAGAAAAAATCAGCGCACAAGACCGGGCGGATACCCTGGCCCGGCTTCAAACGAGCACGAATCTGGCTCAAGGCGTTTCGCTGGCAGATCTGGTGGTTGAAGCAGCCACGGAGCGCGTTGACCTGAAATTGCGCATTTTCTCTGAACTGGACGCGGCGGCTCCCGCGCATGCGGTATTGGCCTCCAATACGTCCAGCATCAGCATTACCCGAATTGCCGCGGCAACCCAGCGACCCGGACAGGTCATTGGCATGCACTTTATGAATCCGGTTCCTGTCATGAAGCTGGTGGAAGTGATCCGCGGCTATGCCACCACGGATGAGGTAACCGCGAGCATTATGACCCTGAGCCGCACGCTGGGTAAGGACCCGGTTGAGGTGCGGGATTTTCCGGGTTTTGTGGCCAACCGGATTCTGATGCCCATGATTAACGAGGCTATTATTACCCTGCATGAAGGGGTGGCTGGCGCAGCGGAGATTGACACGGTCATGAAGTTGGGCATGGCCCATCCCATGGGTCCGCTTCAACTGGCTGATTTCATTGGATTGGATGTTTGCCTGTCCATTTTAAGAGTCTTGCATGACGGTTTAGGCAATCCCAAGTACGCGCCATGCCCTCTGCTGGTCAATATGGTCACTGCGGGCAAGCTGGGCGCCAAATCCGGGGAAGGCTTTTACACGTATGGCCCCGATGGAAAGGCTGGGCAGCCCGTTTCTGCATTTTCCCGTTAAGAAGGATTTTTTTTGCCTTTTTGCCATCTTTTGTCACTGGTTTTTCACAGTTTTGGTCAAATTTGAGAAGGACTTCTTAAAAATCCCTTGCTTCCTTATCTTTGAATGGATTAGGTTTAAAGCAATCCTGTTAAGTCACGTCAGGATCCTCCACCAAGTAGCCAACCATGAAACACATCATTACGCTCTTTTGTACCGTTGTTTTGACCTTGAGCGGGCTTCAAGCCCAGGTCATTTTAGCGGAAGATTTTGATTCAGGACTCGGCGGCTGGACAGAATCCGGCGGAGGAGGTCTCGGGTGGTTTTCTGGAATTGATTTTGATATTTTCGGCGGATCTGGCAGCATTGACGGCACCAACATGGCGTTCGTCGATGACGATGCCAACGGGTACGCTTCGCCCGCTTTCACCTCCATTCTGACCAGCCCGGTGGTTGACTTATCCCCGTATTCCGTGGTCAAGTTGGAGTTTGACTACAATTTTTTATCCGGATGTGGCACGGAGTTTTTTGCCGTTGAAGTTTTTGACGGGGCCAGCTGGGTTCAAGTCTTCTTCATCAATACGGCAGATTGCGGTTTTTGGGGTTGCGATGCCATTTCGGGCGCCTACCCCCATGCAGATTTGGACCTCTCGCCATACATCAACCCGGCTTTCCAGATTCGTCTGATTTACGATGATGGGTTTGGCTGCTACGGCTGGTGGATTGCAGTGGATAACGTTCTGCTCATTCAACCGCCGCCAGTTGACATGAACGTTTCGGAAATTGTGTCCCCACTCAGTGGTTGCGGTCTCGGTGCCGCTGAAGTTCTAAACGTAACGGTGTCCAACACGGGTACGCTGGCACAATCCGGCTTTGATATGTTCTTCTCCGTTGATGGAGCTGTCAGCGGCCCTGAGACGTTTACCGGTACGATTAATCCCGGTGAATCGCTGCCGTTTGCCTTCGCTGCTCCAGCAGATTTGAGCGGCCTTGGTTTTCACGAGATTAGCGCATGGACCGCTGCTTTGGGAGATGGATTCCCAACGAATGATACCAGCACCGTTTCGGTAGAGAATTTTTCCAGCATTGCCGCCCCCTATCTGGAAACATTTGATATCAGTGGATTTTCCACACCACCGGGTTGGTTCAACGATCCTGACGATGGTGGTTTTGACGATTGGTTCTTTTTTACAGCATCCCCTGGGCCTTTTGGTACCGGTCCAACATCTGATCATACCACGGGTTCTGGATTCTTTTCTTACATCAGCGACTGGGGAGAGCAGGAGAGCATTGAAATAACCAGCCCCTGCATCAACGTTGCACCGCTTTTTTCTCCTTATGTGTCATTTTGGTACCACAGCCACGAGGTCAACGACGGGGCAATTCCGAGTTTTGTAAATGAACTCCATGTGGACATTCAATCAGGCGGTACCTGGTTTGAGGATGTCATTCCCCCCATCGGAACGGAGATTAATGACTGGCAAGAAAAGGAAATTTCCCTCGCTCCCTATGGTTCAGACATCCGGGTTCGTTTTAGAGCTGGATCAGACAACGGCTGGTTTGAACACTTCATCGCCATTGATGATTTCCGGGTTTTTGACAAACCCCCTGTTGATGTTTCCGTTACAGACATCCTTTCTCCTTTATCGGAGTGCGGGTTAGGCAGTGCGGAGACCGTTGAAGCTTTGGTAGAGAATACAGGATCGATGGACCAAAGTGGGTTCAACGTCAATTATCGCGTTGATGGTGGAACCGTAGTAACGCAGCCGTTCATAGGCACCATTGTGGTCGGAGCAGAGTTCAACTTTGTATTTACCACGTCGGCAGATTTTAGCTCACCAGGCACGCATGTTCTGGAGGTCTGGACAGACCTTGCAGGCGATCTGGCCCCCTATAATGACACGATAGTCGCCAACATTGAAAATGTTCTGACGGTTAGTACCTTTCCTTATGTGGAGAATTTCGAATCCGGACCTGCAGGCTGGGGAGCGGTCAACGTTACCAGCAGCACCTGGGCACTTGGCACGCCTGCCAGCTTTGTGATAAACACGCCACCTCCTTCGACGCCCGCCAGCGTCAATAGCTGGATGACGAATCTAACGGGGTCTTACAACAACAATGAGGAAGGCTGGGTTCTCAGTCCTTGCTTTGATTTCAGTTCGCTATTGGCTCCCGAGTTGTTGCTTGACATTTGGTGGGATGCCGAAGGATTTTATGATGGTACAAACATTCAATACTCTACGGACAATGGATTGAGTTGGAATCTCGTTGGTTCTTTTTTCACCGCAACCGGAGAGAATTGGTACAACAATAGTTTCTTATTCGGTCTGGATTTCACATTTTTCTTAGAGGGTTGGTCTAACTCGGGCGGTATTGGCTCTGGAGGTTGGCTACGCGCCAAAGAAGACCTCACTGGGTTAGGAGGTTTACCATCGGTTCGTTTCCGCGTAAACTTTGGATCAGACGGAAGCGTAATTCAAGATGGCATTGCTTTTGACAACTTTATTATACGCGACAAGCCGGCCGCTGACCTGGCCGTCATTGCGCTGGTTGATCCAGTGGACGGGTGCGAATTGTCTTCTTCCGAAACGGTCACCATTACCATTGAGAATGAAGGGACTGCTCCTCAAAGCGGCTTCCCTGTTCGCTACCGGGTTAACGGTGGTGCCGTAATAACAGAAACCTTTGCTGCTACGATCCCAGCGCTTTCTGTAGCTACCTACACCTTCGCCACACCGGCCAATCTTTCCGCCACTGGTCCGTATTCCATAGAGACTTGGACGGCCTTGGCTGGAGACGAGTCCACGTTTAACGATACCATTACTACCAGCGTTACTAACGTTCCTGTAATCTCCACATTCCCGTACAGTGAAGACTTTGAATCTCCGACTCATGGTTGGACCACGGGTGGAACGGCATCAAGTTGGGAATTAGGTCTGCCCGTAGGACCGGTCATCGTGGCTGTGCCTGAAACTGGTTCAAACAGTTGGGTTACCAATCTGGATGGTGCTTACAACAACAACGAACGCTCCTTCATCATCAGCCCCTGCTACGATTTTAGCTCCATGTCCAACCCGGCAGTTGCCTTAGACATCTGGTGGGAAGTGGAGTCGGGTTTCTTCTTTGGCCCAACAGACGGCGCCATCTTGCAGTACACGGTTGACGGAGGATTGTCGTGGGCCCGCGTCGGCAACTTTGGGGAGCCTATCAACTGGTACAACTACAGCAGCATTGGTAGTTCTCCTGGTGACGAGCCCTTCCCGGCTCCGGGATGGTCTGGTAATTCGGGCTCAGGCGATGGTTCATTTACCTGGGTACGTGCCCAGCACAACCTGGATGGATTAGCAGGTCTTTCAGCTGTTCGCTTGCGCGTTGCTTTTGCCTCAGACGGTTTTGGAGCTTTTGATGGCATCGGTATTGACAACTTTGGCATCCAGGATGCACCCGCACCGGACTTAGGAGGGGATACGGCCTTCTGTCTGGGTGGTTCAGTGGTGCTGAGTCCGGGTATTTCAGGCACCACCTATCAGTGGTCTACCGGGGCTGCTTCCCCCACCATCACGGTTTCTGTTGGCGGCACCTATTGGTGCAAAGTCACGGATGCCAATGGATTTAGTGGATCGGATACCATTGTCGTTGAGGTCATTGACTTCCCAACTGTGGATTTAGGCATCGACCGCGATTTCTGCGAAGGTGCGCTGCTTGACGCCGGCAATCCCGGTTTGGCATTCTTGTGGAGCACGGGTGCCACAACCCAAACCATTGATGTCACAACCTCAGGCTCCTATTCCGTTACGGTTTCCGTACCAGGTTATGGTTGCCCATCAATCGATGATGTTACGTTGAACATTATAGACGGGCCAACAGCCAACTTCCTCTGGACGGCTTCGGGCAACACGGCTTACTTCTTCGATGCCAGTCCTGCCTCAACGGCTTGGGATTGGAACTTCGGGGACGGTGCTGGCACCTCGGGTTTACGCGATCCCAGTTACGAGTTTTCTGGTCCAGGTACCTATGAGGTTACCCTTACGGCAGAGAACGAGTGTGGCATGAGTGTGATCACGCTGCAAATAACTATCGTTGTTTCCGGACTGAATGCGCCGCAGCTTGGCCAGGATCTGGTTCTGTTCCCTAACCCCACTAGTAATTGGATACAAATCAGCGGCAGCATCGCACCTGCTGAAGAGCTGACCTGGTTACTTTACGACGTCAGTGGCCGCCAAGTGGCGCTGGGCAGTGAATTTATTGCTCAAAGCGGTTGGAACTTTTCCATTGACGTATCGGCATTAGCAGAAGGCCCTTACTTGCTTGAATTGCGCTCCGCTGAACAATCGGTGTTAGCCAGGGTGTTTAAGCAGTAACGCTGCTTCTGTTCATAACTTCTATTCTTTAAAGCCCGTCAATCTCAAAGATTGGCGGGCTTTTTTTCTATTTTCATGCTTTAAGTTTTATTTTATGTGCCGCATCCCCACCTCGCTTGCGTTTGCCCTATTTTGTTTTCCCAGCTTGCTTTTGGGTTCGGATGCAGGGGTCTCCGCGCTCCTCTCACCTACCAGTGGTTGTGGTTTCAGTTCATCGGAAGCCATCAAGGTAGAAATCACGAACTACGGGTTAGACCCCTTGACCTCAATAGATTTAGTCTATTTCATCAATGGGGTTGCAGGGCCGGTTGAGACCTTTTCCGGCACTCTGGCAGTTGGAACCACTGTGCAGTATTCCTTTGGCGCGGTAGCGGATCTTTCCGGGGGCCTCTCCTGGAACATAGCTTCCAGAACATTGCTGCCCGGAGATACTGACACTGGCAATGACTCCCTCTCCGTTTTGTTATCTTCTGCAGCAGCGGCAACGTTGCCTTTAGCAGACCAGTTTGAATCGTATGTAGCCCCATCCACGGTTTTCACTTCAGGCTTGGTCAACCTGGCTTCCGGGGCATTGGATTATCGGGTTTGGACCGGAGCTACCCCTTCGGCTGCAACAGGCCCTTCTGCAGCTACCGGCGGAATAGGAAACTACCTTTACATCGAGTCCTCCTCACCTGCGGTAGCTGGAGATTTTGCGGTCCTTAGTTCTGGCTGTCTGGATTTAAGCGCTGGTTCCGCACCGCGTGGAATTTATGCCTACCATATGTATGGGAATGGAACTGGCTTTTTGCTGGTCACCGCTCATCAAGGTTCGCACATCGATACGTTATCCCTCTTTGTTGGCCAGCAACAAGTTTCCAATGCGGAGGCCTGGCGTTATGACACCCTGCTTTTAAATGCATACAGCGGGGGAAGGGTGGAGTTGCGCTGGCAAGCCCAGATCGGAACCACAGGCTATGCGTTTAATTCCGACATTTCCCTGGATCAGTTCTTGATTGAAAATCCTGTCGCTGCGGACGTTGCAGCCAATTCCCTCGTTGCGCCCCTGGCTGAATGTGGCTTGAGTGCCACGGAACAGGTGACGTTGCGCATGGCCAACCCGGGCCTGACGGACCGAAGCGGTTTTGATGTGGGGTTTAGGTTCTCCGGACCTACTGGAGTTTTTGCGGCCACCGAGAACATTGGGGCACTGGTTGTCCCAAGCGCTGGAATTTTGGATTTTACTTTTGCCGCACCTGTTGATCTTAGCCTGCCGGGTATCTATTCTGTTGAAGTTTGGACGAACATGTCCATTGATGCAGCACCCGGCAATGATACGCTTGCGCTCAGCCTGGATATTCCGGGTGTTTTTTTGCCAGACTATGAAAACTTTGATGCGTATTCAGACGCGGCTATTACGTTCGTGCAATGGGCGAATGACCCGGCAGGAGATGAGCCCTTCCAGGTCAACTTTGGCGCTACACCCTCCCTTGCTACCGGTCCGACAGGCGACGCCAATGGATCAGGCGGATACCTATACATGGAAGCCTCTAATATGGCTTATACCGATGAAGCGGTGCTGCGTTCCGGATGCATTTCACTCCCCACGGGTACAGCCCCGGTTTTCCTCTATGCGTACCACATGTTCGGCGCCGCCATAGGTTCTCTTACGGTTTCAGTTGACACAGGGGGAACGTTAGTGCCACTTGGCGGATTCACCGGACCGCAGCAAACCTCGAATTCTGATCCTTGGCGTTTCGATACGCTTTCGTTGGCTCCTTTTTTAGGCCAATCCTTTGAACTCGTCCTTGTCGGGCAGATTGGAATCAGCGGATCGGCCTTCAATGCAGACATTTCTTTGGACGAACTCACCATCCTGAACCCCATTCCCGACGACGTGGGCATCAGTGCAGTGCTGTCCCCTCTGAGTTCTTGCGGTGACAACGCCTCTGCAGCCGTCACGGTGCGGATTGGCAATTTTGGCACGTCAGATCAGACGGGCTTTGAAGTGGGCTACCGCTTGGAAGGTCCCGGGGGAATGGCCACAGTAGCAGAGAGCATCGGCGCTGCACTTGTACTGGCCGGTAGTTCACTGGACTACACCTTTGCCGCGCCTGCTGATCTATCTTTAGACGGCGATTATACCCTGCGCACCTGGACTAGCTTGGTCGGCGATGGCCAAATTTTTAACGATACGTTGTTTGTAGTGGTGACCAATCTTCCCTCCGCTTCAGATTTGAGCATTGGTCCATTTGAAGAAAATTTCAACGCCTATCCGGACGGTACCATGGCCTTCGCCGCATGGCAATCCAATCCTTTGCCCGCACTTGGCTTTGAAGTCAACTACGGCCCTACCTCCTCTGCCGGTACCGGGCCAAGCGGCGATGCCGGTGACGGAGGTGGCGGATACATTTATATGGAAAGTTCTGGCTCAATAGCCGGGGATCAGGCCAGAATTTGCTCCGGCTGCCTGGATTTGAGCGGAACCTTTTTGCCTGAATTTGATTTTGCGTATCATATGAACGGTGCGGCCGTTGGCTCGCTGAATGTAACGGTGCGCAACACCGACAGCCTAACTACTGTCTTCACGCTAACTGGACAACAGCATTTTGCGGAAACCGATCCCTGGGGGCTCGCCGCTGTTAGTTTAAACCCGTGGATTGACCAGGTTGTAGAAATCTGCTTAACAGGTACCGTCGGGACAACAGGCAGTTCCTTTAGTTCAGACATCGCCCTGGATAACCTGTTGGTTAAGGATGTGCAGCCCAATGACCTGAGCATGGAAAGTCTGCTTTTCCCTGCGCTGATTTCCTGCGACTTCAGTTCAACCACGCTGATGCAAGTAGCTATCGTCAATGAAGGTTTTGCCCCTCAAACGGGTTTTAATGTGGGTTTCCGGATAGTCGGTCCAGGTGGAACCGTAAACGCTCTGGAGAACGTAGGATCTCTTGTGGTTCCAGCCGACAGTATTCGAACATATACGTTTACAACTCCTGCTGATCTGGCCGCTGACGGCGTATACGCCGTTCAGGTTTTTACGGCGCTGTCCACAGATGTAGTTCCCGGCAACGATACGTTGGGGGTGACGCTTGAGAATATCGCGGCATTTACGAGCTTTCCGTTGGTCCAAGACTTTGAATCCTTTTCTGTTTGCGGAACTACTTGCACATCGGACTGCTCGGCAGCCGTGGCCAATGGTTGGACCCAAGACCAAACGGATGATGCCGACTGGTTGATTGATTTTGGAGGCACCGCCACGGCTGGAACAGGTCCAAGCCAGGACCGGATTCCGGGTACGGCCACGGGTCTTTACCTCTATACGGAATCTTCTGGCGCGTGCACCGGGCGCACCAGCAACCTGGTTTCACCCTGTTTGGACATCAGCGCTCTTAGCCTGCCTGCAGTCCGGTTTTATTACCACATGTTCGGGGCTACCATGGGTTCGCTTTCGCTTGACATTAGCGAAGACGACGGCGCTTCCTGGACCGAGCTGTGGACCCGAAGCGGTCAGGACCAAACATCTAGCATGGCCCCATGGACGCAAGTGACGCAACCCTTGCTCGGGTATTCAGGCACAATTCGATTGCGTCTGAGAGGCTTGACCGGCTCAGGCATAACTTCTGATATGGCCATGGACGGGATAGAAGTCTTGGACATTCCGCCGTTTGATGACCTTAGGACGGATGCGATTTTGTCCCCTACTGGCGGTTGTGGAGTCAGTAGTTCGGAAACCGTTGCGATCCGGTTGACAAATCTGGGCACTAATCCACTCACGGGCTTTGATGTGGGCTATTCCATAACTGGGCCTGTCTCTGCTTCGGTTACCCAAAACGTGGGGTCATTCGCGCTTCTGCCTGGCCAAACCGACACCTTTTTCTTTGTCACCCCTGCCAACCTGTCCATGGAAGGTATTTACACCGTCGACGCATTTGTCCTTTTGGCTACAGATGCCCTGCCGGCGAATGATATCGCCAGCAGAACCGCAGTGCATTTTCCATCCCTTACCCTTCCCTTAACAGACGATTTTAATAGCTACCCGGTCGGGACCAGCCTGATGGATTTCCTGACCAATGACCCCCTTGCTGCCATGGTCTTTGAAGTCAATGTTGGGCCAACCTCTTCAACGGATACAGGGCCAAACGACGACGTGACGGGGGGTGGGGGATACCTCTACATGGAAAGTTCTTTTGGAACTTTTCTGGAGCAAGCCCGCGTCTGCACACCTTGTCTTAACCTGTCAGGAGGCTCCACAGGACCTAACGTAACCTACGCTTACCACATGGCGGGTGCTGCAGTGGGCAGCCTGACTACTGAAGTCTTGCAGGGTGCTGACACCATCGCGGCTCAAGTTTGGAACGGTTCACAACAGGTTTCTGAATCAGCCCCATGGAAGACCAGCACGGTAGATTTATCAGCCTTTGATGACCAACTGGTCCGCGTGTGTTTCACTGGAAAAATCGGCCCAACCGGGTCCGGCTCCGCCTTCCAAAGCGACATTGCATTGGATGAAATTCGCTTCCGCGATCCCGCGCAAGATGATTTGTCGGTGCTTGCCGTTCTGTCGCCTGAAAACGCGTGTGGTTTAGGTTCGGGCGAAACGGTATCCGTACAGGTTGGCAACATTGGTGTGGCTCATCAAGTAGGTTTCGCCATCAATTACCAGCTGGACAGCGAACCCGTAGTGACAGAAAACTTTTCAGATTCCCTCTTTCTGGACGAAACGGCCGTCTATACATTTGCCACTTCGGCCGATTTATCCGCAGAGGGCGATTATCTGATCCGCGCCTGGACCAGTCTTCCTGGCGATGACAACCTTGCAAACGATATGGCAATGGCCGAGCGAACACACATTCTATCTGTTGCCACCTTCCCCTACGTGCAGGATTTTGAAAGCGGAGCACCGGGCTGGACCAGCCAAGGGCTGAACAACTCCTGGCAGATCGGCGTCCCAACAGGAACCGTAATATCTTCTCCGGTTTCCGGAATAAATGCTATGGTCACCAACCTCGATGGTTTTTACAACAACAGCGAGCGCTCAACCGCCCTTTCGCCCTGTATGGATTTTAGTGCACTGGACAATCCTGGTCTCCGGTTGAGCTTGAATTATCGAACCGAAGCTGGCATTGTTATCGCTCAGGACGGCGCTGTTTTGCAAACGAGCATTGATCAGGGCATTACCTGGCGAAACGTCGGGGACTTCGGCGATCCGGACGGTTGGTATAATTTCAATAACATTCAAGCAAATCCCGGCGATCAGGAACCTGGACTCACCACCGCTAACGGTTGGGCGGGCAATTCAGGGGGCTGGATAACGGCTCGCCATGCCATGGACGGATTGGCCGGGGAGTCCTCCGTAGTGCTGCGCATTGCCTTTGCTTCAGGCTCATCAGGGACGGCTTTTGAAGGCATTGGCGTGGATGATGTGATCATCGCGGAGATGCCCTTTGTTAATCTCGGTCCTGATTTGACCACTTGTGCCGGCTATGTTTTGGACGCGGGCAATCCCGGTGACAGCTACCTGTGGAGTAACGGCGCCACGACGCAGTCCATTGAGGTGAGCAGCACTGGTTTTTACAGTGTCACGGTTACCGATGGCTTTGGTTTCACCGGTACAGACGGCATTAATATTACCGCAATTCCTTCTCCGACCGTGGAGTTGGGTCCGGACCAGGAAGTCTGCGACAGCGTCGTGCTCGATGCGGCCAATCCGCTGGCCTCCCATTCTTGGAATACGGGGGAAATTACTCCGTCTATCGTAGCAACGGCATCAGGAACCTACTCGGTTTTGGTTACCAACGCAAGCGGCTGCTTTGCGCAAGACAGCGTAACCGTCCTTGTCAAGCGAAAGCCTGAGGCGGGTTTCACCTTTGTTCAGAGCGGTGCATTCGCGGAGTTTGAAGACGCATCGCCCGGTGCGGACTCATGGAGTTGGAGTTATGGTGACGGCGCCACTTCGACCGACCAAAATCCGAACCATATTTACCCTGGGTCTGGCAATTATTTAGTCACGCTCATTGCCAGCAATTCATGCGGTTCAGATATGACACAGCAGACCCTATCAATTTTTGCCAATGGCCTGGACGATCCTACTCTGGCAGCTAGTTGGCAACTTTATCCCAACCCATCAGACGGTTGGGTGCAAATGCGGGTTCAAGGAATGGCAGTTAGCCAAGCGGGCAACCTCGGTGTTTTTAATGCCGCTGGCCAGTTGATGCTGGTGCGCGTTGTGCAAGCCGATGACAGCCTTGACTTGCGGGGCATGGCTGCGGGACAATACACGTTGAGGCTTGTTGTAGACGGCAGAATGGCCTCGCGAAGCATTGTGTTGGAATAGTATAATCACCGAATCTACCGGAATCTACGGTATAAGTGGGGAAAGAGCCCTTGTTTAAAGGCGCTTTCCTCGCTTATGTCTCCTTGATTTTTCTGTATCCAACAAATTTCTTACTTTCCATTCGGAGATCTATTTTTTTTTGATTCGATCCGGACAATCTTTTAGTCAACCTGAACAACATTTAAAAGCAATTTTATGAAAAGACACTATACCCTAATTCTCGCACTGATGATGGCACCCTGGCTTCAGGCGCAAATCATTCAGTCCGAGAACTTTAACAGCTGTGCGCTTCCAGCCGGCTGGAGCCAAAACATTAGCTCTGGTATCAGTGGCTGGTTGTTTGTTCTCAACTCACCAGATGCGTTTAACCCCGGTAATCTGGACGGAACCTGCATGGTCTTGTTTGACGACGATTTTCTGGGCAGTGCAGCAGCATTCTCCCGGGTGGAATTAACTTCTCCCGCTGTCGACATTACGGGGCTCCCGCTCGTGTTGCTCGATTTTGATTACAACTTTCAAGAATATGGTCCCGCTATCGGCGATGGCTTTTCTATTGAAGTTTGGAACGGCGCTAGCTGGGTCAATGTATTTAGCAGGCTGGACATCAACGATTGCGGTGCCTGGACATGTGGCCCTCCATACCCCCACGCATCTATTGATATAACCGCCTACGCCAACCCGGGTTTCCAGGTTCGCATTACCTATGATGACGGCGACGATTGGTCCTGGTACTTCGGTTTTGACAATTTTGTATTGTTCACCCCGCCTTCGGATGATCTGGGTGTTACGGCAGTACTGCAACCCATAGAGGGCGGCTGTTCGTTGAGTGCAGCAGAACCTGTGCAAGTCACCATCGAGAACTTTGGTTCAGCGGATGCCACGGGTTTTGATGTCTGCTTCCAGGTTGACGGACCCGGAGGTTTGGTCAGCCTGTGCGAAAACGTAGGGGCGTTAAACGTGCCTGCTGGCGGTTCTTCCAATTACACGTTTACTGGCACAGCAGACCTTTCCTTATCCGGCGAATACACCGTGACGGGCTACACTGCTTTGGTTGGTGACGGCATCCCCGGCAATGATTCAACGTTGGTCCTTTTGGATTTGAACCTGATCACCCCCCTTTACAGCGAAAATTTTAATTCTTACCCGGATCTCACTACGGTCTTCCCCGACTTTACTAACGAATCGGATGATCAGCGGCAATGGGAAGTAAACTTTGGCACAACACCTTCTACAGGTACCGGTCCTGTTACCGACGCTGCCGGTGGGGGAGGTTACCTGTTCATTGAAAGTTCTGGCTCCGTCGCCGGCGACTCTGCCGTGTTAACCAGCCGTTGCATTGACCTGACGGGAACATCAGCTCCGGTTCTGGAATTTGCTTACCACATGTTTGGTCCGGCTATTGACTTCCTGCGAGTGGAGGTAGTGGATGGCGTTGGTACAGCCACGCAAGTTCTCAAGCTCGTTGGCCAGCAGCAGTTTGCCAACGCTGATCCTTGGTTGAATGCGCTGGTGGATCTTTCCCCTTGGGCAGGATCCGTTGTACAAGTCCGCTTCACCGGTAAAATCAAGGTGGGCTCCGACGGCTTCACCTTCACTGCGGACATGGCTTTGGATGAAATCACCTTCCGCGAGATCAGCGGCGATGATTTAGGGGTCACGGATATTCTCGCACCCATTCTGGGAGGCTGTTTGCTAAGCAGTTCGGAAAATATTTCCGTCGAGATCGGCAACTTTGGTTCATCTGATCAGACAGGATTCTCCGTCTGTTACATCGTGGATGGTCCTACGGGTTTGTTCTCGGCTTGCGAAAACGTAGGTGCGCTGAGCGTATTGGCTCTCGGCGGTTCTGCAAACTACACCTTTGCGGGTGCTGTTGACTTTTCTCTGCCAGGCATTTACACCGTAACTTCTTATACGGATCTGGGAAGCGATGGCGAAAATGGCAACGATTCCTCCATGCTTGTTTTGAATATTCCGGCACCAGTTTCGTTGCCCATTGAAGACGACTTTGACGTTTACACCACTGGAGCCACTGCCTTTACCATCGGGTTAGCCAATTCCACGGCGGATGATCGTCAGTGGCAGGTCCAATTGGGGGCAACGTCTTCCGCGGGTACAGGACCAAATGCCGATGCTGGCGGGTCTGGTAAATACATCTATATCGAAAGTTCTGGATCAGTAGTCGGCGATGTAGCCATTTTAGAAACGCAGTGCCTGGACCTGACCTCGGCGGTTGGCCCAGTGGTGCGTTACGCCTACCACATGGTAGGGGGCTCCATCGACTCGTTGGTTCTGGAGGCCATTTCAGGATCAACGTCCACCGCACTGGTCATTTTGGATAAACAGCAACAGTTGTTGGAGGCCGACCCATGGCGGGACACCCTCGTTGATTTAAGTGCTTTCGGTGGCCAGGTTATTCGCCTCCGGTGGAAGGGCTTCATTCGCGCTGACCCGTTGGACGGCATCACCACCTTTCGCGGAGACATTGCTCTGGATGACATTATTATAGAAGATCCGCTGCCGGATGACGCAGGGGTGAGCGCCATTACGGCACCCTTCCCCGGTTGTGACCCCGGTTCAGCAGCCAGCGTCAGTGTTGTCCTCGAAAACTTTGGATCAACCCCGGTTACTGGCTTTGACGTTTCCTTCTCGGTCAACGGCGGACCTGTCACGACAGAGAACGTCGGCGCGCTGAGCCTCGTTCCTGGGGCTACTGCACCTTTCACCTTTACCGGTACAGCAGATTTGAGTGCCGACGGTTTGTACGACGTACTTGCATGGACGGACCTTGCCGGTGATGCTAACACGGCCAATGACAGTGCGGCATTGGTAGTAGAGAACTACGCGGGCATCAGCGCCTTCCCTTACTCGGAATCCTTTGATGGTTTCAGCAACTGTGGCGATGCTCTTTTTGGTTGTGCCCTTGATCTTACCTGCGCTGGCTCTGTTGCCGGAGGCTGGACTCAGGAATCTGGTGACGACATTGATTGGAGCATTACCAACCTGTTGACCACGCCTTCGTTCGGAACAGGTCCTTCGGCTGGCGACCATACTTCTGGTTCTGGTCGTTACCTCTTTACCGAATCGTCTGGTTGCAATGGCCAGGCTGCCTCTATTGTTTCGCCTTGTTTCGATCTGAGCACGGTGACTTGCCCCCAGGTCAGTTTTTGGTACCACATGCTGGGTGCCAACCAGGGTAGCCTAAGCCTGGAAATTGATCCGGGTACAGGAATCTGGACGTCTATCTGGAGTTTGTCCGGCGATCAGGGCAATGCCTGGTTTCAGGCAACGGTTTCGCTCAACGCATACCTCGGCCAGACGGTCCGCTTTCGACTGGTTGGCTTGACCGGTCCTGGATTTCTCTCTGACATGGCCATTGATGACTTCAGCATTTCAGACAACGGTATTGATGTTTCGGTTGCTTCGGTGGAAAACCCCGCCTCAGGTTGCGAAATTGGTTTGACCAGCGTGGAGGTGACCCTGTTCAACGCATCCTGCTTGGCTGCACCAGCTTTTGATGCTGTATTGGAAGTGGATGGTGCGGTTATTGTGACCGACACCTATCCGGCAGGGTTGGCCGGGTTGACCGCAGCCAGCCACGTGTTCACTGTTCCGTTTGATTTTGCCGCCACGGGCGTATACAGCATCAAAGCGTATACGGTTCTTGCAGGCGATGCAAACGCTGCGAATGACACCGCTTTCGCTGTGGTCTCGTCGGTCCTTCCCCCGGTTATTACCACGGGCTTTGCCACCAGTTATTGCGATGGCATAGGTACCTATCTGCCCTCACCGCTCATTCCCGGGGGCACCTGGTCAGGTACTGGGATCATTAACCCAACAACGGGTGAGTTTGACCCGGCACTGGTTGGGGCAGGCAACAGCACGGACATTACCTATACGTTTATCCCCACGGGTAACTACAGTGTTGCGGCCATTCCCTATGCGCCGGAAACGGTTGCGTTACCAATTGCGGTAACGCTGGGTGATGATGACGACATCACCGTGCCCATCGGATTTCCTTTCGAATTTTTCGGGAACTCCTACAGCAACATCATCATCCATTCCAACGGATTTTTGACGTTCACTTCTGATTTGAATCCAACGCTGGCTCAAGTGCTTCCCACCGCAACAGAGCCTAATGATCTGATCGCACTGGTGTGGGATGACTGGAATCCAAATGATGGTGGCAGCATAACATACGCTACGGTAGGGTCTTCGCCAAGCCGCCGCTGGATTGTTACTTACAGCAACCTGCCTCACTTTGCATCTGCTGGTGCACTAACGATGACGGCCCAGGCTATCCTGTACGAAGGCTCCAACATCCTGGACTTCCAGGTTACCGAAATCAGCTCTGATGGCGGCAGCCGCACCCAGGGAATCGAGAATGCCGCTGGAACAGAGGCCTTTACCTCTACACCAGCAACCAACTTCGCCAACTTCACCCAGTTGCTGGAGGCCTACCGCTATTCCCCAACGTCTTGTGCAGCTGCCATTACGGAGACCATAAGTGTTGACCTGCCCTACGACATCGGTCTGGCGGCAGATACTACCTTGTGTTTCGGCACCTCGGGAGTATTGGATGCCGGTGCAGGGGCCAGCAGCTATTCCTGGAGTACGGGGGCTACCACACAAACCATTACGGTTAGTACGGAAGGCACCTATTCGGTTTCCATTACTGATCCATTGGGATGTTTGGCCACAGATGAAATTGACGTGTTCATCGCTAACGAAATAAACATCGGCGGCACCAAGACCAACGTGGATTGTGCGGGTGAAAGTACCGGTGCCTTTACCGTAGTTCCGGGTGCCGGTACAGCTCCATATGCTTATCTATGGAGCACAGGTGCTACCTCGGCAAACCTTAGCGGTTTAGCGGGAGGCGTTTACACGGTAACGGTCACGGACGCCAACGGTTGCTCGGCCATGGCCGAAAAAACCATCGGCGAGCCCTTGCCTCTGGTGGTAACCCTGGAACCTGAAGACTCCGACTTCGGGGCCAACAACGGCAAAATCAATGCGGTGGTGAGCGGGGGCAAAGCACCTTATACTTACCTGTGGAGCGACGGTCAGACGACCAAGCGTGCCATCGGGCTTGCTCCTGGTGTTTACTCCGTTACCGCAACGGATTCTGCCGGTTGCGAAACCAGCGTTTCCATTGAAGTGGGCGAAGCATCCGGTCTTGGCTGGGTCGAAGGGCTGCAGGTCTTTGAGCTGTTCCCGAACCCCAGTTCTGGCGATGCACAACTCCAGGTTGTCCTGCAACAAGCCAGCGACATCCGCGTGGAAATTTACAACCCGGTTGGGCAGCTCGTGCTCTCGCTGGGTGGCGAAAAAACCAGCAGCAAACTGTGGAACATTGATTTGACTACCGCAGCAGCCGGGCTTTACCAAGTGCGGCTGATCATTGATGGTCAGGTCATGTACAAGCCCCTGGTGATTGCGCGGTAAGCGTTGCAAAGCGGGGGTCTGGCTAGTGCGCTGAGCGGAGCCAGAAAAGCCAAAAAAAGGGCTGAACCGCCAGGTTCAGCCCTTTTTCGTTTGACGGGAATACACATAGACTCAAGTCACATCCGCTCGGGTACGTCAATGCCCAAAATTCCCAAGGCTCTGCGCAACGTGTCTCCAGTCAGCGCACTGATGGCCAAACGCAATTGTCGATCGTGGGCCTCAGGGGCGCGCAACACCGAAAGCTTGTCGTAAAACTGGTTGAACGCTTTGGCCAGTTCGTAGGCGTAGTTGGCCACCTCCGCCGGGCTGTAATGCGCGGCCGCCTCCTGGATTACCGCAGGAAAACGCTGGATCAGGGCCAAGACTGCCAGTTCCGGATCTTCGAGCGCCCGGCTGAGTTTTGGAACGGCAGCAGCCAGACCCGCATCGGCCCTTGCCCCGGCAGTGAGATCAGCAGCATCAGCTTTGCGCAGCATAGACTGAATGCGGGCATAGGTGTACTGGATGAACGGTCCGGTATTGCCTTGCAACTCAATGGACTCCTCCGGGTTAAACAAAATGCGTTTGCGCGGGTCAACCTTCAGGATGAAATACTTGAGCGCACCCAGCCCGAGCGTACGAAACAGCGCCTCCGCTTCTTGCGGGGCAAAGTCTTCAATCTTGCCAAGCGCCAGCGTCTTTTCGCGGGCTTCCTGGATCATTTGCGCCACCAGATCGTCCGCGTCAACGGTCGTACCCTCGCGCGATTTCATTTTGCCGCTGGGCAGGTCCACCATACCGTATGACAGGTGAAAAATGCCGTCCGCATAGCTGCGGCCGAGCCGGCGCAAAAGCGCCTCGAGCACCTTGAAATGGTAGTCTTGCTCGCTGCCCACGACGTATACGCTGCGGTCCATGCTAAAATCCTCGAAGCGGAGCTCCGCTGTGCCCAGGTCCTGGGTGATGTACATCGATGAGCCGTCGGAGCGCAGCAGCAGTTTTTCGTCCAGCCCTTCGGCTGTCAGATCAGCGCGGACCGAGCCATCCTCATGGCGCTGAAAAACACCCTCTTTCAAGCCTTCCTCCACCAGGCGTTTGCCCAGCAGGTAGGTGTCTGATTCCAGGTAATCGCGTTCAAAATCCACGCCGAGCGCTGTGTAGGTCTTGCTAAACCCTTGGTAAACCCAGCCGTTCATGCGGCTCCAGAGTTCACGAACTTCTGCGTCGCCAGCCTCCCAGCGCAAGAGCAGGTCATGAGCCAGGGCGTAAATGGCCGTTTGTTTTTCAGCCTCGCGGCGCTCCGTGCCTTGGTCTAACCAGGGCTGGCTTTGTTCCCCGACCATGCTGTTGAAGGCCACGTAGAAACTGCCCACAAAATGGTCGCCCTTGATTCCGGTGCTTTCGGGTGTCTTGCCATGGCCGACCTGCAGATAAGCCGCCATGGACTTGCAGATCGCGATGCCGCGATCGTTGTAGATGTTCACTTTGTGAACTTGGTGGCCGGCGGCTGCCAGCAATTCAGCCGTGGACCAACCCAGAAGCATGTTGCGGATGTGTCCCAGGTGCAAAGGCTTGTTGGTGTTTGGACCGCAATACTCCAGCACGATCACCTGGCCAGTAGGGGCACCGTGCCCATAGCCAGGATCGGCCAGCGCATGGGTCAGCATTTCCAGCCACCAGGAATCGCTGAGTTCCAGGTTTAGAAAGCCCTTTACCGTGTTGAAGCCCGATAAAAACGGCAATTCGATCAGCAATTGCTCGCCGAGCAAACGGCCCGTTTCCTCCGGACTTTTCCGCGACAGGCGCACGAAGGGAAAGACAACGGCCGTAAACTGCCCGCGGTATTCCTTGGGCGTATGGCTAATAGCAACGGCGGCCGGGTCAACGGTGCTGCCAAAACAGTGTTCCACCGCGCGGGCGACGGCCTGTTGAAGGACGGAATCCAAGTTGGGTTCTTTCATTGAATCAGCGAAATTACCTTATTCACACCGCTCCAAAAATCCTGCCCGGTGTCTGTCTAAACGCTTGCATTGCGTATTTTGCACCGTTTAAGCGAAACCCCGACGGACCAACCATGCAGAACCGGTACATAGACCTGATTGAGCAGGCTTTCGTTTTCCCCCAGAGCGATTTTAATCTGGATAATGGGAACCTGACCTTTCACGGATTGCCCCTGATGCCCCTCATTCGAGAGTACGGCACCCCCTTGCGATTGACGTATTTGCCCAAAATCGGTGAACAGATCGAGAAGGCCAGGGGCTGGTTTGCCCAGGCCATGGCGGAGCGCGGCTACCAAGGGCAATACCATTACGCCTATTGCACCAAGTCGTCGCACTTTTCGTTTATCATGGAGGAAGTGCTTAGGCACCATGCGCACCTGGAAATCTCCTCTGCTTACGATGTTGACATTATTGAGCGGCTGTATTTGCGCAAGCAGCTTGACAAAGACAAAGTTATTATCTGCAACGGGTTCAAGGCTCCGCTTTACACCCAGCGCATTGCCAAATTGATCAATTTGGGTTTCCGGCGAATTATTCCGGTGCTCGACTCAAAGGAGGAGCTAAACGAATACCTTGGCGCCATCATTGGTGACTTTGAAATTGGCTTGCGCATTGCCAGCGAAGAGCAGCCCGAGTTCGGCGTGTATACCTCGCGGCTTGGCATACGCTTTACAGAAATCATCGACTACTACCAGCAAGTCATTTCGCCGCAGCACCGGTCCAAACTGGTCATGCTGCACTTTTTCATCAATTCCGGGGTAAAAGACACCATGTACTACTGGAACGAGTTTCGCAAAGCACTCAAGCTCTACTGCGAACTCAAGAAGATCTGCCCCTCCCTAAAAGCCATGAACATCGGCGGTGGCATGCCCATTCCCCATTCCCTCGATTTTGCCGAGAACTACGACTACGAGTACATGGTCGGCGAAATGGTGGGCCTGATTGCCGATTCTTGCCGCCGCGAAGGCGTGCCCGAACCCGATATCTGGACGGAATTTGGCCAGTTTACAGTAGGCGAGAGCGGCGCGTTGCTGTTCTCCGTGGTGCGCGAAAAGCAGCAGAACGATCGGGAAACCTGGTACATGATCGACTCCTCGCTAATGAACACGCTGCCCGATATTTACGGTATTGGCCAGCGTTTTTTGGTATTGCCCATCAACAAGTGGCTCAACCCGGTCAAACGCGTTCAGATCGGCGGCCAGAGCTGCGATCAAATGGATTATTACAACCAGGAGGTCAACGGCCAGGACGTTTACCTGCCTGAAGTAGAAATGGGTGAACCGCTTTACATTGGCTTTTTCAACATGGGTGCTTACCAGGAAGCGTTGTCCGGATTTGGCGGGCTCAAGCATTGCCTGCTGCCTTCGCCTCAGCATTTGATTATTAACCGCGATGCAAACGGCACGGAGATTTTCCGAGTCTTTAGCGAGTCCCAGCAACCCGAGGCCATGATGGACATTTTGGGGTACTGAACTTGGACCGAGGGCCCGCTCCGCCGCGCCGCACTGAGCCCCGCGCCGCCGAGCCCCGCCGCTCCACCGCGCTCCGCAGCGCCGAGCCTCGCAGCGCCGAGCCTCGCTCCGCTCCGCAGCGCCGCAGCGCCGAGCCTCGCAGCGCCGAGCCTCGCTCCGCCGAGCCCCGCTTACCGTTGAGTCAGCATGCTGCAAAAAAAAGGACCGCCCCCCGAGGCGGGAGGCGGTCAACCATGAAAACACCTAAACAATAGTCGGCAATAGCGTTTTGGGAACTCAATAATACCTCAGCGTTTTAAGGAACGCGGGCCGTGGTCCTTTCCTTACAAAATTTCAATCGAGCGGGCCGCTTTGACCTGCGCTTCTTCGCGTTTGGGCAGGCGGACTTTCAAGATCCCGTTCTCGTAGTTGGCCGAAATTTTTTCGGTATCCACGCTTTCGGGCAAGGTGAAACTGCGCTTGAAGCTGTTGAAGCTGAATTCGCGGCGGGTGTAGTTGGGCTTGGTTTCTTCGCTGCGGTTTTCCAAGGTGGCACTGATGGTCAGCGTATCCTTTTCAACGTGCAGGTTGAAGGCTGATTTGTTCAGGCCCGGAGCGGCCAATTCGATGGTAAAATGGTCGGGGCTGTCCAAGACGTTGACGGCGGGACGGAAAGCATTTCCCCCGTTATTGAACACTTGTTCATTGAGTGGACGGGTGAAAAATTCGTCAAATGCCGTGAAGAAAGGAGCGAGTTCTGTGTGGGGTTTTTTGATTCTTACCAGGTTCATGATTATGGCTTTTTAGGTTTTTTGTTGATGTTTTGCGCAACGCGTCGAAGCGCATAACCCATTGATCAATCCTTGTGCCAGGCCATTATTCAGGTCGGAATCAGTCAGTAAGGCACGGCAAATGAGCAGGGAGAAGCCAAAATGGCAGTTTTCGCCAGACGGACTCGAATTTTCGGCCATTATGGCGGACTGCCCACTTGCTGAGCGCTTGCCGCAGCGGGAATCAGGCCTTTTCGGACACCAGCTAAGGGGTCAACGCTCCGCGCTGTCTCTTATACACATCTGACGCTGCCGACGAATAGAGAGGTGTAGATCTCGGTGGTCGCCGTATCATT